>OFRF01000065.1_pt1 | contig 35345 bp, 56 predicted proteins | sample 1543081 | NCBI WGS metagenome assembly OFRF01 (sample SAMN07774232, study PRJEB24372) | wastewater metagenome
GTTCCGTTGGCCCTCTTGCTCCAGCCAATCCCATCCCATCGCACGGCCAATCCCCTCCATGTTGTCGGAGTCGTTTTTGACCATCCCGTAAGTCGCCTTCTTCCCCGCCTTGAATAGCGGGTCGTTTTCCTCGGCCCAATCGGTGAGTTTGCGGAACCAGCCCATGTCTATTTCCCGCCGAACAGGGACGCGCCGAGCAACCCGAGCCCCGCCGCAGTCGAACCGTAGTTAGTCGGGGCGTAGCCACCAAACTGCGTCTGGATACCCGTAGAGCCTTGAGCGCCACCAAGCAGGGACGCCATCCAGTTGATGTTGTTCCGGTTCCAGTTCTGGTTCTGCGTCCAGTCGTTATAGTTCTGATCTATGAACTGCTGATCGTATTGCCGCTGATAGTCGCCAATGCCTTGAAGCCTGTCGTTCAAGTCCGTGGACAGGCCCTGCGCTTGGTAGGTAAGCGGGATCGCAGACATTTGGCGACCGAGGCGCGATTCGTCCATGTTCGCGGAGCGGTCGAATTGCTGCCCGTACATGGAGGTAGTCTGATTGCCGAGTTGCTTCGCAAGACCGGCCTCGTTGTTCGCCAGAGCGTTTTGATGGGCAGATCCACCGAAGGCACCGGACATAGCCATGAGGCGAGTCAAGTCAGCGCTAGTGCCCTGCTTGTAGGCGTTTACGGTGTCCTCGTTGGCGCTGGACACCATCTGACGGAAGTAGGGGTTGTTCCCTTGGTATTGGTTCGCAAGGCCACCGGCAGCCGCAGCCTGAGCCGTAGCACGCCCCGTCTGAGTCTCCGCAGGACCACCGCTAGCAGCCATGTCACGGGTGCGCTGTTGGGCGTTCCAGATATCGTTGTTCTGACCGGCGATGCGCTGCCCGCCGTACTGCTGATAGCCCTTGGAGGCCTCTTTAGCAGCTTCTCCAAGCCATCCCCCGCCACCTTGACCGTCAGCGCCTGGAGCCCCGCCCCAATAGCTTCCAATGACATCGTTCCAGTCATACCGCGTCTGTCCGCTCTGCCCGCCGCCGCCTGAACTCATCGCAATTCCCTTTCGTAAACCGTGGCAACAGGTTTAAGCCACTTGCTCCAGCCCTTGCGCCCCGTGGCTCTCCACGAACGCGCACCGATTGATCTAGCCAACTCGTCAACTAGCGGAATGAGCGATTGCATATGCTCCAATCCCGCGCCCTCGACGCACCACACATTCATCCAAACTCCGTCGCCTTGGTCCATCCGCTCACAGACCATGTACGCTAGCAGCGTATCTACATTGTAGATACCGAACAGTCCCGCCCTGCCCTCTCGGACGGCAGCCAATACGAAGTCCGGCGTCCACTTCTCGCCCGTTTTCTCTTTGATCCTTTGGAGCGCCGTAATAACGCCCGGCGTTACTACTGCGGGAACTAGCCTCAAACGTAGAAGCCAGCCACCGTTAGGCCAACGCCAGAGCCGCCCGGATAAGCGTTCGCGTAGGTGTAAACATCCACCGTGTTAGATGCCGCAGCCACGACGCCCTGAAGCGCGTTACCCGCAAGTCCCGCCTCGCGCCCGTAGAACACGCCAACCTCGCCCGCGGTCGTCGGGAGCGTGAACCGGACCGATGTAGCCGCCGTTCCGTTCGTGGTAATCGTGATCGATACGCGGAAGAATCTAAGCCCGCCGATAAGCGCGTACTTTCCTGCGCCGGATACCGTTGTGAACGAACCCGAGCCAGCCGTTACCGTAGGCGTCCACGCAGTCCACGGGAGGAAGTCATCCATGGTCCCCGAGGGGAAGATGATCCCGTTGCTAGCCGTGATTTCCGCTTCGTCTATGGCGAGGGAGTTAGGCGTATTCAGTTCCCCGAACCATTTGACCAACGCCGCGTTAAGCGCCTGATAGTCCCGCTTCGCATCCCCCGTAGGTTGGGGAAGCTGGATCGTTTTGCGGGTAAGCATCAGTACCTAGGCGCTGGCACGGTTTCAATGTCCACGCCGTCAATGCATGCCTCGGCGTTGACCTTGAAATCAAGTTGATGGTATTGCGCGTCCTTCTGGTAATCGGCCCAATACTGATTTCCCGATAGCGTGACGCTCGTAGGCGTTACGTCTGCCTTCACTTGAAGGATTGAGTTGTAAGCGTAAGCCGCGCAAGTCTTGAGCGTAGCCGTGGAGAGATTGGAGCCCGCCCCGTTGGAATACGTCCATCGAGGGATCGCCCGCGTGAGCTTGGTATGCCCCGTCCTGCGGCCGATCTTTCCCGTTCCGATTGTCGGTTGGTAGGTCGTTACGTCCGTGGCGTTTACCGAGGTGTCTAGCGTGACAACCTCGTTGTCCGTGGAGTTCCAGAGCGTGATCGTGGTAACGGGCTGCCAACCGCCCGTCTGGTAATTCAGGATCGGCTTGCGGCCTTCATAGACCGCCGTAAAAGAGTCTGCCGTCCCATTCGTAGACCGAGATTGCCGCCCCCACATTCCGCTGAAAATGTTGTAGGTGTAGAACCCGCTCTTGGCGTTTGAAGGCCCGAGCCTTCCGGGGGCGAGCGTAGTAGCCGCGCCTTGGGCAAAGAAGCACAGAAGTCCGCTAGGCTTGTCGTAAACAACCTTCGCGTTATCGTAGTCCTCGACCTGCCCGCCCGTGTTGGACAAGAACCCGCGAAGCGTCGATTGGATGCCATCGTCAATCTTCTGGAAGTTCGCGCCGTCGAATGACATAGCGCCTTGGTCGCCAACGAAGTAGGCGAGGTTTCCAGCCACCACAGCGCATCCCGGCCCCCACGCGCCCATCTCAGCGTGAATCAGGTTCCATTGCCATTTCACCGTGCCGCCGACATACGTCCCGCGATACACCCCGCGATTCTTGAAGGCGATAACGTCATTGCCGAGAATCACGCCCGCAGTAATGTCGCCCGGAGTCTGCCGAAGATTGCCACTAGCGGCCTCTAGGGTCGTCCAGTTCGTATAGTCGCCAACGTCGCTAGTCGCCCATCCGTCGCCACCGGCATCCGTATTCAAGCCAATGACGATATTCAGCGGATTGACGAGAAGGATTTGAGCGCCAGGCGTTGACCCCACATCCGCGAAGTTCGCCCCCGCGCCAATCGTCCTAGACGCAATCGTCGCGCTCGCCGCCGTGCTGATAAGCACGATGTTCCCGTAAGACACGATGCCTTCGTGGAACAGGGGCCTTGGAGTGCCGCCCGTCCTGTCCGTCGTTCCTGCAAAGATTTGCGCGGCAACGGGGCCGGTTGCGAAAGTGTTGGAAACCGAAATTAACTCCTCGGTTCCGCTCGCGTCGTATACATACTTCCCGACAACAATATCGGTGTTCGGGGAAATCGACGTACCCGCGCCCGTAGTCACCCACCCCGTCCGATACACACCGTTCTGGTCAGCGTGGAACCCGTCGCACGTCTGCCACACTTCCGGCGTGTCGGGAGGAAGATCGGGAGCGAAGCGCCAAGTCATACCGTGCGCTCCGGTCGCATCTGCAACACTTGCCCGCTCCACGACTGCTTAGACGAATCCTTGCGGATAGTCTCAAGCAATTGCCCGTAAGCCGATTGCCACAGGGGCACGCGGGGATCGTCGGTAATGTAGGCGGTCGCCTGGAGCAAAGGCCCATACAGGTACGCCCCCGGATACCGCGTCAGCAGCCAGTTAGTCCCCGAGGAAAGCCCCACGCCCTCCCAATACTTGACCGTGTAAGTCCCCGTGGAGCCGAGCGGGTAGAGATACGTCCTAGACCCCGTGACCTTGTAGCCCACCGGATACGGACTCGGACCCTGCCAGCCGGTCAGGTTCACGCCCGCCTCATCGGAAACGGGCTTCAGGTCGTATGCGTTAGCGCCAACCGTCCCGCGAATCTCTTTCCAGCCGAGCCAGTTCGTCGGGTGCAGCAAATAGCCATCCGTGGCCGTCAGGGTCGTTACCTGCTCCATTTCACGCGCACGGACCGTCGCATTGAAGTCCGATTCAAACAGGTCAATGAAATCGTCGCATTGCGAGGTAATGTCCGTCCTGTGGAGCCAATCGCCCAAACTGGCCTTTACGGCGGTGTAGTCGGCTAAAGACATTTCATTTCCTCGACGAATTCAAGTGTTTTGACGCCCATTCGCAAGCCATAGTTATCAGGCTCGCCGCGCTCTATCGCGCGAATGAACGCCGCTATTAGGTTTGCCAACCCACCACGGCTATCACGGAACTCCCGCCCGTCAGCGACAAAGCGAAGCGGTTGCCGTTCTTCCGTGATATGAAATTTCGCCCGCCTCGGATCAAAGCCAAGGTCAAAGCACATTGATCCTAGGTGAGTAGCCCAATTGAGGAATGCGTCTGGATTCCCGGCATTAATCCCACCAGCCCATGCCTCAACCTGCGACGGCGTTCCGTATGCCCTGAATTCAGGCCAGGAGGGGTCGTAGAGCCGCGTATGCCCCGCGTATGCGATACCCCCCAAGGAAACGAGCTTGCGAGCCTCAGAAGCCGTCGTTGCGACAGGCTTCTCCACCAGCACCGGAACGCCCCGAGATAGCGCCTTGTGCGCGATCTCGTAGTGGGACGCCGTAGACGAGGCGATAATCAGCCCGTCAGCCGCGCAGTCCCAATCGCGCCCCATGTGTCGAAAATCAACGCCTAATTCGACAAGCTCCCGCGCATACACCGACCCCCAATAGCCCTTCCCTACAAGGCCGATACGCACGGATACCAGTCCAGACTAGACACCATCTGGAACTTGGGAAGGGGCGCGTAAATATCCCCCTTGTAGCCCTCTTTCCGCAGCCGCGAAATGATCGGCTCCGAGTAGTGCCACGCCATCAGCACCACGCAGTCAGGCTGCTCTCGGATGATCCGCTCGTTGTTCACAATCGGAATCCGGCTGCCGGGCATGTATTTCCCGAGCTTGAGCGAGTTAGGCAATTCCCCAAGGTACGGAAGCAGATTGGGGCCGACTTCAGCCGCGTTCAGCAGCACCGCCGAGCGGCCGGGAGCCGACACACCGGCCACCGATCTCCCCGAAATCTTGCACTCCCACAGGAACTCGCTAAGCGATTCAATCGCACGCCACGACTTGGCCTGAAACGCGACCCACTCGTCTTGGTCGAACAGCCCGCTAGCCTCTTCATGCGCGAGGAGAGTACGAACGGCCTGCGATACAGGACGCTTCCCCTGTACCCCGACATACACCCGCAGGTTCCCGCCGTACCTGTCTGCCCGCTGGCAGTCGAACACTTCCAGCCCGTAGTACGGGAACAGAAGGCACAGGCTTTTGAGCGAGTACGTCCGGATATGCTCGTGATAGATCGTGTCGAACTGGCCCTTGTTGAGAACGTCCAACAGGTAGTGCGACTCGCTGATGAACACGCCATCGTCAGCCAGCAGGGCTTTAATCCCGCGACACACCTCGCCCAACGTCGCCATGTGGGCGAAAACGTTGGTCGTGGTAATGATGTGAGCCTTGCCACGTTCCCGTGCAATCTGCTTCGCCAATTCCTCTGTGAAGAACGCCTGGACAGTTTCAATCCCGTTCTCTTCCCGCGCAATCTTCGCTACGTCCGTGGGCTCAACCCCAAGCGTAGGACAGCCAATGCGCTTAAAGCCGGTAAGCAACGTCCCGTCATTGCTCCCGATATCCACCGCAAACCCTGCTCCGTAAACACGGACAATCGCATCAGCGAAAGTCCTCTGGTAGTCAGCTAGCGGCTTGGAGATACCGGATCGATACGGGTAGGACGGCGGGTAAATCTCCTCACCCGCGACAACATGGGAAAGCTGCGCGAGCCCCGAATCGGGGCACACATTCAGCTTGAGGGGATAGACCTTCTCCGGTGCGTCTGGAGTGTCTAGAAGCGCATCGCATGGAGGTTGTTCCCCCAAGTCCATCGCCTCAAACAGATTGTGACTGCCGGTGATTTGGCAATGATCCAGCGGCCCTACGGGTACGTCGTGATCCACGATTTGCGCGGCCCCTTGTAATGAAGGATGAACTTGTCCGATACGTCCTCCACCCTCGACCTGGGCGTGTAGTTGTATTCGTTCGGCAGGACCGCAACGCGAAATTGCTTGTCCTTGGCGATGCTCCCAAGGGCGGCCTGCTCCCCCTCCCACTCCTGCAATTCCCTAGGCAATGTCTCCACAACCCACAAAACCATCTTCCAGAACAGTTGAGAGTTGGAGAACACCACCCCGAAGTTGTACGGAAACACCTTCTCGTAATCCGTGCCCTCTATGTCCGTGCCCCTGCGGGAGACAACGGCCACATCAACGGGCTCATCCAGAACGTGCCTAACGTCCTTCTGCACAATCACATCCGAATCGCACAGGAGCCACTTGCCCTCTAGGCTCGCGTAGTGCGTTAGCCTGCGGAGGCCCATCGGCATGTCATTGGGAAGGCGCAGGGGCTTGGCACCGTCAATCGCGGGGCAAGTCTCGTTAGTCAGGTGGAATACCTCGACTCCCGGCATGGCCTTGTTAACCGAGGCCACGAATAGCTTGCCCATCTCCAGATGGATGCCCTCGCAATCGCAGTAGAACGCTACCCGCACAGGTCAGCCTTCAACTTGTCCGCAAGCCTCTCAACAGGCCATTTGTCCTGCTGCCGGAACAACTCCAGCGAGTCATACCAGCGGTGTCTTTCACTATCCGACGAGTAGAACCACCGGCAGCGTTTAGGGACCAGCACATAGCACTTCTTACCTAACGCTCCACAGAGGTGAATCGTAGCCGTTGTGACCGATACAACCGCATCAAGTTCAGACACAAGAGCAGCGGTTTCGTCGTAGTCAACGCCCTTGCCAACCGCTCGCTCCCAATGCTTGATTTCAATGCCGTGCTTCTGTGTGAACTCCGCGATTTCATCCCGTGGCTCCTTGTATTGCAGCGATACCCAAGTAATCCCCGGAGTCTTGAGAATGGGCAGCATCCCCTCCAGCGTGAAGCTGCGGCGGTTCTTGAACGTGTTATCAAGCCCTCCGGTCCACGCAATGCCCACCTTCTTGCCCGGCAGGGAATCCAGCAACGCCCGCCACATCAACCGCCGCTCAGGATCAGCAGTCAGGAAAGCCGTCCGAGGGAAGTCCGAATCCTGCCTTCGATACTGCATGCACAACGAACCGACTAGCGTGTGAGCGTCGAAATTCCGACCATCCAGCCACGCCTTATCCGGGTCAAAGCGGGTGCCTCTTACCTCGATGTTGGGGAAAGACCTCTTGAACAGACCTTCTAGCCGCTTGTCACATTCGTATGTGATGCGATTGTCCAATGAGGCTTGCGGAAGAACCGACGAGTAAGTAATGGCGTCCCCGATGCCCTGCTCTTCGCAGACATAGAGATTTAGCCCCTTATCGCCACGCTCCCAATACCGGGGCGCAGGAAGCGCCTTGATCTTCCGGTACTTGTTGCCTAGGTTGAATTCGTAATTGCCGAAGCCCTCAACCCACTTCGCTTGATGCAGACACGCATACCCTAGCGACTCCCTCGCGGAAGCGTTGCCAGGATCAATCTCCACCGCTTCCCGCGCGATCTTCTCGGCCTGTAGGAAGTCGCCCTTGTGGATCATGACTAGCGACAGGTTCGCCAGAATCTCGCTCTTCCTGTCCTTCTTAGCCGCTTTCCTCAGGTAGCTCTCAGCATCGTCAAGGAACTTGTCCTTGCCGGTAGAACTAGCCAGCGAAGCCGCAGCCATCCCGAGATTGTTGAAAATCTCCGGGAACGCAGGACTCTTGTCCGCTACCCGCTTCAGGATGTTGTAACTAGCGCCCCATCCCGACTCCCGCGCCTCTATGGCAGCCAGCACCATAAGGGTAGGCATATCGTCCGGGTCTTTATTCAATCCCGCGTTAGTGACATTGCGGGCGCTCTTCAAATCCCCGGCATCGATGTACGCCAATGCCTGCTGCGCAAATTTACTCAGGCGATCCTCTTGTGTGTGGTCTTGCAAGCGGGGTACTTCGTCTGCAACAGCTTCAACACGGACGCTTGTTGGTCCTTGTCGTAGAAATCAACGCCATCCTCGTAGCGCATCTTCAGAATCACGCTATCGGGGACAAACGCCACATGATGGATATCTTCCTCAGTCCGCGAGTGCCACGAATCCCGCGAATTTCGGATCTCAGCAGCCATGTCCAAAGACGCGCTTACGTCTTGGTCGTAGCCGAAATACACCTTCCCGTCCTCGTTGGCCGTAGTGACCAGAAGCCCGGTAGTAGGGTCGTAACTGATGAACTTTTTGCCCATTGAAAAGGGGGCGAGGTTTCCCCCGCCCCCGTCAGGATTACAGCAGGCCGTTCACGTCAGCGATCTTGCCTTGGGCCAGGGGATTCCGGACCTCAAGGGTGTAATCGCCAATGATGTGCGACTTATCCGAGTCGCCGGTCTTGGCAAGGCGCTCCATGCGGAAACCACGCAGCGAAGCGATGCCGAGGTACTTCGGATCGATCACAAGCACGGTGCGCGCACGCTGGAAGCGGTTGGCAACGATGGTCACGTTACCGAAGTCGGAAACGTACACATCCGCGCCGCTGATGATCGTGGCTTGCGAATCGCCCTTCACATCCTTGAAGCGCGTAGCGATGCCGGTAAACGAGCCGGAAATCTTCTGCTTCACTTCCGGACCGGTCATGACCAGCGAGGGCTCGCCACCCTTGAGCCAAAGCTCCTTGATGACGTACTTAAGGCCAGCTTCCGTCAGCGTGCCCGCAGTCGTGGAGTCGGTCGGAGCCGTCACCGGACGGAACGCCGAAGCGTCGTAGCCGATGGTCGTCTGCGCCGTGCCTTGGCCCATCGAAATGTAGTTGCCGACAGCCGTCGAGCTGGAGGCAATCCACGATTCAAACGAAGCCATGAGAGGAGCCGAACCCGAGGAGCCAACCGTGGCGGCGTTGTTCTGCGTCAGGGCGGCCTCAAGGTCGCGGCCAATCTCGGCCATGCGCTTCTTGAGCTGGTATTCAAACTCATCCGAACGGCCAGCGGTCGAGACAGCACGCGCAAAGCCGGACACCTGCACAACCTTCTTGAGCGTCTGAAGGGTGTTATTCAGGCGAACGGTAGCGGTCGCGGCGTCAGCCGTGGTGTCGTCGCCCTCAACCGCAGCGTTGGAAGCCGAGGCCGAAGCGAGAACGTCCGTCTGCCATTCGTGGACCTTCTGCGTGGCGCGGGTCTTTTTCACCGCCGAGGTAAACGGCTTCTCGGTCGGGGAAATGTCGTAAATCATGTCGGACAGGTCTTCCTTGATGCCCTTCATGCTGTACGACTGGAAAGTATTGGTGGGGATAGCCATGGTTACTTACCTCGGAGTCTTGCGCGCAGCATGGCGTCGAAGGCGGGGGAATTGATGTGGTTCCCGTCCTTCTTCCAATCGCTACGCAATTGTTTGACGTTAGGACCGGGTTCACCGGCCCTGCTAGATGTGGGAGCGGATGCACCGGGCTTCGCTACCTTCGTGGCAACGGCTTTCTTGGCGGCAGCCTGTTCCTTGACCATGCGGTCGTACTGCTGCGCCTTCCATGCGAGCTTGGTAGCGGCGGGGGAGTAATTCATGTGCGCGTATTCCTCTTCGGAAACGCCCTGCTCCCGCACGAACTTTCCAAGCGCCTCCCGCACCTCGTTTTTGGCAAGGTCGGGGATTTCCTCAAACAGCTTCGGTGCTTCCACCGCAAGCCGTTGAGCGCGGATTTGTGCCTGTTGCTCGTAGAACTGCGATTGCGCCTGATGCAAACCACTCGCAAGCTGGTCACGATTCCTAAGCAGGATCGCCAGCTCTCCTTGCGTCCGGTTGTATTCAATTGGGTCGTTAGCCAACTCAGGCGACTGCAAAGCCTTGTCGAGTTGCGCGGCACGACTGTCCATCGAATGCAACTGCGCGAAATACGGAGCCATCTGTTGTGCCTGCACAGCCGTTTGCTGCGCCTGGGCCGTCAACTGCTCCAAAGTCTTGCGGGTCTCCGCGAGGGCCATCGTTTTCTGGCGATAGTCCTTGTCTCGCAGGTATCCAGCCTTTGCCTTTTCAGGCACCAACACCTTCTCTCCGTCCTCTAGCTCAACCTCCACCATCGGGACTTCAGGCTCTTGCGGGGTCGCCTCTTCGGCTTCCGCTTGCTCCTCGCCCTCGGGGGGTTGTTCCTCGGTCGGTGCTTCTTGCTGCGGCTCTTCCTCATCAAGGCCCATCATGTCCGGGTCTTGATGCTCTTCAATGTTTTGCAGGAACCCCTTCGCAAAGTCGCCAATCTTGTCGTCGTTGGAAATGGGTTGTTGCGGGGCTGCTTGGGTATTGGGTTCCATAAATCCTCTGGTTAACCTCTACGAAATCGACGGCCAAGACGAACTACCGCATTCGGCTCCGCTTCCTTTTCAAGGTCGCGTTTAGCCAGTTCGCCATCAGTCATGTAGCTCTCAATCAGCTTCTTGACCTTCTCAACCGTCTGCTCCATCAGAACTAAGCGAGTAAGCCCGTCCGTGTCTCTCGGAGAGGCCTGCAATCGCAAGGTCCGAATGTCCTGCGTCAATTTCTCAACCGCTTCTAGGTAAGCGGAGTTTTCCAAAACAAAACGGGCCGCAGAGGCCCGTTCAATTCGTTGCTCAGGTGTCATTTAGGCGGTAGCTATCGCGTACTCCGCAGCAGTCATGGGGAGAACACCGCCAGAAACTTGCGACTCGGCAATGTCGGTCGTGAGGCGCGTCAAATCAGCCTTGTAGGGCTTCATCTGAGCGCCCGTCATAAGCCCGCCAGCGACGTTCGTTCCGTCACTTACGATCTTCACCACTATCTTTCCCATTGATCCCCCGGTATTTCGTCTGCACAGGGAAGGCGAATTCCTTCTCATCGACCCTGCGAACAACCGTAAGCAAATTGGCCTGTCCCAACTTCCACTTGAAGCGGTCAGTAGCGGGCGGCTCGTAAACTTCCGCGCTCGCCGTGGGCAGCATGGCGAATCCGACAACCTCAAATCCGTTATCCGTGTAGAAGTCGTGAAATAGCGTCGGGTTCACGTTCCAGAACCCGTGATTGCCCCAGTTGAACGGGTTTTCGTGATAGACGAACCCGTCAACCTTGCACATGGCAGCCATGTTCATCAGCGCCTGGGGGGCGTTAAAGCAATGCTCCAGCGTCCCCACATCAAGCACATGGTCGAACTGACCGCACGCATTGGGAGGAATCGGGTAATTCAGGTCTAGGACAATCTCAGTCCCGCGCTCTTGCACAATGTCGAACACATCGAGCGTGCATCCGACAGCCTCAAACAGGCTTTCCGCGTCCGGTATGTCGTGAACCGCGGTCTTGTGGCGCTCGCAGATGGCGGCTGAGTCCTCGCGGTACTTCACGCCGAGAATCTTGTCTCCTAGCCGCTCCCTGAGCCTCGCAGGGTCGTAGAACACAACATCGGGGTAGCCGAGGGAGGCGATTGCGTGCCCTTCCTTAGCCCTGACTAGCAGCGTTTCCAGCATTAGCTGGTTAAGCGCCATACATCGCCTTCAGCATCGAATCCCCGACAATTTCTATCTCTATCTCCGTGGCGCGTTTAATCAGGAAGCCAAGTTCATCGGCTGAATTGCACATCTGCGGCGTGGTCTTGAACACTCGCCCGTTTACGCTTCTCTCCACAATCCTTTGCGGAGGGCCGTAATGCGTTCCGGCGTGACGATCGTCCCCGTCAAAGTTGCAATCCATCCCGAAGAGGCGAAACTTGCGATAACCGAGGATTCCCGCAAGGTGGATCGCAGACATACCCACCACGGACCCACCGGCCACCATGATCTTGTCGGGGTCGTTCTCCCCGATCCACTCGACAACGTGCATCCCGTTGGCGTTGTGCCATGTGACCACGTTGAAGCCGTCCAATAGCTCCCAAGTCCTCGGGTGGCATACCGTCGCCATGAGGTAGGTAACGTCCTTGTGGGGCTTCTGAAGGTGATTCGGCTTGTGGCTCCTGCCGTCACACTCCGCGTGATACTTGGGCACCGTTCCGCGCTCTATCAGGAAGTCATGCGCCCCGCTCACCGTGATACAGGGATTCCGCACCTGATCCCACGTCTGCCTAAGGCTCGGCCCGTACCCGACAATATCTATCCAGCCGTCTTTAATGGGCTCAAGCTGGATGCTCGGATAGCCCTGCGATACGGCAATGCGAATCTGGCTTAGCTCAATGTCCAGCTTTACCGCGCTTCGCGTCGGGAACTTCGTCGGCAGGGATTCAAAGGAAATGTCCTTGTAGCCCTGCGCCGCAATCGCGTTAACTGAGGCGGCTAACTTTTGCGTTTGATCCGGCAACAATCAAAATCCCCTGAGTCGTGGCAATCTCGCTACCGAACAGGAACGCCAATTTCCCGCTTCCCGAACACAGGATCGTTCCTTCAATCTCCGCGAGCTGCGTTTCCGTAGGAGATTGCGTAGACGCGGAAGTCACCCCGTTGCCGCCGCTAGTGCTGATCCAGCTTTCATAGAAAGCATCCGTACCAGCCGCAGCCTGCGGAATCTTCACGTTAGCCCGCACCACGACAGCCGAGGGGAACGTGAGAGAGAGCCGAAGCCCCACAGTCGTAGACGTAGCCGCAGCGCCAGGACGCCGATGCAGCAGGCGAGCCGAGAAGTTGTACGGAACGCCTGAGGCGACAGGGAACACCATCCCCGAAATCGTCACCGGGCCGGTAGCAACCGAAGTCGCCGTATCCCCGCCTAGCACGAAGTCAACGTCATGCCACTTGCCCTGAAGCACCGTGCCGGAACGCACAACCTCCTGACCGTCAGCAATCGCGCCGATAGTCAGGATCGCGCTAGATCCGGCCTCCTCGAAATCATGGACGCGGTTCCACTCGGTTGCGCCGGTAGAGCTAAACGTTCCATCAGCCGCAGTCGTGTGCTTTACGCCAGCCATGAGCCCTCAAAGCATTAACAGAATGGTTTCAATGTCGTCCTCTTCCTGCTTTGCAAGGACTCTCGCCAGCGCATCCGCATACGCCGTATCCTGCGCCGCCAACTGACGCCACAGCGCACTCCAATCGACCTCCACAGAGGCCACAGGAAGGGCTACAAACGCTTCAGGCTCGGCCTTGGCAGTAACCCTATCTACAACCTTGATTCGCGCCTTGGCAGCCTTCGTAACGGGCTCGGCTTCCTCACGAACAACCCGCTTAAGCAAGAACTCCACATCGCGCAGGGAATCGACCTCGTACACACGATCCCCAATCACAACCTTGCGCTTGCGCTTCCCGCCTTTGCTAACACCGCCCGCAGGAGTCGGGCCGGAAGCAACCGCACCGCCGGACTTCTCTAGCGTCGCCTCGCCACCAAGAAGCGTGAGAGCCGCGCCAGTACCATCAAGCGAGATATTCCCGCCCGCAGACAGGGATGCATCGCCACCCGTGAGGGTTAGCGCACCACCCGCACCGACAAGGATTCGGGCAATACGAAGCTGCGCCGTGCCTCCAGCGACAGTCAACGCACCGCCAGCGCCAACGAGAATCCGCGCAACCTTGAGCGCAGCAGTCCCACCGGACAGCGTGAGAGCGCCACCCGCGCCAACGAGTATTCGCGCAATCTTCAGGGCAGCAACACCGCCCGTCAGCGTCAGGGCAGTCGGATCGCCCGTGAGCGTCTTGGAGCCAGCCCCCGAAGCCGTGAGAGTTGCAGTCCCACCCGCCAGGGTCAGGGCACCGCCAGCACCGACCACGATGTGATCGAAGCGAAGCTGAGCCGTGCCGCCCGTGAGGGCCAGAGCCCCGCCAGTAGCGGTAAGCCTTCGGTCCTTGCGGAGCTGAGCCGTACCACCGGCAATCGTGAGGGCAGCGCCCGTGCCGGTAAGCCTGCGGTCCTTCCTGAGCGTCGCAGCACCGCCGGTAAGGACTAGCGCACCGCCAGTTCCGTCTAGCGTGAACCCGCCAGTAGCAGGGGTCCCGAAGAACCCGCCAGCGAAGAACTCGCCACCGAAGTAGACGCCGCTGATGCCGGAGGCGAACAGCCCGCCTTCACCTCCCGTCAGGGTGAGAGAGCCGCCCGTGCCATCCAGAACCACATTGGCGCTACGGAACTCTGCTATGCCCCACAGATAATCAGCAGAGCCAGGAAGCGTGAACGTCCGCGTTCCGGTAGCGCCTGCCGTGGGGATAATCTCATCGGCCGTGCTGTGGCCGTAAGTCGCGTTGTCTACCCGCTCCGTCATCGATCCCGGAGGGGTGATTGTCGCCGCAGCACCCTGCGCGATGTAAATATCGATCATCGCGGCATTCGCGCCGGTAGTAATACCGGACACTACAACAGAGGTTCCCGGGCCGCCCGTCCCGCCAATCCACGAGACCTGAGCGAACGGCGTAACTAAATCAGGGTTTTGGTAGCTCTTGCGGACAAATACGATGGCGGCGTTAGTGCCGCCGCTCGTCGCTAGGTTTACCGTCCCATCAGTACCGTCCGCTATCTTTGTGAATAGCGAAACCTGCCCATTGAGAATCCCACCAACTAGGGCAATAACCCCGCTGGTGCTTTGCAGCGTCCATCCCGAAGGCGTCAGGATGGCGGGTGGCACTCCCGGAGAATTAACCCCCGAGATAACCCAAATACTCTGTATGTCCCCCGAAGCGGTCCCGGTTGGCAACGTCGCATTGACGTTGTTTACGGTGATTGAGTTATCACCGCCGTTCGTCTCCGACCGAAAAGTAAGGATAGCCATAGCCCCGCCTAGGGCTTAGAGCCCTCCCCGTTATCAGCCGTCCAGCGTGAACAGTTCGTTATTCGCGTCCAGATTGATCGTGAACGTTTCAGCAGCCGTCCCGTCCAGCGTGATCGAAGAGCCGTAGTCGAAGAAGCCCACAACCGGATCGGTGCCAGGAGAAGTCAGCGTGTCGTCATACAGCACCGCATAGCGGAAGCTGCCAGTCGTGCCAGTCTGCGAGGTCCACACAGGGTCAGCCGACGCACTAAAGCGCCAGATACCCGTACCGCCACCCGTTTCCGACCAAGACTGCGTAATCGTCACTTCGTTAGCGACCAAGTTGGTCGTCATCGGCGTGAAGTCAGCCTTTACCGTATTGGTCGCAACCGTGGGCGCGGTATTGGTCAGGAAGAACTTGAAAGAGTCAGTCGAAAGGTTGGCGGTCGTGCCAATCGTGGACTTCCACTCGTCGAAAATCGTAAAGGTGGCCATTTATTGCACTCCAATAGCGCGGCCATCTTTGCCGCGAATGATCTGTTTCGGGCGCCCCATCGCGTCCTTAAGCTCGGCCATCGCTTGCGCCATCATCGCCAAGCCGTTAGCCATCGCCTCACCGTGCCCCGTAAGCTGCTGCGAAGCACTCTTCAGCGAGCCTTCCCGGTCCTCAATCTGGATCGTCGCCCCGCCCTTGCCAGCAGACTCGGCCTGCTTCATGCCAACCTGCCCATCCACATCAATGCGCTTCAGCTCGCGCTCATGCTCAAGCTGAGCCTTGATTAGCTCCACCTCAATCTTCGTCTTGGCGTCAAGATCGGCTTTGTATTTGGCAAGCTCGGCGTCCATCTGAGCCTGTTGCATCGCCATCTGCTGCTCCTGCTGCATCTTCTGCATGTCCATTTGGGACTGCGCCTGGAACTTCTGCTGATCGGCCTGAATCTGCATCTCGGCCTTCTGGATCTCAGGCGGCTTCTGCGGTTCGGGAGGGGGTTGCCCCTCGGGATCGTTCAGGAACGTCGCAACGTCCTTGAAGCCCGCAAGCTCAATCTTCTTCTGCATCAGGTTGTAGACCTTCTTGGCGTCCATCAACTGCTGCCCGAAGGGGCTTTGCAGGATCATCGCCAAGTCCTGCGATAGCATTTGCAGTTGCATCAACTGCTGGTCCTTGGTCCCAACTCCAAGGCCCACGTTGCACGACATGTCGTACTCTTTCGACCACGTTTCCGGGTCAACAGGCACGAAGTTATTGTTAAGCCGAACCATGAGCGCTTGGCTCTGGTTCTTGGAGAGCGTGTAGAGAATCCCCTTGAACAGGGGTTTGAACCCGAACTCCGCAGCGTTACGCGCCATCAACTCCACACGCGCGTTCGCTTGGTTAATCATCGCGTTCACGCCCGTAGCGGTCTTGTTGATCGCTTGCGGGTCGATGCCTTGGAACATCCGGCTAATGCCCGTGCGCGTTTCTTCCTCCTGATCCGCGTACTCCAGCATCGAGAAAGCGTGCTGAGCGGTAAAGGGAACGGCAATCGGCGTTAGCTGCGAATTCATCTCCCCGCGAATCACCCCACCGGGCTTAACCGACAGCACATCGTCTAGGTTAATGTCGCCCTGCGCGAACAGTCGGGGCGCGTTCGTCAGGTAGAGATTGTCCAAAGCCTGACGCCAGATCGTGGACTTCAGCAACTGAATGTCCATGACCTCATCCGCGAGGCTCATGCCCACGGTTTCGTGCGGCATGACCTTGGGGGTCCAGATCGCCAGCGGAATGTGGTCGACAACCTCATTCATGAGGATGGTTTCGCCCACCATGCAAATCTTGCGAAGCTCGGCAACCCCGTCGCCGTCTACATCAATCCGCAGATAGCACTCGTTGTAGCGATAGACCTTGTTCCCGCCCTCATCAAGCAGCGTAGCCTCGGAATCGTTCCGCTCATTCCGCGCAATGCGCTCATCCGCGAAATAGCCAGAATCGCCCTCAGGGAGCGTATCGACCACATCCGCAGGGATACCCATCTCAATCAGGTCAGAGCGCGTCAGGAGCGGCGTATGGGCAATGAACGGCATCTCCATAACGTCCAGCCCATCGCAGTCCGGCGAGATCAGGATTTCCTCGGGGGCAGGGACAGTCACCTTCACCCGCCCGCTTTCCTTCTTCTGCCGCGCCATGACGCTGTAGAGCGGCGGCGCACCTTCACCCATCGGGGGCAGGGGTTCAACCTCGACAATCTCTAGCGCAGGGTCTTGGCCGATGATCTGAAGGCTCATTTCATCCAAGCCCTCCCACCGCTTCTCGCTAATGGCTACCGAGGCATCCCACTTCCACTTGAATACGCCGGTCTTCTCAAGCAGCCCGTCTTTGATGAAGTCATGGGCCAGGGCGTAGCCATTGTTCTGCGTAAAGAAGACGTAGTTAGCCGCAAGCGTCGCCTGTTCAGCAGACTCAACATCCTCCGGACCTCGGGGCGTGAACTCCACCGCCTTATCACCGGCCACGAAAATCTTGACGATGGCAGGCAGAGCGGAATCAACCGATTGGGCAACGTCCGCGCTTACGACTTGAGAGCGGCCTTCCTGCTCATTCCCGAACAGCTTGGCGTGGTAGTAGTCATAAGCAGCAGCCCGCTCCACGGAGATACGGCTATCCATGAAAGACTCGGCACGCTCAAGCTCTGCCTTTACCGCTTTAGCGATTTCCGTTTCTTCCATTAGACGACCCATTTAGTCTCGATGCGGAGCGGCTTCGGAGCCGCCACCTGTTTAATTCCAATGGCCAGATACCGGAAGGCATCCGCCGCGTGTGAGGCCCAATCGTGGACAGGGACGGGCTTGAACTCGTCAAGCCGCTGGTTGAAGTCCCATCGGTAGTTCTGGAGCGCATCAAGACCAGGCTGGCACTTGGTTTCGTCGAAGTAGCAGCGGGGGAATGTCATCCGCGCCGCGTTAATGCCGTCCTCCAGCTTCATGAGCGGCACCACCTCAAACCTGATCCCGATAGACGCGGCAATCTCCATCCGCGACTTACCCGAACCGAACTCCCTGACCTGTACGTCATGGGGGGCGATATGCCGCCCGTAGCGGTAGCCCTTGCGGTCCAAGACGTTCGCGTAGAAGTGAAGGCCCTCGCCGCTGGCTTCGTAGTAATCAATCACCCGAAGCTCGGAGCCGACCTGTTGCACGAACCAGATAGCCGTCGCATCCCCGACGCCCAAGTCCCACGCCGTATGAACAGGCAACACGGGGTCGTAGGGCACGTTACGCACCCGCCCGTCAGCCCTCGCGTTAGCTATCTCTTTGGCGTAAACGGCACCGCGCACGGAGGCGTCAAAGCTGCACTCCCACTCCTGCGCGTACTCGTCCTCGGTCATCTGCGACTTGGCGGCGTCTAATTCCTCTTTAGCCACCACGCCGGTCTGGCTCGCCTTGTATTCAGCGAAGAACCAGCCCTTCTCTGTCTTGGACTGAGCGCATACCTCGTAGAACGAATTGCGCCCGTTTGGCGTCCCGATGAAGAGCGCCCACCCCAACCTATCCGAAAGCGCCGGGCGCACGACCTGGGACCATGTAGCGCCCTTCATGAGCCCGTATTCGTCCAATACCGCACCATCGAAATACAAGCCGCGAAGGCTGTCCGGGTTATCAGCGCCGAAGATGCGGACCTGCCTATCGCCGGGAAGCGTAATGCGCAGCTCGGACTCGTTAACCGTCCTGCCAGGGACTACGCTGGTGTAATGCTTGAGGTAATCCCACGCGATAGCCTTGCCCTGCGCGTATGTCGGCGCGATGTAGGCAAAGCGCGGCCTATCCCTATCGCAAGTCAGGGCCGCTTTAATCAGGTGGTTTACCGCTAGAACCGTCTTGCCGAATCTGCGATGGCAGACAACCGCGCCGAATCTATGCGCCTCTAACTGTTCGTGGATCGCTAGTTGTAGCGGCCTGGGCGCATACGGAATGACTACGACTTCGGGGGCGTCATCCATCCGAACATCAGAGGTTTGTCAGGGTCGCCGCCCTCAAGAATCATTCCTTGCGGCGCTTTCCCATCGTGACGCTCGCCAATCTCTTTGATGGCCTGCTGATCGCCAGCGAGGGCAAGTTCCCACACCTTTTCGGCAAGCGCACGCATCTTTGCGCCATCGCTTTGCGTGTTAACGCGAGCCAACGCCTCGGACCAAGGCTTGTTCTTCGTGGCGTTCTTGTTTCCGACCGGAGCGCCCATTGTGTTAATCCTTAAATCCTTGTCATGAAAGTGCTTGTTTACTAATGAGCTTCGTCTGCTCTTCCAGCCAGATCCGCTCTTCTTTGCTTCCCTTGTCGGGGTAGTTAGGCCACCACGGTGCTTCCTCTGTGTAGTGGATTAACTTGGCGTCTTCGATTGGAAGCGCACTGTGATTGGGAATCCATTGCCACGCTTCGGGCAATTCAACGATGCGATGCTCATGGGTCCATGCGAATTGATGCAGGTCCGCGCCGCTCGCCTCGTTTACATACTTAGGAGTTAGCGACTTAACGCGCTGGCTTGAGCAGTTAAACACCATGACTGCGGACCAGAGCTTCTTCGGGTAGGCGTTAGTCTTTGCCAGCCCACCGAACTTAACCCCGTCTTTAGGGGTGAAGTCGTGTTTAACCACGGCTACGCATTTATCTAGCGGGAGCGCATCAAATAGCTCTTGCACATCCCCCTTGACGATCATGTCGCAGTCAAGGAATAGGACTTTGCCGCGATAGCCCGCGAGATAGGGGGCCAGGAACCGGCTAAAGCTGAAGTCCGTAGCGCCTTTGTCCTTGCGCCAATACAGGCCCGCGTTAGTCAGGCTCGGGAGGTATAGGGGAGTGAACCGGCAGACGCTTTGCGTGTTGTTCAGGATTGAATTCATGCAAGCGTAGAACGCGGGCACTTCTTCAGGGGTGAAGCCGATAACGATCTCTAGGGGCTGCTGCGTGCCGCTCAAACTAGCGCCTCTTCTTTCTTTTAGTCACGGGGGCCAACCGCCTTAGAGTGCTGCGAAGGCTAACCGTCCTAGGCTCTATAAGGCGCCTAACCAGATCAAACTCCCAACCAGAAATAATCATCCGCTCTGGCTGCCCGCCCTTGTCCCACATCCGAAATAGAACATCTTTAAGCGCCGCTTCTGTTAGCTCGCTCATCCGTGGATACACTCCTCGCACACCGTACCGCGCACATCCCCGCTCAGGTGCTTCTCGCGCAGGGCTTGGAACTCGACGCTATTCCACGCTTCCATGAACGGCTTATCGCGCAGATTGCCCATGTCGAACTTGTCATCCGCGCCGAAGCAGCACGCCGATAGTCCACCATCAACCCTTACGTGGCCCTCTCGGAACACAGCCCAACACGGAAGCGGAGCCCGGAGGCTATCAAGCCGTCCCTGATTCCCCGCGTTAGCCTTCCAGCCCTTAGCGGCGTTAGCCTCAGCCAGCGGGCTTTGCATCTCATCGAACAAGGGGAGCCAATAATGCTCATCAACGAACGGCTTCACATGAGCCTCTAGCAGCCTCTCCATGGCGTCCTGCTGCTCCCCGCTGAACCGGATGGAGCTTGCGTAGATGCGCGTTCTGTAGCCCTTCTCGTTACGCATACGGAATGCGGCTTGGAGATTAGCCAGGGCCTTGCTAAACAGGAGCGGCTTAACGCCCATGACTTCGCGGAATTGCTCCGGAGTCGCGGCGTTAATCGAAAACTTGAGACTGTCTAGCCCTTCAGCCATCAACTCACCGGCCAGCATGGGAGTTAGCAGGCTTCCGTTAGTCGTGAGGAACACATACGGGAAGCCGATAGCCTTGCAATGGCGCAGGGCAGAGACTAGGAGCGCAGGGGATAGAGTCGATTCCCCGATGTAGAACAGGCCGATTTCTTCCACGCCAGCATCGCGCATTTCCTGCGTGGCGCGCTTAAAGAAGTCGAAGTCAATGTCCTGCTTACCCGCCTTCTCCCTGCCACGGATGCCACAGTAGCTACAGGCGAAGTTGCAGCGATTGGTTAACTCGATCTTTACTGACTTCGGCGCGGGCAGGACTGGATGAAGGAACTCGGAAGGAATGCGCGTCACTTCATCAATTTTGCTGGTAATGGTTTCCGTATCGGCTCCAGAAATGCAAAAACCGCCCGGAGGCGGTTAGTTGTACGAATTTTGGGGGCAGTTAGCCCGTCTTGAACGCGGGCATCTTTTTAGTATTCGATACGCCCTAGTGCTACTTCTACAACAGACAACGCCTACGGTCAATAGTTCGTTGACGCAATCACCATTTTTCTAGCAACTTGTTAGCCGTCCTTACCGCTTCGCTCTCGGCCTCGCTGATTAACGACATGGCATCGGCCATCCAGCGCCCGCAGAATTTAGCCTCGCCGCCGATTATCTCAAGCCGCTCAGAATCGCTATAGCGCCGTTTCCCGTGCCCGCCGCACTCAGGGCAGGGCTTCATGCGTTGCGCGCCTTCTAGGCCCTCCTGGTCGGGAATTTCGCCCCTTCCTTGGCACGTCCCGCAGAAGTCCACGATGAACTCATGGACGGCTTGCCGTGCGATCCTGATGCGAAGCTCCGCGTTAGGCTTCGGTTTAGCTTTACGGAGCATGTGCGCCAGCCTGTCCACAGCCCGCACATACTCATCCGCACGGTTAGCCGCTTTGAGCGCGATAAGGCTAACGCCTAGAGCCGATAGCGCAGCCTCCCTAGCCGTGCGCCCGTAAGCAGATTGCGCGGCAGCTAATGCGTGGAGCCTGTCCACCGGCCTTTCTCGCCATTCATCTTCGGCAAGGCTAACGGGGCCGCTCAAGGCGTGGGCTAACGATTCTTTCAATGCGCCTCCCTCTGGTTAACCGGCACCTCTACGAATTCAATTTCATCCTCTATCGACGCCACGCGCATTCCCAATCGGTTTAAGCCTTCGACTAACGCAAGCTGGTTAGCCATGAGCGTTTGCGCGTTTCCGTCCGTGCGCTTCATGTCTAGCAGCATTTGGCGAAGGGCGGCTTCGATGGCGGCTAGGCGTTCGTCGGTCAATGCGCCCTCACCCATGCCCCTACTTGGTCAATGGCGACCATAGCCGCCTGTAAATGCCCGACTAACTCGTCTTGCGTGGCTCTGTCCAATGGCTGCGCGGGCGGGTAGTTAGTCAGGATAAGCTCGGCGGCTTTAAGGTTAAGTTGCGCTTCGCCTAGAGGGGGAGACCAGTCAGTCATTTTTGCCCTACGCAAACAAGCCTCGCCTCAATCGGGGGCCGGTGCGCCTGCTTTTCAATGCAAGCGTTTATCTGCGCCCTGCTTGCGTAATCAAGCCCGCCAATCCCTCCAATAATTACCGACAGACACGCAGCAATGCCACCGATAATCTTTGCCTCATCGCTCATCATTTGACCCTCTCGTAAATTCTCGCGTATCCCGCGAAGTCCACCAATGAATCCTCATGGTCAGGATTCGTCCGAAGCCTTGCGGCTTTAAGTAGCGCCATCATCATCGCGGCGTCCGTGGGCTTTAGCTCTTGGTCGAGATACCCGCCCCACATCTTCGCCAGCCGCCGCATGAATTCCTCTGGCGGGCCGTAATGCTCTTGCTTGTCGCGGCCATCCACCAACTTCTGCGCTTTCTCCAAGATGGGCGAGTTTTCGATTAGCTCGGAGTAGGAGGAATCAGGCTTTGTCATTGAAAATCCCCCACTCTTTGCGCCGCTTTTTCATTAGCTCGTTGTATCGCTGATACGCCTGCGTTTTCGTCGGGCTGAATCCAAGCCCGCGACACCAGTAATCGTTGCGGAGAAACGTCTTGCAAATCTTTCGCCACGATGGAACGCGCCCGCTTGCCTCAATGCTTTTATCGGCCATGTCGGGGATGCCTTCCGCATACCCGCGCTTTCCCCACCAATGCAGATAAACGGCCAACTTGTTTTTGTAGTGGTTAGACGTTGCTGGAGGCATTGTGTTCAAAATATGCTTTGCAAAACTCTCGTATGTATGCCCCTCGGGAAGCGCAATGGAATGATTTCCTAGCACAGCGCCCTTTTCGTTGCCGTAGAGAGCGCCGGTATTCGCGCCGTGGACGCGGCAAACCATCTTTGCCCATCGCGCCGGTTCAATCACCTGATACAGCCAAAGCCCCTGGCGCTGCGTATCCCCGAACGGCTCGCAAATTCGCATTTGGTGTATCGTCAGGCCCGCTTGATGCATCCGGTCATAAAGCTTGTTGTAAGGCTTTCCTGTTTTCGCGTGATACGTCCAAATGTCCTCTGTGACCCAATCATAAATTGGGTACACGTTCCACACTTGCTCATCGACGTTAGTAGTCCATGCCTTGCCCTCGTACATCGGCTTTTGCCGGGCAATCGTGCGGAATCGGTTAAGGCTCTCCTGCGTCCTGATCCCCACAAAGCAAGCGCAAAGCTCATCGCTCGCGTACCACTTGCCGAACTGGTCGATAAATTCTTCAAACGGCATCGTGTCGTAATAAAACGGGAGGCGCGAAGGATCGGTAATGCTCATGGCATCCGGCTCGCGCACCCACAAATCGCGCTTTGCGTTATCCCACGCGATCCACTCCGGCTCAATCTGGCTACACCCGTTCCACGTCCGCATCGGGAGCGCCACCCAATACGGATCAATGTTGTCTGCGTAAAGCGCGTACATGTCGCGGGCGAAGTCTATCGTCAGGGACATTTGGCATTCCCAGTCGATAAACAGGACGCCAATACGCCGACCGCGTTTCTTAGCCTCATCCATAACCAAGTGAAGCATTGCGCCAGAGTCTTTCCCCGCGCTAAAACTCACGTAGATTTTTGGGAAGCGATCAAACGTCCACGAAATGCGCTCTCGCGCTGCCGTTAGAACATCCATCCCGAGGCTATGCTTTGGCATGGCGCTCCATCCAATACGCGATTGCTTCGTCGGCCATCTGATTAGCCAAGTCTTGCGCCTCCTGGTCTAGCGCTCCCCATGCCTCTCGCGTCAAATCTTCCGGGCTTCCGGCCTGAATGCAGCATCCAGCGTGACCAAGCCATGCCCGCTTGTTTACCGTGGGCGCGGTTAGGTTGGTTTCACAAGAATGCTTCCACTCGTTCGCCGCCTTAATCATCGCGGCCCTAAACATCTGCGGATTGAGCATCAATTCAGCCGAAGCCTTAACGTATTGCTGGCGGTCTTGCGGGGGAACCTTGCGCCACATTCCAGCCGAGTATTCCTCGCACTTTTCGTACCTATGAAAGATTCTCTTCAAGCCCGTCGCCCTCAATGTCTTTGAACGATTCAGCTTCCCACGCTTCCGAGAAATTCCTGTCCGCGAATAGAGAAGCAAGCCCGGTAATCTGCGCGAGCCTCAACACTTCGTCCGGCTCCATACCAAGCTGCGTCGCAATCTTTTCGTCCGACCAAAACCGGCGCTTAAGCTCAACGATAATGTCCGACATAGCATCGACGCGATGCTTGCCCCTGGCGCGGTTATGCCGGATCGTCGCGGCCATGCGGTCGCCTCGGTCAGTCTGCGATTCCTTGATTTGCACAACCGGCAAATACCCGTGAACGCGAGCATTAACGTCAGCGCACTCTTTCCCAACTCTGTTACGGTGGAACCCGTCCACCACAACGAGCGCGTCATCCTCTTCGTTAGTCACGATTGGCTGCGTGTACCCGTCAGCCATGATTGAGATTCGCAAAAGCTCCATTTCGGGCGGGGCGACGCTATTCGGGTTGTAGTCGTTAGCCTTTACGCTTTGCGCCGGAACCCATTTCACGAAGTCAACAGGCTCGGTTGCGAACGGGCTAATAGCGTGAATGGCGGCGCGAATATCGTTGATGGCCGTGACGCGCTCCGCAACGTCAAATTCCCCGACGAGAGAAACGAGAAGTTTAATTTCCCCCACCAAATCTCTAGCGACAGCACTTTCCATGATTGGCTCCGGTTGGAATAGCGGCCCAATATTATCCATGCAGCGCCTCAATGGTCTTGGCTAACAGGCTCAATTCACTCTCCCTGTATGTGCGTTCAAATGCCCTCTGTCCTAGCCCGTGGAAGCCCGTAGCGCCACGATGATGCTCGGGACATAGGGGTATGACCAAGTAGGGGTTGCGGTCGCTTGTAGCCCCTATGTGGTGAACCTCTGCGGGCGTTTGCCCGTAGTCGAGAGAGCGGCACAGGATGCAGCCCAATTCGGCTACGCGGCCCATGTGCTTACTCGCTCGGCTCATCGCTTAACTCGATTGAATGTTCCGCGCACCACGCCTCCGCGAACGCGATAACTTCGCTAATCTGCGCGTTAGTCATTCGGCTAGTCCTCGCATCCACGAACACGAATCCGTTTCCGTTTAGATCGGGCACCATCTTCTGACCGTAGACGGCGGCTGTTAGCAAGCGGAACCAGTTGTTCTTCGATAGTTTGATGCCGCCCCACTCGTGGCCTGACTTCGCTATGTCGGAAGCGATAGCCCAAAGCCGCGCAGACTGTTGAAGACTTCGTTTTTGCGATTTCATACTTTTAATATTAAGCGTTCATACTTGACATTATGTAGCATCATGCTATATAATGTCTTTACGATCTTTAACAAGGAGCGCCAAATGAAAGAGCGATTCATGATTGAGTCAGCGGCCCCGTATAAGAACTACAAGCAGCGCAAGGAAGAAAACAAACTGCTCAAGGAGGCCGCTAACAAACTCGGTTACAGCCTTATGGGATGGCCTAGCGAAATGGAGGCCGAGAAGCGGGCCTGTGAACTGCAAAGATTCACGGGCATTCAGACGATGACTTCCCCCTACGCCTACGTACTCTGATGGCGGGAAAACAATCGGCAGACGTAGACAAGGCGCTACGTCTGATAGACAAGGGAATGAGCGCATACGCGGCGGCAAAGAAAGTAGGCATTGCGCTATCAACGATTTACCGCGCTTTGGCGCGCCGCAGGGCATCCGTGGGCTAGACAAGTTCATGGCTTCGCAAATACCGACAGGGTTTCGTGAACCTTTACCGTGTAACCAAGGCGCACGGCTTGCGGAATCATTACCTTCACTTTGCTAACACCAAGACGGCTCAATACGACCTGATCCACAACACGAGCCCCGAACCCGTCAAATATCTTTTGCGTTTGGTATGTCAGGTCGAAATAATTCCCGTTGTCGCGCCAGTCCCCGGTCGTTACGCAAAACACAGCACCGCGTTCTGCCGCGTCATAACACCGCCTGAAAATAAACCCAAGCTCGTCGCAGAATCTTTGGAATGACGGGGCGGCATCTATTCCGCAATCGGAATAGCTCTCAAGGTTCCAATAAGGCGGGCAAGTAATCAGCCCGTCAAAAACAGGGATTGCGTCAATTCTGGAATCCGCAAGCGTGTTCTCCACTCCATAAACTTCGCTGGCCTTTTCTATGGCGGTTTGGCTTATATCGAAGCCCGTGTATTCCTTGCCGTATTCCCTAGCGTCTGCTGCTCTTTCCCCCCATCCCGCAAACGGGTCGAATATTTTTTTGCATTCCGACAGATACAACTGGAAGCAAATCGCGCCGACCTCTGCCGGGAAGTGCGAAAACTCCGCGCGGCTGCTTTTTGCGTCATGGCCTCCAGTTTCGCGCCTAACTGACGCTTGAGCACCAATGTCAATAACGCTGCACGGAAGGACGGAAATTTTCTTCCGGCCACCGATCAACGCCCCTCCAAACAAATCGTTAGGCACTCTCACTCACCCCGGTATCGGGTGACGGGCACCCGGCCTTTTCCCACTCGGCTACCGTCATTCCGACGAGCTTGGATTTCCGACGCTTTGCCATGTATTCGCGCATCCGTGCCGCCTTCGGGTCCGTCGAAAGCTGGCGGGGCTTCGGGGTCTCCGAACTTGCGCCAGCATCGGTCAAGGATTGATTGCAAGTCTCCATCGTCAAATTCCTTTCGTCCTGTTGATCCGTCGTTAAGCCGCCAAGTCACCACGATCAAGGCTGTATCCCTTCTGCCAGGGCTGTTGCTGCGTCTCGCGGAAGTGCCAGCAGGACAAGTCCCCCCACAGTCCAATCCGGCCTTCCCATCCCCCATTGCGCTGCTTGTCGCAAATCAGCAGGAAGTCAGGGACGGATTCGTCAGCCTCGCCTTTAGCCCTGTCCGCTTCCTTCGCCTTGTTTCTCCACACCGCGATTACGTTGTCCACTTGGTCGGTAATCGAGCCGGAGCCCTTGGCGTCGAACTTCGACGGCGGCGTTTCGCCCGCGCTCCCCTTGCGGACGTGGTGGACAAGGTGGATATGGATTAACTGCTCATGCGCGAGGGAGCAAAGCTCGCCCACAAATTCCTTCTGGCCGTTGTAATCGTCCTCGCCGCTAACGCACTTCATGAGCGAGTCAACGAAGAAGTGTTTAACGCCGAGTTCTACTGCGCAGTAGCGGATGACCGCGTAAAGCCTTTTGCGGTCCACCGTGTCGCGCTTGTCGTAGATCCATACCTTGCCCCCAACCGCGTCGAAGAAATCGCCTACGAAGCGTTCTGAGGGCTCTGGAGACCCCGCGCATTGCTTCACCATCCGCTCAATCGTGCGGACTGGCATCATTTCAAAGCTGGCGATACACACGGGCTTAGCGTCGAGTGCGAAAGCTAACGCGACCTGAGTCGTAACCGCAGACTTGCCGTGCCCGTTGATGCCGTGCCACAGCGTTACTTCGCCGGGCATGAATCGGAGTTTCCCATGCGTGCGCTGCCACGGCAGCCTGTCGCCCTGCGGGATCAGGTGCGGAGTCAGGATCGCAACCGCCACGGACTCGCGGTAGCTGGCTACGTCCCGAACGTGCCGATAGGGGTCGGCAGCATCGCGGTAAGCCTCAAGGTCAGCGTCAGAGACTTCCAGATGGAGGTTCATACCATCCCCGCGAAGGTAGGATCATCGCGCCAGTTGGCGGGCTTGGTTTGGACTCTAGGAGCCTTGTCCTGCGCCTTCTGAAGCCAGGAGTTCAGGAACCGGCCCCAATTGCTTTTACGGTTCTTTGGGTTGGCGATAACCCATGCGTGAGCCTTGGCAATCTCGCCGTCTAGGCTAACGGCTGGATACGCGGTCTTAAATCCGGCTTGTACGGACTCGGGGATTTGGAATCCGGCTTCGCTCCACTCAACTTGCGGAACGCGAGAATCGCGTGACGCAGAAGGAGTTTTATTGGTTATTGGTTTATGGTTAGTGGTTAGGGTTATCTGTGGGTTCTCTGTGGAAACCGTTTCGGTTTCTTGCGGGTTTCCTTCCGGTTTCCTCGGCCTACCGCCAAGCTTTCCGATTTCCCCGTTGATCGCTTTCCGTTCGGTATAGCGGGAGAGTTCAACGTCAATCCGCTTTTGATGCCAGCCGTTATATTCCAGCGTGAAAAACTCGTCCAAGATGTTAGCGACTGCCTTGCGCTCGTCATCCGAACGGGCACCGATAAACCGCGCCACCTTTTCGGCCTCGGCGGGAAGCGGCCTTTCGTTCGTGTAGTAGAGGCGCATCATTTGGAAATAAACCCCGTGTTCCAGAAGCGACAGGTGGGCCGTGTCTGCTGCGTAGTCTTTGAAATGGATTTTCGCGTAGTGCATTTGTGGGTCTCTGGCAAGATTCCCCTGTATCGCGTGCAGTCGGGGCTTTGCTGCTTCTCCGGGTGGTGGACCCAATCGCTTTTCAAACTCCGCAGCTACGGGCGATCTCTCTCATGGCCCGTTCGTATTGGTATGGCGTAGCGCCTGGGTTCTCACTCATCCACGCCAGCTTCTTCAATTCGTAAAGCCTCAAGCCGGAAGCCGAGGTATCGGGCGGCAAGTTCGTTTTCAGCCTGTTCTGGCGTGCATGCCACCACGTAAGCACCCGGCCATTTGTTCCTGAATTCACGTTGGCCCTCGCTCAGTTGGACCTCGGGGGATCGGTCGGACTTGGACTTGCACTCAACCAAGGCGGTAAATCCCGCACGAGCGACAACAAGGTCAGGAAAGTCGTTTCCGAGAGAAGCCGTGCTGTATACGCGCCAACCAATTGATCGAAGGTGATCGCGGATTTCTCCATGCGTTGTGTCCACCTTGGCTGCGCGTCTCAAGCCGACGCCTCTCGGCTCATGTGGCCCCGCCAGAATTATGCCGTTGCTTGCGCGTCTCGGTTTGGATAATCTGGTGCAGCCGTTGCCTAGAGATTTGCAACTCGTCGGCAATCTCGCCCCTTGATCGGCCAGCCTTAACCATAGCCACAGCCCGTTTACGGCGCTTTGCCCACGCTTTGAGAAGGTCAGAATAGTTCATTCCCTGATAGTTTCACAAATTGCCGTTTTCGTCAAATGGTCTTTATTTACATAAACCCCTTGACAGGGTTTTGCCATTGGCGCATATTCATCCCATGCCGCAGCGTGCGGCGCTTACGGGAGAGAGCCAGATGATCTCGTTTCAAGTGGAAGAAGTTTCGCCGGATCGCGCTTCGCAGTTCCTCAGCATGAACGGCGTCAATCGCAACCTCAGGAAGTCCCATGTCACCTTCCTCGCTGGCGCGATGCTGCGCGGGGAGTGGGAGCTTAACGGGGAGGCCATCAAGTTCACGAAGGACGGTCGCCTCATCGACGGCCAGCACCGCCTCAATGCCATCGTTCAGGCCGGTGTCCCCATCGTCCTGCCGGTCGTTCGCGGGGTCGATGACTCTGCTTTCAAGACCCTCGACACCGGAGCCGCACGGAACCACGCTGACGCCCTTTCCATCGCCGGGGAATCGCTCCCCACGCAACTGGCGGCGGCTCTGCGGATCGTCACCTGTCACGACCTCGGGAAGCTGCAAGACCACTTCTCCGGGTCAGCCGGTTCTCCGTCCAACAAGCAGCTTCACGCCACGCTGCAACAGCACCCCGCCGTTCGCGATTGGGTCCGTAAGGCTTACTCGGACAAGATCGCCACCGGATTCCGTCCCCCGACGCTTGCGGCAATCTGCTACCTGTCTTCGTGCCGCAGCAACGGCCATCGGGCATACGAATTCATCGAAGCGGTAGGAACCGGAGTTGGGCTGGATGCGGGAAACCCCGCGCTTCTGCTGCGTGAGCGGGTTTGGGCGGAAATCGCCAAAAAGCATGTCATGCGCCGCAAGGAGTACGCCGCGATCCTCATCAAAGCCATCAACGCTTACAGGTCCGGGAAGTCCATCAAGCTGCTTCGGTGGCTCTCCGCAGGCGACCGCCAGGAACCGTTCCCGCAGATCGACCCCTAGGAGGCCCGCATGAACATCCGCGAAGAAATCGACCGCGCCACCCGCGCCTACCTCAAGCGCGAGCCCTACGCCCAACTCGACGCCTGTCTCATGATCGACGCCGAGGAAATCCCCCTCACTCTCAACATCTACGGGGAACCCGTCCGCGCCTTCCGTGGGAACCGCGACACGCCCGAGGAATTCGGCGGGCTGGAAATCTCGGATGTGACCGTGGGCGACGGGGATTCGGAGCGGAGCATTTACGCGGCTCTGTCGGAGGATGACATTGAAATCCTCGCGCTTAAGGTGGAGGAATAGACATGGCAAAGCACACGCCGGGGAAGTGGAAGCCCATGTATGACGGGGCTGCATTCGATGACAAAACAGGAGACACGGTAGGAATCTACCGCGTCATGGTCGAGGGCGATGACAAACTGGTGTGCGAGTCCTGCTACGAAGCGGACGCCCGCCTGATCGCCGCCGCGCCGGAAATGTACGAATGGCTTGGAAAGTTCATCAAGGCCAACGCGGAAGGCCCCGCAACGGAATGGGTTACGCGGATGTGCGAGTGCGACAAGACCGCCCGCGCCCTCCTCGCCAAGATTGAGGGGGAATAATGGCCCGCCTCTACACCCTGCAACGCCACGAACTGCGCCAGCTTGCCGAGCGCCCCATCAAAACGCGATGGGACGATGACGCGGAACCGAACTGGCTAACCGGCCTCGTCGCAATCCTCGCGTTCTGCGCCCTCTTGGGATGGCTGGACGAACGGGATAACGCGCACTACCTGAGACAAGCCGCTGAGAGTGCCCACAGGACCGCACAGGAAGCCCGCCAGGAGCTTCAATCCGAGCGGGAAGCCGACAGCATCAAGTGGGTAGGAAACGGCTTTGAATGCCGGTTCCGCGTGGAGAAGGTGTGGCACTCGGTATTTCGTCGTGAGTGCGAGCGGCTTGGGTCAATGATCGCGGATGCGAGGGTGGAGTAATGGGCGACGGCACCGAACCCTTCGCAATGGAAGATGCCGACTGGCAATGCTTCTGCGAAGCCGCAAGCCGAGAGATTGACGCAGACATAGACGCCGCGCTTATTCGCGTGTCTAGAGGGGAATCCACGCTCGCGGATGCTGTCTTACTCGCGGGATATTTGAATCGCGGGCAGTTGTTCGATAAGCACACGGAACGATGCCCGACTCACTACGAAACCGAGGACGCCGAATGAACGCTCCCATGCTTCCCGCAAGCCTGTCCTACACAGAGCTTCGCAAGGTCAATGTCTCCGAATTCGTGGAGAAGAAAAACAACCTGTCCTATCTGTCGTGGGCATGGGCGGTTGACCAACTGCTTCAGCGCGATCCGTCCGCGATTTGGGAATACCGCTGGCAGGATAACCGCCCGTTCGTAAGCATCGGGGAAACCGCGATGGTGTTCTGCACCGTCAAGGCGTTCGGAACCGAGCGCACGGCGTTCCTGCCGGTAATGGATTACAAGAACCGGCCCATCCCGAACCCGAACAGCTTTGAAGTGAATACGGCGATGCAGCGGGCGCTGGCGAAGGCTATCAGCCTTCACGGACTTGGCCTCTACATCTACGCGGGCGAGGACTTGCCGCCCGATAGCGAGAAGGCTCCCACGGAGCCGCAGAAGGCCGTCAGTTCGATTTCCGGCGCGGGGATCAAGAAGGACTCATTCGACAGCCTGGAACCCGATGAGAAGGCTTGGCTTACCGACCTCGCTGGAGTCATGTCGAAAATGGTAGCGGATGGCGACGCATTGGGCGCACTTGTCGAATTTGACCACGCCATTCCGCAAGTCGGGGATAAGCGTCTGCCCAAGGCCGATGTGTATGTCCCCGCGCTGCAATCCCTGCTGGATTCCAAAACCCGCTCCGCGCTCAAGGCTGCGCGTGAGCAAGCTAAAAAGGCGGCTTAAATGGGAATTAAATACGAAGTTATTGCGAAGGCCGGAACCTACGAAAGCAACGGCGAGACAAAAACGCGCTGGCACAAGTGCGGCGTGGTGCTTGAGTCCAGCAAGGGGCTTTCGCTCAAGCTGGAATCTCTGCCCATCGTGTTCGATGGCTGGCTGAACCTGTGGGAGCCGAAGGCAAAGGAAGATGCGCCCGCGCCGAAGAAGTCTCGCGGCTCTAGCGGTTTCGATGATCTGGACGAACCGCCGTTCTGACCATGTATACCCTGATCGTATTCGCCTTCCTAGCCGGATCTCCGACCATCTGGCTAATCACCGGCCAGTATTCGCAAGCCGTGTGCGAGCAAAAGCTGGCTCAGTACCAAGCGCAAGCCGTGGCGCAATTGCCTGGAGCGCAGATCGTGGCTAACTGCTACCGGATGGCCGCATGACGACGCGCGCCGAAGTTCTGGAGCTTGCATCGGAAGCCGAGCCGATTCTGCCATCGGTGGCGGTAGTGCTGCGGGAGTACGCGGATCTTTTGAATGGGGGAAATATCGTGGATAGACCGAAAGAGGCGTTGGAGGAATGATGAACGAGAACGCAATGATCGGACGAGTGCTGTCTTTTAGGAATCGCGGTGAAGGCGACGAGTATCGCAAAGACGAAGCCGCCGTGATCGAGCTTGTCGAGGTCGAGGCGAGCGGCGCGATTGAGCTTGGATTCCTGTACGGGGCGGATCGCGTCTACCTCAAGGTCAACGCAGGCGAATTGATGCAGCGCGTGGCGGCATTCGCTAGGGAGGAATGATGAGCATGAGCGCGAGGGAGTTGCACGACGAATGGGCTGAGATGGATAAGGTTGGCCCGCTGCTTATTGACGAGGAACGGGCCGCAATTGCTATCCGCGCCCTGTCCCTCCTGTCCTCCGTGGAGGATGGCGAGGGGGTCGTGCAAGACCTCGGCACGCTGGCAGCCGACCTTCTGCTGGAAGGATTGCCGGACGAAGCCGAAATCCCACAACGAGCCGCCGCCCGCATCGCGCAGGACGCGCAGGAGAAGGCCGCTCTCAAGGGGCAAGCTGACGTATTGGACGCGCTCAACACGAGCCAAGCGCACGAGATTGCGCTACTTAAGACCAAACTGGCGAGCGTGAAGGCCCACGCGGAGGAGATGGAGGGTCTGCTGCTGTTGGCGCTCTATCACCATCAAGGTGGATCGTCGCCGGTTGGTCAGCCTATTCGCAAGGCTCTCGGAATCGGGCAACACGACCACATGACAGACGAGCAAATCGAACGCGGTAAGGATGCTGGACGCGCCGCCCACCCGAAGGAGGGAGCATGACCACGCCGATGCCGAGGACGAACATCCCCGCAGGATTGCACGCGATGACTGCTGGCGAGTTGCGCGAAGTCATCGCCGCCGCGCAGAAGGAACTGGCCGAACTGATGAAGTGGAAAGAGGCCGTAATCAACGAGTTGATCGTCGCGCACATCTACGGCCAAGTTCACGACGACTCCCCGCGCAAGGCCGTTCACGATGCAATAACTTGGAACTGTCAGGTTGCCCTTGATCCGGCAGTTTCAAGTGACGCACAACGGTTGCGCGACACCCACCTGCAACGCGCCGAGGCGGCAGAGCAAGAGCGGGATAGCGCCGTATCCTGGAACCATCGCGTTAGCGTTTGCGAAAAGCACACGGCTGAAATCGTTGATGGCCCCTGCGTCATTTGCGAACTTGAAGCGGCAGAGCGCAAGGCCGAGGAGCGAATAATTTTGGACATCGAAAAAATTGATGATGTTGAGCATATGCCGGGAGCCTATAGGCAGCCTAATAGGTCGGAAATCGTCAAGGCGCTAAAGGAAAGGATTGCTCGTGGATGAGCTAATTTGCAAGCTGCGAAACAGCACAAACAAGACTTGGTTACGCAGAAGGCTTGAGGCTGCTGATCGCATAGAACGCGCCGAATCGGAACGCGACGAATGGAAGCGCAAGGCCGAGGAAGCCGCCAGGGATGCGGGGCGTTGGAGGTTTGTTCGCCGGAAAGTTTGCTTCACCGGCAATGGCGACGGGACGGCCGCTGTGCAGATCATCAACCTCCCGCACGCAGAACGATTCCCTGAAATTGGAGAGCATGAAAGGTTGGCCGATGAAACCATCGACGACGCCATAGCGGCGAAGGGGGAGGCGTGAGCGAGAAGCGCGTGAAGGCGTGGGCGGTGGTGGATAAGGACGGGGACATTGTTACGGCTCCGTCCCGTTATTCGATGGATATGCTGATCTGCAAATCCGCCGAACGGGGCGAGGAATGGAAGGTTAATCGCCCCGGCGAGCGCGTCGTCCCCGTCACTATCGTTTGGGAGGAGAAATGAGCGGGTCCGGTGTCGATAAGCGGGCGCGGGCGTTAGCCATCCAGATCGCCAAGTTGCGCCGCGAAGGAATGACCAATCGGCAGATTGCCGAAATCGTTGGGATCGACGTTAAGCGCGTTCCTAGCAAAGCCGATATTGGCGAACGGTTGCTATCGCTTGTGGAGGAATCGTGAACCAAGCCGAGGAAGATGCGCTCGTAAACGAAATCTTTGACAAGTCATGGAGGACCGAGCCGGGAGCGCAAACGAGCCTGTTCAACATGTCTGAATCCATCCGCCTCGCCATCCGCGCCGCAGTCGCAGCAGAGCGGGAGAGGTGCGCCAAGGTGTGCGAGAAGAACTCCGAGGAAGCAATCGCGCAGCAATCCGGCCCGACAGACGATCTGACAAACATCATGCTTCGGCATCACGCATCGCAAGCGTATTCGTGCGCCGCCGCGATAAGGAGGGGCGAGTGAGCGAGATTGTCGGCCACAAGACGTTCAGCAATGGCGACGGTACGTTCCGACACGAACCGCTTGATCGTGACGAAGCCGAAGCCATCATGCAAAGCATAGAAAGCGCGAAGGCCAAGCGTGCCGAAGCCATGCCCACCATCGAAGATGCCGCCAAAGCTATGTGGGAAGCGAGCTATCGCCTCACGGAACTAGGTTTCAAAGACCCGCGCTACGCGCCCGCCGATGGTCGCCCGAAGAAGTGCGTCCAGATTGGTTCTAGCGGAGTGCATGAGGCGCGATGCACGAAGCGCGAGAGCGGTGAAAAGTGGTGGTGGCACGACAGCGATGGCGACACTTGGCCTTACACGCCATCCCTCTACCTTCCCGACGAGCAAGAGCAAACCGAGTCGCGCGAACGCATTGCCCGTGCAATTGAGAGGATGACATGACCGAGTATCGCGTGAAGGCGTGGGCGGTGGTGGATGAATACGGACTGATTCGCTATTACAGCCCTGACGCGCACGGGTGCCCGTATTCCACCTTTCAGACGCGGAGGGATGCCAGAACAGCCAGGCAATTTCCAGGCGAGCGCGTCGTCCCCGTCACTATCATCGTGGAGGAATCGTGAACAAAGCCGAGGAAGATGCGCGTGACCCGCAGCGCGATGCGTTTGAGCGCGTGGTGGTGCAATGGACGGGCAGAAGCATGGCCGAGAATCACGCCGGGAAAATGACCGGGCTGACTCTCGCGTGGTTCTGCTGGCAGCAAGCCGTAGCGCAGGAGCGGGAGAGGTGCGCCAAGGTGTGCGAGGAGCTAATGCACGTGGAACCGGGATTTGTGCAGACGTTTGGCAACGCTGCAACCGGGCACGACTGCGCC
>OFRF01000070.1_pt1 | contig 33305 bp, 57 predicted proteins | sample 1543081 | NCBI WGS metagenome assembly OFRF01 (sample SAMN07774232, study PRJEB24372) | wastewater metagenome
GTCACCAATTTTCTAGACGACCGCCTAGACCAGCGTGCTGCGAATGACGACGGCATGGTTGTCGCGCAACTCAGCGACGCCATAGAGTACGTCGAGCGTTACCTGCACACCCAGATAAGCTGCGTTATAGGCCCACGTCACGCGCACCGCAAAGCCTTCCTCCGGCATCACCACCGAGCGTGCGCCCATGCCATCCGGCACAGTCGGCAAGGGACGGCTTGCCAAGACAATGGCGTCGCGGTGGAAGGCTAGGTTCTTGGCCTCGCCGCTCGCTTCTTTGACCATCTGATCCATAAAGTGCGCAAAGCCATACTTGCGCCCGATGATCGCCTCACGCACCGCATCCCCGTTGTCGCCAAAGTCGCTGGAGGTGAACTTTTCCACGTCCAACAATTCGGCCTCGGCGTCTTGATGCCAGACGATGTAGCGGTCGCTCTGCGACACCTTGGCATCGTTGAGCAAACGCCGCGCCTCGGTGACGGTGGCGGCGGTAATGCCGCCGGAGCCGCCCGTGGCATCAATCGGCGTGGTCGAAAAGCCCGAATAGAGCGCCAGCAAATCACTGTCAATTTGCTCGGCAATCGCCTTCATACCGTCTTCGATATAGCCGCTGATAATGTCCTGGTTGGCTTGCGCGGCGGCGATGTCTTCCACCAGGAACGAAATTTCCTTGTGCTTGTCGAGGGTCAAATTGACCACATCACTCGACGGCGTTTGCAAGGTGACCACCGTGTTGGCGGCCTTATTGTTGACCGAAAGCGTCCCGCGCTTGGGGATGTGTAGAATGTCCCCAAACTTGGCGATGCTGTTTTCGAAGTTGCGATTCACGAGGCGCGCCATGACCGTGTTGGCCTTGAGTGCGCCGAGTGCCGCCGCCGCCCAAATTTCAGGAATGAAATTAGCGGCCTCAGTCGTGGTTACGTTTGCCATTGAAATTAACTCCTAACGATACGCCCTTCCGCCGACGCTCTGCGGATCGCCTCCGCGTTTGCTCGCACAAACTTGGGGTCTTGCAATTGCGTCTGCGTAAAGGTCACAGGCTGATTGCCTGCCGGTACAGGCGGGATGCCCGGTGCTCGTGCCGCCCCGTTGCCCATCAAGGCGAGCAAGGCTTGGGCGTCGGCTTCCATTTCCGCCTCCGTCCCCCCCTGCAAGCGCCCCACCAGGGCCACGGGCAAATTCAACTTTGCGCCCACCGATAAAGCCATCTGCAAGCGCACCGCGTCAGGCTGGCTTGTTGCAGTGCTCGTTGGTGTCTCCGGCGTTGCGGGCTGCGCTTGTGCGCCACCCCCCTGCGCTTGCCGTAAGCTGGCCAGGGTTTCTCGCATTTCGTCCACATCTTCAAAGCCCAAATCTTTGGCCAGCTTGCGGACTCCCGCACGCTCGGCTTGGGTTTTGGCCCCCTTGACGAAGCTGTCTAGCTCCGCTTGGTTGGCAAAGGCCTTGTAGGGCTGCTCCGCCGCCGGGGTCGCTGCGGGCGACGGTGTCGCCGGTGTTGCCCCCTGCTGCGTAGGTGCGCCATTGTCCGCTGGCGTCGGCGTGCTTGCTGCATTTTGTGAATCACTCATAACCCTGATTTCCGGCTCTTGACCGCCGCCGTGGGCGTGTTAGGGTTGGAGACTGGTAGACTATTCCTCGCGGCTGTTCAACTCCGCCATTGCACTACTGCGCATACTTGCCGTCGTCATCGCCCCTTGCTCGAAACTTTCGTGCCACATCGTTGCTGAACTTCGGCAATTCCAGTGGCCCGGCGGCGTCATCAATTGCCTTGCAAATCGCGGCGTCCCCGTAAGGTCGAATGGCTTGTCAACGTCCTGAATTTGCCCATGCGCCCGTAAACAACAATTGGTTGTGCGCGGGCCAATCGACGCCACCCACTGCTTACGCACTCGAATCTGTCCAGTAGCGTTGATCTTTTGCAATGCCGACTGCTTCGCCATATTGTTTGATTGGATCACCGTCCGTCGCACCATGCGCTCGGCGCTCAGTTGACCATTGCGCCACACCGCCGGCCCCTCACCTGTGGGCGTCGAAGCCATCAGCCGCCGCACCAAGTCCGGGAAGCCCTCGCCCTGGATCAGGCCGTTTTGCAATTCCCGGCGCAGTTGCAGCACGGTCGTGCGCGTGATGCCCTGGATTTCCTGCGTCACCACCGGCACAAATTGCTCAATCGTCGCCGTGTCGAGCATCGTAAACTGGCTCACATTGGGGCGCAGACTTGGCGGCAACAAGGCGAGCTCGCGGCTGATTTGCTCGACCGCTAGTTCCGTGTTGGCGCTCAACAAATCGCGCAAAATCACACCCACCTCGTTCTCTAATTGCAACAGGCGGCTGTCAATGTTCTGCAACAGCCCCAACCGCCGCACCAAGTCAAGCTGTTGGGTGGGCGTCAACGTGCTACTCCCCGTCCAGCGCGTGATCAACTGCTCAACCAACTCGCGCCGCGCCGCGTTGTAGGCGTTCGCCGCCTGCCGCGCCGCCCGGCTCTCGGCAGTCTCCAGCAAGAGTTGGTTGCGCTCCAGCACCGCGCCGCGTGGCATTAGCGGGACGGGCGCTTAAACCAACGCCCGCCACAGACCTTGATGGCGCTGCCCGCGCTGGCATTGACCACCACCGCCGCGCTCGCCGTCGCAACCAGCGGATCATCACTGTCGTACCCAACCACGATGGTTTGCTTCGTCGTCAGCACGACCTCGTAAAACGTGCCCGCGCTATCCTTGATAATCGCCGTGCGGTCAACGGTGTCAATGTTTTGCAAAACTAATTTGTCGACCACCGCCTCGTAGCCGTCACCAGGATCGGCGACAATCGTATTGTCGCCACTTGCCAATGTCGCCACAGTCAATCGCGTGTATTTGTTGCGTTGGTATGCCATTTAGACCTCCGTACTCGTTGCCTGCTCAGGAACCGCGCCCACCCCGCCGGGCGTCGCCAATGTCGCGCTCAACCCCGTCAAACCATCGCCGCCCGTGGCCGACTTGAGCAACGCCAAATTTAACTCAGCCTCTTCGGTGCGGATTTGCTCCAGCCGCGACACCGGGCGAATCGCCCGCTTGTAGTCAAAGCTGTGCGGGGCCAGCAGCGTCGCCAATTCCCCGAAGCCGTACACGGTCGCTGCCATCGCCGCCATCGTGTGCGCATCCACCAAGGCCGCGTCATAATGGCGGCGCATCTTCCAAATTTTGGCGTCCAACTCGACCAGTTGAATCTCCAGCGTCTCGGTGGCGATCTGGTCTTTGGCGCGCAAGTCGTCGAAGGCCAGTTCCGGCAAATTGCTCTTGGTCTCGCCCTTAATCTCCTGGATAAAGGCCAGCGCCCCTGCCACATCCACTTCGGCCAACACGGCCTGCAAACTGGAGCCGGTTGGGAAGAGCCAGATATTATCGCCTGACTTGACCAAATCGGTCTGGTCAACGCCCATCGCCGCCCACTGCGGTTCGGCATGTTTGCCGATGATGTTGTTGAGATAGCTCGCCAGTTCGTTGACGCTGTTCAGACTCGGCAGCGCCTTGGCAAAGGTCGGGCGGCACTTGGCGTCATTCTTCGCCCGCACCACCGGCACAAAGCCCAGCGGGTTGGGGTAGCGATCCGGATTACCGTTATAGCCATGCGGCGCACCATCCCAATAGGTGCGAATCTCCATGGGTGTGATGGCCTCGGCATACTCGTAGGTTTTGCCCTCGCTGTCGGTCTGACTGCGGTCCACGATCAGGGCCAGGTCAACCGTGCTCTGCGTCTCCGGGTCAAAGTGCTTGGTCAACAGGCAGATTGCCGGGTCAAGCCGCTGCATCTGCACGCGGCGCATCTCGGCATCCGGCACAATCTTGATCATCGCCTCGCCCGTGGTCGCCCCATCCTCCAACCACTCATCGCCCGCCGTGTCCCAACTCGACCATTCATAGAGGGTCTTTTGCGCGTCCATGACCTTCTTGGGCGTGCCCTCGGCGAGCTGCCACGGGGCCATCATCCCCGGCACAAAGGCCACATCCAAATCCACCGCCCGCGCCAGAAACGACAACAGGGCTTTGGTCTGCGCGTACAATTTGTGCGCCAACTTAAACCCACTATCGTCATAAATCGTGCCATCGTAATAGCTGCGAAATTGACGAAAGGTCACCGCCCGGTGATTGAAACGGCCCTGGTAGGGCTTGTATTCCGGCAATTGAAAGACCGTCGAACTATCGCCCATAAAAGTCTACTTTCCCCGACTGCATCTTTTGCGGCGGGCGATCTAGATACATCACCGCGTAGCGCGTCGCATCCATGCCGTGATCATTCATTTTTGTCGGCTCTTCCTTATTCGGCTTGCCGTCCGGTGCGGTCTGCCAAACGTAACCAGGGAACTCCTGCTCCGTGCATACCGGCTTGTGGTCTTCTGCTAATGCGCCGTCACGCTCAACTAGCGCGCCCTTGAGCAGGAAGAGCCGCGGCTTATCATCATGCCCGCGCGCCAGGCGTTGCTGGACAGCTTGAATGCCGCGACTTACGTCCTTGATTGCCCCCACGCTCGATATGCCCGCCTGCTTAAGCGTAGCCCTGTCCTCGGCGTCGTGGTCGCAGACCGTCGCCTCGTAACTTTCGCCGCGTGACAACAGGTTGATCTTGGTGGCATGATCCGCCACGGTGCGCTTGGTCATAAAGAGTTCGCGGTAACGATACATGCGCCCATCGGGGTCAAGCGCCCACCATTGGCAGACGAATGGGTTGACGTAGCCGAAGTCAATCACGCGAATCTTTCGCCACGCTTGCCAGCCTTCGGGCATACGGTCAATCATGTGCAGCGCATCGCTCCACCCGTCATAGACGACACCCTCGGCTTGCACCCACATGCCCTCGCGCAAGCGCATCCCCAGCACACCGCTAATGCTGGCGAGCGTATCTTTGTACTCGGCAGGCAAGGCCAAATTGTCCTTGGCGCTGCTGTAATGTACCGTCGCCTCGCCGCCATCAATCAGGCGCGTCTTAATCCAGTGTTGCGGGCCATCGGGATTGGTCGTATAGAGCAATTGCCGCCAGGGGGCTGCCGTACCCCGCAGACGCCCCAGCAATTCGTTGTGGTCGTCCTCGGTCAAAGCGTTGGCTTCCTCGCCCCAAATGAAATCAGCCGAGCCGTCGCCGTTGATACTACGCAGGGCTTGCCGTTGCCCTTCGTCTTTCATGCCCGCGATGAAAATACGCGAGCCGTTGGCGTAGTGGAACATGAGTTCGGATGAGTTGTATTTGACGGACTTGTCCTCACCGATGGCCGACTGGATAGCATAGACTACGCTTTTGCTGGCAAACTCGCGCGCCTTGCGCAGAGCAATGCCCACCGCGTTGGGGTATTTGAGCATGTAGGCGTGTAGCTTTTCCGCTGCCGCGCGGCTCTTGCCACCCCCAGCCCCGCCGCCATAAACGCAAACGCGCGCACGGTCACGCCACGCGGCAATTTGCCAGGGGTACGGGCTGTAAATGGCGGTCGGCTTAACTTTTGTCGGCGTCCCAATCATCAGGTGTCACACTCACATAGCCCTTGACCACATTCAAGTCAACGTTGCCGCTAATTTCCGTCTTGCTCACGTCCCCATACCCGCGCGCCCGGTGCTTCTTCGTCAAGTACCATTGCGCCGCGCCCAAATCCTTGTTCTTAATCGCGCCAATCACCACCGACTCGGCGGCGTCGCCAATGCTCTCTAGCTCGTCGTCGTAGGCTTGCTGGGCGGTGGCATAGCGGCGCAGGTAGTTGTCTACCGTGTTGCGGCTGCACCCCAGCTTGCGCATGATGGTGGCCTTGATGCCCGCGCTACCACGAATGGCGGCGAGGATGTCGGCTAAATCGTACTTGTCAACGTTTGCCATGTTTACCGCGCAAAATTGTCAAAATTACTGCACCAGCACAGGCGTCTTGCCTGTGGCGTCTACCGCCACGCCACGATGCAAGCCCGTGTCGGCAACAGAAGCGTCGATCATGGATTGGCCGCGCTCGCTGCCCTTATTTGCATTGCTCGGATCGGGCTTCAACTCGTCTAAATCGACTTCGTAAGTCTTTATTTTCTCACTCATCTTGAACCTCTGGGATCAGCATTGCGTAAAGCATTAGCGCCGTAAGGCAAAGGATGGTGGACGCGGCGATGATGGTCGGCATGTGCATCAATAACTGAAATTATCGGTACACAATCTCAATATCATCCAACACAACCGCGCTCTCTAGCCGCGCACTCGGCACGCCCACCTTGCCTGTTGTCAACCACGGTACTGACAGATACAGCGTGCCTAGTGACTCGCGCAACCGTCGCTCATCCACCCTGCCAAAGCCTGTGCGGTCGTCAACGCCCAACGGCTCTATGTCCACCAATGAGGCATACAGCACCGCCTCCATTTCGGCTAGACTTAACTCAGGCTGTCGCGCCCAAATGTAACTCGCCATCCCCGCCACAATCGGAGCCGATGCGCTTGTGCCTGTGACATAGATGTAAGTATTGCCACCCGCGGGAGCCTTGATGCTGTATCCCGGTGCAGACAAGTCAACAAACTTGCCATAGCTCGAATAGGCATAATCGTATGCGCTAACCGCTGCTACCTCTGGATACCAAGCGGGATAGCGCGGGATATTGTCACCGCCATAGTTGCCCGCTGATACTGTGACAAACACGCCGCTATCTCTGGCAAAAATCAGTGCGTCGTGCAATGGAGGGTAGTCACCCTGCCCAAGCATCGAGATGGTGATGACCCTTGCGCCTTGTTCGACCGCGTAATAGATGCCGTCGATAATCGCCCCGTAGTCGCCCCAACATGAGATAGACGCTTTGATGACCAAGAGTGCCACCTGTGGGTTTTGGTCTACCACTAGCCCCGCAACAGGCGTACCGTGGATGCACACGTCCGTCATGCCCTCAGTGCTGTACTCGGTCGTGAAATCTACCGCCTCGATTGGCACGCCCGCAAAGTGCGGATGATCCAGGTCAATGCCCGTGTCAATCACAGCGACGGTGATAGGTGAAGTCACCTGTATACTAAGAGCGAGTAGTGCAGAGAGTAGCCACATGCTAGTTAGCGTCGAACACGTCATCTTGCCCAGGCTCGTAGTCAGCCTTGAACACACGCAGTAAATCTACGATGCTGTTCTGTGCAGTCATTGCCTCATGCCCGTTGGCGACTAGGTAGGTGTTGATTTTGGTCAACGCGCCCGCGGCGATTTTCGTGCGCGAATCAGCCCACGCCCATACCTCGCCGTTTTTCTGGATTTGTTGACCCGCCACGAAGTTTGCGTGCTGTGTGATAGCGGTTAGTTGCGCGCCTGTGCCTGTGACGATGTACGCTTGGTAGTTGCCGGGAAGGTCAACGCCACAATGCTCGAAGTTGACCGCGCTACCCGCTGCCCCGGCGTCGAGTTGCCCGCGTGTTTGTGCGCCTGTTTTCATTTTGACGATGCAGATTGCTTTAGCCATTTATGCCGCCACCGCGTTCAACAATGATTCCGCTGTACTGTTGTGCAGCGGAAATGTAAGAATGTCACTCACCGCCCCGCTGCCAAGCGCGCTCAATTGACCCACTGTCGCCGTGGCGAAGTTGGACGCAGAACTGTATGTCCAACGCAGTACCTTGTTGGAGTAGCCCTTGATAGTTGATCCATCGGCTATGATGGCGATGCGATGGCCGTTTGAAATCACACCCGCCGCGCTCGCCCTGGAGGTTGGCACACCCGCCACCACCTCGTACAGCACCCATGCGCCCGATGAATCAATATAAGACAGCCAATAGTTATTTGCGTCTTGCTTGCGAAAATGCAAATCCGTTTGCGTCACGGGCAAAGTTGTCTGCGTCCATTCGATCCAAGTGTTAGCCTCGTGCGTGAATGTCGTCAACGCACTGACTGATCCCGCCTTGCGATCCGTCGCAAACCCATAGTCGGTGTCAAAGGGCGCGGCCAAATCGGTGCCACGCATGTTGTCAAGCGTACCGGCCTGACTAAAGTTAGAAAATGCCGCATACAATGTCGCCGTACTATCGGCATTACCAACCCAAGCAAGTGTCCAGTTTGTAAACACCCCGCCCTTTACAAAGTAGTATGCGCCTGTGCCACGCAACACAATGGCGTACTGATACTCTGTGGATGTCGCAACACCCGTAAAGATGGCGGGCAAAGCAGCTTCGTTTTCCACCGCCGAAGCCAACGCATAGATTCCGTGTGCCACACCCGCGAACCCTGAGACACCTAAACTAGATGAACGCAGCCAACCAAAAACAGATGCGGCTCCCGCGTTTGTCTGGCTCTGCTTGAATAGTAGCGTTCTACCCGCCACGCGAGCCGCCGTCGCGAACAAAATCCCCTGGTCGCCAAAAACGGCACTTGCTTGTGCAGGAAAGTTTAGTTTCCCGCTTGATATACTAAACTCGCCATCCGTCTGCACCAGCGTCAGCGACCCTGGCCCTGGCTCTGCCGTGCGCGGCGAAGTCAACGGCGCGGCTTGTGCGGTCGTGAAGTCGTCACGAAAAAGAAAGAGTGGCCCGCCCGGACTCGACAACTGCACGCCCACACCCGGCCCAATCACAATGCCGCCGCTAATGCGCACGCCCAACTGTGTACCAATCTGTATATCCATCTACGCCCCCCTGTCGCTCGTGGCGTGAAACGAAATGCGACCGTACATGGCTGTTACCTGGTCGCCGTCGCTGTTGATCAATTTGAGTTCGTGCATAAAGTCACCCGTTAGGCTTTTGGTATCGTCGGCGTCCAGATGGATCACCACCACGTTAATGGCGTCCGTGTCGGGGTAATGGTCAATCGCCGCGTCCTCGCCTGTACTGAGTAGCACCAGGATAGGCGACACGCCATAGCTGATATGAAATTCGCTTGTCCAGGTCGTCAGCGTGACGGGCACGTCATCGTTGCCCGTCACCGTCACCGTCACGGGCACATCGTTACCCGCGTGCAGCGTAAGATTAACTTCGGTCGCCAGTGCGTTAACGGTTGTTGCCATGCGCTATCTCCAACCACTTACTGATGATGCGGCCATTATAGTCACGCTATTTCTCATGCTCGGCTCCAGTGCGGCGATACTCTCGGATACGGCTGTCCTGCCGGCAGCGGCGGCTTGTGCAGCGGGTTCGGCGTCAGCGGCACGATGCAACACGCGGCGACGGTCACACTGAGCAGGAGCAGGATGAGTAGGCGCATGTTAGCCCACTAGCGCGTTATACGCGTCCTGCAACAATTTCGAGTAGGTGTCAACCGCGCCCGTGCCGTTATAGCGGGCGGCAACGGTGCGCCAGTCTCTGCGCCGCATGGCATCCATAAGCGCGGGGTCGCTCAGGCAAAAGTTAATAAAGCCGATGGTTTGCAGTTGCGCGTCCTCAAACGAAACGAGCATCTTGCCCGCACTTGGATAGCCGATGCGCGCGTGATTAAAGCCCATGATTTGCGCACTGCCCATACTGACAGATCGACACGCCGCCTCTTCGTCCCAAAGACTCGCGAAGTCAAAGACCTCCCACTCGTCGGCTTGCTTGCCTGTGTGGATGGGTTGCCAAGTGGCGGACTCATTGCGTCGCCACATCTGATCAACCCACGGACGTGCGCTGTCAGTGCGGAAATGCTGCGCCCATAGCGCGTCGTTGCCGAGCTGCGACTTGAAAATGTGCGCCTCGAAGCGAATAATGGGCCGCCCATCCTCGCCATGCGTGTGCCCGCCTGACTCAATCTTGAGAATCGCTTGCGCCACGCGCGGGTCAATGATGGTGGCGGGCATGGGCTCCACAGGCGCGGGCTGCGGGGCTTCGATGCTGGGCAGGTGGATGGTGTGCGGTGGCGTGGCTTCCTTGACGCATAGCTCTTTGCGCTTGAGCAATTCGCCATAGGCTTCCAGCACGTCAAAGGATTTCCATTTGCCCGTGCTGTCACCGTTGTCACTCAGGAAGGGACAAATGCCAATCACGTTATCGCTGGCTTGGCGGATGCACTCAACGTATTCGTCGGCGTAGCGCGTCGGGGGCCATTCGCTGAAATTGTGCCAGCCGTTATTGCCATAGATGGGGTGTGGGTGACGGTTGTAGAGCAAGCCATCAATGCTCCACTCGCCAATGATGATGGGGACGTTGAGCGGCCAACGCGTGTGGCGTCCGATTAAGTAGGTGTAATCCTTGCGCTCGTTGCCCTGGTCATCTGTCCACACGGCATACATGCCTTCGGGTTGCATGTACTCATGGACAATCACCGCGCCATTGTTGGCAAGGATGAGCGGCTCCAGGCGGGCAAAATAAGCCATGTCGAATTGCGATTCGCCCGTCAAGGCGGGACGCCCCACGCTAAAAACGAACACGCCTAGACGCACTTGGCGAGTTGTTGCGAGGGCTAAGGCGCGCATGGTGTAGCCGTAAAGCGCACCGTCCTTCTCTGGGCCTGTCTCATTGTTGAGTCCCGCCATGAGTTGATGGCGCGGCACGCCTTGAATACGGTCAAAAAGTTTGGCCCACCAATCCACCTGACGCGCGGCTTCCCCTTTGGGGTCTTGCACCATCGCCGCATGTGCCTCATAGTTGCGGTCATCCACATCCCAGCAGCGCAACAGGATCGTCGCATCGGGGCAGGTGGCATGGACGCGCTCAATCAGTGGCACGCTGACGCTGTTGGGGTCGTTGTGGTTGCCTTGCACCATGAGGCGCACAACGGTCGGTTGCCAGTCACGCAACCACTGCCAATCCTCGGCACGGTCGTGGGCGAACGTCATGTAGGCACCGCGAAGATTACGCCTCATCAGCGCAACCCATCCGGCCCGATGTAGGGCTTGGCAGGGGCGGCAGGCTCGGCAGCTTGCGTCACCTTAACGTCACTTGTGCCGGGTGTGCTGACGGTGGTCGTGGTGGCGGTAATATCTGCCGCGCCGATGCGCCCCGCAGCCTCGGCTTGCTTACCATCTTCCCAAGCCGTCGCCGCGATGTACGCCGCCACGATTCCCAAAATAGCGTTAATCACCGTGTCAGGGTCAAGCGCGTTACCGCTTTGGTAGGAGACCCATAGGATGCTCACGAAGCCGATGATGGCAGCCCATAGCTTCCGGCTTTGCAACGCGCGAACAAGTTTGTTTTCGTCCATTTATCCCCCCATGTTCCGGCACAAATCAACCAGGCTTGGCGATGGCGGCGCACTCTCGCGCGCGTAGACGTTCGTCGCCACCGAGAACGTCAGCAGAAAGGCCAGCACGATCAGGAAACGCCACAGGCTATTGCGATAGCGATGCTTGATAGACTCTACGCGCTCGTCGTGTTGACGAAACTCACCCAGCATCTCAGCCGTTCCCCATGTTGCGTTGTCGTTCGCGCCGTTCGTCCATATCAAAAACGCCCTTCTGGATCACATTCTTGAGTTCGTGCAACTGGTCACGCAGGCTGCGATTGGTGTCAATGTTCTCGCTTAGGAGCCGGATAAGTTCTTGCCTGTCTGCGCGCAACGCCTCGCCATACAGGGCTTCGCGACGCAAGGCATCGGCACGGTCGAGGCGCATTTGGTAGAGGCAATAAATCGCGATACCAATCGTGGGCGATGTGCCGGTGATAATTTGGATGATGTCAAGTTCTGCCACGCGCCAGTCCTGTTTGCTATGCTGTCGGGGCTTGCAGACAGCAATAAAAAACACCTCTCGATAAACTATCGAAAGGTGTCTGTGGGACGTACCTAATGGCTATTCGGTTTACTGCTCAGTCACCGCCACGGCATCGTGCGTGCGTTCGGGTGTAGCCTTGACGCGCATTTGCTTTTTGCCGACATGGATGGCGATAACCCCTACATCGTTGTCAGTATAGAGCCGAATCAACTCACGCCGCACTTGTTCAAGTGTCTCGTCAATCGCCTTCGCAAGCTGCGGTGGTGTTACCATGTGTTCCTGCTCCTATCTTAGCACGTTATGTAGCCTTGTGCAATACCCCTACGTCTACTCAGGCTCCCCTGTGGGCGCACCATATTTTTCGCGCAAGATGTCCACGCCATCGGGACAGTCCGCCAAGCTCGGCCAGAAACTGTCCAGGTCGGCCCCCTCCATTTCCTCTAGGCGAAACTCGCGCCCAATCACGTAGCCCCGTTCGCGCGCCGTGAGCTTGACCAGCGGCTTGTCAAAGTAGAACGCGGGCAATTGGTTGACATTGGCGGCGAAGCCTTCGCGGATGCCCGCCGCCTTTTCATCGGCAAGGCGGGCCAGTTCGCTTTTGACATTGGCGTTGACGGTAGTCATGCTAGGCCGCCTCCCCGTTGCGATGCACAGGCTCCATCTCCGCGCCGCCTTTTCTGTCCATTTGCAAATCGGCAACCTCAGCCAATTGCCGCCACCCCATGCGGTAGTTGTTAATGATCCACTTGGACGTTGGCATGTGGGCAGGCTTAATGGCGTCCCACGTCGTCATGCGTGGCATCACGCCCCCCATTGCCACGCGCTGCAACTCCCTGACCAACGCGTCAAAGTCGGCGCGCTTTTTGGCATCGGGGTCGTCGCCCTCGTCATCCTCCTTTGCCATCGCCAAGACCAAACTCCCCGCCGACCCTTGCGCTAATGCGTCGGCTAGTTTGTCGCGCGCCACATCAGGATCGGGCAGGGGCTTGCGCGGTTGTGCGGCGGGGTGAATGGCAGGCGCAACGGGCGCGGTGGATTGCGCCAGGTAAGCCGCAATCACGTCGTAGGCCACGCGGATGACGCCTTTGTTGGGCATCATGGCGTCAGGCAAGTCAAACTCCATAAGTCGCTCAATAATGGCATCCCGCAACATCTGCACTTGCTCTTTGCTTAATTCGCTCACAAGCCCCCTCCTGTACTTTTCCATGCGGACAATGTGCGATACTGGCGACGCTTCCACCAGCGCGCCATCAAGCGGCGTTGGCGTTGCTCTAGGTAGGCGTTGCGCTGTTCCAGTTGGTTGACTTCGTGTTGGTAGGCAATGCCCTCGCGCAAATGGCGGCGTATGGACTTGCTCAAGGCGCGGGCGCGTTGCTCGGCGTCGTCGCGTTGGTGGCGCAAGTTTTCGGCAATGTCAGCCTGGTACATGCCATACAGCATGGCGGCGATGGCGAGTGTGCCGAAGAGGGTAACGGCGATGATGGCGATCATGGCTGCACCAACGCTTCCAGCGCGGCTTGCGCTTCGTCTATGCTACTGACGACAAAGATCGGGCCTTCGTGCTGCCACTCTTCGTGCCAACGCTCTTCATCCGGCGTTAGCTTTTGCGCGCTTGGCACCTTGCCACCGTCTTTTACTTCCACCAGGGCGAACACGCCACGGTAGGCAATCAGCAAGTCGGGAAAGCCCTTGCCGACATTACTCAGGACTTGCACGCGTGCCCCCATTTGGCGCAGGGCACGCACAATGGCGGGTTGGTTGGTGTCGATTTTGGATGCAACTCTCATGCTGGCACCTTCTCGCCTTCCACATGCACCGTCGGCACGCGTTGCGCTTGGGCGGCGTGGATGGTGGGCGTGCGCGTAGCTAAGACAACACTCATGGCAAGGCGTGCATTTTCAATGTCGGGGTGCGTTTTCCCGCGTGCGCTTTCCACCATGCGCGAATCCTGGCGTGCTTCCTCGATCAGCTTTTGCCGACGATTCAGCAATGACACGCGATAGGCTTTGCCAGCCTCGCAGGTGCAGAAGGTAATATCGCCGTCAATCGCTTGCACGAGACGCTCCAGGTACAGCGGCGCGGCTCCTGTTAGCTCTGGGGCTAAGACGATGCCACAGGTGCAGGCGTCGCAGCCACGCGCCCACTCCGGCGTAAACTCGGCAATCTCTTTGGTGGTGGTGTAGCGACCGTGGATGTCACGCATAGTAGCGGCTCCATCCTTTCGTCTGGCGCAAACGTTCGAGGCGTTGGCGACGATCTTCGTCGGGGTCAAGGCGGAACATTTCGGTGGGGATGGCCTTGAGCGTGCGCGGGTCAACGTCGTTGCGTGGGCCGGGGGCTTGCTGCTCACCCTCATAGGCTTTGCGAATCGCCGCCACTGTCACCAGGTGCGTCGGGTACTCATGCGCTTGGCACGCCCGCAGAATGGCGACGGCGAGCTTGTTGGGTTCAAGGTCTGCCAGCATCATGTAATAGGCGCTGAAGGTTTCGTTGCTCATCTCCAAGCCCGGAAAGGCGACAAACATCGGCGCAAGTGCTTTCAGCAAATCCTCTTTGCTGGTGCGTACCCGCTTGCCGTCCCAGGTCTGCAAGGCGTTGCCCTGCGCTCGCGTAATCTCATTGCTCATGGTGTCGCTCCTATGTTGGCGGCTAAACGTTTCCAACTGTCAAGTCCCTTTGCCTTTGGCGGTGGTGCCGCGGCTGGCACCAAGCTCCGCAACTTGCCGATTCCTTCGCGCAACTGCGACAGAGTTGGATATGACTGCTTCTCTGTCCAGCGATAGTCCCTAAACCAAATCTCCGTCATAAAGCGACGAATATCCTCAACAGTGTAATTCGCCTTATTCAGTACCCCCACGGTCTGCGCCACTTGCCCCTTGTTTTTGTCGCTGATTACGTGGTAGTCCCATCCCACCGACTCGCAGACGGCGCCGAACATTTCCTGTTGGGGTGTAGGCGTTGCGACAGCAACACTTTCTTTCTCTTTCTTTAATTCTTTCTTTAACTCTTTCTTTAGGGTAGGTGTGGGGCGTGTAACTTTTTTTACCGATATCGGTAAACTTTCTTTACTCTTTCGGTAAACTTTCTTTACCGATGATGGTAAACTTTCTTTACCGATGCCCTGTGCATCATCTTTTATCGGTAAACTTTCTTTACCGATAGCCAGCAGCTCATCATTGACCACTAAGGCGTAAGCGTAGCTGCGATTGCCTGTTGGCACGCGCTCGATCATGTTGCGCCGAATACCCACATCTAGCGCGCCTGTGACCGCAGGGCGACTCAGCCCGGTCAACTCCTCGATCTGCGTGATGGTCAATTCAACACGCTCGCGATGGTAGCCGAAGGTGTGGCGCGCAATTGCCAGCGTAACTTTTAGCTCTGCCCCATCCATGTAGCGCATGATATGGTCGAGAATGAGGTTGGGAATTTGTGTGTAGTTCGGCTTATCAACGCCCATATATCCACCTATCAATCGTTATCGTTCTGCTCAATTGCGGCTCAATTGCGGCGGTGGGCATTGAACCCACCAGGACGCCCACCGCCGCCGCGTGTGGTGCGCTAATCGCGGAACTTTGGACTAGCGTTGTTAATTTTAGCGAGCGTTACCTTGTTGGCTTCTGTCACCCGATAGTTATAGATGGCACTCATCACGGTGATGTAGTCTGTCGCGTTAGAGCATCTAACTAACTTGATGCTCTGTGTCTGCATTTTTGACATCATGCGGGCATGGTCATAGTCCGTATTGCTGTCAAGGTTTCGGAGTGCGGAAAGAAAAGGGCTTTCTTTCCAGAATGTCACCCAGGATTTGAAGTTTAAGGCCATCGTGCACACGCGATCCGCCTGCGCCAAGTTGTTCGCCTTGTATCTTCCGTCAATAAACTCATGGAACAGGGAGCGGTCTTGTGGCGCTCTACCTTGCACTCCTTTATGACAAAGAGCCATTGCGCGCGAGAGGGAGAGCCATTTCTTGGTATCCCAAAAATCCCTTAGTTCCAAGTAGTCAGGCAATCCGAGTCGGCACCAATGGCCCAAGTAATCCTGCGAATTCCACCCATCGGTATTGGCGCTGACGCGCGCCGCATCCTCGATAACCATTTGTCTTGATACGATGTAGTAGATAGGGATGCCAATGGTCTCTGCGACTTTAAGACGGTGTTGCCCGTCGATAACCACAAAGCCATGCGTAACCACGATGGGGAACAAATGCAGAAGGTTCTTGGCTTGTATCGAGTCGTGCAAGCGGTCTAGCTTGTCTTGGCGGACGGGTCGGTTCAGTGGGTCGAACTTAAACATGCCGTAATTCTTGGTCTGCAGAATCACGTTTTCAGGGACGGCAGAACCCGTTTCTTGACCCATGGTGTATCCTTGATCTTGAACAGTAAATAGTGGCCGTGCGGTCTGCGGCATAGGGTCGGAGGATTGCAGCCCCTTCGACCTTTCCATTGTGCGAACATTCAGGTATTCCATTGTTGTTTGCCTTTCTACTGCTATGGTTAGCCCCGTTGGGCTGATACACCTTGTAGAAACCGTGCCGCGTTCTCGCAGCGTTTCGCCAACGGCTCGCGATGCGCGCCCATATTCGCCACCGTGCGCCGCTTGATAGCCTCTGGGCTGATACCCTTGCGCACCATCTTCTGCACCGATGTCGCCAGCGCAGGGTAGTTGTCGTTGAGGTATTCCCACGCTTCCTCGAAACAAACTTGGTCGAACTCTAGTTCTTCGTCGGTCATATTTCCTCCACGCCCAACGCGTTCGCCTGTGCCGCGCACGCCAGCCAATCCTGCTCATCGCAGCCCCACCGCAGCGACGATATCGCACGCTCGGTATCGTCAACCTCACGCGCATCGTCGGCGGGCTCATCACCCCACGCGTCCCACGGGTCGTCGTCTGCGTTAAATCCTGGTGCCCTGGTGTTCATTGCCTTGCCTTTCTCTGTGTGCGTTCCTATGGGGGTGCGCTAACACCCCCATAAGCCAGTGGGAGGAACGTATGCACTGCCTTGCCCGCTGCTTCCAACCATGTACAGGCTTACGTCTGGTGCAGCTTTGCCGCGTCCTTTAACGAGGAGATAAGGAGACCCCCGGCCTGTGCGGTGGCGATGTAACCACAGTGGCAGGGTGGGGACTCGAACCCCGCTAGGTTCGTCTGTTGGCCCTAGCACCCAACGGTTGCGACCCGTACACGCGGTACCCACTCGCATTCCCTGCCTAAATGCCACCCCCACCCGTGCGGATTGTCCGCGCTATTGGTCGCCTGTCGGGTAGGGGTGGGTAGTGCCTAGTCCGTCCACTCGGCAAAGATTGGCCCCGTGCTGTCGATCTCCAACAATGACACATAGTCGAAATCGTCTACGCTGAAGTTATGGCCTAACAACTGGCGTCGAACGATAGCGCGTCTCTTTTCTTGCTTCGACATACCCGGCCCAATGCCGAAAGTGGCAATACTTGGCGTAGCGTTTGGGGAAACATAAAACTTCCATCGAAAATTAGGATTCCAGCTAGGAGGACGAAAGCAGACGTAGCCCCAACGCTGCGTGTGAACATTCACGGCAAGCCACATGGCATTGAAGCCGTAGATCGTCACCCGGCGACCGAACACCTTGAAGGACAGATGCCCACCGAGGTACTTCGTGGGCCACTTGTAAAGTAACTTAGACTTGAGATTGTTCACGGCGATCATACTCATCTCCATCCTGGTAACGGTCGATAGTCCCAAAAACCCATCCCTGGCGCGCTTGGGTCTGGAATGAATACCATGTTGCCGATCACATACTCGCCGTCGGCGTTTGGCTCAGGCAGCGGGTCAAGCACTGTGCTGCCAATCATCGTGCCTGTTATCGTTTCGTCGTGATGGTGTGGCGCAAGTCCGTAATAGCCGCCACCTTCGGGGCCAATGCCACCCTCGCCATTCAGGGCGGCGTAGCACTCCCAGCAGAAGGGCATGTTTACATCACCGAACGTGTCGGTTGCCCCCTGCAGCATCTTTTGGCAAGCTGTGCATAAAGTGGCTATTCTGCTCATGACATCCCCTGACTAACCCACGCGTGGCCCACCGTAGCGACCACCGTGAGCAGCAGCCATGCCAGCACGCCGAGTAGCACGTCACGCGCGTTGCAGGCGGCTTCCTGGACCAACTGGCGGGTCTCGGCGCGTCGTTCGTGGCGGGTCATGCGGACACCTCGCTTTGTTCTGGTGCTGAGTTTGGCACTTTTGCGCCTGTTTTTTGTGTGGCGTCGCGCATCGCACGCATTCGGTCGGCTAGTTGTGCCTTGCGTTCGTCCGATAGCGGCTTGGCGGGCTGACGCAAAGAGATTTGGTTGGCGGGAATTGCGTACCACTTGCTGATGCCATCGGGCGATGCTTTGATGAGCGTTGCGCCGATGGATTCAAAGCGGCGTTGCATCACAGGGTCATCGCTAAATATCTGCCATGTGCTGCGGTCATCTGCGCTCATGGTCAAGGCCGTCTCTTGTTCTGCTAAGGTAAGTGCGTTCATTCCCCACGCTCCCGGCTGATGCGGCTAGAAAGCACGCACGCGGCGACGACGGATGCCAGCAGGGGCAGCGCGGAAATCGTCAGGCCGATGATCAGGATGGTCGTCATGCTGCCACCATCCCATCACCGCCATCTCTGTCGCTGTAGCGCGTCTTTAATCGCAATAGCTGCGTCAACTGCACGATGCGAATGGTCTTGCGGTCGAGTTCGGTGGTCATAGTGCCGCCTCAAGTTCGCTTTCATCCGCCGAAATGCGCGCGAGTTCTTCGACCGACTCGCCAAAGAAATCCGCCACTTTAATCAACATCGCGAGCGAAGGCTTGCGGATGCCGCGTTCGATGTGGTGGATTGCCGGCACCGTGACGCCAAGCACCGCGGCCAGTTGGCTCTTGCTCATCTCGCGCCGTTCACGTAGCGCGCGAACCTTATTGCCGATTTGGGTCATAGTGACCTCCGTTTCATTTACTTTGACGCAAGATACAGATTACTGTAAGTAATAATATCACGCCGAGTTGTGCCTGTCAATACTCAAAGTAAAGCAAAATGACTAGTTGATGGCATGGTTGACGGAGCGTACCGCAGCGAGTACAATATCGTCATAATAAGAATGGCCCGCGCAAGTGTTGACAGCACTCACGCGAGCCTGACCACGCCGATGGGTAGATCGGAATGGCTACGTGGCATGATACCACGATCCTCCTGATATGCGACCTGTCGGCGAATGCTGGCAGGTTTTTTCTATTCAGGAGGTAACTGGATTGACTGAGTACAAAAACTATATTTCCGCGTTGGATGAAGTCGCCCCACCGCCACCCCAATACGTTGACGTGCAGCATAATCGCCCCGCCACCGTTGAAAGCAACTTGGGCCTTGTGATCACCCTCGCCAATCTCATGCTGGCCGCCATCATCGTGATTGCGATGTTGCTGGATGGCACGCAGGTCATGCTGGCTATCATTACCGGGGCAGTTTATTTTGCCGTAACTATGATCTTCTTTACCCTACTTGTGACGGGTTCATTGACGATGATCCTGGCGGATTTGTCGAAAGAGCGCACAGAGCATCATCGGATTGACGCCTATCAAGAGTTGGGCGAACAGGCGATCCAGTGGCGTTTAGCGGTGGAAGAAACACGGCAAATCGAACTACTAGGACGTAGGGGGTCTACGGAGGGTGTGCAGCCTCCTGGTCAATTACAGAGCTATGTGCCACCTTTTGCCGACGGCGAACGCGCCCAGGTGGAGGGGGTGCGCTTTGCCATGAGCCTGTATGATACACAGGGCAGACCAGACAGCGCGCGTGTGCATAGTGACGGACGATTGCGCGGGCGCATGTTGGGCAGTAAACGCGGGACGGGTTCGCCGGAAGCGGGCCGCTGGCTGTTGCGTGCAGGCATCGTCAAGCGCGTGCGCGGTGGTTATGCGTTGGACTTGGAAAGGTTCCCCAACCGCGATAGCCTGCGCCATTTGCTTTAGCCCAGGGGCGGGGTGGTAGGTGGGCTTCCTTCCCACCTACCTGTAGAAGTGGGGGAGTGGGAAACTCATATCTATTTTCTTTACTTTGAGTATTGACAATTTACTGAAAGTAATATAAACTGTAATCACAGGCAGTTAACCAGTTCGCACACGAAAGGCACCGCACCATGACGCACACACGACACGGAATCACGATGAACGTAGTCAAAGATGGCGCTGGATATCGCGTTATCGTCACCAAGCAAAATGGCGACAAAATCTTTGACTACGCTTTCACCTCGGCAAAGGCATGGGAACTTGCCCGCGCCCACGCTGGTATCTAATCACGCACTCACCACTACTTAGCTACGAAAGGCACCGCACCATGACCACACTCAACGAATACCAACAGCGCGCACTTGATACCCGTGCCCGCCGGCAGGCCGCTGGCCTGTACGCCACGCCCGCGCAAAAAGCCGCCATGCGCCGCTTGCTGCAACGGGACGGACGCAAGAATCTGACCGTCGAGGACGCGGCGATCTTGTCCACGTACCGCCACTGCACCGCCCGCCAGCGTGCCGAGTTTGCGGCGCTGGCAGCAGCGCAGGCATAAGAAAAGCCGCCTTCTCTGCTACGAACAGAGAGGGCGGCTCCAACCACATTCACTTCTATGCAAAGGAATCGTACCATGAACACAGCAACACTTCAAGCCCCGGCCACCATCAAGACGAGCGCATTTTGGGATGGCTTCGATATGTACATCAAGGGCGCGCAGTTGGAGGAAATGCCCAGCGCCGAACACAAGCGCGGGTGGTGGTTTGCCAACAAATGCCAGGGTGACACCAACGATTACGAGAATGACATCGCAGATCGAGCATTTTGGATGCGAGGTGCCTGGTAATGAGCCGCATTACATTTGAGGTCATGCGCGCCTTTGGCGGGCGTTGGCGGGCAATGGTCTACGTGGATGGGTACTTGGTCGCCAAGCAAACGTGCGCCACCCATGAAGAGGCCTATAGCTGGGCATGTTGCAAGCAATCCGAACTAGAGCGCGAAGTTAAGGAGAGATAAAATGAACATTACAGGTGATCCAAAAGCAATCGCCGCCGCCTTCGTCAAGGCGCGCACGGAAATCGGCGCAACCGTGGGCAAGGATGCAAAGGGCAACTTCGGCAAGTATGCTACCCTCGCCGCCATTACCGAGGCCACCAGCGCGGCCCTGGGCAAACATGGCCTTGCCATCATCCAAGAGGCGGGCATGACCGAAGAGGGTGTCACCATCTACACGACGCTCTTGCATGAGTCCGGCGCGACAATGGAGTTTGTGCCGCTGCCCTTACCCCTCACTGACCGCAAGCCACAGGCGGTAGGCTCGGCCATCACCTATGGGCGTCGCTATGCCCTCGCCGCTATCTGTGGCCTTGCGCCGGACGACGACGATGGGCAAGCCGCCCAAGACGCCACCAAGACCGCGTCTAAGGCGACGCCCGCCAAACCCGTTGACAATCCGTTCGAGGATAAGCCAAGACCACGCGCCAACGCTGCGCAGTTGGCGGAAATTGACCACTTGGGCGCGTTGGTTTACGCCGATGATTGGGCAACAAACAAAGACAGGCTTGCGGAGTGGGCAAGCCAGGGCGCGCGCAATGTTATCAGCGCACTCTATGAGACAGAGGCCGCAAAGCTAGTCAGCGCGCTGGCGAAGAAAGTGCCAGCATGAAATCCCTTGCCCAACTATTAGCCGAACGTGCCGCCCTCGTCGCCGCCCTCAAAGCCGAACAAGAGCGCGTCAAGGTAGCCTACGGAATCAAGTAATTCACACACGCCCCTGTCACACGGCAGGGGCATCGCCACACGGCGAGGATAGCAACACATAGCGCACACGCGCAGGAGGTAGGACGATGCAAGAACTATTACCATGCCCCTTTTGTGGGGGTGAAGCAGAAACAGAACGCACGCTAGAACGCTTTGAGTACGGCATTGGCGGGCCAGATTCCGTGATGGAGTACGGCTATTATGTTTACTGCAAGAAATGCAGCGCAGGAACAAGCGTGGTTGATGTGCCACCGCCTAGCGAGGAAGAAGCGATTGCCGAATGGAATAAGCGCGCGCCGCTACCCTTTGCCGTCGAAGTGCAGCCACCGCAACAGGTTCGCGAACAGGTTGCGCTCGATACAGGTATTGACGCAGACTTATTGCGCTTTGTGGTTTACAACGACACTGACAAGGGCGCATGGTTACATGCTGATGACGATGACCGCGCCCGCCTGGTGGCACAGGTTAGCGAATTACAAGCGCGTGTCACTGAGTTGGAATCGGCAATTGTTATTGACAGAGGGGTGTTTAATCGGCTTTGTACGCTGCAAGCTATCATGGAGCATCCTACCGCAACGCCGAGCGCAGAAGAATTCAACGAGTACACAGGACTATTGGAACTCGTTTTCCATAGGCATGATAAGGAGGCCGCAGACAATGAGTGAAGCGAAATGGACAAGCGAATCGGTAGACAACAATCAGCTATGGATCGAAGCGGAGGCAATCGTAGTCGGCAAATTCGGCATCCAACCAGTTTACAAGACTTTGCAATCAATACGCGATAGGACTATCGCCACTGAGCGCGACGCCAGCCGCATCACCGACGCCACGTTGACAGGCGACTTGGAGATGGCAAGGGACAGGATTAGGGAGTTAGAGCGCCAACTCGCCACGCTGCAAGCCGCCGACGAAAACGTGCTGCATTGGGTGGACGTGGTGACGACAGCCGTACTTGACAGACAAGATGAGTGGCGTCCCGAAGTTGGCATTGCTGCAAGCGCGTTGGTAGACTGGATGCTTGAACAGCAGAAGAAAGGCGGGGAATAGTGGCGACCGATGAACCGTTTGTCGTGGTCGAACACGACGGCGTTTATGATGTGTACCCATTTGGCGTGGAACGCTTTGGGCCATGCGTGTCAGTAGATACTTTTGACTATGACCTCGTGGGCGGATATAAGACCCGATACCGAGTTTTCTTCCACAACCACATGTTTGACGTTGATCAGGCGCGTCGTTATGCCCATGCGGTTTTGAAGGCGTGCGAGATTGCCGACGAACACAAAGCGAAAGGCTCACACGATGAATAGCGACCATGTAGCGACGATAAGAGAGGCGTTGGAAGCAGCGCGCCTTATCGCCCAAAAGGATATTAGATTGTATACATCTCTTGGCAACCGAGTTACGCCGGGCGAAATATCTATCCTGGAAAAAGCTAGGGTGCGATTGGTTTGCATCGACGCCGCCCTTGCTGCGCTGGACGAGGATGTGTGGGAGCCTGTGAGCGAACAGTTTTTACTGACGCACGATACAGGATTGCTGAATCATCCAAAGTTGTTTGTTAGGTGGAACGCCGATGATGAGAGTATTCTTGTGGGCAAGGATGACGGGAGTTTCTATCATTGCCCATTGCCCGATCACATTCGCCTCTGTCGCAAACGCCCGCCCGCGCAGGGGTGACTTAAAGCAAACTTTAACGGACTGGTTGGCAATTAAAGTTTGGCGGGCTATTTTTGAATTGAGGGCAGGGCCGCGGCAATCGTCGCGGCCCTTGTTTGTTTACGGCAATATCTCAGCCACAGCCTTCGTCCGCAGCCACTACGTGAAGAAGGTCAGGATCACCGTCCGGCTTGCGCCTTTGCGATTCGACAAATAAATTTTGCCGTTCGTATGCGCCGAAACGGTGTATTTCACGTCGGTGCCCCCCGCGTTGGCTAGTGCGCCCGTGGTGGTGTTGAGGTCAGACCCCGCCCCGGTAGTGGCGCAAAATGGCGAACTCGCCGCGCGATAGGAGATGAGTCCATAAATGCCCACATCGTTGCCACAACTGATGGTAAATGCTCCGCTCGCGGCAGGCGGTGTGATGCTCGTTGCGATGTCATCCGCCAATGTCACGCCTATGCGATTCACGCCATAGCGCAGCCCGTTCATTTCCATCACGTCAAACACAAGGCCAGGGTCGGCTACTGTGCCACTCCCCGACCCATCCGCCACCGCGCCATGCACGAAAATGCCATCGGCGTCGCCTGTGCCGCCAATCTTGAAGGCATAGCCGCTGACACGCGACACACTATGACAATTGCTAAAGGTGATGCGCTGCCCATGCTCAGGATTGAAGTCGCCAATGTCGGCAATACCCAAATCGCCCGTGCTAATGATATTGCTGAAATTGCAATCCGTGATTGTCCCCAGGTCGCCCAGGCGATCAATCTGGATCACGCCATTGACGGCATTGCGGCAGGTCACGTTGGTCACATTGACAAACTTAGTGCTGTAACTATTGTCATTGCTTTGGATCAGGATTGGCCCGGCGCGTACCAAGTAGGAGGCCGTGCCGCCATCCATGTTGACATTGCTGATGTTGACGTGATGCGCGTTGCCGCTGCCTGTTTTGCTCTTGACCACGATGGAGGTGCCGCTGCACGAGTAACAGTCGATATTGCTGGCGTTGACAAAGTTACCCAGGATGGCCAACCCATGATACCAGTCCCGCATATAGATGTTATCAAAGGTGATATGCCCGCCACCGTTCGATTCGATGGCATGGGCCAACGCCGCGTTGCCATTGCCCAGCAGCACGAGGTCGCGGAAGGTCTGCCACAAATCCACGTTGGTCACCTGGCTGGGGATCAGCGCGCCGACGCTATTCACACCGTATAAATCCACGCCCAGATTGGCGACTGTAATGCCCTCATGTGAGTTGCAATCGATATAGCCGCGCACAATCGTGCCGTTGACAAGCCGCCCCGTGCCACTGTCATAGCTGGGCATGCCAGAGCCGATCAGCTTGACGTTATCGTCGGCAATCTCGACATTTTCGGTATAGATACCCGGCGCCACAATGATGGTTTCGCCGCCTGTGCAAGCGGCCAACGCCGCGCCGATGGTCTGGAAACGCCCCGCCGCGCTCAGGCCCTCAAAAGCGGCATCCACCAAGAGCACATCGCTCCTGAAGTATTTGTCGCCTAGATTGTCGCTCAGCGCCGTATAGCCGCCGCGGCTATCCACCACCTCGGTCGAGCTGGTGCCGGAGCTGGCAATGATCGTGCTAACGCGGTCATCTACAACATCCACCGCCGCCGCCCGCGCCACCGCCTCGGCAGCAATCGCCGCGTCGAGGTCGCCCAGCGGGTCGTTGAAGGTGGCGGCGTTGGCGGCTGCACCCGTAGCAATGGCGGAATGATAATTCGTGCTCATGAACCTCTCCTGTCCTAATAAACGGCAATGCTCTGGATGCTGGTACGCCGCTCGATCTGCACCGTAAGCTGTGCACTTTTGTCCGCGTAGCTGGCGGCAATCACACGAAACTGGATATTGTTGGCGGCACGCGTGGGCCGAAAGGTGCCCGTGTCCGACACATTGGCGGTAATGTCGATCTGATACCAGCCGGTGACCCCGGCGTCATCCGCCACCGTGATCGGCGTCCACCCCGCGTCGTCAACCGTCTTCCACTCCAAATCGGTCGCCCCGTAGGTGTTGCCGCCCGACTCGTCAAAAACGCCGTAATCCGCGCTAATGGCCGCCGACAAATCAACGGTGCCGCTGGCGGTGCCGCCCCCGCCTGAGCTATTGGTGACCCAGGTATAGTCCGTGCTGTTTTGGTTGTGGCGCACGCCGCCCGCCGAACCGCCGCTCCCAAAGCCAATGTCATAGGTCAACGCCCCGACGCCATTGCCGATAATCGTGTGGTTGTGCTGGTGATTCGGCAGCGTCACATCCACCGCCACGCTCGCCGAGCCGCCGACGGTCCGCACCGTGGAGCGCAGCGGGTCCACTTTGACCCGCACGACCACGCTCTGCACCGTGGTCGTCTCCTCGCCCAGCCAAAACCACAGCGTGGCGTTGTGACTATCGTCGATATGCTCGCGGTAGGGGATGGTGTCCACATTCGGCCCGCTCTGCGGGTGCGCGCTCAGCACCTTCGTCGAAGCCAACTCGCGGGCGACGATCTCGCCGCCCGTGGTCGGCCAACGCCGCATATTCGCCACCACCAGCCCCGACGTGCGTATTCCGTCACTGTCAATCGTGGTTTCCTTTTCCAGCACATACAGCGTTTCGTCGAGGTTGATCGGCTTCTCCCCCTCGCGAAAACGCCGCGCTTGCACGCGCAGGGTCTGCCCTACCAAGAGCGGCGCATCCAGCCCCGCCACGCGCAACTTGTAACTCTTGAGCGGTTGGCGGTGCGCGTGCAGCCATTCCACCGCCGCCGTCACCAGAAAATTCGCCGCTGCCGTCACGTCGGCGGTGCTGTTGGTCAGGGGTGCAATGTCCTTAAAGGACAAAGCAATTTCATCGCGCGGGTAACTCTCGGTGGCGGTAATGTTGATGATGCGATTATTGGCCGCACTGTGGCGGTAGGTCTGCCCCTCGAAGACATAGTCGTCGTCGATGCTGGTGGTGCCGTCCGGCCATACCGTCGCCCCCACCATCGTCATCTGGCTCGCGCCTTCGCCCGCGCCAAACGCATAGACGTGCGTCTTGAGGTCGTAGGCGTCTTCCATCACGTCAATGTCCGTAATCAGACAGGCCAGCGGATTGTCGCGGATACTGTCCGGGTCGCCGTGCATCGTTGCCAGGATATCGCTGGCGTCGCTCGCATAGAACCAGCGCACGTGACGCGGCTCGCCGGCGCTTTCCTCCCGGCGAAACTGCGCGCCCGTTTTTTCGGCAATGCTCACCATCGACTGAAAAATGCTTTCATAGGCCAAGCGCGCCGAGAAGTCCGGCGAGCTGCCCACGCGCGTATACTCCCACTCCAAGGGCGTCAAGGTGACCAGGTCAAGCAAGCTATCAACGTTGGTATCGCCCGTGCCGTTGAGGTCATACTGCCCCGCCAAAATGCGCACCAGCTCGCGCAGCAGGTCCGGCCCCTTGACCGACAACATCGGCGTGCCGTCGCTGTCGATGTGCGTGCGTAAATCCTCAATACTGCCGCCGCCCAAATAGGTGACGGCCCCATTGACCAGCCCCATAATCGACACGCCCCGCCGCGGGGTCAGTAAGGCCACGCGCGGATCGGTGGCAAAGACCTCAAAGTCGAAGTCGCCCACCTGGCTCAAGCGTTCGCGCACCCGGCAGCGCGTGGCGTTGATCACCGGGCCCTCGCCCACGCGGTTGTGATCCATGTCTTCCACGTCGATCCAAAAGCGCATTACGCCCACCTGTCCTGGAACTCAATTAATATCGTGCTGTTGTTGCCGCCCGTCCGCGCAATCTCAATGATGTTGTCGCCCGGCTCCAGCAGCATCCATTCCTCGATGCCGTGCGTGGCCCCGAACGAAAAGCCCACATAGGCGTCGGCCCCGTCGTTCAGGACCTGCTGCGCCCCACAGTCGATGATGAGCTGGTCGCCCACCGCCACGCTGCCCGTATAGGTAAACTCCGCCAGGCCCGTGGACAAGGTAATCACCGTAATCGGCGTCGCCACCGCCGTGATGGTAAAGCGCACATCCTGCGTCGCCCGGTTGCCCCCATTGGTGACGGTCGCATAATAGGGCGCGGTGTCCAGCGTAAAGGTATAGCCATCGTCGTCGAGGTACAGCCCGTCGTCAAGGTAATAGCCCTCATCCAAATCCCACTCGGTGTGGTCATGCCCGCGCCAATGCTGATTGCCCACGCGCCAGGTCAGCGATACCGGCTGCACGTTGAAATTTTTGTTGGTGCGCCGGTACTCCACCCGCTGCAAGCGCGCCCACACAAAACGCACCTCGTCGGTATAGGTGCGCGCCCATAACTTGGCCCGCGTGCCGCGCAGGGCGCGCAAGGCGTCCAACTGCGTCTGCACCTCTTCGGGCGTGCTGGCATAAATGGTGTAACGTTTGGTGATGTTGGCGGGCAAATCGAGCGACTCATCATCGACGCGCTGGTCATAGCCGCCAATCGGCGTGGCAACAAAGTCCGTATTGGCCGCGCTGCCCAGCTCGTCCGTCACATCCGCCCGCCCAAACTCGACCCCCCCAAAGCGTTCCAGTCTCATCGCATCCCCATCCTTCGCCCGGCGTCTACCACATCCTGAGCGTCCGCGTTGCCATAAATATTGACCGTCATGCTCGACCCCTGTGCCTGTGGCGACGTGGGTGTCGTCGGCGCGGTGGGCGTGGTCGAGCGTGGCGCATCCGGCGTGACGGGAATCGGCGTGGGATTGTCGCGCAACGTCATGTCATAGCCGCCATAGTTCTGCTGGTACTGCTGCAAATAGCCATTGCCCTCGCGCATCGCGCCCAACCACTCCGTAAATTTGTCGATGGCCGGCACCACATAATCGGTCATTGCTTGCGCCAAAAGAGGTAAGGCTTCGGATGCCAAGCCGTTCAGTTCGACGCCGACATCGACCAACGCATCGTCCCATAAGCGTGTGGCGGCTTGCAGCTTGGCAGCATCGGTATCGTATTGCTTGCCCAAATCCTCCGATGCCCCAGACGTTTCGCCCAGCGCATCTTCGACATCGCCCAACGCCAACACGCCCGCCTCGCCCAGGTCTTCCCACTGCGTACCGAACAAAGCGACGCCCGCCTTGGCGCGCTCAATCGGGTCTTCGATCTCGTTGATCTTGTCGATGACCAGTTGCATGGCATCCATCGTCGTGATCGAGCCATCGGCGAAACCCTGCTTGAGCGTGTCATAAGACAGCCCAATGTCTTCGAGCGCGGTCTTGGTCGTCGCACTGTCATCTTTGATGCGGATATTAAATTCTTTGAAGGCGTCGGCGGCTTTGTCGGTGCCCAGCACGCCGCCCGCGTTGCCCTCTTCCAGGATGGCAAAAAACTCACCCGCGCTCGCGCCGCCATCGCTAAACTGCACGCTGTATTCGCCGATGGTGTCGAGCAAGTCGCCCGAAGAGTTCAAGCCTTTCTGTTGCGCTGCCACCAAGAAATCCATCGCCTCGACGCTGGTCAATCCGAAATTTTCCATCAGCGTCGCCGTCGCGCCCACCGTGTCGCCCACCTCATACTCGAAGGCGTCGCGCATGGCTAAGGCTTGCTCGGTCACGGTCTGCAACTGGTCGGGAGCCAGCCCGCCAATGCGCTCGAAGCCCTGCTCGACCGTTACCAGCGAGTCCGCGATATCCTCAAAGCTACTGCCAAAATTATTGGCGTAGATGTCGCGCATCGTCCCCTCGAACTGCCCGGCCTGTTCGTCGGTCAGGGCGAGTTGCGTAGCCATCTTGGCGCTGGCTTGCTCGACCTGGCTGGCTAAGTTGCTGGCGTGCATCCCCACGCCCACCAACGCCGCACCCACTGCCAGCGCGCCGGTAGTGGCAATCGGCCCCAGGGACGACAAGGCGCTGCCGACTTTGCCCAGCTTGCCACTGGCGTTATCGTCGGCGTCTAGCTCGATTCCGATCTTATAGTTCGGCATGGCTGCGTTTTACCGTTCTCGTGTTGCCTGCCCACCCGGCGGCAATATACCGTTGCAATAGGCGGCGTGTCTTTTCCTGCACAACGGGCGATAGCTGCCAAAAATCCATGGTTTGCATGTGTAAAATCGCCGGAATCAGGATCATATCCGTATATTCATCCGGCGGGCGTGTCACTTGCCCGCGTACGTAGCCGGCGTGGAAAGCATCCACGCCGTCCATTAGTTTGGGTCGTCTAGGTACGCTTTCATGGCAATGGCCCACCCCTTGCGGGCAAACCAGCCAAACCACACCATCGGCGCGGTCTTGGTATCAAAGGGATTGGCCCCATATTCGGTTTTGGGCCAGCCCTCCACATTGACCACGACCCCGGCATGGCTGCCGTCGCCGCCCACGCGCGTGTGCATGTTCGTCACCTGCTCGGCGGTCGCCATCATGTTGTAGGTCACGCTCACCTCTTCCAGGCCGGGCAGCGTGCATTCAATCGTGCGGGTAAATTCCGGCATTAGGTATGGCTCCATTGCGTGTCGAGTTCCCAGCCGAACATATGCGGCGTGGTCGTCTGTGTGTGCGGCGTCTTGCATTGAAAGGTGGGCGACATGACCACCTCGCCCCCGGCGCGGCTGTGCGCCGTGAAATTCGGCAGCCAGCGCCCCGTCATCTGCCATTTTACCTGGCGGCTGGTGGCTCCGTTCATGGTCAGCATCACCTCCTGAAAGGTGCGACTGTTGGCCTTGCCCTTGACCAGCGCGTAGTTGGTGGCGTTGGTGCGAATCGTCGGCTGGAAGGTGACCACCGGCTCTTCGTGGTAATAGCCGCAGTAAGTTAGCGCGTTCTCTTCCCCGGCCCACTGCGGGCGCAGCCCCGTGTCAATGTTCAAGCTCCAATCGAGCAGCGAGCAATCAAAGGCCGTCATCGTCGCAAAGTCGCTGCCCGTGGTGGCGGCGTCTTGGATTTCCAACGCCGACAACATCCCCTTCATCATGCCCAGCGATGTCGGCAAGGCCGCGCCGATAAAGGCCCGCCCCGCCCCACTGTTGTCGTCTACCGACTTGCCAAACCAATCCGATTGCACCGTCAACTCTTTGCTGTTCAGGTTGAAACTCAAGACCATCTTTTGCAGATAGGCGTCTTGGATGCGCACCGCCGGCCCCGTGCCGCCGATGGCCTCATTCGCCCCAAAGTAGAAGGTGTAGGGGCTGGGCGCGCCCACCGCCGCCGGGTTGAGTTCGGCGTCATAGGCATAGGGGTTACTACCCGTGGGCGACAAGTCGGCAAAGCCCGCGCTCAAAAAGACAGGCAACAACTCAAAGAACATGGCCCCCGACAACTTGAACGTGGCATAGTCGCTCGTCTTCTCGACAATCTCCACGGGCGTCCACGTGCCGCTGTCCCACGCCGCCGATTGCTCGGTCTGCATATCCGCATACTCCCCGGTAAAGGGCAGCTTAAAATCGGGCGTAACCGCCGTGCCAAAAACACTCTGTTTGCCCGCCTCGGCGCGCATAAACTTTTGCGATGTACTCATTACGGAACACCTCCATTGTCACAGACAGAAAAGACGGTCACGCGCATCCGCTCCGACCGATATTGCACGCCATCCACCAGCACGTAGGTCATCTCGGAAAATTCGTCGTCGAACTCCAAATCTTCCCAATAGCCCTGCGCCTCCGTGTTGTCGATCAAGGTCTGGCGCACGGCTTGGCTCAAGTCGGCAATGGCGTCCTCGACGGTCTTCGGGTCATCGCGCTTCCAGTACGTGGTCAACCAAAAACGGTGCCGCTCGCGCGCATAGTCGGCAAATTCGGTCATGGTGCCGCCGTCGTGCAAGGTCAATGCCGGCGACAAGCCGCCAAAATCTTTGGGCTCGCCTTCGTAAACGGGCATCACAAAACCGACAATGTTGTAGGCCGTTTCAATGCCCGTCTTGAGCACTGTCTTGAGCTGCCCACGCGCCGCCTTGCGGCTGGTCAGGGTGATGGTCACGTTTGCCCCCCTGAAATTCTCACGTAAAATAATCTTTCCACATTCGGCCCTTCTTCGTTGCGCGTCCTGTCCACAAAGGCATGGTCGCCGCCGCGGGCGTTTTCGTAAATCGAATAGGTGACGTTGGTCCCCCAAATCGCCGAGGCGCGCCGCCCGCTGCTTTGTACGTCCCAAAAGAGGCTGTTCTTGAGCCGCCCCGTGTCCACATGCACAATGCCCGCGCCATAGCGGTGCAACATGCCCACCGCCAGCGTCATCGTGTCCGCCAACCCGCGAGCGGGGTCAACCTCTCGTTGCAGTCGCTGTAATTCCTGCTGCAACGCCTCCAACTCGCGCACGTTGGCGCTCATCACAAAGCCGCTGTCCTGTAAGCGTCGCCCGTTCATGGGGCTGCCACCGTGGGCCAACTGTCCTTGACCTGCTGCACCACAATTTGCAAGCTCGGCACGCCGCCATCCAAATCAGGCCACTCGGCTACGTGGTCAATGCGGTACTCCGTCCCCCCATGCACCAGCACATCCCCCTCGACCACATCGGGTAGGGTGTCGCCCGTCGGCACGTGGAAACATTCCTTAAATTCACGCGGCGACGAAATCCCCAAACTCTGCACCGTCTCCGGGCGCAACGACCACAACGGCGTCACGAGCAGACTCGTCAAGTACGCGACCGCCGCCCCGCGCATGTTGTTGCCCAAATCCTGATTGCGCTTGGTCGTCGCCGTGATGTTGCAAAAAGCGCGTGCGCTCATCGCAACCACTCCCCATGCCCCAACTTGCCCATCGACGGGCGACGGCTGCCGCCGGACCCCGCCAACATCTCGTCGAGGCTGCTGGCAATCTGGCTGCGGCTCTCCGAGCGCGGCCCCAACGTCACATCTGTTACCAGCGCATATTGGCCGCGTACCCGTTGCAGGATCGACACCCGCGCCGCCTCGATCACATCGTTGATTTTCAGCGGCAGCAGCAGCGTCACATCCGGGTCGCCCCAACTGTTCACCGCACCCACCGCCCGCAACGCCTCGTCGATGGCCGCGCTGTAATCCCCCTCCGGCCCCGTGGCGTTGGCGTAGCTGGTCAACTCGGCATCGGTGGCAATATCCACAATGCGCCCGGCGACTTCGGCGGCAATCTGCGCGCGGCTCTTGGGCAAGCCCCCCGCCAACAGGGTGACCGTATCAACGCGCGCCACGCCCCCGCTGGCGGCCACCTCAACGCTCTCGTTGCCCTCCCCGGCCTCGACCGCAAAGACCAACACGCCTTCGCGCCACACGTCGAGCGGCGCGCCCGTGTGCGTCTGCGTCACCGCGCCATAGCCCACGGTCAACGTCGCCCCGCTCGCCACCTGGTAAAAGTAGTGCAGCGTATAAAGCTGCTCCTGGCTAATCCCCTGCGCCTGGCTCAGGCTTTGCCCTGCTGCCAGTTGCGCGCAGTTGAGGCGCGGGTAGCCCAGCGACCGCGAGATTGCGCCGTCCCCTGTCCATTCATACAGCCCGCGGCTAAAGTCGCCGTTACGCAGCAGATTTGCCATCCTTGCCATCCTTGCCCTTCGCAGGCTCGGTCACAATCGGCTCTTCGACAGGGGCGGGCGCGCTGAGCACCACCAGTTGCGCCCGTTCGGCGCGCGCCGCGTCCTTCTTGGCCTTGATCGCCGCCTTCTCGGTCAAGTCTTGCGCCGTCCACTCTGCCACTTCTTTGGCCGTGGCCACGCGTGCGCCCGCCGGCAGCGGCATGTCATCCGGGATGCTGTGGAACACGTTGTGTTTGTTGAAGATGTACATCGTAAAACCTTTCTGGTTTCCGCCCTTGCCAGGGTGGGTGCTAGGCCACACCCACCCTGCACACAAGGAGAAGGGAGAACGTCAGGTGGATCAGCTCGTTACTTGGCGACGCCGATGATGGTATAGACCACCGGGTTGCTGTTGGTCACGTCGATATAGGCGCAATTCCAGCGCCCATACAGCCCCACTTGCGAGAAGGCGTCGGCGTCGGTTGAGACCACCGTCGCAATCGTCTGCGCCGTGTTGAACGGCCCGCTCGTCGGGTCAATGTTGGTTTGCTGGAAGGTCACCGTCGCCGTATTCGCCAGGGTAGCATCGACCTTGAACTGCAAATCCATCAAGTCGTAATCCGCCAGGTCAAAGCAAACCCGCGTGTCGGCGGTGATGGTCTGCGAATTGAAGAATTGCGCCACGCGCCCTTCGCCGCGCCCCGTGACGGCAATCGGCGTGATCACCGCCGCTTGTACGGTATCGGCGCGCGGCTGCACAAACAGTAAACTCGCCAGGAAAAGGACAGCGATGGCCCCGATGAAGAGTGCCAGCCCGCCCCGTTTTGTGTTACTCATGTGACTCACCTCTCTGGTTGCTCAAAAGCCCAGTAGGGGTGACGCTGGGCAATCCAGCGTC
>OFRF01000071.1_pt1 | contig 33059 bp, 48 predicted proteins | sample 1543081 | NCBI WGS metagenome assembly OFRF01 (sample SAMN07774232, study PRJEB24372) | wastewater metagenome
AAAAAGAGTTGACTATTGTATACGATGTGAATTACACTTTAGCTATCAGGAGACGAGACTATGAACGACGCAAAAAAGAGTTACTCAAAGCCAATATTGTTTTCTATCCAGAAGTGCCGAGATTGTGGCGGGGAGATGTTCCTTGCAAAAATCAGCACTAAGTCTGGAGAGAAATGGGGACCGCTAGACCTTACGCCATTGACCAAAGACCAATGCAAGGAAGGCGAATGGTACGTTAATATCGAGGGTAGCTGGACCTCTAAGTTTACTCGGAATTCTGTTTATTTTGCTAGACATTCTTGCCAAGCAGGAGAAGCAGCCAGGGCACTAAAAGCCCCAGTAACGAAAGAAGCCGTGAAGGGACTTGTAAGCGATGATGACGACGATTTTGATAGTGATACGATCCCGTTCTAGTTAACTTTAAAACCAGGAGACTCTCATGACCAAAGAATTAACTACTCAAATTCGAGCATCAGCTGGAGCTATCGAAAAGGCTCTTATTAAAGGGAATCTAGCGGAGCTATCGCCAGAAGCCAGAGTTGTCTACTACAAAGACATCTGCGACTCGTTAGGCTTGAATTGGAGAACTACCCCTTTCAGCTATATTGAGTTCAAGGGCAACATGAAGCTCTACGCAAACAAAGACTGTACGGAGCAGCTACGAAAAATTCATGGGGTGTCAATATCGGACGTTGCAGTAATTCTCTCGAACGACGACGTGTACGTTGTGAAGGCTACTGGAGTAGATGCAAACGGGAAAACAGACTCAGCTACAGGAGCCGTTTCGATACGAGGCTTAAGCGGGGAAGCTTTGTGCAACGCCCTTATGAAAGCCGAGACGAAATCCAAGCGACGACTTACTCTCTCCATCTGCGGGTTAGGCATGTTAGACGAGACAGAGACAGACGGAATCGTAGGAGCTAGGGTTATAAGCCCCGAGGATGCCCATAGGGAGCTTCCAGCGGCCCAGAGGCCTCTTAGCCTACCCCGCGAGCCAGAAACGCTTCCAGAGCCATCCTTGCTCGTTAAATACGACATCCCTAACGCCACTAGAAAAACCGAGTTGTGGCTTGAGAAGCGAGGATTCTCCCCTGATCCGGTTACAGGGTACTGGGAAGGACCATTGAACCTTGGTCCCAAGATGGAGGAGTTCTTGGTTAAGGAGGACGCATGAACCTCTATGAGATTGACCAATCACTAACCGCCGAATTCTGGTTACTAGAGCAGTGTGAGGAGACTGGGGAAACGCCGGAGTCTATCTGGGAAAGGATAGATGCTCTGAAGGTTACTAGGGAGCTAAAGCTTGCCTCACTTTGCGGGTATATCAAGAACCTACAAGGTGAAGCCGACATGGTGGATTCTGAAATCACCAGGCTATCGGAAGCCCTAGAGGGAATTCGGAAGAAGATAGACTCTGCTCTTAAACTTCTAAAAATGGCTACTCACGACGAGAAGTGGAGTAACGGAGTTCATTCAGTGGTCTACAAAAAGACTCCACAGAGAGTTGAGATACCGGATGTTGATAAAGTTCCAGCGGCGTATATGAAAGAGGAGATTAGTTATTCTCCTGATAAAAAAGCCATCAAGGCAGACATTGAAGCGGGTGCGAAGATCGATTTTGCAAGATTAGAAAGTGAGAATCGGCTGTACTTGAAATAAGTTTCGAGGGGTTTCATCGGATTAGTCTCCTGGTTTCTCCCCTCATTCGTTTTTGGCGGCTTTTCGATATAAAACCGCCACTTTTAAGAAGGAGTAACATGGACCCAAAATTCACCCATATAAAAGGCTTGCCATCACTAGTTGATTACAAGCTACCACCTCACGACGCAGACACCAGTCTAATCGGATTGGCGCTAATCGAGTTGTTGAAAGAGACGCATGACTACAGCGTAAAAGAGACACTTCGCAGGGTGTTTCTCGTTCTCGATGGTGTGACTTTTACCTGCGGGAAGATTGAGATGCCAACGGCTAAATTGAAAGAGTTAATACAGGAGGCGATAAAATGACGCAAGAAACACTAGAGCAACTAATTATGCGAGCGCATAAAAGCGCCGTCGAATTTAAGGACGCGATACGAAAAGCTCAGACGACCTTTGGTGGTGAGCCCAGGGTTGGTGCCGCTGCCGACGCTCTTGTGATCCAGCGGAATAGAATTTGGCGAGACATCATAAACTGCCCTTATGCAGATATTCGTCAAGTTGGCCCAGACAACTCTTGGCACATGAACATTACCATCGACAACCTAACTCTTGAAAAGATTATCTTCGGAGCCAATGGGATTAAGTTAGTTATGAATAGAAACTTAGAGCCAGAGGAGGCGGTAAAGTGAGCGTATTAGACGGCGTATCGTTTGAGTTCGGCAGGGTGCTGGTTAGTGCCTTGATAGGTTTAGGAGCCTATATTTTCCTGCGTATATTATTGTGGAAAGCAAGACAATGAAACTCGACAACTGGCCAGAAGAGGTGGAGGTAGATGGGTGGAGGTGGACCCTTCGAGGATATTGGATCGACGAGGTACCGCCGGACGGTTATTTAGGGCCGCGATATATCCGCAAAGAAAAACTCCACGTCCCGCCGACGATGCGGGAGATCATGGAGCATCTGCTCAAGGGTGGATGGGTGAAAAGGGTTGATAGTTCAACACCTGGTGACTACTACTTTCGAATTGGACGCGATCGTGAGCTAGAGGAGTGCTATAAAAATCGGAAATTAAGACAGGAGCAATGGAGTAACTCTGATTTTTTTGCACGTTACCCTTCGAATAAAGACCAGTTTTTTTTGATCAACATAGGCGAGTGGTTCGAAGGAGAAGGAAAATGACTACCCAACCAAAATTCGGCGAGTGGATAAAGTGCAGCGAGAGGTTGCCGGATGCTGCTATGGGTGATTGGGTTTTGGTTTATTGCCCAAGGTCAGACTCTTGGCGGGATCGCAGAATAGATGGTCGAATCGATGACAAAGGAACGACTGGGGCTATCTACGTAGACGAGTATTCAGGCTTGATGGGCACTAAATTCACTCATTGGATGCCCTTGCCGGAGCCGCCAAATGAATAGCCTCCTAATCACTCTGGTTTTCCTAACCCGTAATTTAGACTTCGACCGCAACCAAGTACCGGAGCTGTTGGAGCAGTTCAAGGGTAGGTATGAGCAAGAGCTAGGTGTACCGCTACGGTTCAAGATTCGGTATCTCGCAAGCTCTAAGTGCAGCAAGTGGGAAACGGATGTAGGCAGTAGTGCGAGGGCTAATAGGTGGTTCTGCCTCGCTGGGTTGGCGCGTAAGCGGTTCACGAAGCGCGGGATAGTACACTTTTTAGTACCTCCAGTTGTGCAGGATGGCAGGAAGTGGATGACGGGAATGTCGAGCATGAAATGTGCAAGCTCGGTTAGTTATTCGGTGGTGGAGAGGATGAACAGTAAGGGCGAGGATCGTTGGCTACATTCGATCTCCGGAGCAATTCACGAAATCGGCCACGGACTAGGTGCAAACCACGTAAAAAGCGAAACCGTAATGAATATGGGCGTGTTGTTCTTGGTTAAAGATAAACTTTTAGACTTCGACCCTGCTAATTTGCAGGAAATTCGAGAGGGGTGTTTTTAGTATGGATGTTTATCACAATTGGCCTGTTAGGTTTGCTTGGTCTACGAGATGGGGAGCCTGGAAGGAGTGGTTTACTTGGCATGGCATTGAAGTAGGAGCCTTTCACTTTGCATGGACTTATCATCTTGGACCTTTAAAGGTCATATTTGGAGAGGGAACAGCAAAGAAGTATGCAGACTGTTGGGAGGACGGATATAGAGTCGGGCGAGCAGTTATGTGGGGGCCACTCTCAGTGGTCAACAAAATCAAGCAAGGAGGCGAGCGATGAGTGAAGATTTAACAATATCTACAAGCATAAATCCTTTACAGGATTCGTACTCCGTCACGGCCACATTCGGGAACTCGTTTTTTCTGCGGTCCTTGATTATGAAAACTCTTGAGCTAGCAGCTACTAAGATCGCCGAAAAGTTTGTTGCAGAGAGAGGGCAAGAAATCATAGCGGCTATGGACCCTCAAGCAATTGCAAATCTTGCGGTGGCTAATAGCGGAGCAGCAATAGCGGCTGAACTAAAGAAGGAAGGCGCGACGAAAACTAGAATCGTAGAGCATGTAAAGAGCGAGATTTATCAGCGAGGTGTTTTTGGGGGTTTGAAGAAGCTATGACTGACACGAAGCAGAAGCCGGATGGCCTATTTGAATTCTTGCGCACCTCAGACGGCGAGGAGGTACACATAACAAGCGAGGACATGAAAATGCTTGTGGATATTCTTGGCTGTGTATCGGTTGCTCTACGCGAAGGCAAGCTATGGTTCAACGATAAAAACCAAAGCCCCGTATACGCAGACTATTGCGAGAGGATTGCTAGGAAGTTTGCGAATATCAAAATACATTCGGAGCAGTAGATGACCTCCAATCGACGGCGAAATAAGTTTTGGAAATGGGCAGCTCGCAAAGGTGTGGCTGTTAGTTTTGAACAGGTTCTTCGATGGGACTTGGCGTATAAAGGAGGGCACTGGCCTTGCTTATATAAAACTATCCCGTTGAACTTCAAGCAGAACGAATATACAGGGGACTATACGGTAAGAACTAGGAGGAAGCAGCTATGATTAGTAATATGGGGATGTCCCCTACTAAGAGCCATCCCCAAAAAGAGCCACCAAGGAGCTTCTTCGATGAAGGCAATATACCACAGATTTACCAAGGAGGCGAGCGATGAGTGACGCAATGGAAGATGCCAAGAAGTGCATAGAGAGGGCAGGGAAGCTATTGGATGCACAGCTACAGCTAGACACCTGCAAAGTGAAATGCCCAGCGTGTAGTTCTGTTTGGGAAAGCTCTCTAAGCTCAAAGGCTTTTCTCTGCTTGTTCTGTAATGGGGTTATCACCATAGAAAGACACGTCATCGTAGAAAGCGAAACGGAGGTGAACTAGTGACAAAACTTGTGTTTTTGGACGAGGGGGAGAAGTGAGCGAAGAAGAAAAGATACGACAAATACTCGAAATAGATTTTTGTGATGTTAAATGCCCACAGTGCGGATCGTATTGGATTAGCACCCTAAGCGGAGATCCCTTTGAGTGCTTAAAATGCAAGCACCTAATCTTGCCTAAAAAACATGCGGTCGTAGAAAGCGAAACGGAGGTGAACTAATGACAAAGCCGATTGAGGGGTGGGTGGCGTGGCATGAGAAGAGCGGAACAATTGAGTATGCCTCTATGGCAAAAGATGGAGATACATGTATGCAGTTCCTCAGTCTCTCATTCGCTCCCGCTATTCCTGATGAGCACTGGAAACCAAGGTCCGTCCAAATCACCTTCACCGATGAGCTGGATACCGTAGTGAGATACAAGCGTCTAGAGGAGCTTCGAAACGAAAAGGATATTCCACAGCCTGTAGTAGAAAAGGAAATTGCAGACGCTATCAGGAAGGAGAGGGAGAGGATTTGGGAGGGGCTAACAGACCATGATAACCAAAGAAGTGGCTATGATCCGGCTTCCATTGAGATTTTAAGAGAGAAACTTCGAGGGATTATTTTTGGGGAGGAGAAATGAAAAAGCCAAAAGCTAAAAACCGACAAGACCTCACATTGAGGAATCTTAGAGCATTGAAAAAGAGGATTGAGAAATTAGAGAAACAAATTAGGGAGCTATGGTCACGAAAACAGAACAAACCCTAGAGCTGCTCTTCCTATTCTTTATGGGTGTATTCATGGCTATGTTAGTAGCTGGGATTATCTATTCAGGAGGCAACTAAGGTGGTCACAGCAAGAGTTAAGGCGATAAGGAAGGCAGCTAGGTTGGCAGAAAGGCAGAGGCTTCTAAAGGCATTAGCGAGCCTTAAATGCAAAGATACTGGCTATGGGAAGATGATAGACGTTAGAGAGTTGGTGGATCTAATAAACAACAAGAAATGAAGATGGCTAAGCAATATTCAGACGACGAGATGGCAGACGCATGGATTCGAGGCTTTTTATACGGGAGTGCTCCAAATGCTGAAGGACGAAGTATCTGGGCAGGGCTGGATGAGTTCCAAAACGAAAAGCAGGAGGAAGCGTTGGAGCTACAGGCTAGGGATGTGGTTTCTAGGAAGAGATCTGGAGACATACTTCCTTAGCTGTGAAGACTTCTACCGAGGTTTCTTAAACTACAGGCCGCACTGTCCGACCTGTAACCGCCTGATGTCGATTAGGGAGCCAAGGCCCCTAATAAATGCGAGCATCAGACGGATTAAGTAGTTACTCTTGAGCCCTAAGATTCTTCATAACCCTATGTAACACGCCTGTTACAAACAGGAGTTGGATGCAGAGGTTGAAGATGTTCTGAGGATTAGGCTCAGCTATTACCTTCTCCACAGCCTCTCTGAGCATAGGATAGGCAGACAAGCCCGGTACGTTGGCTAGTAAATAAGCCAAGACCATCTTCCAGTTATTAAGCAACTTCCAAAGTTTCATCATAGCGCCTCCATAATAGGCCCATGATAAATGCTAACCTCGGAATATCCCAGCGCGAAAAGCGGGGTTAACTATACCTACTTGCTTACCCCTAGCCTTAAGAACTACACGCCTTGAGCCGGATATACGGAAAGCCTTTTCAGCTATTAGATAGCCCCATTCTGTTGAGTAATAGCGCCAACAGGTTCTACCGTTAATTTTGTCTTTATACTTCCCGAAGTTTTTAAGGGTATCCATAACCTGATCCCCAGCTACCTCGCACATCTTCATCTGAGGTACGTTTATTGGAGCGATAACACAAACCTTGTTTGACTTATGATCGTCTGGTCCTGAATCCTCTGCTACTGGTTTAAGTATCCAACCTGGCTGAAGGTGGCAATCTCCTGATGGCCTGTGTAAGGCCACTAAGGCATCTATATGCTTCCCGACAGGGCGATACGTCCTCTGAGGTCTAGGGGTTCTATCATCATCCTTACGCTTCAAATTAAGGTGGCAAGACCATAAGAACATGGTGTCAGCATCTCGGAAGCGATTCTTAGTTTTCTCTACGTTGTCGTCAAAAGCTGTAACACCATCCCATGAGAAGTTGAATCTAGATTGACCAATAGGACCGCTGTATTCTCGGTGGTACTCGGTTAAGGCTCCGGCGACTTCATAGCCCTGTAAGCTTGAGGCTACGAGAGTTATTCCATCTGCTCCTAAGTTCTGGCAGAAGCGAATCATCTCAACCATGTTATCTCTAGGGCCTGAGTACTCACAAAAAGGGCTGAACTGAATATCAACTTCTGGGAATCTAGCTTTAAGCTCTCTAGCCCTACGCAACTCTTTTCTGATAATTGGCTTGTGAACAGCGGGTCTGTAGGTGTGGTTGTCGTCCCATACTGCGTGGATTCTAACCCTGGGACATCTACCTCCAGTAGCAAGGAGTGGCACTATCACCTTCTGATAATCTCCAAAGGTGTTAGCAAATATTCCCGCAGCCCAACCAGTAGGATGCTCGTCAATTACGATTTGCGGATACTTGGCGGAAGCAAGGTAGTCCAATCCAAACATATCTTTATCCTCTTGGTTTTAAGTTAAAAATCTCTTCGACTGTCCATCCCAATCGCCGTCTATTAAAAAAACGATACATCGGGAAGCCAAACTCAGCGCACCACTCCTTCACTGTTTTAGTCGTCCCGCAAATAGTAGCACGAAGGGTGTTTCTTTTATTCATTGCCTGTTCAGAGGTGGTTGCCCACCGAACATTGCCGGGCTCGTAGTGTCCATCGTTGTTGATTCTATCGATAGAATGGTCCTTGCTTGGTGCCCTACCAAGACAATCTAGGAATTGTCTAAAAGAGGTAAATCGATACTCAATCCCCCGACCCCCATAGTTTTTATATTCACCATCTTTTGGATTGGTGCATCTCTTTTTAATCGCATAATAAGCTCTAAGCTCCTTAGTCCACCCTTTCTCGATGAACTCTCCATGCTTTGTTTTTACTCTTCGAAGCGTTACCTTCCTTCTACACCCACAAGACGTGGTGTTTCCACCAAGCACCTCTCGCAGACCGCAGTGGAATATGTTGCCGCAAGAGCACTGAGCCTTTACCCTTGTCCGAGTATGACCCGCGCCATCACGTGCTCGATACTGTTCCAATATGCAAATTACATAAGTGCGGGAACTCCCAGTCTCCACCTCCCACATCAGAATACTCCAAGATAGAAAAGTTCAACTAACAGACATGATACCAGAAAGGCGATTGCGACAGTAACCCAACCTGCGTCATCTTCTGTCATATAACTTTCCTCGGTAAATCACACAATGGCAAAACCAGCGGCGCTATCTCAGAAGACACTAACCTTGTTGAAGGATGCTGGGTTCCCAAGAGCAAAAGTTGAGAGGTGGAACTCGCATGTAGGAATCAGACAAGACCTCTTTGGGTTTATCGATATTGTAGCACTGGGTAGAAGTATAGTCGGCATACAGGTCTGTGCAGCTTCAGGTAGGGCAGCTCATAGAGATAAGATTATAGCCTCGCCAATGGCCATAGAATGGCTTCTAAGCCAAGGGGCCGTATGGCTACTCTCTTGGGAGAAGAGGCTTGTTAAAAAGGGCTCTAAGGCTGTCAGGTGGGGAATGACTCTAGAAACCTTTAGTACCGTTGTCCTACCCTTGGACTCATGCCAGGCCCAATATCAAATTGACCATAATCGCCCCCAGGAGCCGCTCCCTTTTGCTGTGCAGGTCCAATCTGTGCATAAGCTCCCCCTAGCATCCCGCGAGGAGACTTACTGCCTTTTAGCAGATCTCTCGGCTTGTTTGCCCTCCAGCTTGCCTGTGGAACTTCCAGCGGGAGAATTAGTGAATTAGTAGGATCGGCAAAAGCTTGCTCCTGCTTGTACATAAAGTCAGCACTAATAGTTCCATCTCTGTAGGCTTTGTGAAGTCTATCGAGATACTCCTTCTGATCGTCCTTATGGAATAGTCGTCCGTTAATCCCTTTACCTGGCTCAAATAGCTCAGGGGAAATCTTAGCAATGTCAGCCAATATCCTTTCAGACTTTGACTGATCTTCAGACCTTATAGCCTCTTTGAATTTAACCACCATCTGTTGAACAATTGGCCCTTTAGGTGAAGTAGAGGAATCTACTATAGCCCTAGCTATAGCGTTGTCATCCCATTTTGAACTGTCACGAGGGAGGCCGTTAGCGAAGGGATCGGGAGATAGGTAGCTATCTAATGGAGTAGACATCTCAGCCTGAGCGTTATCGGCTCTTACGTAGTCAGCCGCGAATGGAGCAGCTATCCCAGCACCGGTCATGGCAGCCTCTCTTCCTGCAAGCTGCCCTCTAAGCTGTCTAGGGCTAGCACTTTGAGCTGGAAGGTTTATCTCAGGAGATGAAACAATAGTATCTACATCTCTAAGAGCAGCCATGCCTCTATCGTTTCGAGTTTGTGCTCTAACAAAAGCATCTGTTTGTGGAGAAACTGGAATATCACCTTCCCCAATCATGGCATCAAGCGTGGACTTGAACATGTTAGTTTTAGTCGTTGGAATTTCAGCCTCTCGCTTACCCGCAGCCCCTACGAGCTTGCCAGCGTCCTTATCAGCACGTCCCGAAGCTGTCTTCCTTTCAAAGTTGTTAGTAGCCGCCTCGACAGCGGAGAACCCACCGTACTCATCTCTGAAATTGGAAAGAACCTGCTTCTCTTCTAAGGGGATAGATTTACTTCTTGCCACTTTATCGTTGATTGCCATGTTGATAGCAGACGAGACGCTCGCGAGAGCTTCGGTTGCTTCAACATCCTTGAGCGCAGACTGCCCTTGAGCAATCCCAGCTTGACTGGCTTTATCAAACTCACGAAGCACGTCCCTACGATACTTATTTAAGTCCTTAACCATCGTAGAAGCACTAATAGGATCAAGCTTCCCACCGTTCTTTTCTGCAATTGCTTGCATGTCATTTAGAGCTTGAAGGATAGCACCACCACGAGCCTCTGCTAGTGGGCTAGTGAAAGAGGAAACTTGAAGCTCCTTTATCTTATCAGCCGCATCTGCAAATAAAGGTAGAACATCTTTTGGTTCTAATGAAAGTTCGTCGCTGTGTTTTGCAAGGAGAGAAGTCCCATCTTCCCAAGCCCTGCTTGCAGCGACTCTCGCCATGTCCCCGAGCTGTGAAATAGATTGAGCATCCTTAAATATCCTAGACTCAATTACAGGCCCCGCCTTTTCGGTCCACTCCTTCAGCAAGGAAGTAGAAAAGGCGTTTTCATGAGCACCAACCCCCAAGGCACTACCATACCCCTGAATCTTATCTACTGCCTGAGCAGCTCCTCCGGTAATGGCAGCCCTAGTGTTAGAACTAAGCCATTTAGGATTGGCATCCCCTATATTAGGGTCCATGTACTTTCCAAGGCCCATAGCAGCTTTAACTTCAGGTCTTGCTAAAGCTTCTATGTCAGACATCATCGGGCTAGTATTGAGTATGCCAGACCCTTTAGGTTTCGGCACTCTGCTAGCTAGTTGACCGAAAGCCGCACTACTTAAAGCGTCAATTGGGGCTACTTCCTCCCCTCCTAATCTTGGAGCCAATTGCTCCACACCCTCGCCCATGAATCCACCCGTAACAGCCCCTATGCTTTGAAGGAGCTTCCTGGTCCCCGGAGTTTTGCCTATAGCACTAAGCGCCTCTCCAAGAAAGGCAGATCCGCGAACTCCTATTTGTGGCCCAGCAAAATCTGCAAGCTGAAGAGTGTCTCTCAACGCGCCCGAAGTATCCTCTCCTGGGGCTGTCATAACAGAATCATCTAAAAGCTCATACGACGACTCCTCCTGAGATGGGACTTGTACCTCTTCATCTTCTAATGTTTCCCAGTCTGGTGTCGTCATCGAATTTCCCTCATTGCTGGTTTACCACTAGGCCCGAATGTTCCATAGGACATTAGCCTTTTCCCGTCCTTCTCTACGATTGTCCCTGCGGGGAGTGGGAAGTCCATATCATACTTCCTGTTATTTAATGCCATTCTGGCCTCATTGTTTAATTGAGTAGTAAACTCATTAAGCATCCGCTCTGCATCTGCCCCGTTGATCTGCCCCTTCAACCATCTAGTCGCCGCCCCACGGTCGTAATCAAAGATAGCAGGGAGGGCTCCGAGTGTTATCCTTTCCTCGTTCCCGGTAAGAGCCGCTCCGAAGTTGTCAAACTCTTTTTTCTTGCTTGTCAGGTTTGACATTGCTGTAACTTGGAGTTGCCTATCTCCAGACGCAATCGCTCTTCGCATCTGATTGAGATAGGGCTGAAATCGACCATAGGCATCTTTAAAGTCAGCCGCCTTTCTTTTATCGTCATCACTAAGTTGATATGCCTGGTTTGTCTTTGGATCTTTAAGCACCCAAAGCCCTGGTATTTGACGCTCTGCTTGCCCTTGCCTGATTGTAACCTGTTGACGGTTCTCTCTATCCTCCCGCCCCATGACAAGATTATCCCTACGAGCCTGTATCAGCTTGTCGGTCTTGTTTGCATCGTACTCGGTTCTCTCTTTCGCTATCTTTTCTCTAGAGTCTCTATCCAAGCTAGAGGTCAACGCTCGACTAGATAGACTAGTTTTTAGGTTCTCTAAGTCAGCCTTAATCTTATTCGCCTGAAGCTTCTCAGCCGCAGTAAACTTAATCCCCGCCATCTTCTCTTCTTGAGTATACTTCCCCTCGGTAAGCATATCCTCATGTGTCATCTTCCTATCATCTCTCTCCGCTGTCGCAGCAATCTGCGTGAATAAATTATCCCTACTTGCAAGGATGCGGTCTCTATTCATCTTTTCTTGAGAGTTGAGCTTGGTATCTTGCAGTTCTATATCCTGTTCAAAATTGAGCAACGATAAGTCTTTTTGGTTGGCTTGCTTATCCTCTCTGTCTCTATCCTTCCAAGCGTTATTCCCTTCGTTTCTGGAGTTTCTACCCCCCTCGTTTATGAGAGCGATCTTGAGTTGCTGTGCTAGGTTTTTTGACTGTCGTGCATCACTAGCGGCCCTGTTTTTCTCCTGATTATCATCCCGAATCATTCCCTCGGTTCCAGAGGCGAGCTTGGCGAGCGCAGCCTTCTCAGCATCAGAAGCTTCCTGATACTTAACCTTAGCCATAGCCTCCTTCTCTTTACGCTTCTTGTCTCCAAGTGCAAACAGATTTTGGTTAGCAGCTCCACCGACATCAGCACCGACCATGCCGCCACGTTTGCCAGCTATAGCAGCCCCAAGGACTAGAGGAAGGACAGAAGTAAGAATCTGAGTAAAAGCTCCACCAGAGTCCATCCTTTCGGTTGGAGTGGTCATGGCTTTCTCAGCCGCAGCCTTCTGTTCCTTAGCAGAACGAACACCCATTGTAAGGCTTCTAAGGAAGTCTGTTCTATCTTCTGGGAGGTCTAACTCTAATCCGTCATCGCTCATGCTGGTGCTTCCTCTCCGTAGGTTTTCTGGTAGATATCTTTTATCGTATTAAGATAGTCGCTACTGCTGCTTGCCGCCGTGTTGGTAGCGTGTCGCTGATTAGATAAACCACCTTTTGATATTTCATACTGCCTGTTTGCAGCCTTCCTGGAATCCACTATATCAGTAAATCCAGCAATATTCCCGATTCGTCCAAGCTTAGCCTTATTCTTAAGGTCGAAGTTGACTTGAGTACCTTTCTGTAGAGCGTTTTGAGCGTCTATCATCTTCTCGTATTCAGATTTCTGCGCTCCCTCCATAGCACTACCGTAGTTTTTAAGAGAGTCAGTAGTACGATTGAATTCATCTGTCTCGGCAGTCCTATTGGCTCCGAGATAATCGTTCCTACGCTTATCCTGGATGTCTATATTCTTAATCAGCAAGTCACGCTCGAAGTCTGTCTTCTGTTGAGCTTGGCTTCTGTCAAGGTTTGAGAGTTGAGCAGTTCTAGATGCTCCAAAAACTCGCCCCTTGGTCTGAGCTTCCTGAAGCTTACGAACAGAGCCTTGATATTGCCTGTTCACTTCAGCTTGAGCAGCCTCCCTGAGCGCCTGGTTCTCTTGGGCATTGAGCCCAGCCAAACCACCTTTCATAAGGTCTAGAGTGGACTGCATCTCCTGGCTACGCCTTCCAGCGTTCTCTACCTGATTCCTAAGACCCTCAAGGTAGTCCTTGGTCTCATTAGACCGCTTACCGACAAAAGCATCACTCTCAGGGTCAGCCCAAGCTTTCTCCCTGGAGAGGTCAATCTGATCCATATCAGGGTTGATCCCTAGCCTATTGGCAAGCTCATCAGCCTGGGTAAAGTCACGCCCGAGTTTCTTTAATCCCTTTGTAAGCTTAACGCCTTTTTTCTTTTTGATTTTTGCCATATTAAGCCGTCAAATAAAGCCCAGAAAGCTGAACCACTCTGTCAGTCCCGAGCCCAAAGTTAGAATTATCATACTTTGAAGCTGTAAGTAGCCCACCACCATCTGCATTAGTAGATCCATGTCCAGCCACTTGAGATGTATCAAAGACATCCATAGCGAATGGCGTATTACCATACTTAGCCGGGAAGGGTAGGGTCATTATAACCCGAGAGTATGCAACTCCCCCTGTCGTAAATGTAACATGGATATTTATATAGCAAATTCCTAAAGTTGGAATGTAGATATAGGAGCTATCCCTAATCTGAGTAACCGTGGCTGTTAGAGTGCTGTCTCCGTAAACCACTAGATCCCAAGTGCCTTTAATAATATCACTCCGCTTAAGCCAGACATCAGCCCCTAATATCTGTGAGATAACTCTTTTAGAAGAGGGCGCTGTGGCAACAACCCTGCTCATTTCCGAAGCTCCTCTTTCTTGTAGCTCGGAGATACAATCAGCTCTATCCCGGAGATATAAGATGATTCTCCAGCCACAGCGTTTGTGATTAGGACTCTCAAGGCACGAGCCTTATCAGAGGCTAGTTTCTGCTTATATTCAAACGTCGTGCTAGCTGAGAAGGCAGCGGAGTAGGTGGTGCTAGCCAGTAATTCCTGCCAGTTCCTATAGGTGTTTACAGTAAGCGTATTAGCTACCCAAAGAGGAGAGTCTGGGCTGGTAAGGAATGAGTAAATCCCAAGCCATAAAAACTCTTTATCAATAGCAGGTTCATCAAGACTTAAATCAGGCATCCTAATAGTCTGCGTGATAGCTAAGTGGTTATCGTAGTAGTTTTTGCTGGAGTAGTTTGCGTCAGAGACCCTAATCTCCCTAAACACTTGCCCAGCATTAGCCGCAGCCAGTGAGCCACCAGAGGCGCCACTGAGGAAACAAGGCTTATTCTCATAAACAGCCCAGCCCCTAGATGGGTCTAGTGAGCTAGTAAAGGACTCATCAAGCCAAACAGGCTCTTCAAGATCCGGTCTATCCATGTCAAGGAATAGCCCAAGAGAGCTATCAGCCGACCCAGAAGAGTAGCTTGAGTAAGGGATATAAAACCTATACCCAAGATTAGAAGGATCTGGCGTTGCATGTATCTGAGTCATAACAAACCCAGTCTCGCCAGGTAGAACAGCAGACTTCCTGATGAGAGGGTTGACCCTATACCCGAATAGAGGATCTATTTGCCCCGAAATGAGCCTAAGTACACCTAATTGACCTATGCCGATTAAAGCCCCGTTAAGGGTCATTAGGGAGTTGTGGGAGGATACCCCCCATGTTCCCTCAGATACGACCCTAGAACTTATAGAAGCATCCGCTAAGCTCCCATAGATGGCGTATATTGCGTTTCTCTTAAAGACGAACAGCTCATCATCTGAAGAAGCCCCGATTGCAGTAATCGGGCCTTGAAGGAGCGAATTGATAGAAGCTACGTTTGAAGCTAGAGGCCAGCCCTCGATGTTATCTATATCAGGCCAGTAGACGTTATTAGGAGCTTGATTATCGCCGGTAGCGACTGGGAGCCCTTGGAAGTTGGTTAGATGCCTAGCCTTGGGAGGCAAGTCCCACTCGAAGCCTAGGGGCGGTTCATCAAGTGGCTCCCCGAGCCTTGCTAGGTCTCCAAGCGTTTGAGCTGAGTAGCACATCTCAATAGCCTTACCAGTTGCACCGGTCTTGGTGAACCCGACCATGTACTCTTGGAGCTTGTAGAATACATTACCACCGGCAGGGGTTATATAAACCTCTACCGTCATCCCTTTAGACGCTGGTTCAAACGTCGTGGACTGTGCAGCAACATCAATAGTCACGGAGGCCGTAGATCTTGCAGTAACGGTCCTAGTGCTTAGCCGTCCAAAATCACCTCCAGCAAGGTTCGCGTCGTTAAACAGGACAATATCCCCAACCCTAAACTTAGAATTATCAACATCAAGCGTTGTCGAAGGTGCGCCTGGGGTTGTCGCTATCAAACAAAAATAGCATGGGAATTTCTCGTATATCTTAGCGAAAAGAGTCTGATCGTCCCCCACAGTAACAGCAGCTCCAGATATAGCTATTGTTGTCGAGGTTATTGTGGTTACAGAGCGCCTAACATGAGAGGCCGCTATGGCATCATAGAAAACTACAGAATCACCAACAACGACTCCATGCCCAACGTCCACAGTAATTGTAGTAACACCGACCTGAGCGCCATTAACCTTGGCATGTCTAGAGCCTGGAACATGTTGATTATTATCCGCAAAGATTGGAAATGGGACATGAAGATATGCCACCGCCCCCGTTCCTGTTATTGATATAGTATTGCTAAGGTTGCTATGCGTGTACCTTCCCTTCTTGTCGAGATAGCGATAGCGAGCCTTAACTTTATAAGCAGAGCCAGAAGCTAGGATACCAAGCGCTAAAGAGTGTGTGGTCGTAGTTGTTTCAGCAATTACTGGAGTAGGCAACCCAGCTCTATAAACAGATTGACCATCATATTTAAATATTCTACCAGGAGCCTCATGAGCAGTAGGATAATCACTTTGGTCATAGTATGCGATTAGGCAGATATTCTCAGTGCTAAGAAAGCTAGGAGGAGTAAAATTCGTAGAATCCTTCTGAGCATACATCTCAGAGAACGGGGTTCTACTTACGGAGAATGGGTCCATGTAATCAAAGAAAACATAGTCCCAATACTCAAAGCTGAGCGTGATGGTGGTGCTGGAGGTAGATTGCGGAGTTGTCATCATAAGGCTAGCGGCTGGGCAAGCAGCTTTCCCAATGAACTGATTATCCTTTACGTTTACAGTTCCCTCAGCGGAGCTGAAGGTTAGCGTTGTAGCTCCCACAGCCGTAAGCTCCCTAGCAACAAGCTTGGAAGTACTATAATCCCAAAACGTGATTATATCCCCGACCACCAAGTCAAGGGAGCTATCAACCGTGATAGCAGATACACCACTCTGAGTTCCGTTAATCTTTGCCCACTTCGTAAGGGACGCGCATGAGTAGTTTGCAAGAGCGTCTATGGCAAGTCTTAGCTCTTCAATGCTGTAGGGAATATCCTCAAGTCCAGTCCCTAAGCTCTGAGAGAGGATCTCGGTAGACCCCTCCTTTAGCTTAAAGACCCTATTACTACTCTCAACCACCACCTCAGTAGTCCAAGCAGTAGCCCCTGAGCGAGTAATGACAAAACTAGAGCTAGCAAGCCTCCAGAGATTGTCGTTAATCGCAAGAAGCTCCTCTACCGTCTCTCCAGTAGTAGCACTGTATGAGACATAGTTGTGCATCCCTACGAATCCACCAGCTTGACCAAGAAGTTCAAACCCGTTTCGCTTTCGGATAGCCTTACTAGTAGTGAACCTACAGTTAGTCAGGTTTTTGGCGTAAAACATCTCACGAGTTAAATCACTCGCCCTCGCGTCGATACCTCTAAGGTTCTCGAAGTTTTTAAAGAAGAATTTAGCCAATGTACTTTTTCCCAAAGAGCGTTGGTCTCATAGCCTTTGGGTTAATCGGCTTAGCCCCTACGCTCATGCCTAATATTTGTTGAAGTTCCTCTTCTGTCGGTAGTGACTGAGGTTGAATCGCCTTTTGCTGTGGCATCTGAGGCATCATCGGAGCAGCTTGACCAACCATCGCAGGTCTTGTCATTGGCATAGCGCCCTCCTCTTCTTGATAGAGGTCTTTCAAAAACTGATCATAAGTCTTTGCTTTATACATATTACACCAACATCAAATCAGGGTTTTCTAGCTGTATCGAGTCCTCATCTTTATCTGGAAGCTTGTAAGATTCGACTATTTCTTTCTCTAGGTCCATCTTCTCTTCTCTGAAAAGCTCACTCTTTTCTCTAGTAGCAGCATCACGAGAAAGAGCCTTCCAGTTCATATAGGCCACAAGATACCGCTCACAAACCTTCTTAAGCTTGGAGTGTGTAGTTGTATACTGTCCTATCGTCAAATATCCATCTGCTAGATTAGCAAGGGTATAAGAACCCACGAGGTAAGTAGATACGTTAGCAGCTAAGGTTAATGCGTCCGTTCCAGCAACATAGGAAGAGACCAAACCATTTCTGAGCATGACGTTCCCAAAAGCGTCAGAAATACAAACGTAAGCATTAGCAACAAGAAGAGCTTCATCTGTCGTACTCGGTGCTCCAAAAGTACCGTGTGTAAGGTCAATAACCGCACCGGAGGGAGTCCCGTTAACTTGACCTCTTCGCGTATCGACCGAATCAAGCTGCCTTTCATAAGTTACCCGAAGAGTCCCGCCAGACTGATTCGGTGTTGGCCTTAGCAATATCTGGCCATTGCGTCGAATGTAGTTCTGTGGGCGTAAAGATGGATAAGTATTTCTGAAGCTAAGAGAGACCTCGTAGAGTTTGAAGTAGTCCCTGGTTAGTCCAGTAGCGGAGTATTCTACATTAACAATTCGTTCGCCGAGATAAACATTGTCGGGAATGTCGTAGGCTTCCTGATCTGCAACAATGCTTATCTCGGATTCTGCTTGAAAGGACATAGGCGAAGTTTGGAGAATCTTCCCAAAAATCGCCTCCTGTCCATAGTTTGCGTATCGGAGAAAGTCCTCAGTAGATATGCCAGTCGTGTCCGTGTTGTTGGAATCACGCCTGGACTCACTAATAAGGTCTCCGACATACTTCACTATTCAAGCTCGCAAGTAAGGATAAGCAAGTCCCAGTTGTAGTTCTTGGAAGTTTCGCCGAGAACCCTAACAAGAAGCGTATCCGCTGTATCGTCTGCTACGATTGTAACAGCAGGAGACCCAGCTCCGCTTTCTACGTTAGAACCACCAGACGATCCAACTACAGCAGTTGTCCCAGCAGCGTTTTTAACCGCATTGTAAACAAAAGCTACAAGACCGTCATCTGACGTATCCGCAGCATTAGCAGCCGCAAACACCCAAGCAGCTACGCTACGTGAGGTTGGACAGGCCACTGTGTGAACTGTGGTTACTGTGTTGTCGGTAGTCGCCTGAGTAACGTGGGTAAGCTTGAAAGCTCCATTCGTCACTCCAAACGTAGCGAGATCTAGAACTCCACCCGTAGGAAGGTTCAAAATGTTGCTTTTACCGTTAAAATTAAATCCGTAAGGACCAGCCATATTATTCTCCTAAATTATTATTTTCTCATACCTTGTTTTATTGAAGCCGAAGCGAGCTTGAGCATCTGTGACTTATCGCCACTAGGAGCACTCATCTCTTCTGCGCCTTCATCTTCCTGGGACTCCATATCGCCTGAGCTGCAAGCTTCTACTTCGTCAGCTAGTGCTCTAATGCGTTTTGCTATATCTGCCATTTTACCACTATCCATAACTCTCCTTAATTATCTACGTCCACCAATTTTTAGCCATGGATTGTTTTGCCATGGGGAATTCCCAGTCACGCCTTGATTTTCCTCGAAAATACGCTTGTAAGCATCAGCAATTCTAGGATCTACTTCGGGCACAACTGGAATAGGTGAGGTAAGCGGAGGAAGAGCTTCCAATGGGAATTTCCCAGAAGCCTTTTTCTTCCCAGTGGAGACTTCCTGCTTACCTCGTGTTCCTTGGCCAGTGGTTGCAGCCGCGACAGCCGGAAGGTTCGCCAGCGTAGTTTTGTAAATCTCCTTGGCCCTATCAGCGTCGTTAATCTCGACTTCACCCTTCTTGCTATTATAAAGGCCAGCATCAATAAGGCCCTTAGTTACAGCTTCCCGTTGTCTCTGATCTATCTTTGTCCAATCCTGTCCAAACGTCTTCATGTTGCCATATACGCCAGTTAGATCTCCTGCCTCTAAGCCAGCTTTCTTATATTCATCCCAGGTGGCGTATTTGCCGGCGAATGGCTTAGATTTGTCAGGAGGTGGCGCGTTATGCTGCGCCCTCATTCCTGCGACGTAATCCTGAAACATCTTGTCGTCCTTAAACTGGCCCTGTAGATCCGCCGTATGTTCTTGAGCTACTTGTCGAGTTGTTTTGTGGATAGGATTAAAACCAAGCATTTTAGCTATACCAAGAGGAGGAAGGACCGCTGTGAGAGCTAGCTTGTTCTTCCATCCATCACCTTGGAGCCCATAACCAGCAATGTTGCCTAAAACAGCCCCAGCACCCGCTCCAAGAGGCCCGGCAACCATCTGGCCTATTCCAGCCCCACCCATAGTAAGGCCGCTCCTAAGGCCCTCCCCGCCATGCTGAAGGCCGTTTATCGTGTCATAGCCACCCTTGAGAGCCGCGACAGCTCCAGCTACATTACCCATTGAAAGAGCACCGGTAGATGACGGAGCACTCCCAACTACAGTTCCATCCGCCATAAGAGTCCCGCCCCCAGGCATAGACGCTACGCCTCCTGGGATTGTTCCTGCCGTTGGAGCCGCTGAGGTAAGCCCCATCGCCTTGCCCCCTTCTTTTGCTACATACTTAAGGGCTTCTTTTTTAGCCAACCCAGCGACAGCATCCATAGGATTAGCCTTTGGAGCTTGAGCCTGTGCTAGCAGGGCTTGCTTCTCTAAGGCTTGCCTCCTCATGTACTTCAACGCCTGAGCTATCTGCATAGCCTCAGCACGAGAAGTGCTACTATTTGCCATAAGCCCTCATGTAGTTTCCAACCCACTTATTAAGAGCGTCAGATTTTTGACTTTGACCGCTACGAACTGCGTCGATAATAGCTTGGTTAGCAGCGAGGCGACTATTTCCACCACCACCGCCTCCACCAGTTCCAGCTTTTAGCTTAGCCATGGCCAGTAACATGTTGTTCTTCTCAGCCAAACGAGCAGCTTCTTCTTGCTTCTTGGCTAAGTCTAGCTCTCCAAGCCCTTTGTATAAGCCAAGGCCGGAGCCTAGAATTGCAGTAAGCCCTTCAGGGGAGAGAGCGGAATCTCCGAGTTTACCCCAGAAGCCAGCTTCAGGCTTGGGAGGGTCTAGCTTCGTAGGGCTTAAATCAGGAAGTGCGCTAGCGGTAGTTTTGCCAACATCTGCCAAGGTGCTAGACGCGCCACTATCGAACCAACTAGGGACGGTCTCTGTTACGAATTCTGGAATATCGTTTGCAAAGAAATTCCCTACACCGCTAACAAAGTCACTAACTATACTCATAGCATCCCCTTAAATTAACCTACACCCATCAAGCACATGCCGTTATGATTCTGTCCACCTTCAGCCGCTACGCCGTTAGCTCTGTAAGTCAAATAATCAAAAGACCAAACGAAGTTTTGACAGATATGCTTTCCAAGAAGCCCAACGGTAGAAGTTCCCCCAAGGAAAGCTCCTGAAGTATGCGAGCTTCCCGTGTAAACAGAGACCCCAGCGTTAAAAGCGGCATCCCCAATGTCTCTCCAAGCAGTATTACCTGTTTTCCAGTATAACCAACCATAGTAGGGGAGGATAAGAAGGTTGAGATCCATCGCTATAGCGAGGTCTTCAACCGAGCCCAGGTCTCTGTCGGTATAGTTCCAACTACTAGATCCGGAAATCCAACAAGAAGATTGGGCATAAGTAGCCATGGTCGTTAGAGCCGTTACGATTCTAGGATCTTGGTATATGTAATTATAGTAGTGAATTAACGACCTGGCAGTTAAAGCCCCCATGAAGGGACGGAAGAAATCTGCATCAACAAGCGTACACCAGCGGTTAATGTGATAGTCAATTGCATTATCAACCAGCGTTGTAATTCTAGAGCGCCTAGACTCTCCGCATCTCTCAGCGTTTATATGCGCCATGAGAGCGTAAGCGTTTTCACGAGAGAGGTTTGGGTTCCTAAGCTCAACAAGAGTGTCTGGTACTTCCTTATGGTAAGCAGCGTTAGTGCTTAAAGCCACGCAGGAGGCCTTTGCATCCGCATCAGCGTTTCTAAGCCAGTCCTCAGTTAGCCCGTGAGTAAAGGACCAATAGCCAGGCACGTTGCCGCTATTAGGGTCTACGTAGTAGCCAGCATAGGCAGCTTGAGCCTTGGCCGCAGCCGCATCCCATTTAGAGTCACCAGTGTAGTCCTTAAACTTATAAAACACCGCCTCAGCGTCGTAGTAGGAGTTTAGAAGCGAGGTGTCGTCATTAACGGCAGCATCGTCGTAGGCAGCACTAAGAAGGTCGCCCCAGTAGTCGATATTGGACTCAAATTGCGCTAGGGCTGTAATCGTCATTAGAAGCCAACTCCTAATAGAATCATACCACCTGCTTGTCCAGTAGAAGCCGCCTGATATTCAACCGCCCCAATCGTTACACCATCATGCCCAGCGTTTTGCAGAAGCACGTTAGTTGGTGCGAATCCTGCGCGAATGTAGGCGACTAGGTTTTGGGTTGAGTAATTAGAGTTCCAGGTAGCTAAGCCACGTTTGCGGAGTTCTGTGATGGCGTTCGAGTCTGTACCTGCTCCACCTAGTGAAGTATCCCAAGAAGCAAAGTCACGGCTGCTATCTACGAAGTTAGGATTAACGGCTAAATCGTTAGCGCCAGGAGCGCCGCTAGAAAATTCGAGATGATTGTAACCTTTGAGATTTGAGCCAGCGACTACATTATATCCGTTGTTGTAGTTTGCGTTTGCTGAGGTTACTAAATTGCTTACTGAGTCATCGGTCCCAGAATCAATCATTAAGTAGCCCCGAGCTGATGTATCGTAGGCAAGGTTTGATCGGAAGGATGAGACCATCCCGGGGTGGCCTATGTACGTTTCACCCACGGTCAGCATGGCCTGAGTTCCGACTAATGCTGTATTATGGTTCATTACCACCGTTAAGTTGGCATTGCCGGAGTAGCTGGAGAGTGTGCAAGAGTTGTCACCAATAGCGTTGGGAAGCCCGATTTGATTCTGAATAGTAAGGGTTGCCGCAGATCCAGGAACATCGCCCAGAATACAGTCTCCCTCCCCCGCTACAGTCTGATCGCTCTCGTAGATGTCGCCATCCATCGTCGAGGTGACAAGTCCAGCCTGTGCATATTTAGGGTTCGCTTCTGCCGGAGCATCCCAATACCAATAGTTCCTGTAGGTATCACCTCGAATCAGGACCGCATTATAAGCAGTTGTGAGGTGAACGAAGTTGTACTTAAATGTCGCCCAATTAGCCCCGGAGGTAGAGGATAGCGCCTCGTGAAAGTAGTTGTCCTCTATTGCAAATCCACCGGGAGTATAGAAAAGGACGTGCTTATCAAAGACGTTTCGATAGACCGTTCTTGTGCCAGTGGCATAGGTGGTCGCGTTTTCTACTCGCCAAGACTCCGTAGATGCCGTGTTAGTGAAGTTGGTATCCTCAATCCTAAAGGTACCAAGATCGGCGTTCATGTTGTAAGTACCGCCAATCCCGCCTGTAGTGTCGAAAGTGCAATTCAGGATCTTAACCGAATCGCCGGAATTGCTAGGGCTTGTACGTATGGCCCTATTGCTACTGTCCCCCATGCGAAGGAAGTCAACGTAGTTAAGGTCGAGCGTTCCTGCACCACGAAGCCAAGGGCCTGTACCATCGTTAATCCAAGCGTTCCCACCACCAGAGTTAGACCGGATAGTGACATGAGAGCCGCTAGTGCCGTTTGCTATAAGCTGAGGGACTTGGTTGTGGCTTGTGCCTAGTCTGAGTTCGTACTTTTGACTTAGCGGGGTAGTAGCGTTAGAAGCGTCAAATTCTAAAATAGAGCCAGCTCCGAGGGTGAAGACGTTAGTGGAGAACTCCATCCCACCACGAACAGTAAAGGAGACACTCGCGTTTACGGTAAGAGAACCAGCACCACTAACGGTTACAACTGTATTGCCGCCAGCCGGAGAGGTTCCAACCGTGGTATTGCCACTAACGGTTACAGCGTGAGTTATTGAAGCAGTATCGCCAATCCCAGGAGAGCCACCACCGCAAGATGTCCAGGTTCCCGCAGTACTCCAAGGCCCGGCAGCGTTAGACGCACAGGCAGCCGCCCATGCGTTTACACTTAGAAGGACCGAAGCTAGGAGCGCAAGAACATGCCGGAGCATTTAAGCTCCTATTTGTATATGAAGTTACAATCCGCAGCCGTTGCTGGAGCACTAGAGCCAGTTGCCGTAGTCGTCGCCGCCACGGATATTGCCGTAGAGAAGGCGATACCAGTAGGCCAGGTGACGTTTCCACCACCGCCAGCGGGAATTCCAAAGGACATAACCGGAGTCGTGGTCCCTAGTGTTACTGAGCCCGATGCTGTGTTGAAGAACTGAATATACGTAGCAGCCGCAGCCGGATTGTAACAGTGATAGCCAGTCAGAGTTCCAACAGAAGCTTTAACGGCTTTAACTGTGGTAGAAAGAGCGTTTTGAAGTGAGTAAGTGTCACCACCTTGGGTTGAGGTTACTGGAGTTACCCACAAACCACCGTATGCACTTTGGTTCATAAAACCAGCATCGCCGTCGGTCCCTGGATTGGTCCCCGCGGCTGGTGAGTTAATGCGCCTTGAGCCCGTCATCATAAGGGCTGTGCTCTCCGACATAGAGGCATCTTCTAAGAGGATAGGAGAGTTCCCAGACGTAGAATCGCCCTGGAAGTTGGCATGTAAATCAACTATCAGCGCCCCGAATCTATTCGCCGCCATGTTGATATAGTCGTCATTTGCATCCACTCTTGAGGTTGCAGTATTGCGGTACACGGCTAAAGGAGGAACTCCACTATGCCCCGAAGCCGCAGCTCCATCCTCTACCTTTATCGGAGAGCTTGCCGACTGAAAGGTGGAGTCTATGTTTACGTTTATTGCCCCAAGAGAGTTAGCAGAACAGAAGGTAGCATCCCCGTCTGTATCTGTCAGCGCAGCGGCAGTATCAACCCTTTTGCACATAATAGCTGGGCCTTTCGACCCAGTTATTAGGTTGACATCCTCTTGATACGTTTGCGCCGACGCAAGCATCGGCATTAAAGCTACAGCTAGCGGCAGCGCAATTCGTTTTATCATCGGGCACTCGCATTTTCAAATACAATGGCAAGACCGAAAACGAAGGCATCCGTTCCCGTTCCAGCATCGTCGTTTACTTCAATCTGAAACCCAGTAACGCTAACAGAAGAAAGGAGCACGTTCGCAATAAGCTCAGCCCCCGTGGTATCAGTTGCCGCAGTTACTAATATAATCGGGGATCGACTAGATGCTCTAACAAAAGAGAGGGTATAAAGACCCGCCCCAGCATCAACGATAGTAAGCTCATTCGAGCCTTCTCCAATTGTAGGTGTCCCCGCTGTATCTATAATAGTAAACGGAATCAGTACCGTTCTACTCTGTCTGCATTGAACAATATCTTTCATCTCTATCTCCTTTAAAAGTAAGAGGAGGGGAGACTAGCTCCCCCCCTCACTCAGTTATGAAACTGCGTTTCCGGAGATGATCCCCTGGTAGAGAGGATTAATGAAGTTATCGTAGTAACCACCGTAACGTGCTTCGTAAGCATCGTCGTTAGCCATACGAAGGAGGACCGTTCCATCATTGTCAAACCAGCCGAAAGCTTCTGCATGGTCTCGGAACATCTTCTTGGTGTTCGCAAGCATTACGCAGTCATTTCGAACATATCTGGATGACACAACTGGGATTGGACCATCAACGCTCATGAACTCAATACCCTGGAAGGAGACAGTTGCCTTCTTCGAGAGCTTGTTAGACGAGCTATCAAGGGTCGTATACCGCTTCTTATCTTCCATCTGGTTAAGCAGCAAGTTCATCTGCGTAACTGAAGGGATAATAAGGTTAGGTGTTTCACCAGAGCGATTCTTCATTTCCAAGACAGCCGCATTGAGGTCGTCTGAGGTCAAAAGTGTCGCAGATGATTTAGCGTTTGTGTAAGGAGAGAACCGACGCTGGAAAGTAACTCCGTAAAGAGTACTTGAGGCGAAAGTCGTTACTCCAAGCATACCCATAGGAGCCACATCCTTTGAGTTCTGGAGGTATACGCTATGAGTTCCCGCTCCAATCGCTGTAAGGTCAAGAGACCCCGAGAGACGTGAGAGAGTAACAGTCGTTGAGGTTACCGCTATAATCTCAAATACCGCTGCATCTGTATTCACGTTCACATAGTCACCTTCTTCAAGGAATCCAGAGCGAACACGATATGTCCCAGTTGTAAGAACTGTGATAACCGGAGCCGCAGCGGTCCCAGAAGTAGAGCCAGAGAACTGGAAGAGAATCCCAGTACCGTCGTTATAAAGTGACATTGCTTGAGCACGTCGGAACGACTTGAGTTTACCCTCAGTCTCTTCCTTCGTAGCTTCAATGAAAGCACCCATTTTACCGCGAGATTGAACGATGGTCTTACGATCAAGGTTCAAACGAGCGTAGGCTTGCTTGGTTGTGTAGTAAACATCTACGTTCTTAGAGCGGTTAGCGGCTGGCAAGGTTCCATAACCTACACCACCACCGAACCCAACTTTCAAAGGAAAGTGGCGCTCGTTACCCTGGAAGTCGAAAGTCTTGGGTATTTGCGACTCAAGAACATCTTCTACGCCAGACCCGTAAAGTTGGTCGCCGTAGTCCCCATAAGCCCGCTTGAAAAGCGAGGAATAATCACTGTCTGTTAATGCTGTAATTGCCATACTGGCTCCTATTTAAAATCTAGGAGCCAGCACGTGAGCTAACTACCTAGCGAAATCCAAAGCTCTCTCGCATATCTTGGAGAGATCTAAACTTTTTTGGTTTCGCTTCGGTGTTCTTTTCAGGCTGATTGGTTTTTAAGCCAGTCTTCTTACTCAAGTTCGAAGCCACGACCTTCGCTTGCTCACCAGAGACCTCTCTGATGATTTCTGCTATGTCGTCTTCAGTAAACTTAATCGGGTTGGTATTTTCATACACCAGCCTAACAAGCTTCTGGTCGTTTGCTAACTTAGGGTTGACCTTTTTGATCGCCCTATCAATTAACCCGATATGCTTATTATGAAGCACATGGTTAATTACGGACTTTGCAGATTCCTCCGGGTTCTCCTTGTTCAGTTGTTTAGACTGTTCAAGTTCCGAGACAGCTTCTACAAACTCCTCTTCAGATACTCCTACGCTCTCCCTCAGCTCGTTTATCTTGCTTGTAAAGGCTTGATAACCCCTTGCTGAAGCTTCGCTCTTCTTTCGTTCCGCTTCTTTATCCTTGTGCCAGTTAGACTCAAGGTTTAGGAAGTGGTTCTCAATCTGTTCAGGAGACCTTCCTTCAAAATTTTGCACCGCTGTAGCGAGATTAGCAAGCAACTTTCGGTACATCTGGACTGGGGACGTCCCAGATTGCTCCGCAAGGTATACCAAAGCCATATCAGGACGCTCTTCTTCTATGTACTTAAGAACCTGAGCTTCCTTGGCTTGCCGGGCTTCCTGCTCTGCTCGAATCCCCTCACTATGCTTCTTAACGTCCTCATAGAAGCTAGCGACCTTAGATAGCCGCTGATTAACGGTAATCTCCCCAGCGGCGATGTTTAAAGCTTCTTTAAGAGGAATCTTCTGCATCTTCCCGTCTATCTGTTTTTCAACAATAGCATCATCAGGGATAGCGAATTCCTTTCCGTCTTTTCCTGTGATCTTGATACCTTTCGCTTTTTTCTTCTTATCTTTAGCTTCTTCCTCGGGTTCTTCCTCGGCATCGGATTCTTCTTCCTCCTCAGTTTCATCTTCCTCTGATTCGTCTTCCGAATCCTCTTCTGAGTCCTCTTCCTCTATCGACTCTTCCGTCTGAGTATCTTCAACCATCCTCTCCTTGGACGATGACGAACTTCTCGCTTCCTCTTGAGCGTCCTCCTCTCCAGCATCCGGCTCTCCTTCTGCCTCTGCCTCAGCGGCTTTAATGTCGTCAATTCCCCGTCCTTCTGTCTTTCGCATAAAGGAATCTAGGGAGATATTCCCTGGGGTTGTTGCTATTACTTTTCGTACTTCCGCGCCTGTGGCTACGGCAGGGGCAGAAGCCCCTGTGCTTTTTTCATCTGCCATGTTCTACCTTTGCTCCGTTGGTATGTTTTGCGTTGTTTCCTCCGGTGGAGGAGGTGGAACTGGCCCAACATTGGGAACTGGTACACCTTCTTCTGGGGGAGGAGCTTCTTGTGCTAGCTCATCAGGAGCCATAGCTGGCTGGCCTAGTGGCATAGCGTTTGGGTCCCCCTGCGGAGCGCCCATTGGGTCCATTGGAGCTGGAGGGACTGGAGGAGCCGGTACGTCAGTAACAGCCGGGAATCCGTCAAGCATCATGACCTTCTGCATGTAGATAGGGTTGGCGTTAGCCTTTCTCCACATCCACATCTCGTGAGTCCCTAGATGCTGGACAGCCGCCTGTTTTATCTCAGGAGGGGCGTCTTCCTTAAAGCTAGCACTCTGCATGAACTTAAAGTGCGAGGTCCAGTGAGTAGTGTGTTCCTCCCATTCATCTGGAGGCATGACCTGGATACCCTCGACTAGAAGCTCGTTCTCACGCTCTGAGGCTTCTACAGCCACGGCAGCGAGGTTGTAGTACTTCTTGTCGTTAGCCAGGTCCAACATATCTGCCACATGTTCCCAGGGCACCTTACCAGGAAAGCGGCCCTCTAAAGCTAGTATCTGGCTCAACCTTCCAGACTTACTTTCAGATAGGGCTGTAGTTCTCTGAACTCGGATGTCATAAGGCCCACCAAGCTTAGCCACGTCCAGTGCTTTAACTGAGAAGGTATTATTCTTCCCAACTATCCGCATCGTCCTCTTATGCTCAGGCTTGTAGTAGTCCCCGGCGGTAGATAGCGACAATCTCGCAATCTTCTTGATAAGGGCGTTATGCTTCTTAATGTCAGTGTTCGCCCGTTGGTTTTCCTGCTCTTCAAGGAAGGCTAGAGCAACACCTGCCTCAATCCCAGCAGGAGGCTCTCCTCTTGATACAGACTGAATACCCGCAGGGCGTTGGATAGCCTTATCTACAAGCTCAATCATCTGGAATATCTCAGGCCCTACGGTCTTAAATTGCTGAAGTGTAGGAGGCATCCCACCTGCAAACTTTAAGACTGAAGACCCATTACGAATCTTTGTAATATCGACATTCGCGCTATTGGGAATCATCCAATAAAGATGAGCTCCTAGAGCGATATTCGTATACCCAAGGCTGATAAGGTTATTATAGACCACGTTTAGAAGCATTATCTGCTCTACGACGCAGAAGGCCTCAGATACGCCTGGAACATCAATATTACTAAGTCTAGCAGCGGGGATTTCTCCGTGAGAGTACTGAAGTGGTGTATTCTCAAGAACTACGCCATCAACAAACTTGATGTAGCGCCCCTTCTCTAAAAACTCAGTAGACTTGTGGTAGAGTTCAAACTGAATAACCTCATCGGTCTCTCCGGTAACCTCGAAGGTTGAGAGGAGTGCCGTTTGTTTACCAGCTTTAGGATCAATATCATCTGCCTTGTCTGGATACTTAGCTCTGAGTTCATCGACTGAGACTGAGGACAATTTGATGACGAAGTTTGCGTCTGCCCATTTGACATTTGGTTCTCTCAACAGGAATCTTCTCGGCACTACCGAGTATTTAATATCTCCCGTCCTTGGGGCTTTCGTGACCAAGAGAGGCTCTCCGTCCTCTCCAATTACTTCCTTGCCTTCCGAATCAAGCACTGGAAGTCTTACATCATTCTTGAGCATTTCCTCAGCTTCAGGCTCATAGTCCCCTTTAGCCGAATCCCACTCAATAAATATGTAAGCTTCTGCCTCGATACGACAAAGCCTTGCAGACTCCTCAAGCACCTCATCTATGTCGTTCACATAGAAAAGGTAATCGATAAAGTCCTTAGACATTTTCGCGGCAATTCTGTCGTTGTACTCCTCGTTATTAGGGAGTACGGCAATAGCAGGTGGGTAGCGAGTCATTTTGCTAACCCACTGTTCTACTATCTCATAAGCTTGCGGAGCGACGACTCTAGCAAACTTCTCCATGGGCTTCCCTTCCATATCTCTTGGAAACCCTGTTTGACCCATAGCCAAACTCTGTATGCCCATATAAAAATCACGGCAGCGCAGGTCTTTAGCGGTCCTAGCGGCATGGCTATCGTGAATAGCAGAACAAAAATCCTCAGCCCACTCAAGGAACTCATCATCATCCTCAAATTTCACGGTCCAAAGCGGTTTGTAGGGCTTAGGAACTGAAATCTTCTGATAATTTAGTGCGCCTGGAATCATATCTGTTCCTCAATATCATCATCCATCGGGAAACCGTTCCTAGCTAGGTTGTCATGCAGATCATTCTGCCCAGGCCCCACGATGTTCTGAATCTTTTTCTCAAAATCTGCCATAGAAGTGCCAGCTCCAACGGGAACTACTGTGTGTGTGCTCTGTTTTAGAGCGTTAACCGCAATAGTTGCCTCTAAGCTTCTAGTAAGTGCCTCCTTACATAAGTCGTAAGCAGACCAGCACCTCATAGCCACTATAATAGCCGTAACACTGAGAATAAGGTTAAGACAAACGAGCATTTCTACCAATCCCATAGCTCCTCCAAATACATCGGCTCTACTTTCATATCGTTTTTAGGGGCAAAATCCGCATCATCACTAGCGTTCTTTATCAAATCCGTCTTGGTTGTCCAGTGATCGTTAGGAGCCGCATTGATTGGTTCATTAATAAACGAAAACTCTGTTTCAGCAACGGCATATAAAATACAGTCTACCAAATCATCATCCTTCTTGACTATCATTCCTCGGTCGTTTGTATGGTAGCTTTGAATGTCCCTAATTGTCCCAGGGCAATCGGTACTAATGAAGAACTTCTTTCTATAAAAAGCCTCTCTAACCAAGGATATATTGTTGCTCTTCTGATTGTGTCTCTTCTGGGTAGCCGTCATATGGTAACCATAGTTACCTGCTTCAAGTGCAAAGAGCGCGGCAGCCTCATCATATACTCTTAAAGGTGCTACCATCTGATGAAAGTGCTCCGCTTCCAATTTCCTAGCTCTGTCAATAACAGCTCCAGCGAAAATCTTTGTCCGGTCTGTCTCAAGTATCTCGCCTACCTGATAGAGTGTGGAGTTATCGCGGTCATAGATGTAGAAGCCCATCGCAAACCTGGTGCTACTAGGGTCTACAGTTACAATAAACTCGCAGTTATTGAGCCGCCCCTGAAGTCTCGACCTGATCCAGTCCCCAGGCCGCACATTCTCTGCCTCAGTGAACTGGGGGAATATACCGGCAGCTCCCCCCTTAACGAACTCTGCCAAATATTCTCGCTTCCAGATTGCTTCCTCGCCCCTAGCGAAGTATCCCCTCTTCAACTCATCCACTAAGTTAGAAGGTATCAAAGGGTTGTCGTGAATCGTCTGCTTGGTATAAAAATACCTCGGATTCCCCCCTATCATCTGCGCCTTGAAATCATCGCCCAGCTTAGTAAAAATATTCTCCTGGTCAGGAGGTGTACCAATAAAAGTGATCGGAGCATCGACAGCAAGAAAGTTGGGCTCAATCGAAAACCAACTCTTGTCGCTCCATTCCTGGAACTCATCCAGAGTCGCGCCTGTTGGCTTAATTCCACGTAAAGCTCCTTCGTTATCTGCACCATCAACTTTAATAAAGCTTTTATTGTCAAAAGTAATGCGCATCTCGCTTTTATTGAATTGCGTCTCACTCTTTATCCATGAAGGAGGGATAATCATTTCTAACAAACCACTGGCCCAGTAAATTTCAGCAGCCTGTGGTCTATAAGGTGCAAAGATATAATACCTGCTTCTAGGAGTTCTACCCGCATGTAATACAGCGGATATGGCAGCAAACGTACTTTTGCCCCAGTTTCTAGAGCACTGAAGGAAGGTGTATTTAGGACGGTCGTTTAAAACCTTCCGCATGATCTTAATCTGAGCCTTATGAGGATACCTATCTACAGTCCGTAAATGGTCTAGAAACTCCTCATCCTTCTTGATGGAACGAATGGCCGCCGCAGCTCTCTCGGCCTCACTTAGACTCATCAGGCCCCTTATCGGTACCTAGCAAGTCAGTGTGCTTCCCTATTAGCACCTTATAGCTCTCAGCCACATACTCAGCCACCTGCTCAGGGCTCATGGTCTCAATCTTCTTTGAAATCTCGGTAGGCTCCCCACCCTCTAGTTGCTTAACTCTATGAATAGCGACTATGGCTTGCATGACAGAAGAAAAGTCCTTGGACGTTAACTCCTCACCCCGCTTAATCATCCGGTCTAGTATCTGGTTCCCAATAAAAAGACCCTTCTCTACAAAAGTCTGAGCGTTCTCCTCAATACCCGTAGACCTAACACGCTCTAGAATCTGAGCGTCAAGCTTCTCCTTCATCCGGTCCCAAACGGCTTTATGCCTGGCAAACTCCCCAACAGGAATACCAGTCTCCTCCATTACCGTCTTACCAGAGTATCCCTGAATCCAGAGATTCCTAGCCTTTCTTAAAACGTCCACCCTTTCTTGCGGGGACTGGCTTTGTTTCCACCGGACGCTCTCTAGCGGCGGGGATGGCTTCTGGTTTTGGTTCGATTGCTTTGTCGAAGGCAGCGAGGAGGGTTGGTTCTTGTCTGCTTGCTGCGGCTTCAATTGCGGCTCTGTCGATTTCAATCTTCGCATACTCCGCCCTAGACCTTCCTCGTTCGATAGCTTCTTTGACATTGCAAAGATCCTTCCCACCTAAAATTCCTAGATGCTGCATGAAAAACTTAGTCTCCTTCTCCTCTAGCAACTTACTCACACCCTCCAACACCCGGCTAACGTCGTCAGTAGAAAAGTGCTCCTTGTAAGTCCTTACTAAGTCACTAGCTATCTTCTCAATATCTTCCTTACTTCGTTCCATTCCCGTTCCCATTCCTGGTTATACTTAATCCACCACTATCTATACTCAAATCCCCATCCCCCTCTCGCCACACTGTTAATACCATCACTATTCCCAGCAGCACTATCAAACTAAACATAGTCCTTCCAATCGTGCTAGCCAGGTTCTCTATGCTCCGACTAATTCTAGGGAGCTCAGCCAAGTTGGTAAGGTTATGAATCTGGCCGTGGATAACTTCTATCTGCTCTTGAACCCGGATAAATCCAGACTCATGCTCCCGCATCACACTTATCAACGTATCCAAATCATCCTTAGCCGCCATACCCTACCCCGCTACACCTGAAACTATTATCACCCCCTCACTCCTACCCGCCATCATCTCAACAAACCTACCCATAGCCTCCCTACTCTCAACCAACTTCCCACTACCCTCTACCCTAGTCCCTACCAATATACAGCCGTGAGTGTCCTCTGTAGAATTCCCAACATGAAACAATATCCCGTCCCTACCAGGCACCCCCATCACCCCATACGTAACTCCGTATCTTCCCGAAACCACCATCTCATACCTATACTCCCCACATGGAATACAGCTCTCTTCTCTCAAATTCTGCCGGTATGGTAACTCCAACGTACTCAGAACCGGCCTACCGCCTATCAGCATCACTCCTAACGTGCCTACCTCTCTATCCGAGTAATATCGCCCTATGAACAAATCTGAAGAAAATATCATCTCCACCTTCCTAAAAGACTCAGACCCCCTAGATGCCCTCTCAGACATTCTACTCAACTTCCCTCCCGCAACCACCCCCTATATTCGACTCCTAGTCGCTATCCTCCACCGCGCTATCCTAGACTCAGACCCAATTACCAAAGAACGCCGCAACCACCGCATTAACGCCGACGCCTGGTTAGCAGCTAGAAACCCCACCAACCCAGAGCCCTTCTCCTTCCACTGGATCTGCATAATCCTCAACCTAGACCCTGATAAAATTAATACCAATATTAAAAAAAGAATGTCGGGGAAGTAGGGATGGTAGGGGAAAGTGA
>OFRF01000072.1_pt1 | contig 33034 bp, 43 predicted proteins | sample 1543081 | NCBI WGS metagenome assembly OFRF01 (sample SAMN07774232, study PRJEB24372) | wastewater metagenome
ATGGCGGCAAATATATATTCTTATTTCAAAAATACAATTATATTTGCACCCAATATTTTTACACGTATAAAACACAACACATGTTAGAAGACGAAAATGAAGCGTATCACCGCGATATGACACGCATCAGCAAATCAAAGTTAGATGTTATCGCAAAATCACCTTTGCACTTTTGGGCGAAATTTCTTGACCCGAACCGAAAACCAGAATCTGATACGGAGTGGGGCGTAACGGGCAACGCAGTTCACACGGCAATTTTAGAACCGCATAAATTTGATGCGAAGTATGTTGTTGTTCCGCCACACGCACCCAAGCGACCTACATCGGTTCAAATCAATGCGAAGAAACCAAGCGATGACACACTGATTCAGATTGAATGGTGGCGAAGATTCAACAATGATAACGCTGGCAAATCAATTTTGAGCGCGGATGAATACGAAGAAATTCGCGGTATGCAAGACGCTGTATTCAGGCATCCAACGGCAGCTACGATTCTTATTTCAGACGAGTTGAAAGTAGAAGAAAAATTAGAGTTTACAGACCCGCACACAGGCGAAGAATGCAAGCTGCGAAGGGATGCCTTCAACACCAAATTAAATTGGACTATTGACCTTAAAACTACGGAGGACGCAAGCAAAGAAGGCTTCGCGAAATCGGTTGCTAAGTATAGATACCATGTTCAAGATGCGTTCTATACGGATGGGCACTTGGCAGTTCATAATGAGTTCCCGGAGGCATTTATTTTTATTGCCGTGGAAAAAAAGTATCCTCATGCAGTTACGTGTTATCAGTTGAATAGAACTGCATTTGAAATGGGTCGCGAATTGTATATTCGCGATTTGAACACATACAAGGAGTGCAAGCGAACCGGCATCTGGAAAGGATATTCAGATGAAATTGAATTGTTAGAGTTGCCTAAATGGGCTTTGAAATTGTAATCTCTCGTAAACGAATATTTTTAATCAAACAAACACCATAAACATGGAAACAGAAAAAGCGTTGGCAACGCAAACAGCCACGGCAAACAGTCCGTCAATATTTAGCAACACCGCCCTGTTTGAAGATGCGCAGCGATTCGCAAAAGCGCTATGCGAATCTAGCATTGTGCCAACTGCATATCAAAAGAATATCCCTAATACTTTGGTGGCGTTAGAGATGGCAAATCGCATGGGTGAAAGCCCCTTGATGATTATGCAGAACCTCGACATCATTCACGGCAAACCTTCATTCAACAGCAAATTTGTAATTGCAAGGCTTAACACTTGCGGCAAGTTTTCACCGCTTAGATTTGAGTATTCAGGTGAAGGCGACAAACGCCAATGTGTAGCGGTTTCGACCGATAGTGAAGGAAAGGTTTTGCATGGTCCACCGTGCTCTATTGAAATGGCAAAGAAAGAAGGTTGGTGGACTAAGAACGGTAGCAAGTGGCCCACAATGACAGACTTGATGTTGATGTATCGCTGCGCAACATTTTTTGGACGCATGTACGCTCCTGAGTTGTCTATGGGGATGCAAACCACGGAGGAGATATACGACATAACCCCTACCCAAAACACAACATTCACAGAAGCGGCACCTACGCAGAATTTGAACGACAAAATAAAATCTCAAACCGCGAATGTTGTTGCTGATAAGAAAAAAGCTAAGGTTGTAAGGAAAGCGGCTGAGCCTGTAGTAATAACACCCACAGAGCCGAGCGCAGAACCGAACGCAGAAGGCATCAACGATGATTATTTGTAAGCCTCACCAACAAACAGAAGCCTCCGATTCTCGGGGGCTTTTTCATTTCAGCAACTTCCAACCCGCAACGTTGATATTCCTATCCAAATCGCTTGGCTTCATTTGCGTGGTGCGATTGATTACCTGGTTAAGTTCACCTTCGCGCTCGAGCATAACGATGTTAGATGACGCGGCGGTGATCCTGTAAATCATTTTGTGAATGTCTTGGAATCTCTGACCTTTGATGTAAGCTGCCATGTTGTGTTGTTGTGGCGGCTAAAATATTATTTCTGATTGAAACGAATAGCATACCCTATTTGCGGAATATGTTCGTTTCGTCTTGGTTCATATCCATACCCAAAAGAAAAGCCCACAGGCGTTGTGATATTGACAGTAGGAATGGCAGAAATATAGTTCTTGCTTACGGGCATTTGAAGGCAACCATAAACCACCCATTGTTTACGTTTTACTACTGTGTTTGTTATGGTTGTTTCATAGTTCGGCTTAAGGTTCGCGTTCCATATTTTTAAACTCAATAACCGCCCTTCAACCTCTAACTTATAGTGTGTTCTAATCGAATCGGCAACAAGTGTACTATCGTATTTAGTTGTGTCAGGCAACAAGCAAACAAGGCTATCGCAGAGTGAAGACAAGCTATCAATTACAGCCTTCAATTCAACACATCCCGAATCTACATTCTCGGTGTTCGCTTTCTGTTTAATTTCTGCAATCTGTTTTTTAACCTGTGCTTTCTTTTTTGAGGGTTTCGTTTCTATTGGCTTTGGCGCGGTATCAATCACTGCCAATTTCAAAGATGTGTCGCCATACACCACCACGCGAACGGTATCGCTTTTGACTAACTCTGCGCAAGGTTCGGCAATGAATTTTCGTTCAATGAAACCCCCTGTGAAAGTTCCCATCAGAAAAATCACAATTGCAATGATTAGTAAGATTGTGTTTGGTTTCATCGGGTAAAATTATTCATTTTATTTTTTACTTTGGAAACTTTAGTTATTTTTGATTCCGATAACGTTTTGCGTATATACGAGGTACGCCTTGACGAAAAATTTAAATTATAAACAAATACTTGTAGGCGTATCTTGTATATACGCTGTTAGCAGTAGTACGGTTTATTTAACACAAAATTTAATACGAAGAACAAAATATATTTTAAAACATGAGTGCAGGGAGAAAACATATTTCAGATAAAAAAGATTGGAACACTCCACCAAAATATATCAAACTAATTAAAAAAATGTTTGGTGTTATTGATTTAGACCCATGTAGTAATGAACATAGTATGGTGGATGCTGATACAAAGTATATATTGCCTACTAATGGATTAACTGAAAGTTGGGATTATAAACGAATATTTGTTAATCCACCATACGGAAGAAATAGTGATGGAACAACAATATATAATTGGATTAATAAAGGTGTTGAAAGTTCAAAAATAGGTAATGAAGTACTCTACTTAATACCTGTTGCGACAAACACCAAACATTTTAAAAACCTTATATTCAAACATGCCAATGGTATATGTTTTTTAGAAGATACGAGGTTAAAGTTTTGGAATAATGGTAATGAAGATAAAAAGGGCGCACCAATGGCATGTTGTATGATATATTTTGGTGATAACTATGATAAGTTCATAAATGTATTTAGTGCGGTAGGTAAATGTTTTAAAATATCTACCGAAAATGATGATACGAAGAACTAATGTAGTATTACTGCTAACTACTGGCTACACGCAAGTTAAAATCACAACGAAAACAAAATCAATGATTAGCAATTTTACTTTAGTAGGTGCTGAATCTTATAGGATAGTAGGTAAAAAGCCGCACTCTAAGATATACAGACTTCCGTATATTGATAGAAAAGGTCGGCAGCAATCCTTAAAAGAAATAAAATCCACAATGAACGGTGGCTATTGGATTGTTTTTGACAATGGGGAAAAAAAGTTTATCAGCCTGCGACAATTGCAGACTAATCAGGCACTATTAAAGAAAGACAGAATGGTGATTAACTTCAAAGAAAAAGGTATGCCGTTTTAGCGATTCGCAAACGTAGCCAACACTAAGGCTATCCTTTTAGCGAGTTTAGTCTCATTAAACAGATACGTTTCAAGTTCTTTTTTGTTTGACATAAAACAAACTTCCATAAGAACATTCTCGCCTGTTAATCGCATCCAACCTAATGAACCGCGTGCGCTTTGATTTTCAGTCTTAACGCCTTCTTTTCCGTAAGCCAAACCGCGAAGTTTGACACCCATCATTTCGTGTATGCTTTCACTTATTTCAGCCGCTAAATCCAACTCGAATTGAGAAGGCGTGTTCGGCACGAATGTTTCCGTTCCGCTTGCTACTTCGCCACCCGCATTGAAGTGAATATCAACGAGTATTGCAGTTGGGCTTATGTGCGCCTTGAATGCATTTATGGTTTGAACCAATGCGTTCTTATCATCATCCACAATCGGAACTACGCCAAGCAATTTTAATTCGCCTACAATTTTGTCACGCAATGCAGCTGCTAAGTCGCCCTCTTTGTATCCGTGAGCAACCGCACCTGAATCCGTTCCTTTGCGAGTATGCCCCGCGCTAATGAATAGTTTACGCATCTTGTTCTGATTTACGCTCTAAAATTCTAATCAAAGGCTTAAGAATATCAACCCCGGTAATTGCTTGTATGTTCTCACGTACGCTTTGAAGTTCCGTAACGGCTATAATCGCAACAACCGCCTTAACCATAAAATCAGCGTCCCCATAATAGCCTCCGATAACGTGCGCTATTAGTATTCCGAGAAAGTAAGCGATGACAGAATAGAACTTCCTAATCATCTTATTTGACTTAATTTCTTCACCCTTAGATTTTGCCCCTAATACCCCCGTTAAGAAGTCAACAATGCTTATGAACCCAACTAGCCACAGAGTAGGATAAAGTGGCGTTAATAGCGTTACGATTGCCGCAAAGATTAAAGCTATGTTCTTATAAAACCACGATTCAAATGTTGCCTTTATTTCCATCTCACTAGCATCTTTTTTTAACTGACTATCTATTCTGCACAAAAGTAAATATAAGAGAATTTCCATGTGGCAAATTTCGCCACTTTAAAACCCTACCGTTCTACAATATCAATTCACTTTTGAAACGTTTATTCTTGTTTTTTTAAAATCTAACCATTTGCATCTGAGGCTCTTGTCGTTTCAAGTGTCTCTAAAAACTCAGCGTGTTCTTTTTGCGAAAAGAAAATAATCAATCTGCTTTCATCTTCGTGAAATAGAACATTGCCTGTTTTAGCAATAGGTGCTCCTGTGTTGTCAATGAATCTTCCGTGTTGGTCTTTTTTAGTAATTGTTATCATGCCCTTTCCCTTTTTATTAATGATGATCGTAAACTAACTGTACCGCCTGCTATTGATTTTTGTGAGGTTATGTAGATGTACCATGTCGCGCTAAGTGTTGGAGATGTAACGTCTGTTATTTGAACACCTCCAGAAGGCGAAAGAAATGCACGTGCCGCGCAAACGATATTACCGCCACTAAAGTGTATGTAGTTGTTAATCGGAACATAAATGCCACCGGCTGTTGCTGTTGATGCCAAAGAGTTTAAAACTAATGTTTCTAAGGTTATATCAACAGGAACGGCAGAAGTTCCTATCCTTGCTCTCACGGTAAGCGTTCCGCTTGTTTGCGAGCTGCTTACTTGCTCTGTTATCCAAACTAAATCAGTGCTGTCAACCACGCCACCAACCACAGGAATAGTTCTTAGGATAGTTTCCGCCTGGTTTGTAGTTGTGGAATTTCCTACCCATAAGTCAAGGCTGATTTCTTTGTCAACTTCATTATCAATATAAGTTTTAACTGCATTTTGGGTGACTGCCACTTTGTGACTTGTTCCTAATGAGTTATTATTAGACAAAGCCATTGCCGGACGAACCATTATTTTTCCAAGCGTAACGTGCGAACGCTCCACAACCCCTACTTTTATAACGAAGTTTGGAGAAGCGGGCGGTGTAGTAGTAAGCCCTCCTGCAACTGTTGAACTTAAAAACACTTCGTCACCATCGCTAAATGCAGACGTGTTTAAGTCATTTGCCAATCCGGTAATTACAACTCTGCCAATGCTATTATTAGCAATGTCATGCGTAGCCATTCCGATAATAACAGAAGTAGCCTCTGCATTTGCCTGCGCCAATGCTATTGTTGAATTATTTCCAATAGCTCCACTTACATAAACAACTTGCCCGTTTGTTATGGTAGAACCTGTGTTATTTCTTGCCGCCATCAAAACCTCATAACCTATTTGAGTGCTCCGTCCGCTTATGCTATCCATGTACGATAGGCAGTCGTTTACATCATCGAAATATAGTTTACCTCTTGTATGGGTAGGGGTTGAGATAGGGGTTAAAATTATTTCACGGGCAAATGTTTTTAACCCCGAAAATGTCATGTCTCCAGAAATGATATTAGTTATTTGAGCCTGCAATTTGCCGAAAGCAGACAAAACACTATCGTTCGCATCTATAACCGCATTGGTTGCCAAAGAAAGCCCCGTAAGCAATGTCGCCCGGACCTTATTCGATATGTTGTTGATTATTATCTGAATCATAAATCAATCATGATTGTTTGGCTATCGCCAAGTGTGATTAAATTTCCGCTACTCACAACAACTGAATCTACAATGACTTCGTAAGGCGTGTCAGGCAAAATCAAAGTGTCCCCAGCATCAACTTCTACATCATAACTCGCATCTGAATTTTGAACAGTTGCAGTACCTCCGCCAGTAACATTCACAACCCACTTGTCGCCAATTTTCGAGCCTACTAAATTACCGTCTTGGTCCGTAACCTCAATATCCAAGGTTTCGCCACCGTCAACAAGCGAAAAGAAAACAGTGTTGATATTTACCGTTGCTTCATCAATTACAGGGGTGAACGGGCTTCCGGTGAATACATAGCCTTTATTGGTGAGTTCGAGCCTTACAAGTGTATCAACACCGCCCAAAGGTAACGGAGTGATTAGCGTGTTCGATTCCGGTGCTTTAACCGAGTAAACTAAACGCCCCATAGCTACGCTTTGGTTGTCGTTAGAATCGCCTCCGTCAATCAAAAGCGAACGAACATTTCGATTCATAATGAACGGGGCTTGAAATGCCAATGTTTTATATTGCGGATCGTCAAGAATATACCTGCAAACGCCCATTAGACGCTCCAATTTCAAAACGGCTTCTACATCACCGTATTTTCCTTCTTCGCTTGGTGCAGAGGTGTAGAAATCTATGTTGAATAAATATTCCCCATCCGATTGCCCCTGGTGCTGATTGCTAAAATCGCCTGTTGCCAAACGGACATTTATTGCCGGGCAAGATGTTGCATCAAATGCAATGAACCTTTCCACCCAGACTTTCGCTGAAAGTTCTTCGGCATCATCTAAATAGTGTTGATGCACCAATTCAGTTGCAAGAATTTCACCAATCCTCGTTCTGATTTGCTCGAAAGCACTTGCACCAATAAGAGTGTTTATTAACGCCATTTATATACTACCTAAAATCCCCTAAAATCATTACTATAACGCCTATCGTTTCATTCGGGAACCATTGTCTAATCACATACGTTTTATCAACTCCTGTCGAATCTTTGCACGTTACCCGGTGGTTTGCCATGTCAACCTCGCCTTTTCCGTTTCTTGTTGGGTAACTTAAATCAGTAAGCAGTTTTTCACTTACTGATACGTGTGCATTTTTAGAGTTGACAGCTATACCTTCAGTATTAAATGAAAGGTGATGTTTTGTGTGTAAGCCAACAACGGATGCTGTTTGTCCTTCCGGAGCAACAAATGCAAGTGCAACACCGAACTCCGACAAATCGGATGTTCTTTCGCGCCATAACTGCTCTGCATCTGCTATTAGTCCCATTTTTCTATACTAAAAAGGGATGTATTGCTACACCCCCTCTAACCACACACATGAAGCACGGTGTTATTTCTTTTTGTCTGTTTTCGGGGTGTTTTGTTTGGGCTGGGTAGTCTGTTTGGCAGGCTGGTTAGCATCCGCCTTCGCCTCGTTATCATCGTTCGTTTTAGGCTTGTTTGAGCCTGTAACTACCGGTGATTCAACTGGCTGTTCAACGCGAACTAAGAAGCCATCGCTTACAAGTTTTTCGGCTACGCCATCGTCCCACAAAGCAGCGTCCAATTCAAGGTCGTGGTCCGTTACCATTCCACGCCTTGTTGTTACGTTTGTGCATTTTGGATTCAGCTTGTACTTTGCCATAATTTCAGATTTATGCAAGAACTTGCGCGGTGTAAATTTGGTCAACTGCAACCGGGATAGCCAAACCTGCGCTTTGTACATCGAAGATGTGGTTACGCTTGCGAGTGTCCATGTAGTTATCAAAAACAAACTTGCCTTTTTTCGGCATTTGCCCGTCAACCAACAACTGCGGAATGGCAGCGTAAGAAAGAACGTTTGCAGTTACCTGAGGCAACACAACGATTTTCTTAGGGTCTAAGTAAGGAGTTGCAGCACCTCCAACGGCAGCAGTGTAAACTTGCGGGTATGTCCACAAATCCATCAAGTAAGAACCTACCGAGATACGACCGTGGTAAGATGCACCAAGAGCGTTTCTTTGCGCCATTGTTACATTGTCAAGGCTGTAGTTGAAATTGCTTCCACGCGCCTTTACTGCGGTGTTATTTAAGTAAGCATTCAAAGCTGATTCGCCCAAAATAACATTTAAAACAGCACCACTTGACAATCCAACTTCGCGAAGCCATTTAGCAGCCGTCAATAAAGAAGTGTTAGGGTCAACTGCTGAGTTATCCCAATACGCACCTGTCAAATTAACCATTGACAAGGCTTTTCTTTTGAAGTCAATAGTAGTGCTGTTCGCAAGTGTGATTACACCTGTTTGAAACACATCCCAGCACTGCTTTTCATAGCTTCTGTCGATTTTGTCCGTTAAGAACTTCATCTTGGTTGCCAGCGTGTCAATGAAACGACCGAACAGCGCAGCGTCACCGCCATTTTTTAATGAGCGCACAAGTTCATCGTAAACGCTCAAATGGTTGGCAAAAAACTCCTCCGCGTAGTAAGGCGGGATAAACAACTTTTCAGTTGATTTGTCAAAGGTGTTTACGTTACCATTTGCACCGCGCGGCAAATCAATTGCGATAGGCTCACCGCTCCGTTGAACTTCTACAGACACTTCCAAAGTGTCGGCTTCCACTTGCTTGAAGAAACTCATTCCAAAAGCCGTAGGCGAAATATTGTCTGCAAATCTCGCTACTAATTTTTTGGTAGAAAGCGCATTAAAATCTGTTGTATTGATCGATAATCCCATTGCTGTTTTTTTATTGGTTGTCGTAAGAAGTTTGGTCTGTTGTTGGAACTATTCTGATGCCTACAGTATTAGCGGCAATAAGGTCTGCAACCGTCTGTCCACCAATCACGGTAGTTAATGTTGTGCCTGCCGGTAGTGCGATTCCATCTTCTGCCACATCACCCGAAACAACGAAGTAAACAGTGCCGGAAAATGTTTCTCCGTAAGCTATTGAAACATCATTGTAAAGCATCCCTACAGGCTTCTGCGAACCGTCCGAAGCGTCCTTGTCAAGAATAACAAGTTTGTTTGTGGCTGCGATTCTACCTAAAACAGTACCCGCAACAATCATAACATCATCATCGGTATTTTCATAATCGAAAGTTCCTTTGTTGGTGTCGTTGTTGAAGATAAAAATCTTCGCTAAATTGGTGTTTATGATACCCTGATTAGAGTTCAATAAAACTACTGCATTTGCACTCATTATTTACCTCCTTCTTTTTTTAGTCCCAAAGCCTTGTCAGTTTCTTCCTCAAACTTCGCAAGTGTTTTTTGATATTCGGTTGTCGGGGCCGCCTCCGCGCCTGTAGTAACCACAGGCGTTGCTTCGCCTTCAATAGCTGCAACTTGTTTCGCGCTAAAAGCCTTCATTGCAAACTCAGCCATTGCGGTTTGAGATAGGTTTTCACCCTTCTTAACGCCTTCAACTACTGCCTTTACATCTGCCTCTGCGAAAGCCAACCATGCGCCTACACGGTCGCGCTCTGTTGCTACTGCATTCGCAGTAATTTGCGCGAACACATCCGGGTGCTGCGTTTTCAATTGTTCAACTGTCATTTTATTTTGATTTGAATTTTGAATCGGTGCTGGTGTTGGCGCGGGTGTAGCCGCGATAGGCTTCTGCGCGTTCGGGTCGTGGCTTGCTGCGATAGCATAGTAGCTATCAATTTCTGCGCTGATTTGCGGTGTCAATTGAACTATCTTATTGATTAGTCCGATTTCTTTCGCTTCTTTTGCCGTAAGTACCACGTCTATTCGGCTATCAATAGAGAAAATATCTTCTAAAGTTTTGCCTGTGATAGCTGTGAATTTTGCAACATCAATTTTTGCTTCTAATGCAGCGCGTGAAGCATCGTTAATGACTTTTAAAGACTTCTTTCTATCTTCTGTAAAGAAGTTCGCATCACTTTCTAAGAAAGAAGCATAAGCGGCTCTGTGTATAAGGAACTGTGAAACACTCAAAGCTTCAACATCTTTAGAGTAAGCAAGCATTAAAGCACCTGCTGAATACGCCCTGCCATCTACTTTTATCTTAGTGGCTTTTGTGCGTTCCGCAGTTTTAGCAAGCATTCCCCACATATCTTCGGGCGAACCTCCGTTGGTGTTCATTCTTATTACAACATCTTCGTCTTTAGCCGCCTCCATTTCACTAATGAAAAACTCGGCTGACCAGTTGTTGATATTGCTATAAAGAAGAATTTCCTTTGCCATTGCGTAGGCAAAAGAGTTGTTGTTTTGGGGGGCGCTAAAATATTGTGTACAATTTGTGTATTATTTTTATTTTTGCCGTATGGAAGGCAAGAAAACAAAGTACGAGAGATTCTGGGGAGTACCACCTGACAAAGACATCCCCGACTCACAGGACGCAGCAAGCAAGCAATTCGACAGGGTAGTAATTACGGGAGTACCCATGAAAAATAAGCGAGAGTTAGAACGCCTCGCAGGCAAAAAAGGTACTACCGTTTCGGCATGGCTAAAACCTAAGTTAATTGATATTATTGAAGCTGAAACTAAACGGATATTTCCGAGGGGGTAAATTATGAAAAGATATTGGTTATTTTCATTTAGCAACTTCTACCCGTATGGCGGGATGCTAGACTTTACAATGGATTTCGATTCAATTAAAGAGGCTCTAATACATTTTGATAAATCAGACGAAGACAATGCAAATATTTTAGATTCGCACGAAAAAGTAGTTGTGTACGATTCTCAATTACCGCAGAAATATGAAGTGCATGGCTTTGAAAAGCTAGACAAAGACGAGCAATATCTTAATGATAAAGTTACAGATTCTCACTTGAAAAATCTTTATCCTGTTACTCTTTGGCAGGCGGAGTAACCACAACTTCCTTCTCAGGCTCAATCCCTAATTCCTTACTGTACTTCAACTCCTCCGCGTATTGCTTCATCACTTCATCGCTATTTTCACCACGAAGCATTTCAACACCTTGTTCAACCGTTATCAGTGGCAGATGCGCACCTGTATCACCAAGCATCGCACGAACGGCATTTACTTCTTTCAATGGGTCAATATGTCCCGGAATAGCACCCGTGAATCTTGCATTTCTGTAAGCATTCAAAACCATTTCGTTGCCTTCTGCAAACGCAGTCAAATAGCCCGGCGCCTGTACTTTATTCTTAAGAATTTCTAAGTGTAACCAAAGGTTGTAAATGTGCTGGTAAAATTGCTCTGTAAAATCATCGCGGTTTACAAACAACGTGTGCTCCCAATCCTTCAAAGCCGCGCGGCTTGCGCTAAAACTATCGTTATACAATGACATGGCAACGTTCGGAGGTATTCCGATAGACGCACACATCATGTTGAAATATGTTTCGTAAAAGTCTTTAAAATAGAGTTCTCGTTGGTTTGATGCGAGTTGTTTAATCTCGCTACCAATAGGCAAGTTGAATGCCTGTTTATTTGTTGTCGCAGCTACTCTATCAGCTAACTGCTGCCCTTCTATCGTTACAGGCAACATATCACCTTTTGCATCAGCATCACGCGCCCTTGCAAGCTGCCTAACTAATGGGTTTTCGCCCGTTGAATTTCTATCGTGAACAACCTGCAAAACAATCTTAGCGGCTTCTTCAGCACTACCCAAAGTTGCCCCAGCGTAACGCTCTAATTTCTTCAATGATTCCAACACCGTGGACATTATAGGAATGCCGCGATTGTTATCAATGCGGTACGTTGCGCCATACACTAAGTAAGCCATTGTAAGCCCTGTTGATGGGCTTTTGGCGGCTATTTCGCTAAAACTATAATCTTCGTTTCTGATATGATACTTAACCACCTCGCCATTCGGCTTGCTTTCAACACCGTTGATGATGCGGTTTCCGTTACTTAAAACATACGGCATTGCCTCCGTGCCATAGTTCGGGCTTTGCACATGACATCCGTCAATCAATTGCACCTTTACAGTGCCTTTTACAACGCGCAAAACAACAAGAACATCACCGCCAATCTTTGAGTTCATAAACACAGACTGCGCGATTTTATTCAGTGAAACCATGTTGGAGTAATCTCCCATTTTCGTTTTAGCCCAAATACCGAAACGAGTTTCTGCAACCTCATTAAATGCCTCCGTCTCTAACTTGATACCCTCCGACTTCAACACCTGTTCTATGGGGTCGGATTTCATCTTAAGCCCCGAACCTATTACCCACAGTTTGAACTTATTTATAATAGTTTGGAAGACCTCGCTTTCAAGATATGCTTGCCACGAACGGACGCGCAAAGTATCGTAGTCTAGGGTGTAATCTTTTACGGGACCTATTTCACCCAGATTTTTTTCGCCATTAAAAGACACGCCTATGCTGTTGGTGTATCTACCAAAGAAAGCCTCTGATTTTGGTTGTTCGATAACCTGCGCATCAGGCTGTTTGTCGCCCTTAATTGCCTTCCAAATCTGTTTTATTCTACCTTCTGCCATAACATCCCCTTCCTGTAAAGTTTTTGCCATCTACAAGTGTAAATTTGCGCCCGTTAAGCCTGTTAATATATCGCTGTTTAATCTGCTCAAACGTGTTGATTGAGTTAGCTATATCAACAGAGTTTCTATACACCGTTTTAATTTTCACTTGCCCATCATCAAGCCAATATTCACTAATGCCGCTTTTTGATGCAGCAGATAAAGCGGCATCTTCAAGGGCTGTAATCACGGCATCAATACGTGCAATCTTACCGCGCAAATCAGTTGCGCAATCAATATAAATATCTGCCGAACTATACTCTATCATGGTGTCTTAATTTTATCTGTTTTAGCTTGCGAAATGTCTAGTGTAAGAGTGCCAGGCGTGTACACTCCACCAACTCCAACGATAGCGGTTTGAATTTTACCGAGTTCTGTTTGAATCAAATTTTTAAACGCTGTCAATTCGTTGCTTAACGGACTATACCGAACCGCATTATCAGCGTCACCACCCAACAAAATATCACCGTTATTCTTAAGCCAAACGTAGGTTTGCAAATCACCGTTCGCATTGGTTGAATACAAACGATTTTCGCCTACTTCTGCGAGTTGATTAACATTGATGTAGCCAATAACAACAGTGTCCCCTTGACGCTGCGTTGTGCCATAAATCGCTATCATATCTTTGATAGGGTTTGAATCGTGACCGTAAGGCGCGGCTTCGATAGGCGACTGAACATCATTCTTGCCAAAACGCAACAGCTTTACAACGCGCCTTTTCAGGTCGTCAAATGATGTTGAATTAAGTTTTGATGTGGATAGCATTTAGTTTAAGTGCGCAGCGTATATTTTTACCAATTTGTTTTCTTCTGTTTCTGGGAAGTACTCATGCTTGTTTATAGTTTCAAAAGCATCAATATTGTTGTGCACTCTTACGATAGAAACATCAACTTCTGTACCATCTTTTTTTATCTCAACAAAATCATCATTCGTTGCGTAAAACGTTACTTCACTCATCTAATGCAAATTTATTCCTTTAAACAAATATTCCGGCACTTGCTGCGAATACACTTCGGGCAGTACACACGTCAAAGTTGCAATATTTTTAGATTCATCACCAGAAAAATCTATGCCCTCAATAAACCACGTACTTTTTTTGTAGAGGTAAACATCAGGATTTATCACGGTAATAAATTCACCGGTGCGCAGCAACTTACCATCAACCACCCATGTACTAACATCAATTATTAACTTCAATTCCTTCAATTCATTTGCTAATGCCTGCCGCGCAACCTTTGACGTGTCGGCATCTGTGCCGCTTGTTTGGATGATTGTTTTAGGGCGAAAAACAGAATTGATAACATAGGGATTTCTGATAGTGTGCTGCCCTGCATTGCCCCCGTCCATGTCCGCTTGCTTCATTACGGTAATGTGCGAGTGCATCGCCTGTCCGTTGAAACTTAGCCTGTAATTTGTAGCTGGTTGTGATAAACCTTTGGTGGTGTCAAGATTTAAAATTGGTTTCTTCTTGGTGTCAATCTGCGTGAACAATAGTTCACCGTTTGCCGTGTTTGTGAGAATGATATTTTGCTGCGCACACAAAGAAGTGATGTAACTCTTAACCGTGGCTGACTCGCTTGCCGTGGTGGTATTCAGCACCGTGTTCATTCGAGCGGAAACGACACTATCAACCTTGAATTTGATGTCAAATGGTTGCAATAATTTAGATACTATTTGCCTTATTGTAAGCCCATCAGATTGCAACGGGTAAACGCTTGTAGGGATATTTGAATCCTCTAAAACACCGGGCAAAGAATACCCTGCCAAACTAACGAAACTACGTTCCGATTGCGAACTGAAATTCTGTGAAATAATATTCCCTTTCAGCACCATTTCATTATTAAATTCTAAGGTGCAAATGTGATAGTGTCCGATACAAAGCAACTCCTTTAACTCTTGGTCTGTAGGCTCAAAATAAAACGAGAACGCAAACGTTCCGCCAACAGAATCAAACTTCTGACTAACGCGAAATTCGTTGAATTTATCAACGCGTCGATTTCGGATTCTATCGTTTATTTTGAGTATCACACGTAGTATTTTATTAACCGTCCTTTTTCAACATTCAAAGCCTCTTTTAGCCCTGCATTGTTGTTCTTGATAAGTGTGTTCAAATTTTCATCTGTAAGCCCGTAAAGCCTGTGCGTTAGCACTATCCAATTAGAATCTTCTTCCAACAGAAAACTTCTTTCCTGTTTTCCATTCAAAGCAATATTGAACAGATTTGAAGCGGTGAAATTCACCAATTCCGAAAGATTTTTCAAACTTTCATAATCCGGGATGTAAGAAGTTGGTGAGTTGTTGTTGTTTGTCGAAAGCGAATCTAAATCCGTAACATATTGGTTAAACCCATCGAGCAAAATATCAACCGCGTTTAGCGCATCTATTTGATACGCGAAGTCATTTTCTAGTGGAGTTGCAGCCGTCAATGAAATAGCTGTAAGGGTTGCCGCTACATTGGCTTCGTAGGCTTTCTTTTCTGTTTTCTTGACGATGTTTTGCAGGTCGTTTCTTTGCCCTGATAATTGAGTTGTGAGTACTGAGAATCTCTGTTGAGCTGATAATGCAAATGAGGCAGGCATAACCAAAAGAGCCTGTGTTTTCTGCATTGCTTCTATGGGTTCGGTTGCAGCTTCTGCAATAAATGAAACAGCTTCATTGTAAGCATTTACAACGTTGTTTATCATGCCTTCGCCTGTGGACTTAAGCATGTTCTTATAAGCCCGCAAAACGTTTAGATTAAGCAAGTTTATAGTTGTTGGTGTTGGCGTAATTTGACCGAATGATTTTGCAAACGCAGCACTTGTGTTTGTCGCGGAGGTTTGAATGTTAGCCAGAGGGTCTTGCGAACCTTTCGGGAATATGTCCGTTATGGTTTCGATTACCGGGCACGTTACTTTGCTTATGTTAGAGTTACTGTTATCAATGCTGATTGATGTAGGCTGAACAATGAGCCTGCCATAGTAAGGGTGTGTTAAAGTCCACGCCCGTCTATCGTTTGCCGACAGCATAAAATTGCTTGCAAAATCCAAATGGTTTTCGCCTTGAAAATACAACTCCAAATTATACCGCTGACCTTTCGGAGTAGTGCGATACACAAGAGTTCCGTTTACATCCGGGAAATTAAATTCAGTAATGTGAAATTCTTTTCCGCGATTGGCATTTAGCCAGTCTGGGCGGTATTCTTGCCCGTCCCCTGTTTTAATTACTAACTCCGATTTTACTTTTTCTAACCAACTCATTTTCGATAGAATTTAAGTGCTTTTGCAGCGTGTCCGTTAAAAAAAGTTTCCATATTTGAGTGAGTTTTTCGGCTTGCTATTTCTATAAAGTGAGTGGGCTTAATTCTTACCGCTCTTCCTCTTTTTTCGGTGTATAGCGGTGTTGCATCCAACTTTACGGATTTGCTTTTTCTATTGGAGGAAATGCGGTTCACCTTGAATAAAGTATTGCCCGACATCATATAACCACCTGTATTCACAACCGCGTATGCAGCACGTACAAATTTCGCCTTCTTTGACCTTGCACGTTTTACGTTTTGTGCACTTGCTACTTTGCTGCGATTTATGGTGCCGCTTTTTGTTACAATACCCTCCGATTGAAGTTTATTAAGCGTCAATTCCTTTCTGACTTTTCGGCTGATATTCTTACCTACGCGAATTTGCGAAGTTCCCATCAACGGGCGTTTAATACTTCCACCATGTTCTTGCTCCTTCAAATCCGAAATAGCCGCTTTACTCCCCGGGCGCGAAGCATGAGGAACGAAACCAACCTCTGACTGCATGGTGTTCACATTTGAGCCTTTTGCAAAGTTTACTTTCGATTGTGATTTGAAAAAATTTGGTTCGCGCTGTTCGAAACTTTTCTTCGATTGTTTCAACATCGTGTTTTGCTTCACATCTTTTGCGGCACTATTCAACGTGTCTTTTACAGCGCGTGGAAATGCCCTCTTAGAATATTGTTCTAAGAGTAACATTTGTTTTTGTACCGCATCTGTATTGACGTTGAATTGCATTATGCTATTTCAAAAGTTATCGTTCCACTTACTGTAATAGCCTCTCCGCCAGCGGCAACATTTTCTATCGTATGAACCATTTTTCCGTAATCAGAACCATTTCCTATTCTACAATCCCCATTCCTTGTATTGGCGGTTGCCAAGTTGCCAAGCAAAACATTTAACGCTTGCGGTGCAAGTCCTAAAATGGGGGTTGAAATAGTTGATAAATCCCAAATAACAAATGTGCCACCGGATGATGTTGTAACTATGCCATAATTATATCTGCAATGAACCGTTTTTCCGATTATTTTCCACCTGAATGAAATGTTATTAGTGCTGGCAATGTTGGCGCTTGATGAAATTGTGGGCGTTGAAGCAAACCACGCGCCAAACTTTGAAACAAACCAATTTGCCAATTTTAAAGGCGTTACAATAGTAGCATCACTAACGCCCGAGTTTGTTAATGCCTGTGTAGCTATAGGTGCCGTGCCGCTTTCGGTTTCGCTTGCGGACAATAACCGAACAAATTTCGCAAGTGCATCGATGTACTGAAATCCATTTACTGCATTATCCCTAAGCCCATTAAAAGCCATAGATGCAGAAGCCATCAATACAGCAAAAAACTGATGAAAGTCTCCGTAAACTTGCTGGTCAACAGGCGTTCCATCATTCGAGCCTGAATCATTTTTGATGTCTCCGTATGGGTATGTTGGAGTAGGCGGTATTGTGTTTGTTTTATCTTCTAATGCTATTGCCATTTCTTAAATATAATTTATGAATAAATAAGCTACTGTTTGCGTTGGCTTCAACCTTAAAACCAACTGCCTTAATTCTGTTCGTCTGTTTGCGGGGATATTTGCATAAGTGCCAATAGGCGAACCTCCGATAAAAAACGTGCTTCTCAAATTTGAACCAACATTGAAATTCAAATCTATTGCAGGGTCTAAACTGTTAGCTATTTTATCACCCCACCCACCGCCATGCTGTCTTTGTCCATGCTGAAATTGTCCGTGCTGATTGTAGAAAACTCCACCGCTACCGGCTACCGCCTGAGGCGTTTGCGTTTCATACCCTCCCATCCCATCATCAAACCTATTTTCATACACGTACAAATCAAACCCTGCCGCCTGCAACTGCCCCTGTACATACAAAAAGTGCTGCCTTGCTGGTATAGTGCCTGGGTGATTCATTTTCCTTCTGATAGCTAACTTTCTATCAGCAAGTGGTGCGGTGCTTTGTATCATTCCCAATCTGCGCTCCCAATCGCTTGCATCTTCAGCTAAAAAATTATCATTGTCAGGTAGGATTGCATCTAATGTCGCCAATGAATCACGATAGGCAATGTTAAACCTTATAGACATTGCACGAATGAGCGTATCATGCCAACCTCCAAACGGAGCCTTGAACGCAATACCATCAGGCAATAATTGTCTATACAATTTCTCAAACATTACACAAAAGTAATTGAATTAACGTAAGGAATATTACCGTCTGCGAATGTGTAAGTAGGCATAGGCGTTGAATTTATAGACAACGTTATGGTCCCGAATACACTTCCCGGTCTTGCGTTCAAAATCTCTGCAATGATTTTATTGGTGTCTAAAATGTCGTTTTTGTTTTCGATAATGTCCGCTGCGGCTACAAATGGACGTATTTCGTTTATAGCGTTTGTGAGCGCGGTGGTGATGGTGTTTTGAATTGGCGTTGTTAATCCCACGAATCCAGATATTTGAACATCGACATCAATAATTGTAACAGGCAACACATGAACATCAAACACGCCTAACGGTCTGCGCCCCCTTTCGGTTATCGGGCGCGTGGTGTCGGGGTCAAATTCGATAACGTCCGCAACATCATTTAGAATCCCTCCCGTTGGCGTTCCTTTGCCGTCTGTACTATCTGCTAAGGTAGCTTCAACAAACACGTTTATTTCGTTTGATGCGCCACTTTTTGCATAAGGGTAAACACGTTCAACACCTTGCGCATCAGCACTCCAAAGACGGTAATCTGTTGCAGCGCCTCCCTGTGGCTCTAATCGGTACGCATCAATCACACGTTCGCGATATGTTTCCGTTGTTTCAGCCGCTAAAGGTTGAATAGTTTCAACTGTAACTTCTGCTGATTGATTGACGTTCAAAATTGGTGCCGTTGCAGTCAATGTTTCACCCACAAACATTTTAGAATCATTGCCCGCTTCAAGTGCGCGAATAGTTATAGTGTCCGTTGTTGCCGTGAGCGTAAATGCTGCATCCAAAACAAACAACTTGCCTGGGTTTGCGCTGTCATCATCAGATTTGAAAGTAGTTTGCGCGGGAATGGTCGCTCCTATTTCTCCCGTTACTTCTACTTCGTATTGCCCCGCTCTTGCAGCGAATGGTAAGCGATTAAGTTTCACCAAACCAAAACGCTCGAGTGTGCCGCCATTTGCCTGAGTATCTGCCGTGTCAGGAAAAATGTTTTTTTGCACATCAGCCGTGGCGAGGTAATACAGTTTCAAAATGCCTGCCAAAACTACCGACAGAACGCGAAGAAATGACTTTCCGAATGAAGGTATGGAAACGCCAAACTCCGCCTCTAAATCGGCTTGAATCGCGGTTTGTAATTGTGAAAATGTTGGGATTGTTACCATGTTATTTGAGTGTGATTTTCATTACAAGGTAATAACTTGATAGGTTATGTACAAATCAATCGTGCCGTCTCCTGTGGTTGGGTTGCTAGATTCTGTATAAAAAAATACAGATTTGTTTTCAGCATTTGCTAGGGTAAAATTAACTAATGCAACTCCGAAATAATTTGTATTTGCAAGTGTTACATAAGTAGTCATCTCTGCCGAGCTTATATATCCCGATGATAAATTATCTTGATAAGCAAGATAGCAATCTGCACCAAGCACATAGGCTGCTGTTGAAAAACTCAATTTTCCTGTTATCCCCAATACTTTAATCAACTTACCCGCCCCCGGTGCTGCAATCAATTGAATAGGGGTTGTATTGCTGTTTAGTATTTGCGCGCTGCTTAAGGTAACTTTTACCGTTTTAATGCAAGCGCAACTTTCTGCTGTATTTACCCTTCTGTGCGTTATTCCGTCACCGTAGTATAAATCGTAAGTATCTGTTGCATAAAACAACTGTCCCGCTGTTGGTGTGCTTGCAAATACTTCGTATTCGTCACCAAAAAACATGGCAACCATTGCCAACCATAAAACACCGTTGTAAAACTTCATAACGTTTAAATCTGTATCGTAAACTAATCCAACCTCTTGGGGTTGTGTTAAAGCATTTATTTGAGCGGTTGTCAATGACGGTGGCAAGCCAATTCGTTTGAAATTACTTCCAACGCTCGCATAAGTTCCGCCCGCGTTTGCCACGTAGCAATAAACTAAATCGCCAGCAAAAACACTTAACCCGGAGACACCGCCTAAACGTCCGTTTGCCGTGATTCTAAGAATGTCGCCACGTAAAGCAGAAGGAAAGTTTGGACTGCCACCCGCATGAACATCTTTAAGCCCCATCCATGGCAACCACCCGCCACTTGTATAATATTCGCCCCTGTTTTCAGTAGTGTTGTAAATTCTATATCCAAGTACAGGCGCGGGGGTTATTAAGTCCCTTGCGGCTGTACTGAATTGTGGTAAATCTGCACCACTATCTACTAAGATATTGATAGCGGTCTTAATCTGATTCATGTCGTCAGCTATTACCTTATTTATACGCGCACCTCCTAAAATTCGTGCATCTACTTTGTCATCAAAACTTATCCTGTTCATCCTGTTAATTCAAATTGTAAATCGTACTCTAAATATTCAACCGATGGCTGTGTGTTTACCCTATATCTCGACCTCGTTAATCCTAATTTCCCTTTCTCCCAGATATAAATGAACTCCGTAGCCTGTAAATTATCCGGTTTCTTAATTCCGATATTTATCTCCAAAACATCATCTGAAATTATTCGTGTCGCAATAGTTATGATCGCGAACTCCCTCATAAATTCCAAATCTGCACTTATTGCCTGTTCGATTATCAACCGCCCAGCGCTCGTTAGCGGAGTGCTTAAAATAGACCATTCTGTCAAGCTATTGATTTGAATAGATGGTTGATTAGGAAACAATGAATTGCCCCACCAATCGAACGCCTGTTGCGTTGTTTCGCGCACTGTTGGCGTGGACTGTCTATTCCCTCCAAACAAAGCTAAATACGGCATATTCTCGAACGATTCAACCATTGACAAATCATTGCCAATTTTGAATAGGTCGCCCCCGTTGCCTGTATTTACTACTTCTAAATCCATTACTCGAAACTCATGGTTGAACCCATTCTTAATGTAACCAAATCACTTGTTGATTTTGCCGTTGCCCTATTATTAGGGTCGTTGATGTCAATTGCAACTTTGGCGTTGTTGGTTGAGATGTATTCTTGCATCGAAGCCTGTTCTGCTGCGCGGGTGTTGGTGGGTTCAACAGCGGTAACATTCAGCCCCATGTCGCCCCTTAATCCTTTGATTGACGAAGCCCACGAATCAGCCCCAACCAATTCAAGTATTTTTTGCAGCGGCAATAAAATCGCATCCAATAAAACCGCGCCTATCATTTTGATGCCGGCTATAAAGCCTCCATTTGTGAACGCATCTACAAGCTGTTGCCAATTGTTGTAGATGGAATAAACAACTGCGCCAACGGCTGCTAAGATGGCAACCAAAGCTCCGAATGATATACCCGCAAGAAATGCAAAGCCGTAAATGAGTGAACTTGTTACCGTCCAAATTCCGCTTAAATATGGCAGAAGAAACACAGCGCCCGCTGTAATACCAGCCCACATAGTTGCACCAGCACTTAGAACAGTTGCAACCGCGCCTATCGCCAAGGCTAAAGCCGCCACCCCTGCGATTATTTTCACAATAGTTGCCAATGTTCCGGGGTTAGCTTTCGCCCATGCCGCAAACGATTTAATCATTGGCGCAACCTGCAACAAAAGTTCATTGATGGTAGGCAACAACTCCCTACCCAGAATTATATTGAACGATTCAAAGCTGTTCTTTGCTTTTGCAAGCATCGCAGCCGTGGTGTTGTTTTTGACATTGTACTCATCAAGTATTGAAGTTCCTTTCTGAAATTCAGCATTAGACAGCGATTGAAATTCAGTTAGCTGTTCAAGTGCTGAACCCAACGCGCCAACTACTTTTATTGAACCTGTGTCGCCCAATTTCAGCCCTTTTAAAACCTGCCCTAATTTTGCGCCTTGTATCCCTTTCAAACTCTTAGAAAATTGCGCCAAAAACACTTCGGGCTTTTCGTTTATGAGTTTAGAAACTGCCGATGTGGTAGCACCCATTTGTTTTGCAAACGCGGGTAAATTTTGCGAAGCCGTCAATAAAATATCACCTACGCCACGCGCTGCAATTTCACTTGTGATACCCGCTTTGTTCATCACAGCACCTAAAGCTGTAGTAGCCTGTATAGTTGGCTTAATGGCATCCGGTAACTGCCCAATCCTTGCCACAAAATCAGTCAACTCAGGAACGCTTACCCCCTTAGCCGAAATTGCGTTTATAGCTGAACCTGTTTTCGTGATGGCATCGGCAACTTTTAAGTCCCTGGTTTCTTTGAATAAGTTTCTAAGCACAGCAATAGATTTGCTTGCTTCCTCTACGCCTCCCGCAAAATCACTACCAAGCGCAACGTTGAACTTATCTACGCTTTCAGTAAAGCCCAATAATTCAGCCTGCGCAACGCCCATCTGCCCGCCTATGGCTGCTATTTTTTGGAGTTCTTCAATTGATGTTCGAGTGGATGGTGCCAACTCTAAAAGTTTATCCCCGAAGTCGCCTAATGCCTTGCCGCTTAATCCCGTTGTTTTGGCAACATCTGCCATTCTATCCTCAAACTGAATAGCTGAGTTTGCGGCAAGTATCAAAGGCGCAGCAATAATTCCACCTATAAGCAGGCTTTTCTTCGCTACATTCATAGCCGAATCAGCGAACTTTTCAGTTCTGCTCTGCATGGTAGCAAGTACACTACTGTACTTATCTACGGCTGTGAATATTGTAGGAATTGTCATTTTGTTGTGCTTCGTTTACTGTCCTGTTTTGCCTTTCGGTTTTAATGCTTTTTCTATTTCTTTCGTGTCATTATACCAAAAAACCAACCCGTTAAAATCAACCTCATCTAAAAACAAATCGCCCACAATTGCAGGCGACCATTTATATTCTCGAACAACAGACTTAACCATTGATTCTATATTTTCAACATTTAGTAATGCTTCGCCCTTTTCAACATCGCTTACATAAAAAAAACCGCCACAGCTTGTAAGATTCTGTAATCTTCAGAATCCAATTCTTTCAATAATCCCTTTGGTTGCCCGGTAATCGCTGCGCCATACGCTAAAATCATGCCGTGTAGGTCATCACCTTTTACGCCTGTCATGTGCTGCTGAACCTTTGAAACATTAACGCGCGGAACATACTTCAAAACGGCTGTTTTCGTTGCCGATTCACCCGACTTTACTTTAGGCTCTATTGGGAACAACAACGTGTGCGTAAACTCAAATGTTTCGGGGTTTAAAACCAAGTCCCCAGCACAAAGCAAATCAACCAATTCTTTGATTTGTTTTGCCTTGTCTTTTTCGGTTCTTTTTTCGGATTTTACTTTCTTAAAATCCAACCAAGAATCAATTTCCTTTTGCGCTACTTCCTGTGATACTACTTCCATGTGTATGTGATTTTTAACCTGCTATTTTTGAAACTTTGCCTGTGAACGCAACTTTCAAAGTGAATGTTGCTGCGTTTGTGTTTGCCTGAATGTCGCCTACGGGCTTTCCTTTGCCGGCATAAACAGCACCGCTAATGTGAGTGAAAGTCCAATCTGCAAGAACGGGGCTATTTGCAAGCGCGTTCATTTTTTCGGCTTCCAAATTGCTATTCATGTCATTGGCAATAGTGGCTTCAAACGAACCTCTAACGTAGTTCATCTGGTCTATCATTTGACCGTTGGCTGTAATCATATTCGCATCATCTGCGCTACGGTTGCCGCCTAAGTCTAACGTTGCATCTTCTGCTGATTTTGGAAACAATACACCGGTGCCCAAAGTTGGGTGATTCCATGTGCCCTCCGTAAATCCACCTGCTACAAATCCCATTTTCTATTTAATTTATGCGTTTCCAAAGTTAAACCCAGCCTCTGCTGTAGTTGCCACAATACGCCCGAACCCTGTGCGTTTGTATCTGAAAAATAATTCGATTCTATCGGGGTTGGTGCTGCTTATGTCGCAGGTAATACTTGCTTTCATAAAGTCCACATCCGCTACCAAAGCACGAAGCCCGAGGCTATCAGCAAATGAACGTAGCAACTGAATACCTTGCTTGGGCTTGAATGTTTTTGTTGCCGTCACAGTATCATTGTCGGCACTGATTGAGTGCCCCAAGATATTTGTTTCAATAATCAGATACACAGCAAATTTGATGTTGAAATCCAACATTAAGTTTCTGCAATATCTAAATTGAGGTGGTATTTCGCCCAAAGGGTGATAAGTGGTTACAAAGTCTTTTACTCTGTATTTTGCATTTACCAAATCAACGGTTGAACAACCTTTTTTCACAATCACATCGCGGTTAATATCACTTGACATCGAGCCTATTGATGCAGGTGTTGGCATATCGGGATAGAACAAATCTTGCACGTCTAAGTTTGGCGTGTCTTGCGATACGCGGGCAAACAAAGAACACATGTTCGCTGCTGCTTCAAAATGGAAGCCTTGCGATAAAGGAGCAGGGCAAATAGCAATAGTTACTTCATCCAAACGCGCATCTGTAATGCTTGAAGGGTCTTCTGCAACGCTGCCCGTCAATGCAATAAGCGGCTTGAAAGTAGTTCCTGCGTAACGCCCTGTTGGAGTTGCCGAAGGAATGCCGTTGAAGTCTTCCAACGCATCCAAAATACCCGTTTGAGTGCCGTAAGAGTTCACAACTATTGTGTGCCATTCATTACCTAACTGCGCCAAAGCCGCAGCGATAGAAGGTGTTCCGCTACCTGATTGAACGCTTGAAACTGCGTAAGTCAAGCCTACTGCGCTTCCGTTTGTTTCAACACGAACATTCAAACCTTCGGCTGTTAGTCCCTTCCACTTGCTTTCTAATGTTGCTTCGTAATCAGTAGATGATGCGATAACAGGCGAACCCAAAACATTATTTATCGCATCTTCGATTTTCTGCGAAATTTCAGCCACGGTGTCGCCCGTAACGATATTGATGTCGTAGCGAGTGCCGTCTAGTCCTGTGCGACCTCCGATAATTACAGTGTGAGTTGTATTTCCTGTGGCTGTTCCTGAAACTGCAATTTCTACAATCTTAGAAGCTGCGCCTCCGGCTGCTGCCTGCGCATAAAATTTAACCGGAATGCCGCCAATTTGACCGCCACCGTTTACAGGAAATAAGATTCTTGCAACGTGATAAAGTGGTGAACCGAAACCATACAAAAGACCCGCCTGTTGCGCGCTTGTGATTTGCGTTCCGTCTGTTTCTAAGCCCGATTGATTAGCTGTGTTTGCTTCGCCTAAAACAGCGATTGATTGTGGCAAGTTGGGGCTTGTTTCACTAAAATTACCCTTCAAAAGTTGATAACCTAATATAGTGGAAACTCTCTCTAAACCTACTGCTGCCATTGGTAATTATTTACCGCAAAAAGGCTAATTGCGGAGGGGGTAAAATAATTTTGTGCACAATTTGTACATTATTTTTATGTTTGCGCCATGAAGGTAGCCATCATAATTCCAGACCGTAACGACCGACCGCAATTCACGGAGAACTGCCTTCGCTTAATGAACAGGCAAACCGCTGAATTTGAAATTATCCATGTGAACCACGAACCGGAGACGGTTGCCAAAGACATTACGCAGCGTTACAGAATGGGCTACCAACACGCCACAGCAAACGGATTTGATGTATGCCTGTTTATTGAAAATGACGACTATTACCGACCTAACTACATAGCCACCATGTTGCGAGAATGGGAGGCGCGGGATAAGCCCGATTTACTCGGCACGTCTTACACGATTTACTACCACATCAAACTTAAAAAATGGTTCAGAATTGACCACCCGAACCGCGCATCCGCAATGAACACTTTAATCAAATGCGGATTACAAATTGATTGGTGCGCTGATTCTTACCCTTACACAGATATGCACCTGTGGAAATTCAACCCACAGATTTCAAAGAGTATATTCACGCCATCCGAACACCTTGCACTTGGTATTAAGCACGGCATTGGAATGGAGGGCGGGCAATGGCATACAACACGATTAGGAAGATATACGGACTTGGGTGTTGATGATTCCGAACTGTCATTTCTTAGAGAGGTGGTAGATGAAAATAGTTTTGAGTTTTACAAAAATTTGAGTGCATGAGATATGTTATTGGTGCTATTTTTGTAACTCTTGCTATTTTAATGTTTTTGTCCCTTACATTAACATCTGTGGCTGCATTTGTTCAGTTTTTAAACTACCTATTTCATGGAGCGAAATTTAACTCCGTATTCGCATGGTCTTTATTTCCACAGTTCATTTTAATGAGTTTCTTCATTTTTATTTCAATGATAATAGCAGATTCAGATCCAAACAAATAATATGAACATTGCAATAATCACACTGGCCTACAACGAGGAACTAATACTGCCGTATTTCATAAGGCATTACAGAGGAAATTTCCCCGACTGCAAAATCTTCGTGTTCGATAATGAAAGCACAGACAACACCGCCAAAATAGCAAGGCAATACGGTTGCGAGGTGATTACTTATCACACAGATAATCAGCTAAACGACCTCAAATATTTAGAAATTAAAAACCATGCGTGGAAAACACCGGAGGCAAACGATGGATGGGTGTTTGTTGTTGACACAGATGAATTCTGCCAAATCACACAAGCAGAACTACAATCGGAAACAGACAAAGGAACCACCATGTTAGATTTTGAGGGCTTCAACATGGTGAACCGAGAATCTTACATTGATATTCCTAACATGATACACGGTGTGCCGGACCCGCAATATTCAAAAAGGTATGCGTTCCGACCTATCCGCATTTCAGAGATTAACTACACGCCCGGGTGTCATGTTTGCCACCCCGTTGGAACGGTTAGATTGAGCGATAGAACATACCCTTGCTACCATTACAAATATATCCACCCGCACATAATGATTGAGCGGTATCGCAGAAACTTACAACGCATGTGCATCGAAAACAGGCGCAAAGGCATGGGTTCGCATTACGCGCAAAATGCAGCGCAAATCACAAACGATTTTGAAGCCGCCAAAATAAAATCTGTACACGTTCGTGAACCTATGGAGCAACCAAAACTAAAACTATTTATCGCGGGATTTTTAGAAGAACACCGGGCAAGAACTCCGCTTAATGATTCGTTCGAGTTTGTGAATTTATCAGAGTGTGCGAAGCCTGAATACACAGATAATTTACTAAGCGAACATAGGTTGTATTTAAGCATGAAGTCATTGCAATTTAGAGGCGATTATATGGGCATCCTCACTTGGCGTTGGCATCAGAAGTGTAAGCACCTTATACCGCTTGAAAAAATCCCATTGATACCATTTGAAGAAAACACCGTTTGGGCGGCATGGACAGAGCCGAATTGGTATAAGCATTCAATAGTTAATCACAAGGGCATTCAAAAATATTTAGACGAGTTGTGCGAGTTCACCGGACTAAGCAGCGAAGGTGTTGGCATATACGGAAATAACTTTATTTGCAGCGATATGGTGTTTAAGCAGTTTTGGATTTTCTTCGTGAAATGCTTTGAGTATTTCCATGCGAAATACGGGCTTCACGGCTTTGATTTTTGGGTGAAAGAAAAAGATGTGCCGCGCCTGCCGTCTGTGTTTTACGAGCGTGTGGCTGCGTTGTATTTTGCGAATAGAAAAGATTTAGTAATTAAACAAATACCTGGGAAATGAAAGCAAATGAATTGAGGATTGGGAATTATATTGATTGCGAATATGGGACTGGTCAGATTGTAAAGATAGATTCCGAAAATATATTTACAAAAGAAAATGGCGAGGTTGTTAAAGAATCGGTTAGAATTTGCATAAATAAAATGCAGGACAGTAGAGGCTTATGGAATTTCAAAATTAAGCCCATCCCACTAACCGAAGAAATACTTTTGAAGTGTGGGTTTGAATGCTTTGAATTTGATAATGGGCAGCCAAATCAATATCGTTTTAAAAATAGATTGATTGTAATCAGAAACGGTAATTTTGTGGATTACGGAAGCGATGTTATTATCAATTCATTGCACCAACTCCAAAACCTTTATTTTGCTTTAACAGGCGAAGAGCTAACAATAAATCTATAACATGGAAACAATACACTCATTTTGGATTTCGGGCGCACTGAAACCGCTAAATCTACTTACTATTAAAAGTTTCTTGTCGCACGGGCACAATGTTGTAATTTACACTTATGATGTGCCTAATTTTATTAAAGATTTAGATGTCGCTGGGCTTTCTCTTGGCGCGACATTCTCAATTCGTGACGCTCGCGAAATCCTCCCCGAATCCGAAATCTTCTACTACAAAAATATGCTTGGCGGAAACCCAAATTTCAAATTCGGAGGCATCGCAGAACGCCTAAAAGCTGAAATGCTTTTTCAAATTGGTGGATGGCACGTTGACCTTGATGTTACCTGTTTATCACCTTTTGATTTACATGATGAATACGTGCTTCGCCCACACAACACGCATGCTGTTGTCGGGAATATTATTCGTGCTCCGAAATGGTGTGAACTCGCGCGCAGGTATGTTGAGCATACCAAAACTATTGATGAAAATAACCGCATTTGGGAGAAATCATTTTTGGGATTGAATGATATTGTACGCGATTTGGGATTGGAGCGATTTATTAAGCCGCGGGAGGTATTAGGCAACGATTCAGATGAATATTGGAAGATGTTTTTAAAAGCCGGTAGTGAAGTGCCGGCACAACTAAAAGCGGTGCATTGGTGCGCGGCTATGAACTACGCATGTGAGCCGGATAGTGTATTGGATAACCTTTATAAAAAATACAGTTTATGAATTTGATTAGAAAATTGCTTGGCATAACCGAGCTGGAAAAGAGTGTAGTTAATGCGAAAGAAAGTATTGAGAAGCTTAGTATAGAGCTGTTTGAATTGAAGCATCCTCCTGCATTTAAAGTTGGAGATAGCGTTTTATTCATCTCTATGATTGTTCAAGAAAAAAAGGGCATTGTAATTGACGCTTATTGTAAAATATGGAATGGTAAGCCTAGACGCTTTTACACTATAATTTCTGACGGCACATGTTTTAAAGGAATAGGCGAATACAATGTTGCATTCATTAGTAATTTGCAAGATGTTGCGCCTGATGTCCTTAAAAAGAAAACATTCAAAGTTTCTAAACCTATAAAACCAAAAAAATGAAAACAAGAAACGACTTCGGTAAACTTGCCGAAATATTTAACGTGACAGGTGTAGGCGCGGAAATTGGTGTGCAATACGGTATTTTCAGTGAAACGATTGGCAAGCACTATACAGGCGGAATTTTGTGTGTTGACCTGTGGCAGCAAGAGGATATTTTCACGGAGTGCAAACAGAGGTTAGCTACTGATAAATTTACTCTTTGGCAAATGCCATCTTTAGAGGCTGCGAACCTGGTTTTAGATGAATCTTTAGACTTCATCTACATTGACGCAAACCATTTCAAACAACACGTCTTAGACGACATCGCAGCGTGGTATCCGAAGGTACGCAAAGGAGGTATTATTGCAGGACATGATTATTGCCTCTACCAAGACATTGAAGTGATTCAGGCTGTAACAGAATGGTGTGAGAAAACGGGCTATTCAATAAATGTAACCACCGATGATTTTTGGGAGGGACATCCGTTTCCGACTTGGTGGACGGTGAAGAAATAATTAATTGCCAAATCAAAAAACACTAATATATTTGCCAGTGCAAAAAGGTGGCGTGAAACTCCTTTATGACGTGAAAAGTGGCGGTGTTCTGCTACTTCACGATTAACCCTCCACTTTTATGTGTAGGCGGTTTCTGGTAATTAAAGCGGCTTTATGCCGCTTTTTTTAACTACCCCTCAAAATCCCCACAAAATCTGCCCACGTTCCGTTTTGAATTTTCATCGCTTTGCAATACTGCCACACCAGCACATCTTTGATTGCGATGTTATACTGCCTACAGTCAAATAAGTGATTTTGCAAGTTAGATTCTTTCTTTTTCTCCCACACGAACCCTACTACAGTGCCGTCTTTGACCTTCTCTATTTTATGCTCCGCTTCGTAGTGGCTGAAAAAATTTGAGTACAAATATTTTCCATTCGATGGCGTAGGAAAATTCATAAATCCTGCTGGCTGCGCACTACTCCTGTCCCATTTCAATTTTATCAAATCTGCTATGTCGTCTTTGATTACATTACCTTCAACGCTGAATAGGTCGCCCCTCTCAACACCTTGCTTAAATGTTTTTTTGTCATAACCTAGTTTCATGTTCGCATGAACCCCAAGCCCCTTTAAGCCATAAACTTTCGCGTTGCTACTATCTATGAATCCCCATGCGTATTTATCCAGCCACCCCGTATCTAAGCCCGTTTGGAATATCTCCATCCTACGACCCGTATCTGTGTAATACGAATCCTTTAAAATCTTTTCAAATTCAATCCATACACTGTTAGGCATTCCCTGCCTGTACGTAAATTTAGCCCTGTCCGTTTTTTCTTTTCCTTCGCGCGGGATAAACGTTCCAATAGAGCCGTGGGTAATGGAGTAGCTACTTCCATTTTCGGACCAAGCAACCACCTCATAATCCAAACGCGCATCATCCTCCGTTCCGTTCATATCTGCCGCGCAGGTCAACAACATAATTTCTCCGTTGCCATCTGCAATACTCATTTTCTCAGGCACAGTTCCAATCTCATAAGGTCGAATGTTCATTTGCAACTCATTCGCTGAAATGGTTTTACTTTCGGCTTCGTACGTCTCACCAAAACAGGTATTCACAAGCGTTTTGTACTTCGCCTCTATGCGGTTGCCGCCAACAGGATTTGCTTCGTGGTACTTCGCTGCGTAGTGCGCCCAATCGAACATGCCAATAGGCGCATACAAAGAAGATATATGATAGCTAAACGACCCTTCTTTTTGCGGCTTCGCGGTTGGCAACCAATACCCACCATTGAGCATATTGTATTTATTCTTATCCGTAAAAGTATTGCCGCACCTGTAACACCTGTAACCTACCGTCTTTGGTTCTACCTGCCCGCTGCTGTTTACCTCATACACTATTCCACCATCTTCTTTTGCTTCGGTAAGCGCGACCATCTCGCCTTTCTTCACGCTCCATTTTATAACTACTGGTTCGTGGCAACATTGGCATTCAATTAAAAACTTTCGTTGATCACCCGCAATATATGCCGGCTCAATCAGCGATGCACTCTTAAGCAATGGAGTTGATACCAGAAACATTTTGTAAATGTCTTTGTAACTCGCGGCCCGCTGTTGTATCAAGTCCAAAAAGTTACCGCTCGAATCTGAAACACCCTTCATCGCGTCCAAGTCATCGAGTAGGATATACTGCAAATCGACTTGTGCGATAGCTTTGTGATTATTTGCACTGCCGATTGAAATGTAACCTCCGCTAAAATCCTTTTTTGTGTTGGTGTCGCCAGACTTGTTGGCGCGGTTACGCATTACTTGCGGTTTGATGTAAGAACGCAAGCCCGCACCGTCAATCATCAAATCTATTTTTTCAACCGCTTTTTCTACAAGGTCGGGTGCGCCCACCATGAAATAACAGTTGCCGGGGTTGTTCTTAATCATCCACCCAAGACCAGGAATAAATACCCCTGCCGAGAATCCCAATTGCGCACCTTTCATTACTGAAACAATTCGCGCGGGGTGCTCAGGTGATAAGCAGTCAATAATTTCACGGGTGTAGGGCGTGTGAGAATATCGAAAGGCGCCGGGGCGCGGTTTGCCCATTACAATATTCTCCTCCACCCAATTAGAAGGCTTAATAGTTGAAATCTGCACGTTGGCAGCTTTGAGTATTCCACGAAATTGACGGGCTATCAGGTCGCTCATTTCTGCCCCACGCCCCTTTTAACTGAGAAATCAGCCACTATCACATCAACTGCCTTCGCACTCGCATTTGTCGCCTCCGTAAGTGCCGTATTGCGCTTTTTAGTCCATTCTCCGCGTATCCATGCAATATCTTCAAGCGTCAACCCGTATTTATGCCCGAAAATTGACAGCATTTCATCGTCCGCGTTCTTCATAGCCATCAAAATATGTTGGTTATGTTGAATGAAGACGGGTTTTATGAGTTCGGAAGGGATGACTTCGCCCTTCTTTTTCTCTATTTCGAGGTCGATTTTCTCAATATCCTTAGCTAATTTTATCGTTTGGCGGTACTTAAGCAGCCGTTCGGAGGTGGCAAGGTGCGGAACTCCGCTATTGTCGGTGTCGGTTTCATCATCTTGGTTGGTGTCGTCCGATTCTGGCACCGGCAGCGGTTTATTTTTGGCTGGTTTTACGGGGGATATGCCTTGTTTCTTTGAGCGTTGCTTTTCAAGGAATGCAATGTTTTTTTCTTCTTTGGTGTCTATGGTTCCGTCACCGTTTACAACTACCTTGCCGCGCTTAATGTAAACAGCAAGGGCGTTTGACACCATGCCGCAGGATTCCGCAAATTCGGTTTTGGAGAATAGAGCCATTTATTTAATGGTGTGTAGGAGCATCTAAATCACTAAGAGGGCATATACTAGGAATCTCAATAGGATTTGAGAATATATCACGACTACTACCACTACAAACTAAAAAGGACTTCTTTTCATCCTCACGCGTTTCAATGCCATGCCTGCAAACCGCTGCAAATAAAGTATTACTACCCATTTCCTCCAACCTTAGCATCCACCTGCATTCGTGGCAGCTTTCAATTACCCTTTCAATCTTCCTCATAAAATTAATTTTGTTGCATAACCAAACACCCTTATTTTATTGGTGTTGCGGGGCAAATATAACCGTTTGTTGCATACTTTTTAATTTTGTTGCAACAGAATACGCAACACTTTGCGAAATAGGGTCATACATGTGAAGTTTTGGAATTCGCATCCATTCATTCTGTGGGCAAGCGCACTACGGAGATCCGAACATGAATTCGACCATGAAGGCCGCCGTGGTGCGTGAGTTCGGCAAGCCACTGGTGATCGAGGAAGTCCAGGTACCGCG
>OFRF01000074.1_pt1 | contig 31887 bp, 28 predicted proteins | sample 1543081 | NCBI WGS metagenome assembly OFRF01 (sample SAMN07774232, study PRJEB24372) | wastewater metagenome
CTTCAAAGCAGTAGAGCCTGAGTGTTTAAGTCTATTCAATATAGTATCCTGAGACGTACTAAATGGGTGGTCTACAAGACCCAAGAGCCCACCTGCACCTAATCCCATAACTCCGCCAACCCCTGCTCCTATACCTACCATCCTGCCTAACCCACCACCGTTATCTTCTGCAGCTTTTTTGTTAAGCATAGCCATGAGGGAAGCATCTCTAAGGTCTAATGTACCTCGGTTAGCTAGTTCCATTTGATTAGGAGTACCTCTACCACTCATAATCTTGGCCGATTCATGTCTCATATCTAAGTGTTCATTACCCTTTGGTTCATCTGATACTGATTCTATATTACCTGTCCCATACCCGATACCAAGTAGTCCTGCACCGGCCAAAGCTCCTTTGGCTAAGTTCTTTCCAGTATACCTACCTACTGTCCCTAGTGCTTTAAAAGCTCTCTCTGATCCAGTGTGGCCGTAATCCCTAAATACTTTATCACGGCCCATAGCTAGATACGCACCATCTCCGGCTCCGATAATGCTACCTACAGCACCACCTAAGAATCCCCCAGCACCGAGCACCCCGGCAAGATTTTCTCCTTGCGAGTTCTCTTCTGCCGCTTTATTCAAATACTTGTTATTTTGATAGTCTTTGATTAAAGACTTAGCAGCACCGTGAGGTACTGCTACTCCCATTCCTCCAACAGCACCACCTAAACCACCACTTAAGTACCCTAAACCACCTAATGCCGCAGTCGCCCCTAATGCCCCAGCTAATGCTTTTCCAGCAGGAACTTTACTCTCTTGCATTAGCGTACTTGCTCCGGCTAACCCAGCTCCTAAGCCTCCAATAATACCTAATCCAGCTCCAACCTTACTCCCTATACTTGCCCCGGTACGTACATCTGAATCAGTAGTACTCTGTACATCTCTAAGTAGAGAACTCCTAGACCCTCTTTGGGCATTTGAGTCTCTTAAGAGTCCATGAGGGATACCTGCAACGGATCCTGCAACCAGACCGCCTAATCCACCTACAAAACCTTCCCCTACTGCACGGACAGGCCCGCCTCTAACTAGTCCGTGTAATCCACCTGCTAATACTCCTAACTTTGCTCCAGTCATAGCATCGTCATACATAGTTTGACCGACGGTGACTTCAGCTATCTTAGCTAAGTAAGGATTGTTTGATTCTTGATTACGTTTGTAATTGTTGTACATAAAAAGGCTCGCTCCTAAAGGTACTCCGGCCATTAGACCATATTTAACTCCTTTACCAACGCCTTGTAGAATGGCTGTGGTACGGGAAGGGACTTCGATTGGTGGTACATTACTCTTTACGAAAGGTAATGAGTTTATGTAGTCTCCTACTCCTTTTGTAATATTTGATGCTTGTATTCTAGCATCTCTAGTAGCTTCTCCACCTGCTACCCCGACAGAACCTCCTAGAAGTGCTCCTGTCAATCCACCCGATACACCACCTACGGCTGCTGCATCAAAGTATCCACCATCTGCCGCTGACTTTTGCATTTTAGCTTCCTCTTGAGCATCTCTAGCTCGGTTACGAATTAGTGAAGATATCAATCTTTCTTGCTCTCTGTCCGATGCTTTTAGTTTAGATCCTAACCCAGTAGCGTTATAAAGACCTGCAGCCAAAGCCACTCCCGGAGCCGCTTTACCGAATCCTGGATGTACGTGAGATAACGCTTGAGATCCTAAGTACGCACTACCAGCAACTGCACCTGTCTCTAGAGCCTGTCTAATCTCAGGGGTTAAATTATGGTACGGACGTATCTCTTGGTTACCCTTAAAGATAGTCTCTCTGGCTTGATCTTCCGCAACTCCGGCCACTTTATCTAAGTATCTATTCATCACTTATCCTCCAAGGATTTCTCTCTTAATGTTTTTAGTAACATCTTTAGTAATCTGAGATGATTGTTTGTCTTTCTCTGATTCAAGATACTTACGACGAGCCAGTTCAGACCCTGCAGTTGCTATGCCACCGACAACGGATAATCCTAAAGCAGACTTCAACGCAGTACGTTTTAATGCTTTATTGACTTTCGCCTTCTCTGGATCGTGATTTTCAAACGGTTCTCTAGTACGTATAGCGGCATAGTGAGATAACCCCCCTGCAGCAGTAGGGATAGCAACGCCAACAGCCGGTAATAACCAAGACATGTCCTTATCTTCTGCTATCTTCACTAAGTATCTATTCATGTTTACTGCCTCAGCGGATTTAATAAGATCCATGATACCTTTTTGAATGACTTGTTTCTCATCTGACATTCCATCTAGGTATTCGTCAATGGATTTACCCCTGTTACCTAATAGCTTATCCGTCATAGAGGGTTTTAACGTAGAGTGATACTTCTCAACAATGACGTTACGCTCATCTTCAGGTAAATGCTCATGTGATTTGTACCTAACCCCTCTGGCAACTACTTGATCAATCTTAGATCTGTTGAAGTGAGGCTCCATTACTTGAATTAGCTTAGTTCCTTTTAAATTGAGTCCTTCAGCACCAGATGATGATAGCAATAATACGGGTAACCTACCTTCGTTGTAATCTAATTTTAGCTGATCTTTTTGCTTCTTACTTAGAGACCCGTCAAATATCTCAGACCTTATCCCCCTATTATCTAATGCCGCTTTCAGTGGTCTGAGACCCGCATCTAAGTAATTAGAGTAGGCGTAAGCTCTGAAGTTAGGAGTAGACTTTAAGTGGTCTTCGATACTATCAGCCATCTTATGTATCTTAGGGGTTAAGTATCCCGTCGGAGTGCTTTTATCAAAGGGTGAGATATCGTTAGATGCTTGTCGAACGCCAGTACTAAATGCGTTTAGGTTCGCACTTTCTTTCTTATCTAGCGGAAGTCCCATACGTATTTTCCATCGTATAGGGGCTGGTAAATTACCTTCTAGATAATGATAAATACGTTGTTGCTTATCGTCCATCTCTACTTTGATCGTTTTTTCATGAGTAGACGGGAAATCAGCAGGGTTCTCAACCTTGGCATCATAGACATCTACATACTGCTTAAGTATCGACTTTAACTCATTCGTGTTTTTTAAGTACGGTCTATTACCGGCAGTAACCCCTAAGACAGTCTTAGCAAAAAATCCGGGCTCTACTTTATGATTACCTATGTATCGTTGCTCAAATGCTTTTTGGTCATCAGGAAGTACCTTTTTACCAGCTACTTTATTAACCAATACGGCTATATCCTGCGGTTTGTTGTAACTAGGAGTACCCGTTAGTAATAAACTTTTATCCGCCCGTTCAAATATCTTATCAAGTTCCGATGCCCTTTTAGTTTCTTTATTACGTAATCTATGGGCTTCGTCCATGACAACTAAACTGTAGGTACGTCCGGATAGATCAGCTATTTTATTAACGGCCGCTTCATAGGACATTACTTGCACACGCTTATCTGTAATCGGTATTCCGTGTTTAACGCTCTCTTCCTGCATATTAGATACTAAAGGAGCAGGTACGATGACTAAGATATCTTTACCAGATTTATCCTCAAGTGCTTTCTGAATGGCTAGTAACGCAGTGAGGGTCTTACCACTACCCATCGAGTGAGCGGCTATCATACCCGTCCCACCACTTAGCTTATCTAGTACTCTTTGTTGGTGTTCCTGAGCTACGGCCAAAGCCATCTTAGTTAGGTAACGGTTAGACATCGTAAGTAACCTCATAGAGTATAGATGTTGGATACCAACGGCCTAGCCGTACGCGCATCTTTAAGTGCTTGAGCACCTTTCAATATATTAGCGGCAAATCTATCAGCCGTCTCTTGGTCTTTAAATAGTTGTGTCACTGAATCATGTAAGACGTATTTATTACCGAAGGACGGGATAGCTACTCCTAACCACGGAGATCTTTTAGCTACGTCTAACGCTGCTACGACACCGGTATATGCTCCGAGAGTGGCAGTGCCAGTGTTCTCATAGGAGAAGATATGTTCTGGTAAATACTCGCGCTCCAATAACGCTGCATGTACTTCATACCCGTCCGGGTGAGGACGCACTTGTATTTGTATCTTATCCATTCTGATAAACTCCAGAGAAGTTAATCTTCCATACGAAGGATAAGGAGAACGCAGAGGATTTAACTACTTCAGAGAAGGTTTTGATATTGAACATTTTCCCTTTAGCGGGGTTATTTAACCAATAATTAGCGGCAAATAAACCAACTTCGGAGATAGTAAGTCCGTTACCTTCACTAGGGTCTAAATCAAACGTATAGGTGGCCATTAGACCGTTGGTACTGAAAGTTTGAGTTATTGCCGTCTTATCATAATTTCCGGTAGGGGTTATCTCATTGTATAGTCCACCTTCGTTCCCAGTAGGAGCTACTGCTGCACCTCCACTACCTATCCTAAACTCTACAATCGGGTTAGGTGCGTACACTACTGGATCATCGACTGCTAGGTGTAATAAGTGTGATCTAGCCGCGTTAGTGATCTTGTTTAACTTATCCTTGAATATACAGAAACCGCCATCTTCAAGGGTCTTACCGACAGGAATCACATAGATGCTAAGGTGACCTAAAAGGTTTGCATCTTCGTTAGTCTTTAAAGTGGACATTAGCTCTCTCTCTGTCATTGTAGTTGAATTGATTACCCTATCTTAACTCAAGCGGCTATTTCAAATCCACTACCTCTGAATGGTATAAGTAAGTAGAGAAGAATCATGTCGATTACTTCCTATTTGCGTAAGCGAGAAAAATGATGACTACTTTAAACAATGTTGTAAATGCTGCAGCCTTAGATAACATCTCTGACACCAACAAGTTTTCCGATCGCAAGATCGGCAAGCTGGTAATTGAACTACCAACCCCAGTCGGTGTCCTAAAACTTGACTTGCAGGACTACTCCTGTAAGTCAAATAGCAAGGAGGTATTGGCTGCACCTCCTGAGAACGTGGTGGTTCATGAGACTAACGAGCTTGATGTTAAGCTCCAGAGCTTGGGAATATCGGGTGCAGAGTCTGTAGTGAAAGGCATGACTGCCCTTATTATGGGCTTGCACAGCGCAGACGCTAACCGCGCAGACGCGCGTCATGCCCAAGGCATGGAATTGGAGCTCATGCGTCAGAAGCATGAGATCGAACTCTTGATGCTCAAGGACAAGATCGAAGCTGATCGCCACGCTCGAATCCAGGAGAGCTTGAAAAACAAGCACTCTTAAATTCGTGAAGAAAAGTCACCCCTAACAAGGTGACTTTTCTTTTAGCTTAGATAGGAACTTGAGTTACAGTAAGAACGTCCTCTTCACTGGGTGGGAAGTAGACTGGATTGAATATCGTGTTCCCCGATGGACGATATAAGAACAGTGAGTAAATATCTTCAACGGACGGGAAAATAACCAAGGTATCGGTGGCGGTGATTTCACCTAGCGTAGGTACGAATACTCGATTCATCTCACCGACCCATGAAGAAAATTCTTTTAGGTTGTAGGATATACCGCCTAGCGTATCAAGAGGTGTTTTAGCGAATACAACTTCTGAGTACTTAGCTATCAAGTTAACTGGAGTAACTAAAAAGCTCTTCTGAGGTCTAAAGGGTGGTGATGGGAAAGAATACGTTACTCCCAGATCGGATAGCATCTGGGATAGCTCTACCCAATCTAAATTGAACAGCGGTACTAAACGACTGTCTAACAGCGTCGTAGTTATTCCACTCTGTATAGCCGTGTTCACACTATGCGTTACATCAACTGACGTAGCGGCACCAAGTAATCCGTTACTACGAATCCACTGTCGGATACTTCTTTCACCGGCTATATCGGCTTCAAGATGGTTTCTAGTTAGGTATTCTCCAGACAAGAATTGATCTACGAACCCTTCGCTAGAGCCAAGACTAACGGAATACGTTAGTATATCCTCCTCCCGTAGTTCTTCCGTCTCTATCGGCACTGACCATACGTTGATAGCCATTGTGTACCTAGGACGTGCATCTTGAACTAGTCTTAGTATCTCATCAGCGGCAGATGACGTTAATGATCCGGATAAGGTTACTTTTACTAAGAAGGTATGATGCTTAAGGTAATTCCTCATCGCGTAGTCTTCAAAGCTACCAGGAGTAGCCGTTACTACGCCAGTAGCATCTGGGAATAGTACTCTGGGTAAACTAAGGTTAATCCACCAATTATCGTCAAGGGTATAATCAACTAAGGTCGCTATAGTCGATAGCTCAGACCCTTCTGTTAGTACTTCGCCCACCTCTACACTGGGCACTGTTCCGTATGGAAGTCTGTAGGAGTTAAGTTCCGTTACGACGATGTAATCACCCGATTGGTCATCTTGACGTATAAGAAGTACTGCTTCCTCCGCCCTAGCTAGTGGTATCCCTAACGCTAAGTGTACTCCACGTTTTAGTAACTCAACGGTAGGCCCTTGAGTATATAAATAGAATAGTCCTTGAATATAAGCTCTGTACACTTCAGTAGATGTTTGAGGACTTACCCTTACAAGCGTTCCAAAGTATTTGAATAGTGCTTGTTCATCTATCTCGACATCCGTAGCCCAGATAGAATACTGCGTTACTTCTACTCCATTCTTAAGTATTCTACGTGATGAGAACTTCATCTCTGATAATGGTTTATAGAAGTTGATCGTCGATCCATCTTCAGATAACCCGAAGTGAACATCTTTCTCATATGATGCCGTAGTAGCCAATGGCTTATCTAACAAATACCTTGCATCCAAGATATTATCTTTTAGCTTATATACATTTCCGAATTGGCCAATTACTAAGTCATCCGAGTCTATGAGTAATAGCTTAATACTTGAGTGAAAGGTATTTCGTATATCGAACAGGCTAGACGTAGTACATAACTGAATGAACTTACTATAAATATCAGCTAGTTGGTATGAAGTAGCCTCTAGTAACCGCTCAGTTACTTCCTGGTCCTCAAACCATGTAGACCAGAAGTCAGATAATCCGTACAGATAGTTCTGAGACCCATAGAATGGTAGGGACTCCGGAAGACCTTTTATCGTTATTTCTGATCTCATAGTATTTACACCGAAGTTAAATTATCTAGATAGAACCTAAATGTTCTTGCAGGGTTAAGGGATACCGTTATAGAACCCGTACCTCCAGAGAATACAGTATCGAATAATCTGTATGTTACTGCAACACTAGTTACGTCCAAATTAGGTATCTTCGCTTCCGCCACTAAGATACTGAGTAGTTCTGTAACTACGATCTCCTCACCCGCTCTGAGACTGGAGATATACGTAAATAACGCATTATAGCCGTCTGCCAACTCTGCGTTACTTAGGTATACTCCGCCCACTTTCTTTATATTTATCTTTAAGTAATAAGTGTTAAGTAACCGTGCTAGGTAATTAGCACAGACTACTCTTGAGTAGGAATCTTCTAAGTAGGTTTGCAGTGACGAAATACCTACTACTCTTTCTTCCATGAAAGATGCCGTTTTTACGGTAGTAACCCCTGAGAACGACACTTTAAATACTTGCTTATTACTTAGTCCATAATCGTTGTCATCAGATAACGGTTGGAACTCATAGATTAAAGTAATAGGGTTAAGGACCATTGCACCGGGGATGATAGTTGGTATCGTCGTATTAGGAATAGTATCCGTCAATCCATAGTCTAATGCCTCTACGTCCGTAGCTCTCCTTAAGGATACTTGCACCCCGGACTCGGCCGTTATGTAGATATAACCAGAAGTATCAGTTTCATATTGCATCACCTTACTGGATATTGAAGAGTCCACATACACGTCCACTTTACCCCCTACATGCAATGTTTTAGCCATAGTTGTATAAGGGTCAATGACATGTATCAAATCTCTCTTCATCTCCACATCACCCATACCGATTGATACGATATCGGTAAACATATTAAAAGTACTTGTAACAGCTGATTGGATAGAAGGTACATTGATAAGATTACGAGTAGATACAGCCGTATTAGATCGAGCTACTACGTTTAGATTCGTCTCTGAAGGTATCGCCTTTGTAGATAAGTATAGTACAGTAGCTTGAATGAAATAAGGATCTACCTGAGTATGATAGATCAGGTCGCCACTATCTATGTTAGACGCTTCGGTCTGTTGTAGGGAGATAAGATCCATATCGTAATACCATTCATCTTTAGTACCATCGTATATGAGTTCTGAACTAGATATAAAAGTATCTACTATAGGTCTAAACTGATTTTCATTATCCGCTGAGAAAGTATTATTAACGGATACATAGATACCGCGATCACCTACTAAAAAGTACAGTCGAGCACGTATGACGGCCGATGTTCCTGTCAATCTTTCTAGGAATAGATTGGAGAGTAGTCTATCTACCGATCCTTCAGGGGTATCATCGGTAACGCCAGCGATAGAGTTATTGGCAAAGTAGTAATTAAGACCTTTATCTATCATAGCTATAAGAACCGCGCTTGGGCGTATCACTAAGTCAGCTAACGCGACATTGTCTCTCAAGTCCAAGTCTGGGAATAGTGCAGACAAATACTTCTTAGCGAACTCCTCTGACTGAATTATGTCTTCCTTAGAGACGACAATATCACTCAAGGTATCTAAAAAAGAGGCCATATAAACTCCTACCCGTTTAATTCTAAATCTGTTTGAGGGAATGGTACTGCAATAGAGGCCGTTTCACCACCGAGAGTGATTACTTTTAACCCTACGTTCAGAGATTCTTCCGCAGCTTCAATATAAAGTATCCCTATAGAAGCTAGTTGAGAAGACAAATCTCTACGAGAGCTATTCAAAGTGTACATCGTTTGTTGCTCAGCGTCCTGTATAGCCTCACGTACTTCTTGTTCCATCTCCACCGTATCTGTACCTATGTTAGCCATACGTATGTAACTACTAAAGGTAGTCCCATAGTTATTATGCACTGGGTCACTACCTTTAGTAGTAAGTAGGATTTTTAGGAATGTCTGTACAACCTTTTGGATACCAGTGATTCTCCTAGGGGAATCGCCTATCTCGAAGGATACGTAACCGCGTGGAAATCCATTAGCGAAACCCATGACTAAGAGATCATGAGTACCCCCATCCTCTAGGTTCCTACTGGTACCGACTCTAGATACAGAGGCCATATCATCTCCTTTGGACGGCAGTATTGCCTATCAAGTACTGCATCGTATTTACTTTTCTATTATCTAATCTTAGCTTTTCGTCAGAGTGTTCTTCACCAGCATCAATATAATAATCACTTCTCTTCATAGCCCTCATAGCAACTTCCCTAGACACTGCGTATCTGGTATCCACAGCATCCTGTAGAGAGCTCTCAATATTAGAGGAATTATGAGATACTCTGCCAAGTATATCTGTCTCTAGCTCATCTACTTCTAGAGAACCTAAAAGATCAGTCGCCATACTTGGGTTGACCATCGCATCTTCTAGAGACGCGATGATCGAACCTTCATAGGACGAAAGATTGGTATATAACGCTTTAACCGAATCTTTCGTAGACATGACTATGCTCCGTTTTTCTTAAAGCTGACCACCTTACGACGTAGTCTAGTTTTAAGATACGATAATCTATTTTCGTTAACTCCGATACTAGCAGCTAACACCGAGTTGCTTACCTTCTTGTCGTCCGGTAAGAATAGACTATCAAATATAGCTTTCTCCTGCATATCTAATGTCTCCCTGAAGTAGCCCATACTTATCTTGTCGTGATCGAACTCATGTGCTTCAACCGCCTTATCACTACCCGATTCATAATGGTCTTGAAATAACATACTTTTGAATTGCTTAACCGCGAACGGTTTCCATTCCAAATGGGACGCTACCTCATCGTCTGTAGGGGCACGGTTCAACTTATCCGTTAGATGTTCGTTAGCCTCTCTGAACTTAGAGAACTGAAGCATCTTCTCTTCAGGTAGTCTCACCATATTCTGATGACGGTAGTTAAGTCTGCGAATCTTAGCAAGGTAATGACTCACATAAGTAGATAACGCCACTCCAGATTCGGGTTTATATCTAGTAATCGCTTCAATAGCCCATTTCTGAGCCGATCCCTTTAAAGCCGCTTTTGGAAGTGAACCTGAAGCACGGTTAACTTCTTTACTAATTAACCCGTCCATTGCTTTTAGTAGTAGTGATAGATCTGATTTAGACTTAGATTGATTCCATTTCCTCCACAACGCTATGTCCGCCTCCTTACGGGTAGGTGTTACCACCTCTTCGATAGGGTCCATGTCTAGACCGTCATCTAGACCCTCATCAATCATATTAGGTATCGTCATTTTTTCTTACTCTGTTCAAATATGGAATAGGACTCATCCGTTAACACGAATGGAGACGTTACCGTACGGGCGTAGCTCACTAAGAATCTCTGTAATAGATTAGAGAATCTCTGATCGTTAAAACATACTTCCGCGAAGGATGTATCTGATAACAGTGGGTATACGCTACTAGGAACACTTATTACGTGATGTCTAGCTAGTGCCGATGTATTTACCTGAGACATAATCTACCTCCAATTTACTGAGCTTTAGATAATTTAGCTGCCGTAAGTTTCCAAATAGCAGCATCAAGTCGGTCATAACTTAAAAATACTGACCTACCTGGTTTAACTAAAACATCAGGTCTAAGAGCAGACACCTCGGCTTTACTAGTAACGTCCGGTAAAGGAGTTCCTTCAGTAGGTAACACGTCTACAAATCTTATGCCACGAGAAGCCTCAATATCTGACAAAGTTTCTATCTCTCTACGAACTAGGGCTAAGTTCCCTTCGTAGCTTAGATTCTGGTCTATAAATCCCAGTAACATATTATCCATAGAACCTTTCTCTGAGAGATTAGCCCTATTTAATGTCACTTCAAAGTCTCCCTTCTTATCTACTTTCAAGAAGTTTATAGAGTTAGTTTGGTCATTCTCTAGAAGTGTCGGGTCGGCAAAGCCACACCCAAGTACTCCGAAGTAGTAGTTGTTGGCCGCTTGCCGGGCTTCAACTGTTTGATTTATGAGGGACTGCTTCTGTATGAAGTGTAAGTGCTTCTGGAACCACGGCAATATACTAGGTAGTTCGTAAGACCGTAGCTCATCATAACTCAACGCGCTAGAGAAGGTAATACTAGTAGAGCAAGACCTTGGAGTTATAGAGTGCGTCTTAGCAATACAAAACGCATGATAGCTAGGACGTTCTGGACTCGGATCTATAATATCCATAGGGTAGCCAGGGACGATGAAGGGGTTGAACAGACCCTCTACAGATCCCTGTTTATTCTCCACTAGTGCTAGTGAATACTCATAATCTAAAGTGTTCATCAATGTCATTTCATAAGGCTGCGACCCATTCTCCTCAGTAGTAGCGTAGGGGTTTAAACTACTTTGTCCAGGATTTTCCTTATCCCAAGTAGCTTTCAACAGATCTAAGATTGGATCATCCCAGTATGGTGCCGGCTCTTCTGCCGGCTCAGGGGTAGGTTCTGGTGTTGTAGGGATAACTCCTACCCCTATTAGTGCGTTATTTATTATAGAAGTAGAGTCGGTTAACTTGGAGATACTAAATTGCACTTTATTAGCGGCCACTGGATTACCAGGACGTAACTTAGAAGATCTGGAAGAGTCAGCGTTCTCATATACGTAGACGTACTTGCTTTTAAAGGGTGTCGGTATTTCCTCTACTGGGAACCATTGTCTACGTACGTAATCGTAGTGAGGAGGGTAAGCATACATGGAGGAGTTATACGGGAACATAATAACCGTCCAAAAGGCCGGTACTTTAGTTGTATTCCTAAACGTCTCGATACTTAAACTCTCTACGCTGCCCGGAGTAGCTACGCCTTGCTTACCGTACACTACATTATTACCTTTCTTAGTTAGAGACCCATAGTAGAATGGTATTGGGTTTGTCTTAATGTTCCAATGCTTCCATATCGCCTCTGGACGATTTTCTTTAGGACTTTTCTCAACGTCAATAACCCTAGCTTCACTATAACTAACAGTCTTAGGTGCCGCAGTAGCTCCAGTAGGGTTTGTTATAGGAGATACTGGAGAGGACGAGTCAGTGGACGGGGACGAAGAGGTCTGTGCAGCACTATCAGACTGCTGTGATTCGGTCTCAGTAACTGCTTTGTAGGAAGAAAAGAGATGTTTGATCCAAGGTTTAATGCCTATCTCTTTCACTAACATACCTCTACCGAACTCATGAGGTGCTGGGTATTCCCCGTGCCTAACTGTAGATGCGTTAAGTGTCGTCTCTCCTAATGGGTTATTTAGGACGGTGACTAAACGTACTATGTGAGGGGCTCGGTACTCTTGCTTAGGAGGCTCCCTATTATCTGAGGTGTAGAGGATATCTGGGAATGAAACCAATCTAGTAGGGCTTATATTGGACCCGTCCTGAACTGATATACTAGAGTACATGTGCGGTAAAAGTACGTTACAAGTGGGTGAGAAATAGAATGGTAGTAGAGGTTTAACCACCGAGTATACACTCTCTAAGTTAGGATTATTAGACTGTACTGCAGAGGCTAACACTTGAATATCATAAGTCATATTCTCTAGATTAGCCTGTATCATCCCGTATAGTGACATGGTTTCACCGGAAGATTGCTCCCCAACCTTCGATAAGGAGATTGCTACGTCTACGGCTACGGCCTCGTTTATGAAGTTACGGTAATTCGCGGGTACTAGCAAGTCAGTTGTTTGACTTATAGGTGAAAACCCTTGCACCTTATTGGCCAAGTCCGAGCTACGTACTGGTATCCTTTCTATCTCCATACCACGCTCTATGAGAGGGTGACCGGTCATTCTTTTAAAGAACTTCAATCCCTCATCTACTAGTGGTATATACATCTCCGTCATAGTCTTAGTGTATTTTCTGAATACGTAGCTATCTCTCTTTAAAGTATTCCACAGTACCATAGAAACGCCAGGAACACCCATTAGCCTCTCATGGTACGGCAACATATCTGGACTTAATGCTCGAACATTTACTTCTTGAGTATCCGTCGTGTCTTTGTTTACGTGATACACGCTAGTTTTTTCTATCCCAGCTAGGGCTTCTAAGATAGCCGCTAATGAAGTTAAATAATTAGATACTGCCGTTGTTTCAGCATTACTACCCGGAGCCACTTGTTGACTTCCTCTACCTCCAAACTTTATAAGTATCTGATTTAAGAAACTATACTTGTGCACACAAGCGAACACTATTTGAGCACTACCACCATCTGCAGACTTAGATCGGGAGTAAGAGCTAGTTAATAAAACGCCATCAAATAGGCTTCTAAAGATATCACCATCAGAATAGTCGGTAATACCTTTCTCTATAAGGTATTTCTCATACACGGTATCTCTAAAGAATATATTTACTTTAGGAGCGTAGTTCTTACATATCTCTGTAAGACCTGCAAAATACGGGATTTCTATATTAGCAGAAGGTAACCCTCGGAATGATTCAGAGATAGAGATGCTAACAAAGGGTATGGAAATGCCTTCTATGTACAATCTAAACTCAGGGGCTATGACACCTGTCTTAGGGTAACGTCTCATTTCTTCATGAGACGCTACTGGAGTCAAGCTTTCAGCGGAACGGTACTTTCTAGTAGCCATATTATAGTACTCAATTTAGGTTCGACGTATAGTACCCTACTATATATTGCCCTAAAAGATATAGTACTCTTTCTAAATTATCTTCTAATTTTTCTGCGTAGGCTAAGTTAGATGTGGAAACTAAACCAGTATCAGCTATCTCTCGGTGGGCGAAGGAAACTATATTATCAGGTAGTTTCTCTCGTAGTAGAGACCCGCGTAAGGGAAGACCATCTAATAAGTAACTTTTCATTCCCAGTAGAGACCCCGAATACCCGTTTACAAGATGAGATAAAAATAAAGTACTTTTAGCTAGTGTAAAATCGAAGGATACAGACTGACCTACCGTCGGCACTGTTGAAATATTGGGATAATCTACAGTACCCACAATATCGTTACGATTAAATAATGGATCTATGTACTCATAAGATGCCCATAAGCACTTACGGCAGATACCTCCAGTAGACGTACAGGCTGGTAACAATCTAACCCTAAAGGATGTTAGAGTGGTATTAGCAAGCAAAGTCCGAATACGTACCGGAGTCATCGGAGTATCTAAGTTACTTAGCTCTATGTACCCGACGCTCTTGTTAGAGGTAGGGATGATAGGTCTAATCTGACCTACTTTAGTACCGCAATCCTCTTCTACTATTTTAATAGTAGGTTTGAACAACCTAGTGTAAAGCCCATATATAACCGGATTAGTATCTGGGCATTGAGCAAGTAAGTTACCAAGATATAAAAAATTAGCATATGTTTTCATAGTAACTCCGCCAATGGTCCTAACCCAACTCTAATAACCCTAGATTTAGTAGGTTCTTGAGCTGGTATTTTTAAGAAGTCTGATGCTTTCGTAGGTATCTTAGTACGTAAATACTTCTCCGCTTGGTCAGCAGCAACGCCCCCTAGCAGTGATCCAACGAAGGGTATTTGTGATATAGGGGAGTTTTGTATCAACCCACCTAGCTTATCCGATAGAGTAGTTGGGAGACCGGCTACTTTACCTAAAGTACCTTTCAGAGAGGCTCCTATAGAGCCTAGTTCCCCGATAGAATCTATGTTGAGACTTGTTTTACCTTTAGCTAGGTCTAGTATCTTCTTACCTATGTTGAAGGTGTTGGTTAAACTTTTCTTCTTATCAATTGCATCTTGAACGGTACCGCCACCTTGACCCGTAATCGCTCTAATAGTTTCGTCAGTGTTACTTACATAAACAGTTATCCCATCAATAAATTGCCCTACCACATCTACGTTACCATCAGCACTAACTAGTTCACTGGAGTACGCCCCTATTACTCGCAACGTATACGTACGTGATTGAGTTAACGCAGATCCGGTTATAGAGCTTCCTAACCCTTTACTAAACAAGTCTTTGATACCTAGTGAATCTTTAAGTCTGTCGAACTGCTCATTGAACTCTTTGTTAAGTGATTTAGTAGCAACCTTACTTACTTTAGCCAGACCTAGATTACCCAGCAATCCAGACTTCTGTCCGGAAGCAGAATTACCTACAGACTCTAAAGAACTATTAAGCCCACTCATGGCGAAGTTCTTAGCTTTATCTGCCGCACTACCCGCTATCCCAGCACCTAATTTCTTGAGAGAAGTCTCCCATGCCTTTTTATCCTTAAGGCTCTTTAGGGAGAATGATCCATCTTTACCGACCTGCTCAAGAGGTTTCTCTTTATTTAATGCTGCTTTATCATAAGATTGAGTCGAAAAGAATTGGTGATTACGCACCAAGAACTGCATATTGAATCCGACGATAGCGTCGTTACTTGAATCCCTGTTAATGTTCAACGCAAGTACGCTCCCTATATAGGAAGCATCCGGCATATCTAGTCGAGCTATCTCAAAATGCTTAGCTAACTTAGTAGCCCGTATATGATCCTTATACACATGTATAAGTTTTACGAACCAATTATTATCTAAATCATCTACCACTACTCCTTGGATGTTTAGCACTATCGGAGCCATACCAAACGCGTAAACAGTGATAGAATCTCCAAACGTCTCCGTTATTTGCGTTTTCTCCAGCATACCGTAGCTAACATTTTGTATTAGCATTGAGGTAAAACCTTTACCACTAGGGGATAATTCCTCTCGTAACGCTTGAGTTATCCCCGTAGATCGTATGTTCTTAGAAGACGTAGGGGATATTAAACGGAATCTAGATCTACGACCCCTGATTCCGTTTATTTGATCCGCAACATATCTAGGACGCACCGTCAATAGCGGCTCATCAATGTTCCCTATCTTCTGTTCTATGTAAACAGTTTTATTACCTTGAGTAGCCATTATGATTCTCCAGAGTTTCTTAGAGTCGGTGCTATCCTAAGCGTAGTATCATCAGACCCGTTAAAGTCAGTAACCTCTAATACGGTCTCATCATTCAGAGTATTAACCTGTCCTTGGAACCCTGCAAATTGGAGAGGTATCAGTTCTTCGCCAGATTGCTGTACTCTCAACGACTGAATGTTATCACTCACTTGCTGCATGAACATGTAGTAAGGAGTGATATTCAATAAACTGGTTTGTAGTTTCATTTTAGTTTAACCTGTATTTAGAACCTTACGTTACTAGTCTCTTCCACTCTCAGACCTAGGTGCTCTAGATGTTAGGGAATCTATGAGTTTCTCCCCACGAGTCATACCCATCCTTCTAGCAGCGGTATTTAGGTTATCTGCAGCCTCGCTTAGCTTCGTACTCGCGCTTTCTATATTGGCAGATGCTTGTAACATACCCGTTTTGTCAATCTTACCGTCTACGTCGCCTATGCTTAACAGACGTGATCTTATACTACTATCTTGAGCTTGGGCTGTTGATAATACGTTTAACCTAGAATCCGTCGCCAACTTACCCGCCGCAAAAGCATCTTGAGATTTGGGGTTAGTAGACCGTACTCCCTTATGAGCGGAGGACATATGCTTCTCTAAGTCTTTTGCAGTAAGAAGCTTCTTGAGACCCCCTTTACCTGTCGCCATAGCAGCTGCTGTTTCAATAACCGATTGTTGTGGGTTAGATATACTACCGGCAGCAGTGACTGCGGTGATAGCCTTCAACGCATCTTGGGCAATGGACATCGCCTCTGGACCTGTGCCGAACATACCCGCATAACCCATTTTACTTAATATGCCTTTTACCGCAGGGTTAGACTCAATTGCCATTAAAAACCCTTCTACACTAGATAGAGCGTCTCTATTTACTTTACCAAAACCAAGTAAGGTTATTTTCTCGTCTTGAGTCAATGAGTCCATTGACCCTTTTACATTGGTGCCATAACCCCAATTCCAACCGTCATTGGAGCCCGATAAAGCGCGTGACATAGACAGAGATGTAGATTCTAAGTAACTACCCATTAGACTATGTGAGCCACCAGACACTTCAAAACTAGAGTTATACCAATTCACTACTTCTGTTGCGGTATCTATACTCACTCCTAAAGACTTGGCTATCTGAGCTAGTTTAGAGGGGGTGGGTGAGTCAATACCAATAAGTAGGGATGGGTCTTTCTTCGACAAAACGTCGAAGGTCGTTAATAAAGTCTTAATCGCATCGTCAGGTCCTTGCTGTAATCTATCTCTACCAGCAGCCGAATCAAATAACTGTCCGACCCCTGCCGCATAGGTCATACCTCCTAACCCGTACATCACTGCCGTAGCTGCACCGCCCAGTAAAGTTGCTGGCAGACCGACTGTCATTGCGGCTCCAATCATTGCAGTTCCACCCAAAGCCATTAAGGTAGAAGACACATGAGAGCTTGTAGAGTGCCCTCCATTCTTACCCGTCATAGCAATGTACTTCTCTGGGCTATACTTTCTTGTTTTACCGCTAGAAGTAGCCCAATCAGCACCTGATACCCCTTCCGCAGAGGCTAATCCAGCATCTTTAGCGAATGCGGCAGATGCTTTAAAGTTTGCATTAGTTAACGCATCCCCTAACCTGGCCGGTAAGTTAGCTATAGGCTGCATTACGTTGCTAGACATAGCGGATTGTATTTCTTTACCACCTCTCATGGCACTATATAGCCAAGCACCAGGACCACTCTCCGATAGGTAGTACGCTCCGCTATTATTAAACATAGATGCTCTAGTCTGTTCAAATGCGGCAGCTCTCGCACCGGTCTTATCATAAGCTGCAGTACCCTCTATTTCTCCTATCAATGCCCTCATCCTAGCCGGGTCTATACCATTTTCGTTAGCTATTAGAGTCAACGCCTCTGCGTATAGTTGTCCATCTTTATTGTATGATCCTGGTCTATTTTTAGCCAATTCAAATATCTGATCTAAAACTGATCTAGGATTATCTCTTAGAGCACTAGACACGTTTACATCTTTATTGAGTAAGTAACCACCCAGAGATCGTACTGGGTTATTTGCCATACTCTGCCCGAATCGGGATACGTTACCGACGATAGAACTACCATTGTACCCGTTAGCTCTGTTATGGGCTGACATTGAGAAGTATGTCGTTGAAGCCAGTCCTAGCTGAGCTTCCATAGATTTCTGTGCAGCACCTTCTAGACCGCCCATCATGGCTAGACTAGGACTAGAGATTAGCCCTGCACGATACCCTGCGGTAAGACCACTTATAGCGTTCAATGCTGCGTACTGACCTAGATGTGGCATCAATCCACTTTGGGCGTACATCATTTGCCCTTGAGATCCGATACCACTCATCAACTCCCTAGTACCAACACCAGTGACAGCTGAAGCCACTCTATATTTCTGAGCAAGTTGACTCGTATCTGATAGCGTTTTTAACCCACTTCCGTGAGATAGCTGGGCTAATCGAGATATAGCCTCTTGAGTAGACGGATCGTTGAATACACTCATGATAAGACTAACGGATTCCGTTACTTCCTTCATGCGTTTTTTCATCTCTCCTTGACCGAACCCTGTCCCTTTGAACAATCCCATAGAAGACGCGTTGTTGTATATATCGGCACCTGCCCTCATACCAAACGCGTTACCCTCTACCATACTACGTGACATCTCGAAGCCTCTTCTATTGGCTTCTACGTTAGTCATACTTAGTGGAGACGCGGCAGATCCGTATCCAGTGTAAGTGCCACGGAGGGAATCTTGAATCATATCCGAATTTTGCCTACCGGACACGTAGGGTGAAAATATCAGTTTATCCGCTGTTTGAGATGCTGCTTCCATTAACGCGAAGGGTGCTAAGAGGGATCCAGCAACTGCACCCGTTATGGCACCGGCTCTGGCCACTGCACCGGCTATATTAGGTAGATTGCTAATACCTTTCCCACGTAATAGCATGGAACCTGCTTGAAGGGTTCCAGATACGCCCTTACCTGCCATCCAACCTGCTGCGTGTCCTGCATATCTTCCGCCAGCTTCCATTAACGTCTGAGATCTAGCTAAGTAGGCCGCCTCAGAAGCAGTAGCTGCTCCACCCAACCAAGTAGGCATGAGGTTCCTAAATCCTTGAGCAAAACCACGTACGTCGGCTTGTGACCCTCCTAACCCTTGAAACCTTATGGAGTCAACGGCAGCCATAGTAGCTAACCCAATGGCTACCGAACCTACTACTTGCATCCCTGCCATAGGCATATCACCTACTTTACTAGCCAATTCACGGCTCGCCTGTGCTTTCATCATCTGAGGATCGGAGTAATAGGGTACTGGCGGTGCGAATGGCATAGACATCCTACTAGCTTGTAGGAAGTTCATACCTGGCATCTGAAAATTGGGGTTGCCGCTGTATTGAGGCCGATAAGGGGCTAAAAAAGAGGGCGTTAGGTAATTAGAGTTTACCCCCCACCCCTGAGCGTTGGGATTGGCTCCGTACGCCCCAAAGTTAGTAGGGCTTCCGTAGTCATTTGGCATAGTTGCCTGAAACATTGGATCATTAGGGTAGGTCATAGTTAATCCTCTTTTCTCTATTTTACATTAGAGAATGTGAGATACTAGTCCTGTTACCTTAGCGTATCCATCTTTATCTCTAAATAGCTTAGGTGTTGAGTCTTTGATGCGCTTGTACTGGTCTTGCATTCTCTTCTCAATATCTAAATTATGAGACTCTAAAAAGAATTGCATGTGAGTGTATTTACGTAAATCGGATATCAGAGAGGACACGTCCATATTCGGTAAACTAGATTGTATCTTAAGCTTATTAACCAAGAATTCCTTATCTAACTGCTTTACGAGGTACTCTCTAAGTACGAGGTCTTGTATAGAACCTAGGGGAGGAACTTTTCCCATCTTTATAAAAAGTTCCAACCTCATTAAAGCCCAAGGTTCTTTTAAAAATTTTCACGCCCGGCCTGTAGAGCCAACGCGATCATTAGATCGAACTCGTTTAACTTGCCTAGTAGTATATCAATGATAGGAGAGGGTAACGTAACTAAATAGTCGTAAGCACCTTTAAGGTTAGAGTCATCAAAATCAGAGGTTCCGTAGGATTTCAAGGAAGCAGCCAACATAAAGTAGTTACTATATGTTTGGTATGTGTTCTGGGATTGTGCCTTAAGGTTGTCTAGTGCCTGATTAACTTTCATGATACTAGCACTACTACGAGTACGTAGAGTAAATTTCAATCCACGTAGTGAGTACTGCTTATCAAAAGAGCTATCGAAAATAATAGAATCGTAAATACCTAGCAACTCTTGTAGTTTGTATGGATCGTATTTAGATTCATCATCCTTAGGAATCTCAGACCCTGACTCCTTTAATAACTTCTCAGACTCGGTCATCTCTTTCTTAGAGGACTTCCCCTCTAGAGCGTCATCCAAGCTCGGCATATTAGCAAATGGGTCTGGCAAGGCATCATTCATAGTAGTTGTCGAAGTCGTCATAGTAGTCACCTGAAGTAGAATCGTTATAAGTCGGTAATAGTATCCCTCCTTCACTAGCAGAGTCAAATCCTGGATACGTTGCAAAGGTAGCTGAACCACCTACTTTTTCATCTGAGAAGCTAAAATCACCTGATAAGTATTTGTAACCGATGTACGCGAACACAGAAGAGTGTAACCAATCATCTGGTTCATCTGGGTGGTGGCGATACACTCTAGTACTAGCAGAGGTCTCCTCCTCATAAATGTTAAGTGCATCTTTCCATATATTCTTAGTAATATCATAGCTAGGCGTTTCAAATCTCTCAATACCGTGCTTGATTTTCATTACTACATCATCAATAGCGCGAGTCCTATCAGCTGATATAAACTGACCCTCTCTATTCCACTTAACAGCCACCTTAGCAGAGACATAATTTACTGCTATGACCTTATCAAATCCTAGTCTACTTTGAAGAGTTTGAACTTGTACTACGCCAACGCCTCTATCTGCAGCAATTAAATGGCATTTATATTGCCTATATAAGTCTTCCATGCGTTGAATCTGAATCAACGTATCAATACCTTGTATCTTTTCTGCGTAGATCAAATCCATCTTACCTGTTAGAGAAAATCCATAGACAGATGCCACAGTGAACGACTTAGTACTTGACGTTACTGACCAATCAACTCCTAGCACAATGAAAGCGTAAGACTTATCAGTAGGGCTAATTTCGTAGTACCCAGTACGTAGTGGATTACAGCACTGCATAGCATCCTTTACAGAGAGGGTCTTGCCAGCGAGGTCAGTAGATATTCCGAATACCTCCGTGGATAACTTAGCTGGTGAGTACATTCCGAAGGTCAACGCCTGTTGAACCTTAGCATATGTCTCTACCCACTTAGTAGGAGTTGTATTAGCTGACATTATTATCTGAGGTAGGTGGAACCCAATGTTATCTTTAACAGACGGTCTGGTTGCTACCCAACTACCTTTGGTGACATCGAGGGGTTTCTGACATCTTATACAGACAGGTGTAGCTGGGTTAGTACAAATCTTAATGCAGTTATCGTAGGTATCTGGGATATTGTAGTAGTTACAATGACTACACTTCATTATCCACTCAAATTTACAAGTCGTCTGCCATAGTAGCTCAATAGTATTGGACGTGGACTTAGCCGTACCTGATAAAATTTTATATCCATATTCTGAAGCGGATAGGGTCTCGAAGATAGCAGGTAACGCTGCAAAGCTAACATCTTGTACTTCATCATACATCAATTGATCGGCCATGATGCCACGGATCCTGTCCGCGTCTTGCTCATCCTGAGCATAGGACAAGTAGATACGCGACCCTGTCGTAAAGGACTTTTCCAGTACGTTCTTAGTGACGGAGTTATCTTTAAAGTATTTCTTGATAAGGGGTGAGTCAATAAATGGATCTAGGTAAGCCTTAGAGAATCTCTTAGCTTGCTCAGAGAAAGGTGTTACGTATAGTGAGTTGAAATGTTCTTTAGCTACTGATTGAGTAACCGACCTACCCCCTAGGGAAACTGACTTTCCTATCTGGCGACCTGCTATTAGTAACATAAACCTAGGCATTACATCATATATTCGACTCCAAGGCTGGTACCTATCGAAAGATAATTTCTTACCTTTTAACGTTAGTATCGCCCTAGCAAAAGAAGATGCCGGAGCGACGATCTTGTTAGCCTGTGCCATGTCATTTCCTACTTATAAAGATAACTTTACAAATATCTTACCTTACTTGGTATAACAAAAGTAGATGGGAATCTTTACCCGTCTATTCCAACAACTCCGGAGTTATATTATGAGTCGCAAAACTACAATCAAAATCGAAGGCGTTACAAACTTTGATATTCCACACGTCCTCTTCACTACTCGTGAAGAAATTGAAAACCAGTTTGGTGATCAATACCCCCAAATGGAGAATATGACTTATTCGTATTCTCTAAGTGAGGACGGAGATACCGCCACTCACACCTACTCTCAAGTTGATGGTACTAAGAACTCTTAACGAGTTCTAGGAGAGGCTGAAAAGCCTCTCTCTAAAAATCATTTTTTAGTAGAGCCGTAAACATAAGTTAGGAGTGTTTATCAATGTATGAAATGTCTGACGATTCAGTAGAGTTAACTCTCTGTAAGGTATCTTACTCAGTAAAAAACCTACTTAACATAGCAGGTAGACCTATCGAGAGCAACGCTCTGGCTAATCTCACTACTCTAGGCATAGTGACTAAATCACTAATGATAAAGGCTAGTTACCTAAAAGGTGTTACTCCGGGGAGTACTAATTCCAACAGATTATTGGGAGCTAGACCTACAGATATAATTTCCAACCTTAACAGTAGTATAGGTCTTGTTAACTCTGTATGTATGGATACTCCATCTATTCATATTTCCAGAAAATCCATTAGGTATCTACATAAGGTACTTAATTCTATCTTGTCTCATCTTAGTGTAACGAGGCTAATAGAGGAGAAACACAATGGATTGTTTAAATTAGTTTTAGTAGCAGGAACTAAGAATTATTCACCGGAATTATGGAAGGTAGTATCAGTAGATGAGCCACTTCTACGTGGAACAACTATAGGTACCGTTAGATCAATCCCCGTACACCCGGCCAACCTATCTTCTATTGTAGGTAGGAAATATATTCTTTGCATAGCATTTAAGATGCTGTCGTACACGATGCTACGGACAGCCAAGGAAATGCCTTTTGTATTGAATAACCAGTCAGTAGTCCAAGAAGCTAATAAGATGATATCTTTGTTTGAGGACATTCTATTCCAAGATACTGAAAAGCTAAAAGAAATCCTTGGTGAGGATATATACAAACTTGTAAGTAAAGCAAGTAGCTCTTCTAAGTTATCTGAGTTGTCATCGAGCATTCAATATACTATAAGTGCAGTTTCTAGATCGTTAATTAGACTGCTACAGACTACTATTACTTTACCAAACCTGCAGGTAGAATTAGATACGGCGGAGATATTAATACTCCCCGATAATGTCAGGTTACATCAGATACTTAGTGATGACTTTAGTATTGAAATGTCACTATCCGCAGAGAGTTTTGACGGTATAGTCAACCTAGCACGAGAGGGTGTCATACAAAAGAACTTATCCAGGAAAAAGTCCCTACGCGAAGTACCTGGAGTAACTGAAATCGTAGGAATGGTTAAGGAGCAAGTACCTGATGTTTCCGTTCTAGAGGATACTTATCTTTATTCCAAAATCCACATACCTTCTACACCTAACAATAACATTCTATCTCCTCACTTACGCCCTTCGGAACTAGACGTACAAGCGGCTATAGAGAAAATAACATCTAACCTGTATGAGCTTTCTACTATCAATACTTGGAGGAAAAATGCTAAAAGAATCAAAGGCATATAGCCAGTTGCTAAGCCACTCTGATGTAGTGAGGGATACCCAGTATGAGTATCCAGAAGAGGTAATCGACTGCTGTAAAAAAATGATGAGTCACTTCTCAGATTCATTAAAAGAAGATTACTCAGAACATGGTGAATCAGTCCACGAATTGTTTATTACACTAGGGGTGGCTACATCTGTTCTAACTGCTACGGATACCTCCATAGTAGATACTCCTATCTCAGCGTATCTAAATATCCGAGATCCTATCAAACCCTCTTGGACAGGTCTCAAAACATCCTCAGATGTAGCTCTTACTCCTCCAAGATTGCTAGGTAGTAGGTTCACTAAATCAATGTGTAAAGTAAAACTGAGAACAGCTAAAAAGGTAACTCCAAATGACCCATTCATATTTATCTGATGACCCTGTCTTATTATCCCTATCAGTACACGAAAGTGGATTGTCTGAATTAAGGATAGAGGACGTGACGCGATGTATATCACTAGAGGACGCAGTATCGGTACTCTCTACCGCACTTCCAGAACTTATGGAGAAGATGGCAGAAACAGTAGTAGAAGGAGATAAAGTCTCTAAGAACATGACTATCTTTCCAAAGTATGTAGTTAAAGTATCAAATACCAAGGGTGAGGTCTCTGCTCTATTATTTAACCAACAATGCCGTCGTCCGTACTACCAAAAGTTTAAGTCGTCTAGTGAAGAAAATATCCCTTGCTACGTAAATTTCATAGAGCAGATGATTTCCTTACTAGGGAGTCCTGATAAGGTGGACGAACTGTTCGCTAGGATGAACATAATAACTAAAGTAGGGGAAGATCCTTGCAAACTAACTGCATCTAACTATTTGTACCCTAGCATAGTATGTCAAATTGATTTGATTAAACGTACTGATTGTTACGGAGTTGATTCGATTAGATACGTTATGCCAAAGAATGGTATTAGTAGACAAGTACTATCTATGCCAAGAACTTGGATAAGATATACGGATCAGATAGATAATATAGATCGGAACTGGTTTAATCTTATGCCACTACCGAACTTCTTTGATACGCACAATATGTGCTTCGGTAGTATCTCTAAAGAGGATCTACTAGATTACGATGGTAAGGGTCCTGTAATCCTAGATCAATTCTTAGAGTTAGTGTACTCATCTTATTTCAATACTGACTTGTATTATAACGCTACGTTACATTGGAGTATCTCAAATGATACTAAGTCAAGAGATGTAATCACAGACGCTATGTTAGAGGTTATACCTAAGATAAATTGCCCAACATCTTCATTATCCAAGGGATCTTTAACATCAAAGTTACACGAGGCAATATCCTACCTGTACGACGAGTCATCTAACTTATTGGCTCATATAATACAACGCAACTACACTACAATGAGTAAAGGCTATGAAGACAGTTATTATCCCTAATTTCTCAATGGCGGTAAGTGAAGAAGTATTTCTTCAGGAAGAAGAATCCTTAAAAGATCTTCAACATGTATACGTGCAGGCTAATAACCTAAGCGTATTCCACTACGCGAAGACTTCTGGTGGGTATAGTTTCTCCTGTGTAGGGAGTCCTCTAGGACTTCCTACGAAGGTGACTAGCCTTCCAACTAAGCTTACTCAAAGCTTTAATCACTTGCCGGGTGGAAAGATACCTCTAGACCTCCTTAGTAAAATACTCTCCTTCTTTATGGAATACGCAGTGAAGGGGAGTGATGAAGCTATCGCACACATCTTATGGAATACCGTAACTTCCAAGTATGAGGTCGGTGTTCCTACTCAAAAAGTATCCTCAGCAGCGGCTAACTTCACTTATGATGATGTATTACCTCACCACGTCATCGTAGTAGATATCCACAGTCATAACTATATGTCCAGCTTCTGGTCAGGTACAGACGATATAGATGACGCTAAAGGGGTATGGTTATCTGGAGTATTCGGTAACGTCGGCACTAACCCGTCTTGTAACTGGAGGTATAGCTATCTAGGTAGGTTTATAGAGGCCGACCATGATGAAATATTCGATGCACCCTTTAATACCGTAAATTTACTAGCAGATTATCCGAAGGAGTGGAATGATAAAGTGACCGTTAGACCTGTGGTACCTAATAGAGGGTTACGTTGGGATAAGGATTGGTCCACTAGTAGGGAATGGCCCCATGGTATTGGTTACCCGTATGAGGGCCACAACTATCAGTATGGCGCGGATTTCGGAGCGGGTAGAGGTAACTGGATTGGATGGGAGGATCCTGACATTGAGTATGAGGGATACTTTGGACACACTAGAAACAGTGATGGGGTACCTGTAACTGAGGAGGATATGTACGACTTAGCAAGTGACACTTTGTCAGAACTGGGAGATTTAGCGTCTTTGATATCAAATTATAGCTTCTGTAAATCTATGTCGGAGGTATCTTCTCCGGGTGATTTGAAGGTTATAGACTCCCTAGTAACTGCCCTATACAATCTACGCTCTAGTATTTTAATGACTAGGAACAGTAATTTTCAAAGTAAGATTAGAAGTAAGATAGCGAGGTTGGAGATTGGCAGTATTACCCCACAAGTTACTGATGTCAGGTATAAGAAGTAGTGACTAGGCTACCACCTCGGTTACTTAGATAATAACAAAAGGCTCTTCGGAGCCTTTCTTTTTAGAAGTGAGAAAGTTCGATGTTAAGTTACACACCCAATAAGTTAATTCAAAATGTGGTTATATTTGGCGTAGGCGGTTCTGGAGCTAGAGTAGCCTCTCTAGTATGTCAACAACTGATGACAGAAGAGCACTCTAGTAAAACAAAAGTAATACTCATGGATGGTGATGTTGTAGAAACTAAGAATTGCCGTCGTCAGTTGTTCATACCATCCGACGTAGGTAAAAATAAAGCTGATGTCATTGCAGAACGGTATAGTAGAGCGTTCAAAAGTAACATTATCTCTATACCTAGCTTTTTCCCATCTACGGAAGTCGTCACTGACTTCTTTAGAGATATTTCAGATAATCCTAATAAGTATTGTAGAAGTTTGTTCGGAGTAAAGGAAGATTACAGAGTACTGTTCTCTCTTACCAGGGCTCTAGCCTGTGTGGATAGTAATCAATTCGAGGCATCACAGGATAATATGGATGAGTACTTACGAATAGATCCCTCTAGACTCTACTTAAAAATGTCATCTGGTCTTACGGTGTTTATCCTTGCCGTTGATAGTATCCCAGCTCGTCTATCAATCTTAGACTTCATAACAAAGTTGGCTACGATACCTAATATAGTAGTAAATAGAGCCTCTCTATCCCTTAGAGGACCTAACGGAGATGGGCAAGGGAACGAGTATGGTATACATGCACCGTATGGTGTAAGTAGTATGGCTGAAAATCTATTGGTTATTGATGGAGGGAACGAGGATAGTTTCGGCCAAGTCTGTTATTTCCATCCAGTTCAGTTCTCTCTGTGCCCTACTGAGATAGCGGATTTAATTCCAGAGCGTTCCCCGTACCGGTTCCATACTCCAGTAGTTCCAATGCCGACAGGACGGTACCTTAACATGAAGGAAGGGGTTAGTACTCGTCGCTGTGGGGATATGGATCAAACACTAGCTATTAACAACTTAGTAGCTACTTGTATGCACGTCATCTTCCAGAACTTGTACTATAACACTCCAATGACATTCAATCGTATAAGCTTCGGTTTAAACGGAGCGTTCACCTCTGAGTACATGGGACTCAAGTGGTTGAAAGGAGTTTTAACGACAGATAAGAACTACTTGTTTGGTACTATTACACCAGGGGAGGTAGTGGCGGATAGTATTGGCAATATACAAAACATGAGTCCAGTGAACCGTATTCGGTATGGGTTCTGTGGACAATCTATCAATAGCGTACCTTCTGATGATAGTGAAAAGTGTTCAGTGGTGTTTGGTATTCTGCTAGGTGTGTCTATACACCCATCCAAGGATGACTATAATAATGACGAACTAGGTCGTAGGTTCACTAGCATCAATAATCAATCGGACTTGCTACGTTACTTAGATAGAGGACTTTCGGATCGTGGCAGCTTACGTCCTGACTTCAGTAAGGGTGAGAAAGGATTATCGCTACTGACGAATACTACTTACTTAGATATATCGTGGTCAGAGATACTCGGTCAAATATTCCATAAGCATCATCAAAAGGGAATGTTTAGCCAAGAGAACGTCTCCGCACTGTACGATGCTTGGGGTAAGTATAGTTTGTATGGACTAAGAGCGGAGAATCCGTATCGGTCATTATCCCAATTAACCTCTGATGCGACTAAGTATAGGGACTTCACTAACTTACCTACACTTATTGGATTTAACACTGGAGGATTGAGAATAGGCTACTCTTGCGTGTCTACACATGGATTTATAAAGGTAGACGGTATTTTAGGAGGTAATTTAGATACTGTTATCACGCCCAAATTTATGAATACCGATACTTATGAGTTAACTAGACTTGGTAAGTTCCATAACAAGGCAGATGAGGATCATGAATACGGGGTGGAAGAAGTGTTGTCCACGGGTATGGCTCTACTAGTTAGTATTATAAAGCCTTTGATACTTAAGGATGTGAGTCGAAGCAGATCTGCGTTGGATTATGCAGTAATGCTAATGAACTACCATAGCCCAGAATGTGTCCCTACGGCTACGCAGGACAGTAGTGTAGACATTGTAGGTGCATTTAATATAAGTGGAACGAAGTCTTATCTAAGGGAAGTTTACTCTGACCATGAACCTGTTATAGGTATTGTGGACTCCTGTGGGTTGATACTTACCTCTGTAGAAGATATCGTTGAAGCATTAACCGATATGAGTAAGGAACCTTACAGCCTATCTCATAAGAAAGTACGGGAACTGCTGACCTTAAAGGAATACGGCATTGTAATGTACCTAGTTCTAGCTAATGGACGTAAGACTATGGTTGATAAGCTAGTAGCTGAGTTCGGAAGTGACTACTTGATTACTATTGTTGAGAAGTGTATTGAGATAGAAGGGACTGACGCATCTAAGTTAGTAGTAGAATGCAGTGCAAGGGTTACGCTAGGACTATCGGATAGACCTATTAAATCTTTAAGTAGTTGGATCAGTACCTACGGTAGAAGCACTCCAGTAATCTATGTGGAGGACCCGGACCAGGACCAGGACGATGATGAAGATGAAGACTACGAAGAAGACTACGCGGAAGAAGAATATTACAATGATGACGGTAATTAGATGCTAGGTAGATAAAAAAGGGGGGTTCGTAAGAACCCCTTTTTTTAGCTTATCAATTCCCTGGAAGTTTGTTGGTTATTATCAACAACCGTGTATCTAGCTAATTCCGATCCACTCTTACGAAGCAACTTCAGTAATCCGGTCTCTTTATCATACAGGTAACTACCTAACGAAGAATCGTCTAAGTCTTGGAGTATATCATTACTACCTCTAGTCACTACATTGAAGTACGCGTATATAGCTCCTTCGATGCAAATAGCATAGTACCCTGACTCAGTAAACACAAAAGACAAACTATAGAGGCCATTTCCGAACTCCGATAGTACAGGCGGTGTCGTTAACCCAAAGAATATTTCGTTATCTTTTAGTATAGTTACTATAAAAGAAGTTTTACCTTCTAAGAATTGACTATCGTAGAAAGGAACGTAGGCCGTTGAAGCCGTTTTTATTTCCGCGTTTAACATAAGTGTTTCCTCATGAGGTCTAGGTAAACTCTAATAGCCTTTTCCTTTAGTTCTAAGGACTCTTGGCATTCCTTCACATCAGGTACCTCTCCTTCACGCCAGTAGCGATGTATGTCTTCATTACGTAGGAATTGGTTAAAGGGGTAAACCACGGATGGGTACCCCTCGTAGTGTAGGCAGTAAGCACACACTTTAGCCACTTCCTGACATATAGAGGATAATGCAGAGCTACTTAACTGAGCTACTCTTTGAATCTCATCTATAAACCAGGCTAACTCTAGACTAGTTACATGAGGTACTGCATCCGGATCCTCTAAATGTGCATCGACGTTATTTAAGGTTTCAGCTAGTTTGATCACCAATCCAACTTCATAGAATACGTCCTCGAAGTCTGGGTGCTCCTCACTCTTAAATAAGTTAATTATCAAACTAATCTTAATAGCCAATCTCTGTAGCTGATTTGCACTAAGAGGCTCTGAATCCTTAGTTAGAGCGTCTACCCATACCTCTGGCTCGATTTCCTTCCAATCGGGTAAAGAGGAGTCTAACGCTGATTCTGCCGAATGTATAGACCGGATTTTCTCCAAGATAACAGTTAAAGATCTATCTGCTATCGTCGGGTTTAGCAGGTGATCAGTTATCATGCGTATCTCCCGATAATCGCTTTCAAGTCTACAGGTAGAGACGCTATAATTGGACCTGCTTCCGGCCCTGCATCTAGGATCTCCTTAACAGTATCTTTACCTAACGCATCTTGAAGCGCAGGTAATACCTCTAATATCTGCTGTAATCCGACCTCTTTACTGCCCATTTTAAAAGTTTCAGACGCATTCTTAGTGAGAGCTTCTGTATAGATATTCCACCCTTTAAAATGTAAGTGATTCTCGGTATCTACGTGATTGATAGAATCCAAGATCTTTTGATTGGCTTCCTTAGTCAACCCCCCGAAATCTACACTTTTTACAACAGTTAGTAGGTCTAGGTAATCATTAGAGCCAGTCATAAAAGCTCTTTTAGATAATGCAGTGCATATATTGCTCTTATCTAAAGACTCTGGTTGTAGGTAAGCCTGTAAAAGGGGTGAATCGAGTACTTCTTGATGTCCGGGTGATTCCGAGTTCAAACTACGAGCTACTTTTACTAGTCCATTAACATCTCTAGACTGATGTAAGTTATGTACGTAATGTAGCGCGTTCTCTACTTCGGCAGAGTACCTACTGGCCGAAGCTGACTTCTGCAGTATCTGACCTTCTAGTTCACTAATGGCTTTCTCTACGTGGTCTAAAACACCATACAAAGCGGCAGCCTTTTTAACTAAATGGCTGATAGTGGACGAGACGGGTTGATGAGCAATCTTCTCAAGGTACATGACCTTGTGTGCGGAGACGATAGTCATATCTCTGTTGCTAATAGGGTAGCCAGATGAAGCCTCTAAGGTTTGATTGGCCGTTTTAAGGTGTCCACTTAGATGTGGAAGGTAAGCTAGTAGCTCTTGCATTACTGGAATTGTCATTTATCTCTACCTCTATTAAATGTTAGGTACAATCTTGAAGGCGGGTCTACCTTGGCTTTCACCTACCAGTCTATCTAACCCACCTACAAAATTAAAATTATCATAATTAAAGCGTTGAGTTCTACCATCTGGGAGTTCTACGGAATGTCCTCCGATATGAGTATCGAACATTTCCTTGGTCTTTGCACCACTACCCAGATAATTACCCAGTATTTGTTGAGTTAAATTAACTCCAGCCATGTCTAGGGATCCAGCTCGTCTATTCAACGTCGGTGATGCCGCTACTAAAGCCATCGCTTTAACGCGCTTCTCGTCAGGATCTTCCTCATCTTGAACTGACTGTACAAGCTTACTGATGTAGTTGTTGTTATCAGAAGTCATTGCACGTCCAAGTACGTGGCCAACGATACCACTGGCCATACCGATACCGCCAGCAATTGCCAAGGGAGTAGCTGTACGACGTAAGATATCCATCATAGCGACGCGGTTACCCATAGAGGCACTGATAGCAGCTACGGTAGGTACGGCAATAACCCCGGCTAGGATAGTCGGTAGTACTGATCCCACTAGACCGGCTTTAGCACCGTGAGCAATCGTAGATCCTAGCGTAGGCACTTGGTGAGATGCAGGATGTGTCTTAGATAATGTCGCGTACTTCTCTACTACAAAAGCTTTCTCCTCTGGAGAGAGCTGATTAAATTGTTGGTTGTCTATCATTGCTGGTAACGTCAAAGATCCGCCAGTCATCGTATTAGCGTGTAGTAGACTTCTAGCTACTAGCTCTTCTCGTGATAAAGGCATAATGGTACTCCGGTTTGGTTCAGAGCTATTTTAGACTAGTTACAATGGATAGACACTACTTTATACAAATTCTCAGTGTAACCTCTCCTAGATGAGAATCATTCTTGTTACATCTGTTACAAAATCTGTTACAAAATTTTAGGGGTTAAGTTA
>OFRF01000077.1_pt1 | contig 31227 bp, 25 predicted proteins | sample 1543081 | NCBI WGS metagenome assembly OFRF01 (sample SAMN07774232, study PRJEB24372) | wastewater metagenome
CCCGGCGAACCACACGTATTCGCTTGATTACGAACTATCACCTAAGCAGATGCGCGCGTACTTCGAGATGGAGCAGACGCAGATGTTGACGCTCAAGGGCAAGCTACCGAGTGTCCTGGCCATCAACGCAGCCGCTGTGGCAACGAAGCTGCTGCAGATCAGTTCAGGCGCTGTATATGACGGCACCGGCAAGTACGCTGTGGTGGACACCGTGCGCTACGAGATGATTCTTGACCTCGTCGAGCAACGCAAGCACAGCTTGTGTTTCTTCTTCTGGAAACATCAACGCGATGCGCTGGTTGCCGAGGCCACGAAGCGCAAGGTCAAGTTCGCTGTGATCGACGGCGGCACGTCTGATCGTGACCGCGACGAGATCGTCAAGGGCTACCAGGCCGGTGTGTACCAGACGATCTTTGCTCACCCGAAGTCTGCAGCGCACGGGCTGACGCTGACGAAGGGCACCGCCACGATCTGGCCCTGCCCGACGTACGACCTTGAAGTGTTCAAACAGGGCAGCAAGCGCCAGCACCGCATTGGTCAGACACAGAAAACAGAGACCATCGTCATCGTGGCCAAGGGCACGATCGAGGAGAAGGTCTACGAGCTGATGCTGGGCAAGGACGCCCGCATGACGAACCTGCTCGACCTATTCGGCACGTTGACGCCCGCGGCCTCTGCCACCAAACCCAAGAAAAAGAAAGTGATGGAGACGGCATGAAAGCAGGATGGAAAAACCGGATTGAAGAACGCCGCTACTTTGAAGAGAAGAAAGTAGCCCAGTCCCGCCGTGCCTCCGAAAACATGCGCGTCCGCATGGCGATCGAATGGAAGCAGGCTGAGATGGCCAAGGTGGAAGAAAGACGTGGTAAACGGGTGGGGCAGATATGAGCTGGGCATCAGCACTCAGGCAGCAGCCGAGGACATCGCGCCCCTGCACAAAGTTCACACGACCGACGATTCCGCAGCACACACCTGACTGGGCGCGTCTCGTGTCTCTTGACTTCGAGACGTACTACGACCAGGACTACACCCTGTCAAAACTCAGCACGTCTGAGTACATCCGCGATCCGCGGTTCAAAGCCCAGATGATGGGTATTAAGGTAGGCAATGGAAAAACTCGAATCATCCCCGCAGCGAAAATTCGTACCGAGCTGGGTAAGATCAACTGGGCGACTCATTCTCTTCTGTGCCACAACACTCAGTTTGATGGCTTTATTCTGTCTCACCACTATGGTATTCATCCTGCGTATCTGTACGACAGCTTGTCTATGGCTCGGGGGCTCCACTCTAATGACATTGGGGCTGGCCTTGACGAAGTTAGCATCTTTTACGCTGGTGGTGGAAAGATCGAAGGCTCTCTCGAGAAAACCAAGGGCGTTCTGAACTGGGACAAGAAACTGTTCGCCGAGACAGCCATCTACTGCGCCAACGACGTTGACGAGATGGTGCGCGTCTTCAAGCTCATGCTGCCCAAGATGCCGGCCGACGAGATGGACCTCATCGACCTCACCTGCCGTATGTTCTGCAGCCCGGTGTTGAAAGTCGACATTCCGCGTGTCGAGAAGGAGCTCGAACGTGAGCTGGACCGGCGCGAGAAACTGATGTACGCAGCAGTAACTCCGGCCGACTGGGAGGACGCCAAGCTCCTCAAGGGTAAGGAAAAAGAGCTCACCGGTAAGGAACGTGACATGCTGATCATCAAGCGCGTCATCGGCTCCAACGAGAAGTTCGCTGACCTGCTGCGCGCCGAGAGCATCGAGCCGCCGATGAAGATCAGCCCTGCGTGGATGAAGCTGGGCAAGGAAGAGCGCGAGTCGCCCGAGGGCGAGGCTCGAAAGTACGCCTACGCTTTTGCCAAGGACGACATCAAGTTCACCGACCTGCCCAACATGGTCGAGGATTGGGGGTTCGACCTGGAGAAGCCGGATCAGGTCAAGCTCATGGTCGCCAAACAGGAGCGCCTGCAGGCTCTGGTCGATGTGCGCATTGCGGTCAAGTCCACTACCAATGTGACGAGGGCCGAGCGCTTCTTGACAGCTGGTGCCAACGGCATGAGTCTACCGGTGGGCTATGCCTACTACCGCGCACACACAGGGCGCTGGGGCGGGCAGAACAAGATGAACATGCAGAACTTGACCCGTGGCGGTGAACTGCGCCTATCGATCATGGCCCCGAAAGGCCATAAGATCGCTGTGCAGGACTCAGGCCAGATTGAATGCCGTGTGAACGGCTGGCTCTGGGGTCAGGACGATCTGATGCAGGCATTCAGGGATGCTGACCGTGGCATTGGGCGTGATGCGTACTGCAACTTCGCCGACCACGTGTATGGCCGCACGATTACCAAGGCCGACAAAACAGAGCGCTTCGTTGGCAAGGTCTGCGTACTGGGCCTCGGCTTCCAGATGGGCGCACCCAAGCTCCAGATCACCTTTGCCAAGGGTGCTCTGGGTGGACCACCAGTGCACTTCCCACTGGAGCAGTGCAAGATGATCGTCAATACCTACCGGATGAAGAACCACAGGATTCAAGCCGGGTGGAAGATTTGTCAGAACATCATCGAAGACATGGCAGCCGGCCGCGAGGGCAGCTACGGACCAATCAACTGGGAAGCCAACACCATCTGGCTGCCCAACGGCATGGCCCTGAAGTATCCGGACCTGAAGAAGTCCATGGGTGACAAGGGTTGGGAGGAGTGGACATATCAGGCCAAGGACCAGCGCAAGAAGATTTATGGCGGTCTGCTCTGCGAGAACATTGTCCAGGCCTTGGCCCGGATCATCGTGGGTTGGCAGATGCTTCAGATCAGCCGCAAGTACCGCGTCGTCATGACCACACACGATGAGGTCGTGGCGATGCCGAAAGCTACCCAAGCTGATGCGTGCATCAAGTTCATGGCCAAGTGGATGTCGACACCGCCTGCGTGGTGTTCAGATATCCCGTTGAATTGTGAAGGCGGGTATGACGACAACTACTCAAAATAGATAGCCATGCGCATAACCGATGCGGGGCGCAGCGTATTGGACTCGTGGCTCAAAGTTACTGAGCACGACTTCAAGGTTGTCAACTACGACTCAGAGCGAGGCGAGTGCTGTGTAGTCCAGTACACGGGACCTACCCGTGCCCTTGCCGTCCACGAAGGAACCACAGTCGAGCTTGCTCGGCTGTGGAAATTGGCGCTGATCACTCGGCGTCTTAGTCAGTAACTTAGGAGTTCCCATGATTAAGTTTGAAGACCCTGAGCATTTCGCTCGGGTGCTGGAGTTCGCACTCCAAAATAAATGCATCGATAAATTGAGCGAGAGGCTCGACTACCTGGCGCACTACGCGGGTGGTGAAAACACGTGTCACATCCATAGAGACTGGGCGCCCAACAGCTTCTCGTTCGCCATGAGAAAACCCGATAGCCAGTTCTGGTTCAACGGCGGGCTGATCTACTCCGGCCCCGGCCAGCCGCTCGACGGTTCAGCCCCTGCGTTGACTGTCGGAATAGGGGTCGACAGTTCTCAACATGGCTGGTCCATACACACCTGAGTGTGTTGAAAAAACTCACAGTGCGTTCGTATATCTACGTACGATTAGTCTTAGAATCCACCACACCGAAAGGAAAAACATGACAGCAGTCATCGAAAAAACCACCCGCGCCAAGACCGTCAAAGTGGTCACTGAGCGCCTAAATCCTCTGACCCTCGGTGCTGCCACCGACAAGATGTGGGCGCTGCGCGAAGAGAAGCGCCTGCTTGCAGTTGAAGAGAAGCGCATCAACACCGAACTCACCGCGCTGGAGACCACGATCTTCGGATTGATGGATGCCCAGGACACCCGCAAGGCTGAGGGCAAGAAGGCCGGCATCTCCATCGGTGAGGCCGTCGTCGGCAACGTCGAAGACTGGGATGCCCTGTGGCCCTACATCGTCAAAAACAAGTATTTCCATCTCGTGCAGAAGCGGGTTTCCGATCCGGGTTTGCGCGAGCTGTGGGAAAAGGGCAAGACTGTTCCAGGTGTGCAGCCCTTCACAAAACGCACCCTGAGTGTCCGTTCGCTCTGATATCTAACCTCTAAGAAAGATTCAATATGGCTACCGCCAAGAAAACCCCCGCCTCCAAACCCGCAACATCTACTGCGGTCGCTGTCAAGAAGCCTTCCAGCGCCAATATCGTCTCCATCCAGGAGGCTCTGAAAGCCCAGGCTGCCAGCATGAGCGAGCGTACTGCTCCGCCTTCCGGCAACTCGATTCGCGTGACCCAGGACAAGAAGTTCATCCTGCCGGACGGAACCACCACCCCCGGCCCACTGGAGCTGGTGATCGTGGACTTCACGAGCAAGAATGCCTTATACGAAGTTGCGTTCGATCCGAAGAACATCGCCCCACCGGCATGTTTCTCACTCGGTACTGACATCAAGAAAATGGTGCCTTCGAAAAACGCACCTGTGCCCCAGTCGGCAGACTGCGGCTCCTGCCCCATGAACCAGTTCGGCTCTGCCGGTGCTGGCAAGGCGTGCAAGAACAGCCGCATGCTGGCCGTGCTACCGCCTGACGCTGACGAGAACACACCGATGTGGACTCTGAGCACATCGCCCACAGCGAACAAGGGCTTCGACGGCTTTGTCACTTCTGTGGCGCGCGTGTTCCAGATGCCACCTATCGGCGTAGTTGCCACCGTTGGTTTCGACGAGAACGAGACCTATGCCAAGCTGGTGTTCAGCAACCCTGTACCCAACGCAAGCGTCGGTGAGCACTTCGCCCGCCAGGCCGAGGCTAAAGAAATGCTGGCCGTTGAACCCGACGTATCTGGCTTCGTGAAGGCTCCGCCTGCACGTGGCAAAGCACCTGCTCGCCGTTAATCATGGCAGTGCGTCAGCTCCACATCACAGAGGCCCTCGTGTCGTTTCGGCGGCTGGGCCGAATCATGCACGAGCTGACTCTTGAAGAAGTAATGGCAGCTCTCAGTCTTGAGGCTGCTACTCAGCGCCGGTTGTCGCTCACAACCAAACTGGTAGATCGGGCAGTTCAGCTCGAGAGCCAAATCACTCGTAAACGCCTACAGGAGAAATTTCATGGCAAAAGCACCTAAAACCATTTCCGCCGCTGAGAAAAAAGTTCAGCAGACCAACCTCAAGGAGATGCTGAAGGTCCACAACGGCAACATCAAGTCCATCGCGGCAGAAACCAAAGCAGCGCAGGCGGCGCTGGCTGCTGCCAAGAAAAGTGCTGACGCGCTGGCGAAAGACGCTGAGAAGGCCGCAGCGGCAAAACGTAAAGAGGCTGATACGGCACTTGCGGCTGCTCAGAAATCTTTCGCCGCTGCAATGGCCAAGGCCGACAAAGCCACTGCTGCCGCAGCCAAGGGCACCGAAAAGCTGAACGCTCAGATTGCAGCGCTGGAGGCACTGCCTGTAGCGACGGCATCGAAAGCAGTCAAGGCGGCTAGTCCAAAAGTGGTGAAGGAAACCGAAGAAGCGTGAAGTAAGGCCGCTCAAACGTCTAAGTAAGTACAGTGTCTTGCGCTGTTTCTTATTTAGACGCAAGATTACCCCGGTGAAAAGAAACCGAAAGGATATATGAAACACATAATGATCGACCTGGAGACGCTGGGTACCGTGGCTGACGCCGCAATCATGAGCATCGGCGCGGTACGGTTCGACCTCGACTCAGACAAGATTGACGATACGGGGTTTTATGCCTCGGTCTCAATCGACTCAAACACTGAGTTTAAGCGGCGTATCCAGGAGGACACCCTGCTCTGGTGGCTAAAACAGCCGATTGAAGCACAGACTGTTTTTCATGAGTCTAAGCAGACACTCCCAGCCGCGCTGCACGATCTGGCTGACTGGATCGGTACTGACGACTGCCATATGTGGAGCAACGGCGCTGATTTTGACCTGCCCATGTTGGCCCACGCATTTACCCAGTGCGGCATGGAGGTGCCTTGGAGATTCTGGAATTCGAACTGTTTCAGAACCTACAAGAAGTTACCCGGCGCTAAAAACGTCAAGCTGCCGATGCTCGGTACAAAACACAACGCACTTTTTGATGCGATCCATCAGGCCAAAACGGCACAGGCTATCCAGGCCAAGTTGTTCGGCGGAAACCACGTTATGAAGGCAAAGACATGAACAACATCGACGCAACTCTCGAAGAGCGCGGCTCCCGGTATGGCGAGTTTGCCGAGCACGCTCGGATCACCCAGAACATCAAAGCTGCGATGGTGGACAGCCCCAATTGGGCGAAGCTGCCGCACTATCAGAAGGAAGCTCTGGAGATGGTGGCCCATAAATTCGGACGGCTGCTCAACGGTGATTTCATGTACGAAGATAACCTCATTGATACGGTAGGATATGCTCAACTCGCCCTCAACGACACGAAAGCCGCGAACTCCAAAGTGGCAGAACACCTCACGGTCTCGAACATACCTAGCTTGGCGAAATCTCCGAAGTCGGTGTCTAAACCCAAATAATGCTTCGTTCGAGCACTACGGTGCGCGGGGTATCACCGTGTGCGCCGAGTGGTTGGATGACTTCGATCAGTTCTTCAAGGACATGGGCGAAGCGCCTGAAGGGCTAACTCTCGAACGTAGAAACAATGATCTTGGGTATAGCCCTGACAACTGCGTGTGGGCGTCGATCCGTGATCAGCTGAATAATCAACGGCGAAACATCCGTGTTGAGTATCGAGGTAGGTCGCTGACCCTCGGGCAGTGGGCTACAGAACTTGGCATCCAGTATGACACTATCTGGCGCAGGTATAGCAGAAAGTTAAGTCTGGACAAGGTACTTTCGCCCGTAAGCATCAAAGCGTCAGGATGGAAGCACGGAACACGCACCGGATACGAGTATGGTTGTCGGTGTGCTGAATGCACAGCGTTCAACGCTGCACGGGGCAGGAAACAAAGGGCCGCCAAACATGGCAACACCTGAAAATACGTTCATCGCGTCAGTTCACCGGCATCTGCCGGTTGACCTGTACTGGATGAAGAACCACAACCAATACAACGGCGGTATAGCTGATTGCTGGTACAGCGGCCCTGCGGGCGATCTGTGGGTCGAGTACAAGTTTATCGTGATACCCAAGCGCGATGACACTGTCATTAAAATCACCCTCTCCGAACTCCAAAAGGAGTGGCTTACTTCACGGCACGCCGAAGGGCGTACTGTGGCAGTCATCGTCGGGGCAAAGGAAGGCGGCGCAATGTTCTTCGGCACCGATTGGGTGCCTGAGATTAACGCCAGGCTATTTCGTAAGATGGTGCTCTCGCGAACCGAGCTCGCCATTAGAATAAAAGCGACGGTGTACTAGTACACTGCCCCCCCCCTGTGCGATTTGCACTACCTTTTCAAACATCACTGAAAAAGGATTCTTTTAGGAGCACTCCCATGCGTAACTCTGAGACCGGTCTCTTTCCTGCCCTAGAAGCCGCCCTTAAAGCGGCTTCTACCCCTTTAGATTGTCAAGTATTGTTCGACATGCCTTCGATCAAAGAGCATGCTTCCTCTGTTAACAGAGTGTCGGACTATTTAGGAGGGCTGTGGCGAAAAGGTCTGGTCGTGAGGTTACCTGCCCCTAAAGATGCAAACAACAGGTCCCGGTGGATGTACGAATGGAAGGGGCAGAAGGGCCCTAAAATTTATGATCACGCGCTGGAGTACACACCTAAAGTTCTAGCAGACCGTCCCACCGTTTTAATTACTGAAGAGGGGAACGTCATTACGTTGGAATTTCCCAACCTGGTAATCGTAGTCAAGCAAAAACCTGGTAAATAAATTCTGGCCCTTCGGGGCCTTTTCTCGCCCCTGTAATCTTATGTCTAACTTAGGTCTACTATCAAAAGAAGAAGACGCCCTCGCCGCCGCACAGGGCTGGAGTCTGAACCACGTGTTCGACCTGAGCACCAACAAGTGGCGAGTAATGGTGTTGGGGATGCCCAGCGCCGAGACCGCGGCGCACTTCGTCGTCAACCAAGCCCGCAACGGACACCCCCTTGCGACCAAAGCACTTAGGCTCGTCATGCACGGGCCAGAAAGAAAGAAATGACCTTCCGTCCTACCCTGGCGGTGAACGCCGACTTCGCCAAGATTCAGTACCCGGTCTATGCATCGCCCAAGCTCGACGGGATCAGATGTTCGATCGTAGATGGCAAGGCTTTGAGCCGCACACTCAAGCCGATCCCAAACAAACACATCTACGGGCAGCTTAGCAACCATAGCCTGAATGGTCTGGACGGTGAGCTGATCGTCGGCTCACCGACTAGTCCGACCTGTTACAACGAGTCGGTGTCGAACGTCATGGCGTTCGACAAAGTACCTGATTTCTCGTACTACGTGTTCGATCTGCATGATTGTAAGCACGGCTATGAAGATCGCCTGCGGTTCCTCCACAGCGACGTAATACGCGGCCCGCTGCCTAGCTTCATCAAGATTCTCGAACAGTCCCTCCTAGCCAACGAAGACGACATGCTGGCCTATGAGGCTGCCAAGGTCGAAGAGGGCTATGAGGGCATCATATTGCGCTCGCCCGAGGCACCCTACAAGTTCGGCCGCTCCACTGTGAAGGAGGGGTACTTGTTGAAGGTCAAGCGCTTCGAAGACAGTGAGGCGGAAATCATTGGCTTTGAGGAGGAATTAAAAAATGGCAATGCCGCCGAAACCAACGAGCTCGGACGCACCAAGCGATCCACCGCTGCAGCTGGTCTGTCTGGTAAAGGAACACTGGGTGCGTTCCAAGTCCGGGACGTGGTCACAGGTGTTGAGTTCTCGATTGGGACCGGTCTCACCGCCGCCCAGCGACAAGAAGCCTGGGATCGCCGGCCCGAGCTGCTCGGGGGCTTCGTCAAGTACAAATACTTCCCCGTCGGAGTGAAGGATAAACCCAGGCACCCAGTGTTCCTTGGCATGCGCGACGCGAGGGATATGTGATGAAAGCCCCATATCTCTCAGAGCGTATCGCTATCAGGAACGCAATCGCCCGATGCACAAACCCAAACCACAAGTTTTATAAAGACTATGGCGGTCGCGGGATAACGGTCTGCTCGGCTTGGATCAATGACTGGAACGCCTTCATTATTGACATGGGGCCTAAACCATCTCCGGGGCACCAACTCGACCGGAAGGATAACGATCAGGGCTACTTTAAAGAAAACTGTAGGTGGGTTACACACGCAGAAAACAATCAAAACAAGCGCAACACCATCTGGGTTGAATATGGTGGAAAGACTATTCGCCTTAGAGAAGCTAGTGTTCTGTCAGGCATTAAATACCGCACTCTATTTGATAGGTGGGTTGCAGGCGACGTCGGGCCATGTTTGTTTCGGGTTCCCAGCCACAGTTCCAGAGAACACGCCCCGTTTCGGGTCACTCCTACGAGGGCACCAGCATGATCTCAGCGAAAGTAATCGAAGACAGCACATGCACCCACGGCAAACGTCTGACCACATTTGAGCTGTGCTACCCACGGTTCATTCACTCTGAGTTCATGACCCACCGGGTGTTTAGCCGGAACTCCATGTCAAGTCGTGCGGTACCCGTGGCAAAAATGATTGAGCAGGTGCGCACCAATCCTGCTATGCCTATCCATTGGGGCCTGAACCAAAAGGGCATGCAGGCGGCCGGTACTATTACTGACACTATGGAAGCTGAACAACAGTGGCGCAGGGCCGCTCGGCAAGCAGCGGACTGTGCCGAAGCGTTGAGCGCAATAGGCCTGCACAAACAGGTTGCAAATCGAATCTTGGAACCGTTTCAGTGGATGCGCACCATCGTCACAGCCACCGAGTGGGACAACTTCTTTGCTCTGCGTGAGCACCCTGATGCGCAGCCGGAGTTTCATGCGTTGGCTAATGCCATGCACGTTGCCATGAATGACTCAACACCAGTAAACCGGGGGCGTCCGGGCTACTCTGGTGATGTGTCGGCATGGCACCTGCCCTACATTCTCCCGGGTGAGCGCGAATACTACCTTGGTAAGGTCTTGCCGAAGCTCAGTGCAGCACGCTGTGCGAGGGTGTCGTACTTAACCCATGACGGGTGCAATCCGACAGTCGACGCTGACCTTGCGTTATTTGAACGTCTCGTTGGTGCCGAACCACAACACGCATCACCGGTTGAACATCAGGCGTACCCAGCAGCAGAGAAGACTACAACCAGCGGCAATTTTTGCGGGTGGGTTCAGTACCGTCAGGTATGGAATAAAGCGTGACCGACGCGCCGCTGCGCATCCTGAATCTGCAGGAGGCAGCGGCGTTGCTGCGCGTACACAAGACCACGCTCTCTGAGCGTGCTAAGGCTGGGCTGGTCCCGGCTGCCAAGGTCGGGCGTGCCTGGACCTTCATCGAACAAGACCTCGTTACCTTCCTTCGGGAGCAGTATTCATGTCACTCTACAAAAACCCCGGCAGCGAAATCTGGTGGGTCAGCATCTCGGTCCCAGGCCACAAACGGGTACGAGAATCAACTGGTGAAACTTCTCGCGCAGCGGCGCAAAGAATCCACGACGAGCGCAAAGCAGCAATCTGGAAAATTCCACCAGCCCTGACCGGCAAGACGTGGGGCAACGCCGTACTCAAGTGGGTCGAAGCAGCTCCACGCTCAAGTGCTGAGATTGCCAGCATCCTGTACTTCGGACAACACTTCCCCGACTGCAAGCTCGCGGACATCACACCTGAAACTGTCGACGCCGCGCTGCGCAAGTTCTGCAAGACAGCTGCCAACTACACGCGCCATCGCGCTCGTGTCTCGGCGATCTTGAAGATGTCGGATGTCGACATCAAGCTGGTCACGCGCAAGGCAGGCAAGACCAAGGAGCGCGACTGGTTGACCCACGAGCAGTGGGCCAAACTGCGCGCCGAGCTGCCCAACCATATGCGGGCCATGGCTGACTTCTCCATCACCACAGGTCTGCGCCAGTCCAATGTACTTAACCTCAGATGGGACCATGTCGACATCAAGCGCAAAGTGGTGTGGGTCGAGGCCATCAACGCCAAGGGCAAGAATGCTATCGGCGTACCACTATCAGTAGAGGCTATCAATGTGCTCAATTCCGTACAGGGCACCCACCCTGAGTTCGTCTTTACGTACAACGGCCGCCCAGTCAGCGAAATCAAAACGGCCTGGGCCTCCGCGAATATCCGAGCAGGAACTGGCTGCATGGTGGCGGGCAAATATCGGGGTTTCACCTGGCACGGCATGCGTCACACATGGGCCACCTGGCACGTCCAGAACGGAACCCCGCTAGACGTGCTGCAGAAGCTCGGCGGCTGGGCCAGCTACTCCATGGTGCTGCGCTACGGCCACCATAGCCCCGGCTATCTGGCCGGGTTCGCTGACAACACAACGAAGGACGAAGATGAGTAACTACGACACAGAAGAAATTGACGAGCTCATGCTGGACCTTGAAGACGACGAGGACGTCGAGGACGACGAGCATGGAATCTGCCCCTCATGCAGCGGCTCCGGTGAGGGGCAACACGAGGGTACGCGGTGCCGAACCTGCAGGGGGCGTGGCGAGTCGTGAAGACGTTCTATATACCAAAACGCCGATGAAACTGACTCGTCTTATGTCGAATGAAACATACCTTGACAAAAACCCGTGTCAAGGTTTTTCTGAAACCCGCATGTCTATTGGGCTGGCGGCTGGTGGCTACATCCTTCACACTGCAGGGGTCGGAGGTTCGAAGCCTCCACCGCCCACCAAACAAAGTCATGTAATTCAACAAGTTACATGACTTTTTTCTTTGTCTCTGCATCTAACGTCTTCGAAAGAAATGCCTTAGAAGGCGTTAGAACGGAACAGTATGTCAAGGTCGTATGACAAGGTCCGGTTTAGATCGGACCAAGAGGTACGACAAATCTCAAGTTCTCCAACCCGGGCAACATACCCATTTTTCTGAAAGCAACTATGCAAATTTATAAGACCACAGCGGGCGACAGCCACACTAGTTATCAAGGCAGCCAGACGGAGGCGGCCAAGAAACGCAAGGAGCTGAAACCACTGTACGCTGTCAAGCCTATCTCCCAGACCATCGAGGTGCCTACCAACAAGGCGGGGTTGCTGGCTTGGCTCAACGAGAATGTGACCAGCTAAACTTGCTGGTTAACAAACTCAGGAGCCCATCATGGACAGCGAAACATTAAACCGTGTGGCGCGTGGCGTTGCCTTCGGGATTACATTAGGGGTTGTGTGGTGGGTCTTCAGCCTAATCAAACAATTCATTAACTGGATCATCGCCCAGTTCAAGAAATAACTCATGCAAACCAACTTTCTACTTGGCGCACTCAGACTCACCGAGTCTGCACGGATGGTGCTCAAGCGCCAACCGTATGACCTCATTGCACGCCACGCGATCAATGAGCACGGTCGGATCACTCGTGAGGAACGCGAGCGCAACGAACGCGGCATGAAGACCCTCGGGCCTATCATCTCGCGCTACAAGGCTGATCCCACCAACCCACGATCACGCAACGTGATCATCTACACACGTGACACGTGGGACGAGACCCTCGTCACACTCGAATAGTCACCACCGGCTTCGGCCGGTTTCCTTTTATTTTTCTTTATCCAAGGAGGGTATGGGGCTTGGGGAAAGGGGTAAAACACGGCTTCAAAAATAAAAAGGCGTTTTTCTGATTTGAAGCCAAAACCAGTCAAAAAGTGATGTAAGTAACGTAATCAAAAGTCCTCATACAACCTCTCTATCCCTTCTTTTTACACTTTTTACACTTTACACTTCTAAAGTTAAAGTTAGAAAAATAGAGTAGTAGGTTAGAGAGTAGTACATATATTCTCTATATAAGGGTTTCAGACTATTTTTTACGCCCCTATTCCGACATGTCTGCCATCCCACGCACTGCGCGCCCGACGCCACCGAGCTTGTTCAAGATGGGTGTGGCGTTGAACAGTGTCTCGCCGATCGGATGAGTGAGGGCGTTGACTGCCTGCGACACCGGCGCACCACCGACCACTGAAGCAGTCCCAGCGATGAGCCCGTTGGGGTCGTGCAAGATGTCCATCCCGAACTGCCCGATACCATTCCCACCTGATCTGTTCCATGCGTGACTGACCCAGTCGGCCATCGTCCAGTTTGCCATGTACCCCGGTAGTGAACCGCCCCCGGTGAGCATCGCCTTGGCCACGTCCGCTGCAATCATGATGGGCATGCCGACTGCGACCTGTCCGAGTGCAGCAGGGTTGCCCGCCTTCGCCTCGTTCAGCGCATAGTTCATCGTGGTCTTTTGGAACGCGTAGGTGAAGCTCTTGAGCTGGAAGAACATCGCATAGTGCGGGTCACTCATCCGGCTGGGGCGCAGCGCTGCGTTCGGAGAAGTGATGGCACGGTTCACCCATCTGTTGATGGCAGTGTGGACCTTCAGCGCCTGTTCGCGGTATTCATCTTTCTGCTCGTCACTCAGCGACTTCCACGTCTGACCAGCGTTGGTCGCCAGACCTTGCGCCGTGATGATGAGCTGACCTTCCTTGTCCAGCTTAACCTCGCCCTGCTTGAGCCCCAGTTCCTTGAGCCACCGGGCGCTGTGCTCAGGGACAGCGTTCTTTTCGTTGTTGGCGATGGACTGCATGGCTGCCTTCGTGGCCATGATCCGCATCGAGCGGTCCCACATCGTCAGCCCGTTCCCCAGGAACAGCCCGCGGTTGATCTTGCGGGCAGGCCCTGCGGTGTACTCCGAGGTGTGCGCAGCGCCACGACCCTCCAGGAACACAGTCGGCGCTATCGATCCAACGATCGATGCGTTGAGCGTGTCTTGCGCATCGCCCCTGGTGTGGAGCTGGTTTCCCAGCAGCACATCTTTCCACGTGCCCACCACGTTCTTGAGGCCGTGGACGTAGGCGTCGAGCATGTTCTGAGTCGTTCCGCCTGCCACTTTGATCCCGTTGGGGTCCAGCATGGCGCTGAACAGGCTCAGCGGCAGCGTGCGCAGGGCTTGGTACACCATCATGGCGCTGTGCAGCTTGCGCGTGCCGGCAGTGATGTCCTTGCCCAGCACACCCTCCATGGCCCCCATCGCCCGTTGGGCGTCCTCCTCGCGTCGGTTGACCCACTCGTCTGCCTTGACTCCTTTGAGTCCCTGTTTGGCGGCTTCGGCCTTGAGCTCCTTGATGACCAGACCGTCCTCGGTGTACAACACCGGACCGTCTTTGGTCACCATCTGCACCCCACCTTCACGGGCCATCATGTCCTTGAGCTTCTGGCCGCCGTTTCCGAACGCGCGGACATACTCGGCTGAGCGAACACCCTGATGGAAATACCTTGTGGTGGTTGCAACAATATCTTCGCTCAGAAACGGCCCACGATGTTCCTTGGAAATCCAGTCGAAAGTCCGCTTGTTCTGTGAGGCGAAGTATGGGTTCAGGATACCGTCTTCACGGTGAGCTTCCAGCCCCTCCTGATCCACACCCCCACGATCCACGATGGCCTGGTGCATGGCGTCGGCCACCTGGTCCAGAGTCGTGACGGTCTTGTCGGTCAGGCGGATAACCCCCAGCGCTGACTGCAGCACGTGAGAATAATTCTCAGTAAGCATCTTCGTGAACGCTGCCTTGTTCTCGACCATCTTCTCCAGGTCATAGACCACAGGGAAGAAGTTTCCGTTGTCGCGCACACCCATCTCGACGCCTGCTTTTTTGGCGTATTCATAGAAGTTCGCCATCAGCTTGTGGAGCTTCTCGCCCTCAGCCTTGACCTCTTCAGAGTATTCGCCACTGACGCCGTTCATGAACTGAGCCAGCGCCTTCAGGTCACGCTCCTGGTTAACTCCTTCAAACGACCCAAGGATCGAGTCAAGCATGGACTCGTACTGGTTAGTTTTGATTCCCCGACGATCGATCACGCCAGTCTTGCCTGCAGAGTCAGGGTCAGCGGGGCTGGACCACCACATCGTGGACAGCATGCGCAGCGTCGCGCTCTCGCTGGTGCGCAGCACGTCGTGCGCCGTCATCACCTCGCTGTACACGGACTGCCACTGTTTGTCCCAGCGCTTGAGGAACTGTGCCTTCCACTCGCCCGTCTGCATCACCTTCGTGATCGCCAGCCCCGCAGCGCTGGGCTCGACCATGGCTCCTTTGTGGAACCCTTCGAAGATCGCCAGTGCTTTCTCGCTGTCACGTACCGCACCGAACACACGGCGCATTAGGGCCTGGACCTTCTCAAAGAAGGTGGCAGGTTTCTTGTCGATGTCGAGCATGCCGGCTGCCCAGAACTGGTAGGCGTAGGCCACACGTTCCTCCGGGTCCGCCTTCATGTCGGCGATGGCGCCGGGGCTGTGGCGCAGCAGGTGCTCCAGCCGAGTGACCAGCTTCGGATCACCCATCGCACGTTCGAGCATCGCCTTCGCTTCGGGCTGCTTGTCCAGCACCGTCGTAAAGAATGCGTGCATCGATTCGTGATAAGCCAGCTGCATGATCTTCAGCGGGTTCGCTGTGCTGATCCGTGCCAGATGCTGAACTGCGTCCCAGTCAGCCAGCCCCTTCATGCCGGGGAAAGCATCCTCCAACATCAGCCTGACCTGTGGGCCGAGGGTGCGCTTGAAGTGCGCGATGGCACCGGACACCTCGATGGCCTTCGCGTCGGGCGTCGTATTGAGCCGGACCTGCGCAGCGTCGATCGTCTCGGCGTTGGACTTGATGTGTGAGGGCAGTCTGTCTCTTACCCCCTCAGCATTCGCATTCAGCCCCGCCACTCCGTCCATGACCTGCTGCCCGATCTGAGCAGCAGTGTTACTCACGTCTTGATTCGCCTCATTGCGCTGACGGAACCCTTGCGGCAAAGTGATCGTCGCAGGGATGCCCAGCGCCTTCGCCGCAACCGCGCCAGCAATGTCGACGCCTGTCTGCCCGCCGCTCACGATGTTGGTGATCGGCAGCAGCTTGTGGGCAGCAGCGATGATGTCGTGCACGTGCTGGTTCACGCTCTGCTGTGTCATCCCGCTCTTCACCAGCGTGTAGATGCCGTTACCCGCCACGTTCAGGGTAGTGGTGCCCATGCTGCGCATGAACTTCGCCAGCCGCAGGCCGGCCTTGGCGGCAGGCACGTCAAAGCCTAGAGCGAAGTATTTGTCTCCTGCTGCGCGCTTGGTCAGCCGCTCGCCGGCCGTCTCAAAGTTCGTGGCGATAGCCACTGTAGCGCCTGCTGCATTGGCGTTCTCTTTCGTGCGCTCAGCGAACCCAGCTGAAGCGTGCTGCCTGATGTGGACGCCTGCCTTCTTAGCCACGACAGGCTCAGCCTTCGTCGCCATCGGCTTGGCTTCGAGCGTGTTCCCGAGCACACTCACCAGTTTGTCGACGCCTTCGTTCGCAGCAGCCGTGTCGGCCTTCACCTGCGCGTCCGTCATCTTGATCCTGCCGTCGGCACCGCGCTCTGTCGACCGCGCACCCGTGACCGGCGCGGATACCTCAGCCAGTACGCCCTTCAACGCCTCGCTGACTCCGTCATTCTTAGGTGTGCGCTCAATCAGCCGTTGCTTGATTGACAGGCGGACAGGCTTGCCTTTGTCAGAACCCTTTGTCGTGGGGGCGAGGGGCGGTGCAGTTTTTGCGCCTTGCCCGTCCAGGTTCCCCAGCGCCTTTGCTGCTCTGCGTATCTTCGCCTCAATCTTTCTTGCTGCAGGGTACGCACCCTCATCGTTCGCGATCTTGGCCTTCGCATCAAGGATGAAATTCTCAATCAGTTCGGCTCTTGTCTGCTCAGCCTTCGCTTCTTCCGCACGTGCTCCGACGTTGCCGACCACGGCCTTACCGTCGTTGACGGGGAGCTTGCCCGAGCGATCACCGGGTTCGACCTTCTCCGCCACCGGCTTCGCTGCCCTGCGCGCGACCAGCGCAACGTAGTCCGCAGCCATGTTGTTCAGGAACCCGATGTGCTGATTCCACGGCACCCGGCCTCCCTCCCACTTCGTGTCAGACTTGCGGGATTCCTTCCACGCCTTCAGCTGTTCGGGGTCGGTAGGAACTATGGCGTCGAGCTTGGCCCCAGTCTCGATGTCCGCCTGCCCTGACAGGAAGTCCACCAGCTTCGACAGGTTTGGACGGGTAATCGTAGGTTCGCCCTTCGCAGGTTTTGCCATCTGTACGAGCTCGCTTGCCACGCGGCTGCGTAGCATCGTCAGCAGCTTCAGGTCTGCGGGGTGTTTGGTAGCGACGTCTGCCAGGTGCCGGGGCGTCAGCAGCGCAGCCAGTGGGAATGCATAGTGTGGCCCGCCCAACAGTTCATTCCGGTCCTCGCTATATTTGTCTCGTTTGATGGAGTTCGCATAGGCCAGGATGCTCGCCAGGGCCTTTTTATGGGCCTCCTGAGCCTCTTTCGCGAGGCCCCGAGGGGCATAGGCCCTCCACAGCCGTTCGGCGACCTTAGCGGCCGTATTTAGCGCCCGGCCATAGGTCAGGGGCTTGACGGGGGCGTCCGCCGCAGCCGCCATAATGTCTGCCAGTTCCTTCACGTAACGGCGTTCCTCGTCACGGGTCCGGGACCCGTTCGCTTCGTCTTCCGCCTTCTGGACAGCCTTGGCGTCCTGTACGTCGGAGGTGTCTTGTGACAGCTCCTCGTCCTTGAGGGCGTCTTCGGCGGCCTCTTCGGCCTTAGCCTCTATGTGCTTCACCGCTGCCTCGCGCAGCGACCGCCCCAACACTGGCCTGTTCGCCTCGCGACGTTTTTCGGCCCCAATCGCCCTGTCCCTCATCGCCTTCTGCTGGGTGGTGCCGTCGAGGTCAAGCGACGGGGGCAGCATGTCCATGGGCGTACTGTCGTTGAACAGCCGCATCTGTTGCGCACGATTGCCCACCTTGCCCTTGAACTTAGGTGTGCCGAAGTCTTCCCGCACTCCCTGATCGTTGATGATGTAGGGCAGTCCCTCGGTCAACCCGCCCTGCATCAAGGCAGTGATGCCCTCCAGCAAGTCGCGCTTGTAATCTTCCGTCACGCGGGTGTTGCTCTTGCTGCGCCCGCGGATATCGCCGCCACCCTCGACCTCGTCCTTCGTATGGGCGTTGCGCATGTCGCGTACCCACTTCACGAGCAGGTAGGCGGGTATGGCGATCTGTTTGTCCTCAGCCGTCGAGTGTTCGCTGCTGAACCTGATTAGGTTCATGCTGGCTTCGACACGGGCGCGCATCCCGGCCTGCTTGCCCGGGGCCATGTGCTTGACTGCAAGCCATGCCGACTTCAGGTTTGCCGCGCCCTTGATGGCCATCTCACGGAACTCCATGAGGTTCATCTGCAGGTAGTCGCGGTTCGTGCCCTGCTCAGCAGTCACGAGGTAGCGCTCACTGAAGAACTGATCGACGACTTCGCCGAACTCTGGCGACTCGCCGCGCTCCTTCTGAATCTTGTCGAGGTATGACTTGATCAGAGGGTCGTCGGCCATCAGGGTGTTCATGTGCTTGCGGGCGTCGGCCGCAGCCTCGTGGATGATCTTCGCCATCCCGACCACACGCCGCACCGTCTGCTGCTCGCCTTTGGCCCCGGACTCCTTGTCCCCACCATACAGTGCGTCGACCTTGGCAGCGCCCTGCGAGTTCAACAGCCCCTTGAGGTCCTCCTTGTTGATCCTGGGAGCCTCTATCGCATTGCGTTCGTTGATGGTGAGCTTCTTCCCGCTGGGGGACAAGCTGTTGCGGTGGATCATGAACTCCGTCATAACCCGATCCATGTACTCGAGGGTGCGCAGCGATTCGTGCATCGCACTGACCTCTCCGCTCCCTTTGAGGTTTTCTTTTTCCAGGTAGCGCAGGAACAGTTCAGCGCGTTTGCTCGGCTGCATGTTCTGGCGATCCATCATGGCCTTCGCAGTCGTGGATGCGACGACGTAGCGGTCGCGCATAGCCCCCAGAGATTTTTCTGCCTTCTTGCGTACGTCCGCAATGCGCTGCTCCAGCATGCGCTGCGCACCGCCGGGTTCGGTACGCGCAGCGTGCTGTTCGTGTGTCTCGCTGTCGCGCTTTTTTGTTGAGGTGTCCAGCCGTATCAACTGGGGCAGACCGTGTCTTGTCTCCTTCCAGGCATTCTCCAGCGTGCGCACAGTGCCCTCTTTAGTGCCGTGGTGGAACACCATCGCCTCGGGCGGGATGGCTGACAGGCTTTTCTCCTCACCTTCAATCTCGAACTGGCTCTGGTCTTCCTCGCTGCGCCGGCCGTCGTTCAGCTCGTTCCATGATCCACCGATATCGTCGCTGCTTTTCGGGTTCCTTTCCCCTAGCTGGCGGTCGTCCACCACGGACCCTATCTTTGTCGGGCCTGCTTCACGTTCAGTGATGGGCTGCCCTACGTGGGCGAGCATCGCGTCGAATGTCTCAGCACCGAACAGCTTGCGGGCAGCCTCCAGGCCGAACCCACTCATACCGTCGGCGAAGTCCTCCATGTTGCGCAGCAGCCGTTCCTTCGCCTCGCCGCTGCTCAGGTCGACACCTTTGGCATACAGCCGCGCTTCGACGGGTGCGGGGATCAGCTTCACCAGTTCATCAGCGGCAGTGGTGCGGTCGAGGGAAGACACCTTCACCGGGCTGGTGGCACGTTCTACCATGGCCTCAAACGCCGCACCCTTCGCCCTGACGACACGACCAATGTGATCGAGCACATCTTTGGCCTGATCGCCCAGCAGCTCGCTGATCGTCTGGCCGACGCGCTGTGCGCGGTTGATGTCACCGGCCGTTGGGTACTTGACTACGCCGGGCGACGCCATCGCGCCAATCTCATCGCTCAAGTTACTGAGCAGGTCCATGTGGTCGGAGCTTGTCTTGCCACCGAGCCTCACGTAGTTCTGGCGCAGGATGTCGTTGGCCAGCCCGACTCGGGCTTTGGCGATTTCTTTGTCTGGGCCTTCCAGTGGGGTCGTCTCCACCTTCATCCCCGCGACCGCCATGGCGTTTTTCTTTTTGCTCTTCCCCGCAGCGGCGGCTTTCTTGTCGATGGCTTCGCGCGACGCCTCCAGGGTCAGTCCACTCTTGTCGACCACATACTCTGCTGCCTCGTCCATCGCCGGGTGCATCGAGTTGAGCGGGTCACTCAGGTCAACCGCGCTGACCTGCTGCGCAAGCTGCTTGGCTTTCGGGTCGTTGGCCAGCTTGCCCAGCTCCTCCAGCAGCGCAGCTTGGCGCTTGGGTTCGTTCTCGGCGAGCCACGCTTCGGGTGCGGCCACTGCTTCAGGCGGCATGTCCCCGAGCAGGAACTGTCGGCGCTGGTCAGCGATCACGTGGGAGGCGAGCTTCTGCTTCGACCCTTCGACGAGGTGATCCTCCAGCTCGGCGGCAGGCTTGGCATCGAGCGGGATGGCGTCCCCGTTCTTACCATCGCCTTTGGTACCGAGGCGTCTGAATGCGTTGTCCACACCGACCGATGCAGCTGCGTGCGGAGCCATAAACAGTCCCGACGCCAGGGAGTTCCCGTAGTCGCTCATGTCCCCGGAGGCGTCGCGCTCAGGGTTCAGGTACCCCAGCGTGGCCTTCTTCATCCCCTCCTGCACCAGCTCCTGGGTACCCTCACCCAGCGACAGCGCACCGATCCGAGGGACGGCCCCCATCGCAGCTACACCCTTCTTCAAACCACTACCCAGGACGTGACTCAGCATGACGCCAGGTACGGCGGTGTCGACCAGGCCCTGCGCCCCGCCAGACAGCCACGCGGCGTTGTCGCGCTCGGTAGGTGTCGTGCGCTCCATCAACACCTTGTCGCGGTTCATGTCGTTGAGAGTCTCGCCGCGCATGTTCAGCACGTTCGGTACAGCAGCAGCAGCTGTACCGATGTAGGGCGCTGCAGCGCCGATGGCCTTCGCCAGCGGGTGCGGCAGTAGCCCGATGCCCTTGGCGGCGTAACCCGCAGCAGCCCCGGAGGCCAGAGAGTCCACCATCGACCCGCCCACTTGACCCACGCCGCTGGCAAACCAGTTGCCAATTCGTTGTGGGTTCCACTGGAGGTCTTCGACCTTGTGCTCAGCCGGGGCGAACAACTGTGCCCGCCGTTGTGTCTCTTCGACCTCGCTGCGCAGCTGGTCCGCGCCCGGCACGTCACCCATGCGACGCAGCGTCGATTCCCGGCTGGCGAGGTAGTTCGCCTCGCTGCCCATGCGGCTGGACTTGTACCCCTTGGCGAGCTCTGACATGTCCCGTGCAGCGGCCACGTCCTCCATCTGCTGGGTCTCGGGACTGCGCAGGGTAGGTAGCGGTGCTGCCGAGGCATAGCCGGGGATCAACTCCCCGAGGCCAGCCTGGGGGTTGTAACCAGGGATCAATTCGCGAAGAGATGGGGGCATAGTGCGTCCTGTTTACTTGTTCGAGTCGTCGATGTGGCGCTGGAGTCGGGCCTTCGCGTCGGCCGAGAGCTTGCCGAGGTTCAGCGTCTGCCGTCCGGCTGGGGTGCGCAGCATGTAGTCCCCACCTTCCAAGCCGCCTGGGGAGATTGCCCCTCGGATACCACTGACCCGGTCACTGATCTGTGTGCCGCGCAACTTGTCCTTGCCAGGAATCTCATGGGTGCGGTCGTCCAGCCTGTTCTGGGAAATCACCTCGGGCACAAGCGCCGCGAATCCGGCGTCTCGCGGGTTCCCGAACGCCCCCATCAGTTCCTCGTCGGCGATAGCGTCACGGATCGCTTGGCTGCGCTGTGTGGGGTCTAGCCTGAACGCTTCGGGGTTCGTGCGTTTGAGGCGAGCGAACGCGCGAGACTCGAGCCCGGCATTGGCTTCAGGGGTGCCGTTCTTGTCGGGGTTCATGTACTGGCCCTTGAACTGGTCCTGCATGTCCTTCCACTTGTTGTTCACAAGCGTGTCGCTCTCCGCTGTCATCTTCAGCGTCGCGTCGGCTTGTTTCTGCAGACCTTCGGCCAAGTCGGGTCGGCCCACCGACGACAGGTAGGCAGCGCCACGCGCCGGGTCGTTCCCGATGGACTTGTGCCCCATCACCTGCATGATCAGGTCCCGGTTGGCAGCGGCCAGCTTTGCGGGGGCCATCGCCACCTGCATATTGATGTCCTGCCCGCGCAGCGTAGCCTTGAGCCTGTCGCGCTCTGCCTTCGCCGCCACAGCCCGGTTGTGCCCGAACTCGCCAATGGCCGGAATTTTCTCTTCATCGTTCTGCGCAGGCTGGCGCGAAGTGCCGCGCATTGGGTCAACCCCGTCGCGCAGGTTCGCGGCCATCACGGCGTTGTCACGTGCTGACCACTGGCTGCCGTCTGGGTTGCGCAGGGTGGCGTTGATCTGGGCCTGCTTGGCTTCGCCGGTAGGGGCCTGGTCGTCGATCACGTAGCTGCCGTTCGGGCCGAACGTCGGGGCTCCGGCAGAGACGCGCAGCGACCCGCGCATAGGCCCAGCACTCGTTCCGTCACCGTTGAGCATCCGGTTGCTCACGTCACCAGTGATGTTGCGGCCAGAGTAAGTCACGTTGCCCTTGGCGTCTTTCGTCTTGTAGACCATCCCGTCGCGCAGGCCGGCCGGGAGCTGGTCAGGTACGGAGCGCAGCGCCTTGGTAAAGTCCTCGACGCCACGTACCGGGGCAGTGGGGGCTTTGATTCCAGCCATCGGTGCGTTGCGGCGCATCTCGTTACCCCACGGCTCGACTGAGTCGGGGCGAGGGGTATATGGTTTGCTCCCAGGCTGCCAGTCTGGGTCGTATGGTCGTCCCATTGCAGCCACACGCTCGTCGTCGAGCGTAGGGGCACCAGCGTCGCCGTGGTGCAGCGCAAGCTGTGCGCCTACTCCTCCGAACTTCCCGACTGCCTGCCCCAGCGGGGACCTGAGCGCCCCGAGTACGGGGGCGACGAACTTGGACTTGGCAGCAGCGGACATGGCGTCGTCCACCCATGCGAGCCCTTTGGCCACACGCCCTGTAGGCTCTGCTGCTACCGGGGTAGGTAGTTTCAGCGGGCCTGCAGGGTTGTTCGGGATGGAGCTCTTAGGCTGATTAAAGAGTTCAGCGCGTGTCATGGACCTTGGCACTGGTGGTTCTGACCCGATAGGGGCAGCCATTCTTAACGGGCCTGCGGGGTTGTTCGGGATGGCGCTCTTAGGTTGGTTAAACAGCTCGGTGCGCGTCATGCCCCGGGCCTCGGCGGTGTTGGCCCCCAGCGAGGTCGTTGCATTGACGGGCTCAGGGGGTACGGCGAACTTGATGCTGTTGTTAGGCCCCGCCGCACCGGGCAGCGTCTCGAAGTTCGGAGCGGCTGGGGCTGCTTGCCAACCCATCGGGTGTTTGCTCACCGCCCGCTCCATAGCGTCCGCTATCGCACTTCTCGCGGCTGGCACCTGCGCAGGGGTACGTAACGCTGCCTGCATAGGCGCGGGCGCAGGCGCTGGGCGCTTGTCTAAGAACTCCAGGCTCGGTAGCTCTGGGAGTACCGCCCCGCCACTCGCGGCACGCAACGTCCCGCCCTTCACTGCCTGAGCATCTGCCTCGGCAACCGTCTTGCCCTTCGCTGCCAGCACTTCGCCGCGCAGGCCGTGCAGCTGCTCGCGTAGGCCAGGTTCGGCGTCCAGCATGTCGTTGCTCACCACGAACTCGCCGGGCTCATAGAGCGCAGGAATTTTGTCGCCGGAACCTTTGCCGGGCACTGTGCCTCCGTCGCGTAGGGAGAGGGGCGTGATGGCGTTCATCGGCTGGAACGTCTGCTGCCGCCCGATAGCTCCGAGCATCCGGTCACGTCGGCCGGGGTCAGCGGCAGCGACAGGCGCGGCGTCTGGTGTGACAACCCCCGTGCTCTGTAGGTTGTTGAACGCGCCCTGGTCCTGCGCGGACATGGGTGTTCTGTTCTGGGGCATGGTGTCACCGCCGTCGAGCATGCGCACAGGCTGGCGGTTCGCAAACCGGCGCATCAGCTCACCGCCGTCTGCCATGCGAAGTTGGGGTTTGGGTTTGCAGGCCATGGTTTCGTCTTTCTTAGAGCTTAGATTATCGGTGATTACGACGCAGCAGTCTCCGCGGCCAGGGTGTTGATCCCCGCCAGCGCAGCGCCCGCCAGGTTCCCGTAAATCTGGGCATTGGCTGTGTGGAGCTGAGCCAGCGACGAGCTATACGCGCGCTTGACGTCAGCGTCCTGGAACGCCGTGGAGATCGCCAGCTTGGCGTTCTCAATAGCCACCATCGACGTGGCCTTGTAATACTCGTTCTGCACCTGGGCGTTGCCGATGGCAGCCTGTGTCTGTGCCTGGAATGCCACCACCTGCTGGCGCTGATTCTCTAGTGTCGTGCTGGCCACCTGACCACGCGCCTGAACCACCGTCTGGTAGCCCTGCATCGTGGCGGAATACTGGCGGGCACGTGCGTCGTTCGTGGTGGCCGTGGCCTTGACGACTTCAGCCTTGGCCTCGATGTCAGCCTTGTAGGCATTGACCTGGGCACCGAACGCCTGGACCTGCGTGGCATAAATCTGTGCCTTGGCCTGCTGGCCGTTGATGGCGGCGGTGTATCCCTGCCACTCAGCATTCTTCCCCTGCACCTGGGCGGTGTAGGTCTGGACCTGAGTCTGGAACAGGTCGAGCTTGAGTTTCTCCAGCGACGCTCTGCCCTGCACCGCCTCGATCTGCGCACGGTACACGTTGGACAACGCGGTCAGTGAGTCGATCCGGGCTCGGTACACATCGACGCGGGTCTTGTCGACCTGGGTCATGGCCTCCAGTGCCTGAATCTCGGCCTTGTACAGTTCGATGCCAGCCATGGCAGCTTTGAGGCGTGTTTCATAAACCGCCGCCTCGGCCTTGTACCCATCGAGCTTGACCGAGTAGGCCTTCACTGAAGTGTTGTACATCTCCAGGATCGACGACAGGATTGTCTTGGCGTAGTCGATGGCCTGACCGTTGATCTGGCTCAGGTTCTGCATGTAGGAGAGCGTGGCGTTGAGCACCGTGGTGCGCAGTGCGGTTGATGTCGTTACCGCGAACTGAAGGTTCTTCTGCTCCATCTCTGCCTGCAGCACCGTGATCTCTGTGGCTGCCTTGGCGTTGTTGTCAGCCCCGGCCTGACGCGCCGTCTGCATGGCAGACATCAACGCCCCAGACGGCAACGTGAATCCACGACTGGCAGCCTCGGCATAGGCCGCATCCCTCACCCGGCGAGCCTCAGCGTCGTTCTTGCTCTGAGCGCGGGCGTAGATGGCGTTCTCCACCGCTGCATTCAGCCCGGTACCACCCGCCAGGTACTTCGTCAGCTGGGCCTCGATGGCAGCCATCTGTGCGTTGTACTGCGGGTTGCGTTGGGTCAGCATGGCATCCACGTAGCCGTTGACCATCGTGACCATGCTGGGCGCGGCACCGGAGTAGGCGTTACCAAACGTCGTGTCGAGGTTCGTCGGTGCCACGGTGGTGTCGGTCGGGGTCACGGCGGTGAATGCGGGCAGCATGACCTGCGGGGCGGTCGGTTCGACGTGGGTGGCCAGCGTCGGCGCGGCGATCAGAGGGTTCGTCAGCTCAGACGGCGGGTTCGGGAACACGAACGACGTCGTGATGCTGGGTGCGCTGCCAGAGAACGCTGCCAGCTGGCTCGGGTCTGTTGGCAGCGTAATCTCGGGCACCGTGGCCCCCAGTGTCGGCACGTCGCCGGGCTCGATGGCCGAAATGTCCTGGTAGGTTGGGGCGGCGCCCGGCTCGCTGGGGAGGTTCAGGCTGACGTTCGCGAGGGTAGGCGTCGTCAGGCTGATCTGAGCAGCGGGCGCTGCTGGGAGCGTCGCTCCGCTGAATGTGGTGATGGAGTAGCCCATGTTCTCTACTGCCGAGACGGCAGAGTCGAGGGCGCTTTGTGCCGAGCTTGTGAGCGATGTGGTGCGCCCTTGGGCTTCGGCGATGAGGGTGGCGACAGACATGATTAAATTCTCCGGGATAGTGTGTGGACATCGAGGTCAATGTCGTCGAGTTCCAGGGTGCCGGTGCCCGAGGCGCCCAGCGCGTAGTAGCGGGCTTTTGTGCCCTTGCCGAACACCTGCCGGTAGTTCTGCGCATGGTCTGTACGGACAGTGGCGTAGCTGTAGGTCTGTGGTCCGTCCTCACCGACGTGAAGATCAACCGTGGCCGCAGCGCCCAGCCGTCCACCGAAGTAAGCCGACGCTACGGTCTTGTGCTGCTGACTCTTGAAGTCCGTCATGGCAGTCTTGAACGCCCACGGGATGGCGGTCGGCGTAGGTGTCGCGTAGTCCGTCGTACCGTCGAGGAGGTACAGACCGGTACTGTTCGCGCCGAAGTAGCTGTTCTTGTAGCGCACGATGTGGGTGAACGGGAAGTTCGTGTACCGGGTCACTTCGTCGACGGGTTCCTTACCGGGCTTGGGCTGGTGCTTGAGGTTGACGGCGTAGGCCTCGTAGGTCGCGGTGACCACGGCGTGACCGATAGCAGTCAGTGTGGCGCTGGGGGCGATCAGATAGGCCTGCGCGCTCTGCCCCATGAGCGGGCTTGGGGCCAGCAGGTCGGCGCTGCCGCTGTTCTGGGTCGTAGCCGAGGCAGTCAGTTCGAATAATGGCGCAGTGATCTGCGCCCCACCGACGGACCCTGACGTGCCACCGGCCAGGATGGTGTACCCGTCAGCAGTGATGACCGAACACACTGCGCCGCTGTACCCTATGAGCGTGGCCAATGTAGGCTCCAACGCGGCGCTCGCCATCTCAGAGACCGCCCCCGAGGAGGTCACTGTCGACATAGGCGCGAGGAGCGCAGCTGCTCCGAGGTTAGCTACTGTGGCACTTGTCAACAGCGTTGCGACCGGTGCCGTCAATCCCCCAGCGCTCACACCTGTGTAGGCTGACAGGGTCGGTGACGGCGGCGAGTAGCTGAGTCCGTTCTCCCCAGTGGAGTCGTGCCCGACGCTCACGAAGGTCGGCGATGGTGATGCAGCGGTACAGGTCGCCCCGCTTGCGGTCGACAATGTTGGGGAGGGAGAAGACAGCTCGACCCCAACACCAGGGTGGAATGCCACCACCCCACCCGGTGCGGATATGTTGACAGCGCCTCCCGAGTAGGTAAGCAGCGGTGGCACAGGTTCGTCCGTCGCTACCCATGCAGAGGTATCGGTGTCGTACCTGGTGCCGGTAATCATCGGGGCGTACAGGAACGCGTCGCAATGTACGTCAACTATGTAGGGGAACGTCATCACCGCGTTAGCAGTGTTGGTGCCTGAGACGTAGATGTGGTCGGTCCAGTCGATATCGTCGACGGAGTATTGGAGCTTCGCCGTCTGTAAGAACTTGCTGGAGTTGTTGGCTATGGTAAGCCATGTAATCGCGTAATCCCACCCGACCCCGAAGTCCCATTTGATCCACTGCGGCGTTGCGAACCCTACGGTGTCTGACTGCCAGAATCCAGACGCGCCTGCCACCCCATCAAACGCCTTGTTCGGGGTCTGTGTAGAGTAGGTGCTCGACGCAGACGCGGAGCCAGGGGTCGAGGGGGACAGCGCTAGGTTGGGCCCGAACTCCGACTCCCGCAGCTCGATCGCATCGACGATGACCGAGTTCGCCGCACTGAACACCGCGCTTATCTGTAGCCGCCAGTATCTGTAAGATAGTGGGTGCAGGTTGGTCGCCGCACATGTGAGCAGGCCCGTCGGGCACTCAAGCGTACCGTCTGGTGCGTTAGCAAACGCGGAGGTGGGCGGGGTAAAGTCGGTGCTATACCGCGCCGCACCAACAGTTAGTCGAAACTCATCAATTGATCCCGTGTAAGCATAGTTGACGCCGAAGTAGTCTTCTCCTCCGGTGTAGTGGTTCATCGTCCCGAGGCGTACCCTGACGGGGAGAGATACATTCCCCGTCCAGGTACCTGATACCACGTTCGTCCCGTCAACGTAGATGCGCACAGTTCCGCTCGTGCGCTGCCATACGATGTGGTGCCAGCCGTTTACATACCCTGCCTTGAGTGAGGTGTGTGACACCACGTAGTTCGCATACGGGTCAAACCTGTACAGGGCAACTGTTACGCTCGTCCCGTCCGAAGATAATTTACCTCCTATGCCGGTCGCCGTGCCGTAGGCTCCGATAGCCCACGCTACCGCGTCTGGCTGGGTCACGTCGTCAGTGTAGAACCATCCCTCGACCGTGAAGTCTCCGGTCCCTATCGTCATCGCGGCAGTCGGCGCTATTTCCGCCCTAGCGCCTGCAGTTCCGGGGCAAAGGAGAGAGCCCGATCCGAATTTTGACCTTCCCTCACTTATCACTGCCCCGTTGTACGAGGTGATGATCGCGGGCGTCGGGCTATAGTCGAGTATGTAGGTCGGGGCACCCAACAACTCCCCATGGACCAGTACCGCGACGTTTGAATACAGAATATCGCCAGCCATGTTTTTCCCTTATGCGTTGCCGACGGCGGTCGTAAAAAACCGGTCGCAGTTGTGCATCACCCCGCACTGATTACTAAACACAGCGGTCGATGTGTGTTTCGCGCTAGAGCGCGTGTCGTACCTGCTCTCCACGAAGTCGCTCGTAGGGTCATGCCAGAGTTGGTGTCCTGTGGTTATGGGGGCATGGCTAACTACGCCTGCCCTACAAACCAGCGCCCTGGTTGGGGAATACGTGGTCACGGTAGTGGGGGGCACAAAGATAGCCGGGTTGCCCCGCGTGTCGGTGATGCCGGACGCCCAGGCATCGACGTCAAAAGCCGCGCCCCCGCCTGCAGCATACGACAGTAAGTACCTGTACTTCCACCCGATACTTATTCCCCCTAGCTCCTCGTTCGGTCTGCCGGTTTTCGTAGAGAGGTCCCAGCGGTAGTGGTTGCCCTTACGCTTCATCTCGCAGTCCATCGCGTCGATGTATATGGCCTCGGAGTCGTTAAACGGTACGGCTATCTCGCTCGACCCCCAAAGGTTTTTGTAGGTCTCCCACTGTTCGCGTGTCCATGAGAATTCATAGAAGTAGTCGTATCTTGTGTATGAGTACGGCGGGGGCCACCACTCGGAGTTCCACCGCAGGTAGTATCCGCCCAGATTCTTGTTGGTGGTCGTCGCCTCCCATCCAAAAATGCCGTGCCCGGTAGACATAGCTGGAGTGCTGTAGCCGCCCGCAGTGAACTGAACCCTACGGAACTCAGCCCCGGTGGTGTCGCGGACAAAACCGTCAGACATCCCGTATGTACTGTGCACCACAGTCCCGGAGCCTGGGGCGGTAGAGGTCGCATACCCCTCCGACATCTCCCTTCTGGGCGCTTCGGATTCCATCCATGATTTAACACGGCACACGACGATCTCGTCCTTCCGGTAAAACGCATAAAAGGGGGCGTCGCAGTCGATGAGTGGGTGGGCGACACGTGGAGTTATCTTCTCCAAGTACCCTGCTATGTAGCTCGGTTCGGCGATAGGGAACGTATAGCGAGAAACTGCCCACTGTTGGTTGCTCTCAATAACTACTCGTTGGGCGTTTACGGTGAACTCGTACCTGCCCTCGTCTTTTGTTGACACGATGCTGACGCTGAGCCGGTAGTGGCTGGAACTCATCCTGCCTTTGTGTGGGGTTGTCTCGGTCGAGATCGACGCGGTACTTACTCCGTCCGCCGCCGTCCCGCTCCAGTTCCAATGCCACCCATACCCCATCGACCACATCCCGGACAGGTCCGGCACGTTCACGACTTTTTTGTTTTTCACGTCGGGCAGTGAGTATGCGAGGATGTATGTTTCCAGGTTCTCGATGTCCGCCTCCGACATGCCCTCCGAGTGAGCGGGCGTGAGGTATTTCCGCAGAGACTCGGCACACCGCGTACCCACCAACGGGTAAACCGTGATTACCCCGTACCCGGGCTCGATGAGGTAGTGCAGCCCGTGCTGCTTGTCCAAAAAAACACCATGGCTCGTGGTCAGCACTACGTCGGCGTAGGTCTTCAGTTCTTCCGTCTCTTTACCATCGACGACCTTAAAGTCGCCCGCCGCGACATATGCCTTGATGTTGAGCGCGGGGGGCGAAGCACTTGGGCCACCATCACCGAATAGACCAGCGATCGGCTTGTGGGGGTTCTTTTTTTCGATCCTCGGCCCGCCAGTCTCCATACTGTCGTAGACGTGCGTCGGCACTCCATACATAGCCTGTGCATAAAGTCGGGTCTTGCCTGTAAAGATCGACGACGGGCAGAACAACATCGTTAGCTTCTTCTCAGCCAGGTCAGTGTCGCCGAAGGTGCCGTCCGCAGCGACCGCGCCTTTTGGCCGCCATATCCTTTTTCCTGGGTCACTCGGGTCGTCCACTTCCTCCCATCCTGGGGACAGGCAGTTTGCGGGTACCCCGCCAGTCATGCCGAACCACTGGGCCATGTTGGGGTCGTAAGTGATCCGCCCTTTGAAATCTTTGGCGTGTGTGACGACCCCGGCGATTTGCCCGGCACTACCTTTGCCTGGGTTCTTCCGGTCTACGCTCCCCGGGACCGCGACAAAAGGGGTATGGTATGCGGTGGTAGCCCCGAGGTCGAAGAGCACGCCCGGTATATCTCTAGCGACGGATTTAATCCCGATGGCAGCCGAGGCAACGCCCCCACTGTCCATGGCGAGAGAGCATCCGCCACCACTTATACTGATGTACTCGTGCCCTGGTTCGACGCGCACCTTGATAGAAAAACCGTCCACCTCATACTGCTGGCTACCGTATTCCCCAAGGCGCCTGAGTTTTACGATGCAGTTCTCCGCAAAGGGTCTGTACTTCCACCCTTCAGCGGAGTCGATCAGGTGGTGGCGCATGGTGCATTACTGCGCCGGTTGTGTCCATGCGAACGAGTCGATGGTGGTTGTCGCCGAGACCGCGATACTGAGGTTTGACAAGTTCATGTCAGCGCCCGAAGTTGCGATGGAGCCATCCAGTCGTGGCAGCGTCGTCGACGACAGGTCGTTGTCGAGTGCGTTGCCCTTCAAGCGGAACCATCCAGCAGTCCCTGCTGCCACCCCGGCAAAGCTCCAGACGCCGGACTTACTTACCGCGCCGCCCGAGGCCGTATTAAAGGTAAGTCCGTTGGTGGATACCCCAGGGGTGAACGCACCTGATGCGAGTGTTACTGTGCCTAGCAATGTGCCGGTAGCTGCAGCGTCCGCCGTCACGGGTTGTGTGCCGGTGCGAATCTCGATAATGCCGTTGGCGAACGTCGCCGCAAACCCTGTGGAGCCAGCGAGGTTGTTGCGCAATCCTGTCGATAGTCTTACTGTCATGATGTTTCCTTAGTAGCTGTTGAAGGCAGAGCCGCCTTGCTGAAGTGCAGCGACGTACCGTTTCTGGCCACCACTGCGTACGACACACCCGCCTGCGTGAACACCGGGGGCGACACTGACCTGTTTCTCGGTCAAGTTCGTGAAGGGCAG
>OFRF01000078.1_pt1 | contig 31125 bp, 34 predicted proteins | sample 1543081 | NCBI WGS metagenome assembly OFRF01 (sample SAMN07774232, study PRJEB24372) | wastewater metagenome
GATGTTCGCCAACTGCAAACCTCACTTGCAGGAAGCGTGGCACTGGTCCAGCGAGACCCACGAAGACGACGCTTCCTGCGCCTGGAATTGCCACGTCGACAACGGCTACATCGGCAACGACCGCAAGAGCGACGAAGGATGTGCGGTTGCCGTCCGCAGAGTTTAAGTACTTCAATCCTTCAATACTTTTGAACTGAGCCACCATGGCACTGCATACCGAACTCCCGATCTACCGCACTGGCGTGCGCCTGCTGGACCTTGCGGTCCGCGCACAGGTGCAAATGCCGCGCACTGTCAAGCGTGCACTGGGCGAGAAGATCACCCAGCACTGCGTTGAAATGCTGGATCTGATGGCACTGGCCAACGCCACCCAGCGCGACACACGTGCCGGTCACATCGACCAGCTGCTGACCCGCCAGCGTGCCATCACGGTGCTGCTGCGCGTCAGCCATGATGCGAGGTACATCTCTCCAAAGCTGTGGGCGGATTCCATCGAGCTGCTGGGCAGCATCGGTAAGCAGGCTGGCGGATGGCTCAAAACAGCGAACAGGGCGCCTGCTGTATGACGGTCAAGGCCCTCACACCCGTGCGCATAGTGAATCTGGTCGCGCCGCTGGTCCACAAGGCCACCGACATGCACACCACGGATACCGCTGCCAATGCGCAGGCCCGGTCCGGTGCAGCTTCCCACATGATCGGCTACGGCCTTCGTGCGGGCGGCTTACATAGCGCGATGGTTACGCTTCCTACGCCTGGAATTGCAACTTCAACAACGGCAACATCAACAACAACCACAAGAGCTACGAAGGTTGTGCGGTTGCCGTCCGCAGATCCACACCTGTTCCACCAGCTGGTGCAGGCCTACCTTGATTGCCGTCACACCAAGCGCACCAGCGCCAGTGCCATGGCTTTCGAGGCACAGGCCGAGCACAACCTGTACCAACTCTACGACGAGCTGGCCTCTGGCACCTACCAGCCAGGACGCTCCATTTGCTTTGTCATTACCCACCCCAAGCCACGCGAGGTGTGGGCCGCACGGTTTCGCGATCGCATCGTGCACCACCTTCTCTACAACCACATCGCGCCGCGTTTCCACGCCCGCTTTGTGGCCGACAGTTGCGCCTGCATTCCCGGCCGTGGCACGCTGTATGCAGCCCGGCGGCTGGAACACCAGGTACGCATCCACACCCATAACTGGAGCCGCCCGGCGCACTATCTAAAGTGCGATCTGGCGAACTTCTTTGTCAGTATCGACAAGTCGGTATTGTTGGAGCAGCTGCAGCGCCAGGTGACAGAGCCATGGTGGATGACACTGGCCACCACCATTCTGATGCACGACCCACGCCACGATGTGGAAGTGCGCGGAACCCGCCAGGAACTGGCCTTGGTGCCACCCCATAAAAGCCTGTTCAACGCCCCTGACGGCTATGGCCTGCCCATTGGCAACCTCAGCAGCCAGTTCTTTGCCAACGTGCTGCTGAACGATCTGGACCAGTTTGCCAAACACCGCCTGCAGGCGCCCCACTACGTGCGCTATGTGGACGAATTTGTACTACTGCACGACAGCACGCAATGGCTCAACCAGGCACGGGTGCAGATCGAGGGCAAGCTGGCCAGCCTACACCTGCAGCTCAATCCCAGCAAAACCATCTTGCAGCCCATTGCACGCGGCATCGACTTCGTGGGCCACCTGATCAAGCCTTGGCGGCGCATTACCCGCCGCAGGACGATGCACGTTGCCTTGGCACGTTTGCAAGACATGCCAGCAGCCGATCTGCACCAGTCAGCCAACAGCTATTTCGGCCTGCTTAGCCAGGCATCCCACAGCCACCATGACCGCACCCGAGTTGCCAAGCTTATGCTGAAGCGCGGGCACACGGTCAAAGGTGACATGACCAAGATTTATCGCAAGAAAGGTTAACCAACCATGTCCAAATCCAACGCCACTTACACACCCCGCCCCGATTCATTGCCCAGCATCGTCATTGGTTACTTCACCAACAACCCAGGTGAAGAGTTGATGCTGGAAGACATTACTGCCAAGTTTGAAACCCCACGCAACAACATCCACACCAATCTGTCTTTGGCTGTGGATGCCGGATTGCTGGTGCGCGCCCGCAACGACGATGGTGAGTACGTCTACAAAGCTGGCAAAGCCATTCCACGGCAGATTGACATTGATCGCGTTCACCGTGGGCAACCCACCGCACCATCCACGCCAGAGAAGAAGACCGCATCAGGCTACCAATCGCCACGCAAGGCGCTGGATCTGTCGAACCTGATAGTCGAAGAGGGCGTGCCCTACCTTCTGAACGCAGCCCACAAAGGTGCATCCAAATGGCAACCGCTGTTTGACAAGCTCACAAAGCCAGGCCAAAGCATTGCCATACCGGGCGACATGCGCGGCGCCGTGGGCGCGGCAGCTGGCAAGGTGAACCGGCTCAAGACCGCAGGCACTTTCCGCGTAGCCATGACCGGCGGTGACTCTGCACGCGTGTGGCGTATTGCTTAACTACGGAGCTCAATCATGACCGAATTTGCAACCATTGAGCTGACGCTGATCGCCAGCAGCCTGACCAACCCGCGCAAGCACTTCAACCCGGCCAAATTAGCCGAGCTGGCTGAGTCCATCAAGACCAGTGGTGTGCACCAGCCCATCCTGGTACGCCCCCTGCCAGGTAGCCGCGTGGCCGATACTGATCGCAAGGTGGAGTTTGAGCTGGTGTGTGGCGAACGCCGCCTGCGGGCCAGCCAGCAGGCGGGCGTGCACACCATTCCGGCCATGATCCGCGGACTGACCGACGAGCAGGTGCTGGAGATTCAGATTGTGGAGAACCTGCAACGCGACGACCTGACTGAACTGGAGGAAGCCGAAGGGTACGAGCAGCTGATGCAGCACGCCAGCATTACCGCTGACCAGGTGGGCGCCAAGATCGGTAAAAGCCGCAGCTATGTGTATGGCCGCCTCAAGTTGCTGGACCTTTCCATGGAGTGCAAGCAGGCCCTGCGCGAAGGCAAGATAGACGCCAGCCGGGCACTGCTGATTGCGCGCATCCCCGACAGCAAACTGCAGCTCAAGGCGCTGAAATTTTCGACCGATCCCACCGGCTACCCGGCCGAGCCACCCAGCGTGCGCAAGGTGCAGGATTGGCTCAAAGCCAACGTCATGCTGCGGCTGGAAGGCGCCATCTTCAAACTCACCGACGTGCGCCTGGTGGAGGCCGCAGGCAGCTGCACCGACTGCCCCAAGCGCACTGGCGCCAACCCCGACCTGTTCGCCGATGTAGACGGTGCAGACATCTGCACCGACCCTGAGTGTTTCCACGGCAAGGAAGAAGCCCACCGCGCCCAGCTGGTAAAGAAGGCCGAGAGCCGCGGCCTGCGCATCGTGCAGGACAAGGAAGCCCTGGAGCTGCTCAATGGCAATACCTACCGCACCACGCCGCTCGGCTACACAGCCTTGAGCAACCAGCGGATCGACCTCAGCAAAGAGGGCGAACGCCCCATCACGCTGGGCCAGGCACTGGGCAAGGATGCCCCCTCTCCCATTCTGTTCATTCACCCCAAAACCCAAGAGGTGAGCGAACTGGTGCCGGAGGATGAAGCCGAGGCGGTGCTGTTGGCAAAGGGCCTGATCCAGGCTGTAGAGCAACGTGAAGAACAGCGTGATGACTTGGACAAAGAACTCCAGCGCCTGCAGGAGCGCGCCAAGCGCGATACGGAACGGGCCGTCCAGAACGCCATGGACGACGCCGTTACTACCGCCATCCACCAGTCCACCACCGCGCAGGCCAAAACCCTACTCACCGGCGATGTGCTACGGGCCTTCCTGCTCTGTGAGCTGGATGACTACGATGGCCCAGAAGCGGTTGCCCGCTACGCCAACTATGAGTTTGCCGATGGTGTGGACGAAATGGACGCCATCACCATGCACCTGCAGCGCATGGGTGACACCGACCTGCTGCGCACCACAGCGCACTTTCTGCTGGGTCGCGCGGGCTTCACATCCGATGAACCCAACAACCCGGTGACGACCGCGCTGGCCAAGCTGCTGGATGTGGACGGCAAGGCGGTGGCCAAGTCGGCACAGGCCAAGGTGAAAGGCGAATATGCCGACCGCATCAAGGAAGTACAGGCCAAAATTGATGCGCAAAAACCCGATCTACCCCAACCCCCGCTGGCGCAGCCAAAGAATGCGGTCGGGAAAGATTCCAAGGGGTCAAAGGGGAAAAGTAAAACCCCCGCTGCGCCGGCGAGTAAGTTGAGTGAGGGGGAAGCCTTATCGGGCATCGCTGCCGCGATGCAGGGCTTGGAGGGGTCGGCTTCTGCGCCTGAAGGCGCAGTGGCGCCGCCCGATGTGCCAGCAACTGGGTTCGACGTGGGGCAAAAGGTGAAGGTGGTCACCGACCTGGACAAGCTTGGGGTACTGGTAAAACGCCATGCTGGCAAAGCAGGGACCATCACAAAGAAAGAACCTGGCAGCAACCACTGGCACGTCATGGTGCGCGCGGGCGGGCTACAGCTGTTTGCAGAAGATCAGATTGAGCGGGTGGCAGCATGACCCGCAACCGCTTCGCCCCCAAAACATACACGCTGGTCGACGAAATGATGGCCAGCCCAAAAACGCCATTGCCTGATCGTTCGCGCCTTCACCAGCTCACGGTGATGTGGCAAGGCCTGGCATCCATGGAGGCCGGTGACGCGCCCACCAACAACGACTGGCGCGTGGTCAGCGATGCCGTCAACCTGATGGAAACGCTGGTCAAAGAAATGGCTATCTGCGAAGACTCTACGGGCTTGCTGCCTGATGCCGTCAAAGCTCTGGCGCTTGCAGGCCAGCGCAAATGGGCGGGTGGTGCCCTGCGCCTGGATGGACCCGGCATACAAGCCGTGCGCGCAGTGCTGGAGAACTACGCCGATCTGCTGGAGGTGTTACCCCACCGCGTGGTGGTGCGTTGCCACCGAATGACGGAGCGGCGCATGCTGAAGATCATGTACGGGGTTCGCCAACAACACGACGTGGAGGTGATTGCGATATGAACACTGCATTTTTACTCATGGCGCAATACAACGCACAAGCAGTCATACCGGTTGCGTCTGTGGTGAAGGATTACTTTCCGCACCTGTCGACCGACAACTTTCTGCGCAAGGTCGCACTGGGCGATATCAAGATCCCATTGGTGCGGGTAGAGCCTGGATCACAGAAGGGCGCCAGGGGCGTTCACCTGACGGATCTGGCACAGTATCTTGATGATCGGCGGGCTGCAGCTGTGAAGGAAGCTAAGCAGCTGGCGGGGGTAGGAGCATGAGCTGCCTTGACCGGCCGTACTTCCCTTGCCAAATGGAAATATGGCACTACCGCAAGAAGCCCAGGGTTTTCCGTGAGACAGCCCGAAGCAAGGCACTCAAAGTCACCAAGAGGCCGAATGAAAACTACATCCAGCCAATGCGCCGAGCCAAGCAGGTGTACACCCAACCGCCAATAAGTGTTTCAGAAAAATGGCTTAAAGACAGAGGGATTGAAACCTTCCCGTTCTAGCCAGTGCTACATGAGTGCTACATGCACCAAGACCCAATCAGGTAACGTGTTGATCTGATTGGGTTTTTTTCATTGTGTTCGTCCAATCCATCATCGGCGCGACACTTAAACGCCAACGCGTCTGAAGATCAGCTTTCCCAATGTTAGCGGGGCCTTGCTCGTTTGTTGGATTCACCTTTATTCACCCGCTTTTTCGTTGATTTCGGTCTGTCAGTGCTACATTTAGTGCTACAAAAACTTCATGTAGCACTGCAATGGGTTCAATTGTCTCACGCAAGCGCAAAGACGGCACGATCGGCCACACCGCCCAGATCCGGCTGAAGGATGGCGGAAAGGTCATTTTCACCGAGTCGCAAACATTCGACCGCAAGCCTGCTGCGCAAGCCTGGCTGAAGAAGCGGGAGACTGAGCTGGCCGTGCCTGGTGCGCTGATCAAGCCCACCGACCCACTACTCAAGGATGTTATCGACCAGTACAACACCGACAAGCTGCGGCCGCACGGCAAAACCAAAGACCAGGTGCTGCGCTCCATTAAGAATGCCGAGATTGGAGGCTTGAAGTGCTCAGAGGTAACCAGCCAGGAGCTGGTGAAGTTCGCTCAATCGATTGACGCACAACCGTCAACACGTGGCAACTACATATCGCACCTGGCATCGGTATTCAGCGTGGCAAAACCCGCCTGGGGCTACCCATTGGAGAAACAGGCCATTGATGATGCTCGCGTAGTGCTGGACAAACTCGGACTCATTGGCAGGTCCAAACAGCGTACACGGCGCCCAACCTTGGATGAGTTGGACAAGCTCATGAAGTACTACACCGTGGCCGAAATCAAACGCAAGGACATCATTCCCATGACCAGGGTGATCCCCTTCGCTATCTTCAGCACACGCCGCCAGGAGGAAATTTGTCGCATGGAAGGCAAAGACCTGGACAAAGCCAATCTGGAGATCATCGTGCGGGATATGAAAAACCCGGGTGAGAAGATCGGCAACGACGTGACCACCATGCTCACGCCCGAGGCCCTGCAGCTGATCGAGCTGCAGCCAGAGACCAAAGGAATCATATGGCCCTACAACGCTGAATCCGTCAGCACATCATTCAGGCGGGCCTGCGACTTCCTCGGCATAGATGATTTGCACTTCCACGACTTGCGTCATGAAGGTATAAGCCGCCTGTTTGAGCTGGGCTGGAATATCCCCCGCGTGGCCTGCGTCTCTGGCCACCGGTCGTGGACCAGCCTGAAGCGGTACACGCATCTGCGCCAGGTTGGCGACAAATACAAGGACTGGCCATGGTTGGCCAAGTTGGGCATCGGCACCACAAACGAAAAAAGCCCACCGGACCGCAATTAAGCGGCCCGGTGGGCTTTCCTATTTTTCACCAAATAACGCGAAACTTTTTGGTCTCACATTCCGGGTAAACGAAATTCGATGTCGGGAGCCTGCCTCACGGCAAAGGCATCTGCCCGGCAGCTGGCGTAGGCGACGTTGATGGTGTCGGCTTCGAGCTGGAGCCGCTGAAGTAGTCCGCTAAGGTCTGCTGAAAGTAGCCCACCGGTTTGGGTTGTGTCGTTTGCACTATCACCGGCGGCGGGGGAAGTTTCACCCGTGGCGCAACTACCACTTGGCCCACATCCAGCGGCGTGTGGGTCGCGCAGCCGCCCATGGGCACCAGCGAGATTGCGTAAACGGCTAGACAAATCAGCAACTGTCTTTTGATGGGTGGCATCTTGTAACTCCTGGGTGTTTTTGAGGTCTTGCAGGGCCTGCTCGGCACTGCGGGTTTTGGCGGTTTCGCTGGCCAGCACAGCGGCCGCGTCGGCTTTGAGCTTGTTGGTCGCAGCCTGGCATTCGGCCTGGGCACGGCTGTAGCCCCGCCCCTCGATGTACTGCTCACCGGAAAACAGCACAGCCAGCAGCGCCACCGCGGCGGCGATCTTGATAAAGATGTCGGTCATGCAATGGCCTCCCCTGCTTCGCCGATCAGGCGTTTGCGGTCGGCCAAGCCGATCAGGCCGCCATTGATGCGGGCAGTTTGCTTTTCTGGGTCGCCAATCAAGTCGTCGGTGATGGTGTCTTCCCACCAGAGAATGCAGGCCTCCAGAGCAAAGCGCGGCTGCTCCAGCAGCTCTGGCTGGTTTACCAGGTCTTGCCCCATCAGCTCGCCGACATGGGCGTAGTTGGCCTTGCCGGTGAGCCCGATCGGGCTGCGGGCACGGTACCGCCAGCCGTCACCCGGCTCGGTATTGCCCATGCGCCCGCCATACACGCGGTTGGCCAACGCCTCTGGGTTGTGGGCGTAGGGCTGCGCGGATGCCAGTGTGGGGAAGCGCCTGGACCACACCACGCACAGGCGCGCCGCGCTGTAGTCCATGTTCTCAGTCAGATCACGCAGGCCATTGCTTTCATGCAGGATTTGCCCAAGAAAGTCATCCATCTCGATGTCGCCAAGATTGAAGCTCTTTTCGGACACCACATCGGCAAAGACACTGGCCCACCTAGCAGCCACCAATGGCTTGACCTGGCAGCGCAACAGAATCTGATTCCATTCATTTGCAGTGCGGCGCATAGTTAGCCCTCCTTTACGCGGGTGCGGATGATGAGCACCGCAAAACCCACCATCACGCACACTTCGGCAACGGATGGGCTGACGTGGGCCAGCGCTTGGCTGGTGGGGTCTGCAATGCCCAGCGGCCGCAGCAACGGCCCCATAAGCGCACCACCAGCGCCCAAGGCCAATAGCAGCCAGGCCAGCGCTTTGAGCCCATCGACCACACGGGCGTGTGCTGTCATACCAGGTGCAAAGGGCGATGTTCGCTCCAGCTTGTTCAGCGCCTCGGCCATGACCAGGAAGGCAGCTACCCAATGAATAACCAACATGGCGGCGTTCATGGCGTGCCCCCCTGCGAAGGGCTGTTTGCCGGTGGCGCCAGGCGGCGTATGACAAAGTTGAGCACCTGCTGAGCACCGCCACCCACAGCGCATGCACCGCTGAGCAGCAAACCATCGGGAACGTTGGCAACAAACAGGGCAATGGGCGTGATGTAGCCTGCCGTGATGGCGCTGGCCATGGCAAACATCATGCGGCGCAGAGTGGTGCGTACCAGGTTGGGCCAGGTGTCGGTGCTACCAGGCACGGTGTTAAGCAAGATGATGCCAATCAGCGAGCCCAGCAGGCCCGCAATTAGCACATCGCTGCGCAACCCCAAGGGGACGCCGAAGAGCGTGAGCATGGGTATGGATACACCGGCTGCAGCCATGGTGGTGACGGCAACCGCTGTGGTAGAAGTGGGTTCTGGCATGCAAATCCTCGGGTTTCAGGACGTAAAAAAAGCCGCTCTGCGGCGGCTTGGGTGCGGTGATGCGTGCGGTTTACAACCTGCGCTGGAACTCTTTGCCGTACTGCAGACGCAGCAACTCGGACTCGTAGGCCTTGCGGCAGTGGTCTTTTTGGAACCAGAACAACGCGTCGATAACCGGGCGCATGAAACCCCAGAAGCGACCATCGCGCTCCATGCGGTAGACGGCGCTACTCATGGTCTAGTCGGGCTCGCCGTTGCAGATCAGGACGTTTAGGAGCTGGTCGATGGCGAGTAGTAGGCGTAGGGGGTAGTTCATAGTTCTGCACTGAGCATGTAATCAAATTGACAACTCACATACCCAGCCGCTACGGATTGAACCTCTGGAAAGAACACTGCGCGACTTGACCCATACCATGTATACGGAGTCCCGCAATTGGTACTGGCGCTGACGCTATAACTACGAGATGGATTTACCCTCATATCCACAGCGAATTTCACCGTTTTCATGAAGCTCATCATTCCGGCAGTTGCGCTGCCAGTGATGATCTCGTAATTCACTTGGTAATAGCGCTGGCAGATTAGCAATTCCTGTTGGTAAAAACGCTGTTCAAATGCCGTCGCCACAGAGCCGAATTCAAGCTGCACCTTAGACACTGTTCCGGGGCCAAACTCAATCGTGGTGTTTGTGCCGCCAGTGATTGCGCCGGTTATGCCAGATGCACCGTAAGAGCCTGCGCCAATCTTCCCTTGCGCAGTCCCCGACCAAGACAGTGTATAGGTGCCAGTCTCAAGGTTTAGGCCTTCGATAACTTGCCGCAACACCTTGCCCGCAGGGATGGTTACTGTGGTTACGTTTGCCGTGGTGCTGAATGTGTAGGTGTCGCCCGATGCTGCCATCTTCCAACGGTCATGACCGTACAGGCTAGCACCTACTGCAGCGCCAGAGACATACGCCCGTTGGTTGACGCCAAAGTTGCCATTGATGATGCGGTTGCGAAAACCGGCCAATGGACCGCCGCTCCAGCTTGTAATATCTGCATTGCCGCCTGATGCCGCTGCCACCAGCGTAGCCCGGACGGCTGCTGCGTCCACTCCATCGAGCAGCGTGGCCGCAAACGCAGATGTGTGGGCGATCATTTGGTTGAGCTTTTGTATCGCGTCCAGGACGTCGGTGCGGAACGTTGCAGGGACATCAGTGCCAGCATCAGCGTTGGCCGTGTTGACCGCAGCGGTCGGGTAAGTCATGGTCAATATCCTTCAATAAAAAAGTCGACAAAAGCCGGATCGGTCAGCGTGCCGTTTAGGCGGAACTGCCAGCGGGGTCCGTAGGTAAGCGCCTGATCAATGCGGGCATAGGTCCATGTGCCTGCGCTGCTGTCCTGGATGACTACCGTGGTGCGCTTGATGACCGAATAGGTACTAGACAGGGGGATGCGTACGTCGCCGGTGCCAATGCGGTAGCTGCCAGTGAGGGCACTAATCACAATGTCATTGAGGTATTCGCTCTTAATGGGCGCGTTGACCTGCCAGTCAAACTGGCGCACCACAGGCACCGGCGCGGGGCCGGTGGCGGTAACGGTCAGGCGCATCTTGAGGTAGCGGGTGCTGAATGCGCTTGCGGCACTTCCCCATGCGCTCCAGCTCACGCCGTCTGCGCTGGTGGCCAGCTCTTGCACCACAGTGCCGTCGGCGTCCACCGTGCTGTTAACCTGCCCTGCCACCACGGTGCCAAAGTCACGCGCTGGGGTTTCGTAGTAGATGGGCGAAGCCGGTGCCATGTTCCAGCGCGTCCAGGCATCCCATGTACTGGGAAGGCCGGACCATGTGGTGCTGTCGTTGGCTTCCAGGTAGCCGTCTTGCACATGGCAGCTTGTCTTGATGCCGAGCCAGCCCTCTGCGCCCTCGTAAAACTCGTCAAAAACATTGCCAAGGCGCCGATCTGGCAGGGTAAGGCTGCGCACCAGGTAGGTGGATGCGTTGCCCGTGGTGTCCAGGCTTTTGCAGGCAAACGTCCAGGCACCCGATAGCGGCGCATTCAGCTCCACCGGGCTGCTGGTGTAGTACGTGGCATCGTCTTGCAGGGGCGTCATGGTTGCCCAGTCTGGGCTGCCAACGGTGCCGGGGGTGTAGCGTATCTCGGCGCCAAGCCAGTCCACCGGGCTGTTGCCGGGGCTGTAGGCAAAGTTGTACTGCCGGGTGCCGTCTGGCTGACTCATTACGGTGAACACATCAAACGGCGGTGGCGGCTGCGTTTTACCCACCACTACATGCTGTACCTGCACACACCAGTCGCCAATGGCCAGGGTGGTGCGGGCACGGGCACGCACGATGTAGCTTGCGCCATCAAGCACATCGCTGGCAATAACTTGCGTTTCTTCGCCACTCACAACCAGGTTTGTCCACGCGCCGGTGCTGGTGGTCAGGCGGTATTGCACCTCTACCTTACCGGCCTGCACCACGGCGGCATCTACTACCTGCGGCCAGCTCACACGCATGCGGCTGACAATGGTGCCGTCTGCCTGGGCAAGTAGCTCTGCCGTGCCGCTGGTGATGGTAAGCGGGCCAACTGCCGCAACCGTCCACGGGTTGGGCAGGTTGGTATTGGCGGCGAAGCCTTGTGCGGCAAACCCAGCGTCCATTTGCGTGATGGCGGCGCTGGTTTCTTTGAGGGTGAGTTGCACAGCGCCCTGCGCCGTCCAGGTGCGGGCCAGTACCATGAAGGTTTTTGCGCTCCAGCCGTAGCGGGCAAGTGTCAGCGCCACGGTGTCGAAAAGCTCCAGCGGGTAGGCGCGCAGCTTAAATGGAAGGTCGATCACCAGCGGGTCGCGGGCGTCGCGCATCATGATGCCCGCTATGTGCAAGGCCTGGGGCGCGTATCCAACAGCGGGCATGGATACCGTTTGCACCAGCTCCCCGCCATCGCGGGTGACCAGCGCGCTACTGGTAAGCGGCGTGAGCACGGCTTGCTTGTAGTCTTGCGCCTGATCCCAAATGGTGGCTTTGACGCTGTTGAACTTTTTGGCGCGCTCTTTGTGCACGCTGATTTTTATGGGCGATTGGGATTCGCTGGCACCGTCGCGCTGAACCACAGCCAGGTCGGCATCGGTCAGCGTCAATACCGGGGCACTGTACACACCGGGCTTGATGTAGAGCGATCCGCCAGCAAAGGCCCAGCTCCCGCCCATGGCCTGGGCCAGGTCGTCAAACGCGCTGCGCGATGGGGTTCCAAACGGTATGACGATGGATGCCTGGTAAAGCGCCCTGGCTGCCTGCGCCACACCGCCCACGGTGTACACAGTGCTGGTGTCGCAGGCATTGGCGGCGGCAATAAAACGGGTGTCTTCATCGGCTGTGACGGTGGCATTGCCAAAACGCGGGTGGGCGTAAACGTGGCGCAGCATGAGTGCGGGGTTTTCGCTCCAGGTGGTAAGGCCGGTGCGGGGGTCGTACAGCTTGGCGCCACGCATCACCGCCGTTACGGTTGGTAGGCCGTTGGGGAAAGCACCCTCAGAATAGGTGGCGCGCACCACCAGGTAGGCAACACCCTCCACTGTATTGGTGCTGGGCCATGCGGACCCGAATGCGGCCTGCAGGTCTGCGTCTACAACCTGCCCCGCTGCACCCAGGTGTTTGGTGATTTTTATGGCGCTGGTGGTGTCGTACACCTGGTAAGTGATAAACCCGCCAGATACGCTCACTGTTGCCACAAGGCCCACAATCGTCACTAGGCACTCGTACCCATTTACGCTACCCGGCACATAGTTGGCTGGCAGGTTGTAGGTGTAGCCCGTGGCAGCGCCATAGGCCGATGACGTGGTTGACGGGAGGTAAGGCGCGGTCAGAACATTGCCACTGCCATCGAGCGTGACCTCTTGGTCGTTGAGGTAGATGGTCTCAATGGCGTCGATCTCATGGCCCGCCAGCGCAATGGCCAGGTAAAGGTCTTTTTGGTACGCGCCGGTGCTGGCTTTGTAGAACACATTGCCGCCTTTGCGTACACGCCCCAGCACCAGTTCGCGCGCACCAACTGCGCTGCTCACGTTGACATTGCGGTCTACCTGGGCGGCGTTGTAGGCGTCACTGGCGCGTGATTTGGCCTCGCGCGCCTTAGCGGCTGAGTAGGCCAGGCCGCCCACCAACAACAGGGCCGTGCCGTAGGTGGCAACAAAGGTACCGATGGCCACCGCAGTGCCCACGGAGATGGCGCCGTACACGGCCAGGTAGTTGACTGCAACGATGATGGCAGCTGGCATTATTTAACCCCCCAGGCCATCACCGCATTGGCCATTGGCACAGCAACCAGCCCATGGGCGGATGGAGCCATGGCCGTGGCGCCATTGCAGATGGCCAGCGCATCGCGCTTGCCAACGGGCACCAACACCACATCGCCCAAATTGGCGCACAGCGGCTTTATTGGCTGGCCGAGTGCCTGCGTGGCAATGGCTGGCAGGCCACCGTGGCGCGCAATAGCCCGGTAGGCTTGCTTGGCCGTGGCGTGCTTGCGCAGGCCCGGAGGCGCCGGGTCTTGCCCGGTGATGGCCATCACACAGTCGCTAGCAAAAATAGCGCAGTCGTTGGTGCCCCATGCAAATGGCGCATACAGGCGCTGGGCGACAAAGGCCTCCATGCGGGTCTGCCAGTCGGGTAAACGGTGCGTCATTTGTAGAAAAAAGCCTTGGTGGGCCAGATGATTGGTTTGTCGATTTGGTCAAGCACGTATGCAAACGATGCGTCGGCGGCGTTGACGATGCGCTGGTCTGCGTCGGTAAACGTCCATGCATTGCCGCGCAGCAGGTCTACCGCGTTGCTCTCGGCCGTAACGGCTATGGTTGCGCTGGTGCCGTCTTCGCCAATGGCCATGGTGTCCAGGGCGCCAACCCAGTCCACCGGGGCGTCAAGAATGGTGTAGGTGGCGGTGTCAATAATGGCGGTGCGTATGGTGCAGGTGGTGCCCTGCACAATGTCTGCATCGTCCAGCGCCAGGCTGATGCGGGCAGCGTCTGCACCATGCAACTCCAGCGTGATGCCAGACACCTCGCCCGGTTTGTCTGCAATGGCGCTGATTTGGCCCAGGCCGTAGGCGCCAAGGTAGGTGGTGCCAGCCCAGTCAAGGTTCCAGGTGCTGGTATTGAGTGCGATGGGCGTGCCCGCAAAGTCCAGCTTGATGAGTGTGGCAATGGCTACGCTTCCACCTGCCAGGGCCGCTAGCACGGGGGCACTGAGGGTCTTCACGAAATAGCCTCGCCAAAGTCAAAGTTGGCGCCCTGCGCCCTGCCTGGTGCATATTGCACCCCGCTGGTGCTGAGCATGCGGAATGTGGCTTTGGGCTTGTCCCACGTTACCGCCGCGCCACTGCTTTGTGCTGTGCGCAGGCGGTTGGTAATAGGCACGGTGATGACACCGGCCACTGCCGTGCAGTCGCTGGCTACCATGAGCAGCAGGCCGCCCACGCCCAGCAGGTCGCCCGCTTTAAGCGTGCCGGTGCTGGGGCTGCACCCGGTAACCACAATGCTGGATGCACCCTGGGCAGCAGTGGCATTGAGGGTGAGCGTGCCGCGCACGGTGCCCTGCGGTTGTGGCCGCGAAAAGTGCCACAGCTGCACGGTGTTGGTTTGCCCGCGCATGGCGCCGATAAACGCCTCGATGGCAGCTGCGGCAGCTTGCCTACTGGGGGGCATCTCTACGCTGCAGATCCAACGGTCGTTTAGCAGGTCAATAGCCTGCTCCGACCCGCCAAATGGCGAAGCGTTGACGCGCTGCGTTACCGACTGCACCATGATGCAGGAATGCGGCTTGAATGTGGCTGGGAGTGTGATGAGTGCCATGGGTGTTAAGCGAGTGCGCCCCCATAGTTCATGCTGCGGCCCATGGCGGCGGCAATTCGCCGCTCGGACCCTGCAACGGCCGCACGCACCATACCGATGCTGGCCACGTCGCCCACGGTAAAGTTTTGCACCACGGTGACGCCACCGGTGGACTGGCCCCGGGTGTGGTCGGTAACGGTTTCATTGGGGTGCAGCATGGCCATGAAGCCGCCTTTACCGTCGAGACCGCCTGCGCGCGCGCCGGTACCGGTGAAGCCACCACCATCAAAACTGAACAGGCTGGCAAGCAGAGTGCCGCTACCAGTACCGCCTGCAGCGCCGATAAAGGACTCTGCAATGGAGGTTGCTGCACGGCTGTAGATGACGTTGGCAATGGCATCACCAAAGGCTTGCAAGGGCTCGCCGCTGGTGTCGCGCAGTGCTGAGCTAAATGCGCCCTTTAGGTCGTTGTGCAGGGTGTCTGCGAAGTCTTTGCTGGCTTTGTCAGACTTATCCTTCCCATCGGCTGCAGCCTGCGCTACCTGCCCGGTGGCGGTGATGCTGCGCTGCTCTTTCAGCAACTCGATCTTTCGCTCCATGGCGGCAATCTCTGCCTCAGAGCTGTTTTGCAGTGTGAGCTGGGAGCGTGCCTGCTCGGCGGCTGCAATGGCGGTATCCATGCGGGCCAGGGTGAGCGCATTGAGCTCGACCGTGGTCTTGCCAATTTCTTGCACGTGCTCGGCCATCTTTTTGTTGGTTTCTTCCATGGCCGCAGTTTCTTTGTCCAGGCCAGCGATGTATTGGTCTGATGTGCGGCGTGCCTCTTCGATGGCTTTGTAGGCCTCTGCCTCTGCGTGCAAGGCATCAGTCTTCTGGGCGATCGCCAGAACCAGCTCGCGCACCTGGGGAATTTCGCCAGTGGTACCAAGACCTTTTAGGAAATCGAGCGCCTTTTGCTCCTCAGTCAGCTTGGCGGTGGTTGTCAAAGCGCCCTCAAGGGTCTTGACGTATTGCGCCAAGGCTTGCTGTTCACGCGTGAGTTGCTCGGCCTGTTGTTTGCTGGCTTTCTCTTTCTTGGTGACTGCAATTTCACCCACACTACCTTTGCGCAGGCCAAGCCTGGCCTCCTCTGCACTAGATTGGTCGCTTGGGGAGAATTCGGCTGTTTGAAGTTCCACTTCCCTGAAATACGCCAGGCGGCGCTTCATGGTGGCAATGGCTGTGTCAATGGATGTGGTGTCGTTGCCGCCACGCACAAAACGGTCGCGATCGGCTTCCAACTTTTTCAGCTCTTCGCGGTAAGAGGCCGCGTTTTCTGACGCGGACTTGAATGGGTTTTGAAAAACTTGCGTGAGAACGCCATCCCAGAAGCCGGAGGATGTTTTCTTGGCTGCGACCATTTCCACCGAAAGCCTGTTGAGGGCTGGCAGCATGTCACCAACGATAGAGCGCGCAACGTCCATCGTGTTCTTCTGCATCTCAAACAGGCTTTTGTTGAAGCGCTCAGCCTCTTCGGCCTGCGCTGTGGTGACCGTGGCCACCAACTGGCCTTTTTCAGCCAAATCTTTCAAGAACGGTGCGACCTCTTTGAGACTTTTCCCAAACAGTTCTTGCGCCAAGCGCGCCTTGTTGCCATCGTCGGCAAATCCGGACAGCGCTGTGGCCGTCTTGAGCAAGGCCTCCGCCGGATCCAATGCGCGCAGTTCTTTTACGCTGAGGTTGAGCGCGGCAAAAGCAGCCTCTTGCTCGCTGCCTGGCTTGGCGGCATTGAGCGCACCATTGAACTTGATAAGCGATGCCTGCACGGTATCAAAGCTGGTACCGGTGCGAGTCGCTACGTCTTCCAGCGCGCTGATGTTTTCGATGCTGGCACCGGTGGCGTCTTTCAGGTCATTGAGGGCATCCACGCTGTTGACGACGTTTTTGGTCATGTCCACAAGGGCACCCAATGTGACGCCAGCAGCAAGACCAGCCAGTCCAGCCTTGACGACGCCCAAAGAGCTGACGATGCTTTGGCTGGCCTTTTCTGTCGCGCGGGCGGCTTTTCCCATGTCGCCTTCAAATTTGGCAAGGTGCGCTACCAGGTCAACAGAGAGTGTTGCTAGTGCCATTGTCTAAATCCTCGGGTGTGTCTTGCGTATCGGCTTTGTCGGGCCGGTAGGTCTTGATGGTGATGAGATGGCGGGCAAAGGCTTCAAGGTCGGCAACACCCAGCAGAGCGGCCACTATGGGCAGACCTGCCCAGTCGATACCGCCCATGCCGTTTGACAGCATTTGGAAGCCTTCAATTGCCAGCATGTGCAAGGGGTCAACAGGTGGCGGGTCTTCGCCCTCGTACTGGGCTCCATAAGAGTCCAGGAGGGCTAAGAGTTTTTTGCGTCAACCTTTTTCTCGGCGCCGTGTTTGACCAAAATGTCAAGCAGCTCGGTGGCCAGTTTGCGCACCCAGCCAGCACGGTCGCTGATGACCTCGGCCCACAGCGCTTGGCTGAATGGCACAGCGTCTGAAGAGCCCACCGCAGCGCCGAGCAAGTCGGCCTCAGTGAACCCCTCCCAGTCGACCGTAAAGCGCTCGACCTCTGCCACGCCCACAGAGACGCTGCCGCCTTTAATGAAGTGCAAGCCGATTTCGATCTCGGTTGGGCGAATGAGGCGAACGCGCTTGCCGGGCAGATCAAGATCTACCCACTGCATACGCTGTTCGCGCAGCCGCTTGATGAGTTGCGCTGTCATACGGATCAGGCTGCAGGCAGCATCAACACTTGGCCCTTTACCTTGATGCCAAAGCCACTACTGGCCAGCGCGCCAAGGCCCTGGCTTTCACCAGGCAGGCCGGGCTGGCCACGGAATACGCGGCGCTCGCCGTTGGACAGCGTGATGCGCACAACGATGTAACCACCATTGAGCGCGGCTGCACGCACGACGGCCAGGGCAGGCAGCTGCATGTCGCTGAGCTTGCTAATTTGCACGTTTTGGGCCGCCATCAATCCGGTTTCGGTTTGTTTGATGCGGTCTAGCAGGGTGGTTGCGTCCAACTCGTCGGCCGCGCCCTCGGGGATTTCGTAGCTGGTGGCGGTGGATAGGGTCAACCAGGTGGCCACAGGTATAACGGTACCGCTGGTAAAGGTGCCAAAGTTGGTGCTGTCCAAACCTTCGGCGTTGAAGGTGTTGGCTGCGGTGGCATCCACGCTGACAACCTGACCCAGCAGCTCATCCATACCAGCCGCAGTGTCAAAGTAGCCAATGGTGCCCTCGGCCAGAGCGTGGGCGGTGGAGGTGACGACGGGTGGCACCGCCTTGGTGACGGCGGTGACGGTTTGTGCAGCGGCGTAGGTGGCCGCGATTTCTACGCGGCAGTTGCGGCCTTTGGGGACGGACATGGTGATTTCCTTTCAGGAGTAAAAAAAGCCCACTCAAAAGTGGGCAGTGGGCTTGGAAACGGGGTAACGGGGTGTGGGCCTACTCCCACCACTGGACAATGAGCGGGGTGCACTCCAGATCCAGCTCGGGGTCATAGCCGGAGCTGCGGTTTTCGACCGTGTGGTAGGCCTGCTCGATGGTGGCCTGCACGGCATCGGCCACGGCATTGGCAGCCAGTCGGGTATCGGCCCAGCACTGCAGGTCAAAGGTGACAAGGACGCCATGCACAGACCCATCTAAGCCCTTCGATCGTTCGGTAGCGGTACGGGTAAAAACGACAAATGGGCGGGCGCTGCCCTGCTCTATGCGATCGGCGGCGATGCGCTGGCCCACCAGGGCGGTGACTGCGGGTGCCGCAACCAGCAAGGCACGCAAGTCTGCTTCTGCACTCATGGGACAACCTTTCCTGTGCTGTTGACTTTTTCAATCCAGCGAACGACTTGTTTTTGAAAAACTTGGTAGGCCTCGCCCAGCTTGCTAGCGGCTGGCCTGAGAAACGACCGTGCGGACATCTTGCGGGTGCCAAATTCCAGAAAGCGCCAGTAAAACGGGTCGGTGCGGCTCTTGGCGCCGCGCGCACTACCCTTGGCGGGTTTGACGTTGACGAATACACCCACATCGCCAGATCGCCGTGCGGCTTTGCTGCTGCGCACGCGGATGGCCTTGCGAAGCGTTGCACTTTGACGGTATGGCGCTTTGCTGGGATTGGAGAGCACTGGAGCCAAGCGCTTGGCATCATCACGCACCAAGCGTGCACCGGCGGAAAGGGCGTTACGCAGCACGCGCTTGCGCATGGCTGGGGCCAGCTCACGCAGATTGCGGGCCAGCTCGTCGAAGCCTTCAATTTTGACTTCAGCGACCATCTTTCACCCCTTGCAGGCACATCAGCTCCAGCATGTCTTTGCGGCCAACGGGCACCACGCCAGTAATGTCATGCGCCCTGCCCTGCCACACTAGGCGGTGCAGCGGGGTTACGTCGGACCGGTACCGGATGCGCACTTTGACAGTCTGCTCTAGCTGAACCTGTGCCGCAGCGAAGAATTCGCGCCCGCGCACGGGCTGGCACTGGGCCCACACCGTGGCGACATCCACCCAGGTGATGGTGTCGTGACCCACCGCGTCGGCAACCACGCTGCGCTGCTGGATGGTGACCCGCTGGTCGAGTTTTCCGGCTTGCATCATGCGTACACTTTCCATCGGTCCAGCAGGCGGTCGGCGTAGCCCAGTGCATACGTTTGCACACTGCCTTCCAGCTCGCGGTTGGCGTACATGGCGCCAACCTGCAGGTAGATCCAGTCTTTGATGCTGCTGGGCACGTCAGCGGCGGTGGCGTAGCCTGCCACGTAGCGCAGGGCCACGGCATTGGGCACCAGGCGGGCGCTGGGCCAGGCGCTGCCGTAGGCTGGCACTACCTTGGCGCTGCTGAAGTCGTCAAAATTGTCCAGCTGGTACAGCGTGTTGTTGAGGGTTTGCTGGGTGCCGTCAGTATCGAAGTACTTGAGACTGGTGACGCTGGCCACGGGAATGCGGGTGAGCTGCAGGACTGCCGGGAAGGCCTCTTCTGTCAGCTCCCAGGTCTGCGGCATGATGGCGCGGCCGGTGATCTGCTCTGCCGCCTCGGTGGCGGCTTTGATGTAGACCTCGATCAGCGCATCTTCGTCCGCGGTGTCCACCTTTAGGTGCACCTTGGCTTCGGCTGCGCTGATCGCCAGGCCGGTTGCTGCTGTGATGAGTTTGAGGGCCATGGGTACCTTGAATGAAAAAAGCCACCCGAAGGTGGCTCTTGATGGGGTTGCGTGGGTTACGTCAGCACACCGAACGCGGCGCGGTAGTTGGCCGCCTGCAGAACATGGCCAGCGGCGTTAGGGTGCGTTCCGTCGCTGGTGTAGGGGCCAAGGTTTCCGGACGTGGCGCCCGCCCAGCGCAAAAAGTTATCGGTAGTCTGGTCAATGCTGGCCCGAATAGCCACCATCGTAAGCACCGACAACACTGCATTGGATGGGCCAATGCCAGGGGTATCGAGCCAGCTATTGAATGCGGCCGCATCACCACCCGCCACCGACCACGCCGTTCCATGCGGAAGTGTGCCGTCCGAGTTGGTGCTGCGTGGGTTGAGCTTGACCCGCAATATGGTTTTGATGCCGTTTGCCACCATCAGTGCCCACAGGGCCTGAATATCTGTTTTCGTAGCCGCCAAGTTCCCGTTATTTGCTGCGATCTTGTCACATTCGTCCACAGCATACTTGGCATACTTGATGTAAGGGGTCAGCATGTTGGAATTGGTGCTCCACCACAGCGCCGTCGACGAACCGGTGTAGCCAAAGTTGGCGCCAGCAATCGGGTTACTCAGAAAGTCCGCATCCGTCAACGCCTTGGAGAACGAGCCCTTTTGCGGGTAGGTCACAGCATCATCCAGATACCCGCCCAAAATCGAATCACCAAAGCCAAGGAAGGTCTTGGGGTCGCCTGACACGAACTTACCCAAAACGATTGGGACGTAAGGGTTTGTGAAATTGGTAGCGCCAGTCGACGCAGTCATCGCCCCCACCCCATCCACCGGAGAACAGTCATTCACCGCAGTCAGCAGATAGGCAGAAGCGCCTATGCCCCACTGGGATATAGACAGCTTTCCTCGGGGCAGCTTGAGGCCAGCCGACGCAACAGAGTATTGAAACCGCATCCAGATTTTTGTGCCGCGCGGGATATTTGCCAATGCCATCAACGATGCGTAGAACGAGTCGGACAGTGATTCGGCTGTACCGTCTGCAACCACCCTGCTACGGCCTCCTGAGAAGTTAACAGGCACAGACGCAGCGGCCCCATTTTTCTCAAAAGCGCAGGAGTCAAGCGTGTAGGCGTTACCCAAGAAGTTAATAGTCCCGCCAAACAGGTTCCAGGCTCCGAGGGCCAATACAAGCTCGCTAAAGTCGCCCGACCCCACGATGAACGGGATGCGGGCACGTACACTCAGGTAAGTGGTTTCCGCCGCCACCGAATTGGCCTCTGTGACGTTGTTGTAGGGTGATGCGTAGCGCAGCACCTGGGCCGCTGGCGCTGGGCCTGTAGGCACGGAAACTTGTTTTGTCAGCAGGTCGCCAGGGTTAAACCCAACCGTTACGCTTTTCGCTTGGTAATCGGTTCCAGCCGCTTTTGTTCCGTCAGCGGTTCCGCAGTCCACAGTGACCACTTTGCCGCTGGCAGCGCTCATGTTGACGTTGAACGTCAACACTCCGAACGACTCCGTGGCGTCACTCACGCCAATAGAGGGAGCGGGGTCGTTGTCAGTGATATTGCCGCCTGTTGATGCGACAAGCCCAACAGTCATAGTCAACGTGCGCGTGTCCTGGTTAATGGCGTTGTCGATTGTTGGAACATCAACCGTAAACCCGCTGTAGCCGGTCAGCAACCGGATACCTACACCGGGAACATAGCTTGCGCCAGTGCTGAATGTCGCCGCACTCAGGTCATTGTTGTAGTCAGTTCCATTGACTGCGGTTCCACCGAAGTTCACCGCGTAGTCGGTGGTTCGGTTGGTTGGCCCACTCAGCACGCCGGTAAATCGGTTTGCCGTTCCTTCGTTAACGGTAGAGCCAGTTACTGTGGTAACGGTAGGGTCAGTGACTGCCGCCTTGTATTCCGTGACGTAGTAATGCGCTCCGCCACCGGAAAGTGAGGAAGAAAACGCAATGGTCTTAGACCCTGGCGCCCCGGCGTCAGCGGTGTATATCATGTCCGCAGCATTGCGCACCAATCCCGCACTGAACCACCCGGCAGGCAGCGTGCCCAACGTACCAAAGTCGGTTGCATTCCGAATGCCGATCATCACAATCGCATTAGGCGTGGTGGTCGTAAACGTGATGCTATGGTTGGTTGTGGACGCCTCCGCAATATAGGTCGTGTTGACCCACGGGGATACGTTATCCATCCCCGCCACTTCCAACATTCCGTAATAAACACCCGTGGCGGCGCCCGATGCGGTTACGGATAACGTATTGGGCGTGTTGGCGATGTTGGTGCGCCGGTAGACACGGATTCCCTCAGTTGCAACGCTGTCTATAGCGGTGTAATCCTGAATGAACGCGTTGGCATTGGTGTCGTTTACACCATTGACGGTATTGTTCCCGCTGGCCGTTTGGTGCAGCCACATAATCAAACTGTTTCCTGCCGTTGCGGCAGGCGAGAATGTTTGTGTGGTTCCGGTATTTACGCCGCCACCGGGCTGGTAGGCTTGGACAATCGTGGTCATGGTAATACTGCTCCCATATCGTAGGCACCGCCGATGCGGTTGTTATTGTTGAAGTCGCACAGGACTGGCACTGCTGTGCCGCCATCCACTGCGTAACCCGATGTCGGTCGCCAATCGGCCAAAGCAACAGGCGGCATGACTGCAAAGTGGGGGTTTGCAAGGTGGCTGGAGGTGTTGTACAAGGCCGGTGCGTCAATTCCGGTTGCTAGACCCAAATCGTTGTAGATAAGTCCGTATTGGAAGTTCTCCAATCGGTTCGGCAAGTACCACAGGTTGTTTTTTATCTTTATGTCAGATACGACGCCGCTTGTTCTGATGAACTGGCATGACTCTGGATTGGCCAAATTGGAGTACAGCGTGTTGTTGTAGATGCGGATGCCGGAGGTAGTCTCACCAGGACCAGCTCCTACACCAACCATGCTTATGGTCGTATAAATATAGGATGTACTGACGGACGATGTTCTATCACCCACTGAAAAGTCGGCAATATTGTTGCGAACCGTCATGTTCGGGCAAGAAATTGACGCAAAGTACCTTGTACTTTTCGGGTTTCCAAGACCGCCGTATGTGAAATTGCTCTCAACAATTCCGTTGCGTACCCACTCACCACCGACATTACCATTGCCGCCATTGCCGATAATGATTCCGCAGTCTCCTGTTTCGGTGGTAGGAGGCGTTGCGCCAGGGTCATAAGAGTACCCACCGCGCAAGTCGATGACATTTCCAAAAATGACAAACTTCTCTGACCACACAGGGAAGTATGAGTGGATAACGCTGTGGATTTTTAGGACGTTCTTTGTCTGGTTCGGACGAGACACGTAGTTGTTGTTGATGTGGCCCCGGTCGATGAACGGAATCCGCATGTTCTGCTCACCATGGTTGCAGTTATCAAAGTAGCACCCCATGATGCCGCCGCGAATCAGCGCAACGTAACACGAAACGTCACCGCCCCGGGGTCGGGCCGCAACCGTGCAAGTCCCCGTACCAGACAGCGCCAGCGCTACACCTGTAGTTGCGTTCGCGTAGGACGAACTCAGGGTAAAGGAATTGGCCGTGAAGTTGGTAGAAGTTACCCAGTAATCCGTACCCGTTGCCAGCGGCGCCGGGGGCGTGCCGGTTAACTGCACCTTGTAATTCACCTTGAATGGGTGCCCTGTGGCGGTAAATACCCCCGGAGTTCCGATGGCCCCCGAAGCCGAAGCGCTAGGTGGGTCAATAGAAGCGTAACCGTAGATTTGATCTGCAAGGCACTCATACAGGCACACCTGATCTGGGATTACAGTCATCGTACCCTGGCTGGCAGACACATTCCAGCCTTGCGCACAGCCGCGAATTTCCACTTTGTAGAACAACACCCGATCAATGGTGTTTGCAACCGCAGCCGCGAATACTGTAGGAACGGAGTTGATGCGGATGTTGCAAATGCTAATGTCCGAGTTGCCGGTGTAGGTGGCAAACATGGACGTTCCAGACTCAGAATTAGCGAATGGGGTCGCGTTGACGCTGACCATCGTTCCGCTTGAAAATGTGTGTGGAACACCCGTGCCGTAGCCGTCAATCCGAAGATTGGAGATATTGGTAAACGTAATAGGGGCACTGCATGTCCACGCCTCGCCCTTGCAGAACATAAGGCGCTTGTTGTTCCCCTTATAGTTAAGGAACGCCCCATACATATCCGTGCCAGTCGTTCCGGATGTGTTGATTTTTGTGGATACTTCCGGTGCGCCTGTGAAGTTTCCGGTGCTGCTGAAGCAAATAGTCTCGTACCCTGCACCGTAGGCCGGGTTAAAGACTGCATCGGGGTCGAGCACCGTAATAGTGCCGCGTTTGATTTTTGTCTCGCCGCCATCCGTGACGGACATTTCGACGACATAGGTTCCTGGCGTTTCGTAAACGCATCCCGTAACAGGGCCAAATCCCCAATTCTTGTCATTCACTCCCGCAGACTGCACACCGTTCGCCCAAGTCCCCGCACTTGGAATGCCAAAGTTTGTGCTGTAAAACAGGTCATGGGTAGCATTGACGCCCGACGTTGCATGGGTCGTTCCGGTGCAGTCGAAATTGACATACAGCGGGGCCACGCCTGTGGTACGAGATGGCACGATGCTGGCGGTAATGTTGCCGCCAGTTGTCGTTGTGATAGTGCCGTTGCCCTGCGCGTCCGCTATGGTGGCGTTGACCGCGTTGGACAGGTTGAGGTACATGGATGGCAGGGATTGACCACCTCCGCCCGCCAGAATGGCACGAAAAAGCGTGTTGAACTTGAACGGCATCGTCAGACCCCGCTCACGCTGTAGTCGTTCACATCATGCGGGTTCGGCGTGATGGCCACACCCAGGCGATTGTTGGCAAACGTGCGCGTGAGTGGAGTTGCGCTGCCGTTGAACGTGGCACCACCAGTGGGGGTTAACGTCAAATTTCCAGAAGCTGGCGACACCGCGATGAAGCTGGGCCTGGTGGATAGTCCGTTAGGCACAGCAATTTCCAACACCACCTTGCAATCGAACTGCTCCCTGTCATCATCGGGCGTGATGACGCGATTGCCATACAAGGGAGTGTGCCCACTGAGATTTTTAAAAAACCCTGTTGCCAGCAACTGCAGAGCCTCGGCATCCGGGCGCTCTTCCTGCTGACCAGGGCTCCAGATGGATTGTTTGCCCGTGGCGGCGAGTTCTGGCCAGCGGAGTTGTTGGCCGATGTATTTGATCAATGTTGGCATGGTTTTGTTCCTCGGGTCTGCAATGGAAAGCACCCTTGCGGGGGCGCTTTGCGCTTCAGACAGCGTTAGGGCTGCGGGTCTTGGCCAGTGGTGTCTTCCGACTTGTCGCCGGGCGTGGGCTTGTGCGGAGCGGCCCAGCCTTCTTCAGTTGCTACGCGCACCAGGTCTTCGTCATCGGTCTCGATGGTTTCGCCCTTGACGTGCTCTTTGACGTCAACGTTGCGATGGGCCCAGGAAAAGGTTTTCTTTACTTTCAGGATGTGCATGGTTTGATCCAAAACAAAGGCCCCATTGCTGGGGCCTTATGGGGTTGCGGAATGGGTTGCAGGAAGCAGACCCAGCGAATCAGGAAGCAGCGATCTTGAGCAGCTTGATGGCCTGGGTGTTGCGCAGCTTGCCGCCCACACGCTTGCGGATGTAGTACTTGACGAAGCCTGGGGAGGTGATTTCGTCACGTGTCATGCGCATTCCAACGCGATCGGCGATCAGGTAGCCCTCTTTGAAGTCACCGAATGCGAGGGGGAAGGCATTGGCCGCAACCGCTGGCATGTCTTCGGCTTCCGCCACACCGTAGCCCAGGAAGGTGGCGGGCTGACTGGCGGACAGGGAGGGCTGCCAGAGGTACTGGTTTTGCGAGTCTTTGTACTTTCGCATGGCGGCCAGAACCAGCTTGTTGGTGAGCCAGTTGCTGTTGCGACGGTAACGTGCACGCAGGCTGTAGATGATGTCGTAGAACAGATCGGCGCTGGTTGGCATGGCGGAGGCCTGGCCAGATGCAATGTATTGCAGAGTGCCGAATGCGCGGGAGCTGTCCACCGTGGTGACCGGCGTGGGGCCTGCCAAGATACCGGTGGGCTTTTTGGTGCCGTTGCCGGACACGAAAGCAGCGCCTTCTCCGGCTGTCATGGCTTCTACTGCGCTGTCGATGAGCCAGCCCTCTACATCAAAGAACAAGTCGTCCAGCGACTCTTCCGATGCCTGTGGCTTGGCGCTGGCCATGCCGAATGTGGGCGCGATTTCAGCCATATCGGGCGTGTTGGTCTGGTTGCGGGTGTCTGCCTCGCCCAGCCACTCAAAACCTGCGCCGTTTACGTCGAACAACTCTTTGTAATCGGAACTACCCACGAGGCGCACCGTGGCGAGCTGGCGAATGGGGGAAATATCCACCGACAGGCGGGCAATGGTGCGTTCGATAACTTCGGGCAGTGCATAACCACCCGCAGAACCAGTGCTGGTGACAGCTTGAGCGGCGCGGCGCTCCGGAACGCCTTTGCTCTTCAACTCCTGAACACGGCGATCATCCGCAGCTTTTTGCGCAACCATCAGGGCGTTGCGAGCCTCTTGGTCTTGTGGGGCACGCACCCAGTTGCTGAAAGCGCTGCGGTGCTCTGCCTCTTCCTTGGAGGTCGTGTCTTTCAAGGCGTCGTGAATCAGACCGGGACGCGCCAGCTTGGCTTCAAGTTTTTCCAGCTTGGTCTTGGCTTCGCCGATGGAGTCGATGTGTTCATCCATACGTGCCAGCTTGGCGTCCAGCTCGGCAGTGCCTTTGCCTGCCTTGATGGCTTCCAGGCGGGCATCGTTGGTTTTTTTGTATTCGTCAAACGCGGTGGCAATTTTGTCCAGTGCGTCAGCGACGGTTTTGATGGAGGGGTCTTCGCGCTTCTCGAAGGCGGCACCGACAAAGGAGTCGGCTTTGGCCTGGAACGCGGCGAAGTGGGAGGCCATGACGGCCAGCAGGGTCAGAGACTTTTTCATGATGGTGGATCTTTCAGGTGGTAGAGAGGGAGGCAATCAGCCGTTGGGCTGACTTGAGGGCTTTGGCGGTCGAATCCACGGAATCACTCCGCTCTTCTCCCATCCGCATGACGCGAGACACATAGGCCGTTGCGTCGGCTTTGCTGAATCCGGCATCTCGCAGGATTCGCTCGGCATCTTTGGGGGTCGCCAGATCACTGGACGACTTCACATTGGTAACCCGGGCTTTTTCATTGGCCGGGAAGGTGACCAGGGAGTTCTCCCACAGGTCAATCTCGGTGAGGGTGCGGACATCCGACTCTTGGTCATAGCCCCACTGCTTGCTGATGAAGCCGATGGACATACCGTTGAGGGCACCCATCTTGAGCAGTGCGTAGGCTTCCTTGCCGCGCTCGGTTTCAAGGCAGAGCTGGCCCTTGATGAAGAGGCCCTTGGCATCCTCGTTCATCTCAGTCCAGACGCCGATCGGTTCATCGGCACTGTGCTGCCAGAGCATGGCGGGCATGGTGCCTGCAGCTTTGTGGGCCTTGATGGTGGCAAGGAATGCGCCGGCGACGATGACATCGTCGTAGCTGTCACGCACACCGAAAACCGATGCGTAGCCCTCAATCGTTCCGTCGTTGCCGACAGCCTTGAGGCTGAGCGCAAAGGATCGGGTTTCGCGCTGGCCGGTGCTGGCCTTGCGCTCCAGCTGGGGCGTTTGCTGCACAGGGCTGCGTTGGGCCTTCACGGGGGACTGGGCGTCTTTGCGCTCACGTTGTGGCGCCGGGATCTGTATTGTCTTCATTGTTGGTTCCTTGGGTTTTGGAGCCGTTGGTCATGTTCATGGGGGTGAGCGGCTCATCCAGGCCGGGAAGCGGGTCTTTGCCCTCTTCCTCGCGCAGTTCGTTGCGGGTGTAGATACCGGTTTCACCCATGGTGCGAGCCCACTGGGAACGGTCTTTCATCGAGCCAGCACGCATGTAGCGGGTGTCGAATTCGGCAAACAGGGGGCCGTTTCCATCGAGCACGAATTCATCGAGCCCTTGGGTCCAGCGGGTATGCCACGGGGCCAGGGTGTGGATCAGGTGGGCGGAAAAGAATGCCTCGGAGCTGGCGAAGGTGGCGCTTTTGTCGGAGTGGCCGATCATGATTGGGAACACGCCCCAGCTGCGGCACACCTCCTCGATCTGCAGGCGGCGGGTCTCAACATGCTGCGCATCGACACCGGTCATGGTGTTGCTGACCCATTTGGCAGCGCGATCGAGGATCAAAGGGATACCGGTTTTTGAGGGGCCTGCCTTCTTTTCCAGGTAGGTCGCGAGCCGCTTGTGCTGTTCTTCCGAAAGGCTTCCTTCAACGGAATACATACCGCTGGGGCGCAGGCTGTTGGCATGCATGGCGGCCTGGCTGTTTTCGGTTGCCATGGCCAGGCCAATGGCAGTGCGGGCCAGGGCAACTGGACTAAGCGGCTTGGTCCAGTCCATCTGCATGCCCTTGAGCAGGTACACCTGATCGGATGTGAAGTCGCCAATCTTTCCGAATTCATCCCAGCAGGTGTAGACCAGCTCGTAACGGCTGGTGCGGCGTACGCTCCATTGGCCGGGCTCTACGGGAATGAATTCCAGCAGACGGTTGTTGTCGCTTTTGACCTTGATGGACAGGCCGTAGCCCGCCAGGCAGGCGTGCAGCGTCATCATCTGGCGCCATTCGAATGAGGTTTGCCATTCGTTGGGGCGGCGGGACAACAGCCGGTATTCCGGGATGTTGGTGGCCAGCTCGCGAGATCCGTCTTTCAGCTCACGGAATACCTTGAGCCGGGGTGTGGCGCATCCTTCGGATATGACCTTGACGCAGGCCAGCACGGTGGAGGTTTGCAGCGCGGTTTTTTCGTTGACCAGGACGCCGGCCACAGTCCGACCGCCCCGGCCATCGATCAGGTCTGCCACCTGGTCGTAGGTGAGCTGGGCTGACTTGCGCCCAAGGAGTCGGTCGAGGAATTTCACTAGCTGGTTTCCCAAAATGAGGAAGGTTCTTCTTCCGGTGGGGCAAGTGCCCGGTTCATTGCAACGATGGTCCCAAGGGCCGCATCGATCTTGTTAGACGCCCGAGACTTGCGCGGGAAAATGTTTTCGTTGCGGTCTTCTTTGACCTCAACATTGCTCATCATCCAGACGTAACACGGGTTGCCGTCATGGTGAAAACGGCCAGAGTCCACCAGGGCCGCTATCTCTTTCATCGGGTCACTGAGGTAGCGCACCTGCTGCGGTATGTCCACCACCGTGAGCCCATCCTCAGCCAGGTTGGCACCCATCTGGTGACCGCCCCATGGGTCTTTTGCGACCTCTTTCGTACCGATCTGCTGGGTGGTCTCCAGCACGTCTTCTTCAATCTGGGTCAGGCTGATCATGTTGCCCGGTGTGGCAATCAGATGACCCGCATTGACCCATGCCTGGTAGTGCGCGTTTTCCGGTTTTTCCAGCGCGGCATCCGGCACATAGTTCTTTGAAAATGCGTAGTAGTGACGCTCCTCACCCTCGCCGATCCAGGCCAGCGTGACGGCACTGGCAATGTCTTGCTTGCTGGCCAGGTCGAGGCCGATCTTGCTGCCGTCCCATTTCATCGAATGAATGGTGAGCGTGCTGTCACCGGCTTGCTGCAGGTTGTGCAGGTTCAACCAGGGGGACGCCGCCGCCACCCAGATGTTCAAGTGCTTGGTCTTGAAAACGTTCTGCTTGCGCGGATCTGCCAGCGCATCACGCTGCTGAATGGTCAGGAACTCAATGTCCACCGACACACCGAAGTTGGGGTTCGCCTTGATCAGCGCCGCTTCGGATGTCCAGTCGTCATCGTCATCCATCGTGAAGATGATGCCGAAGCGCTGATCGTTCTCAACCACCCCTTCCAGGATCTTCTGCAGCTCCACCTGGTGGAGATAGCAGGGCTTTGAAATATCCGAGCCCGCCGTGGTGATCACCAGGATCAGCGGCTGGCTGCGGGCACCCATGCCGGTCTGCATGGTGTCGTATAGGTCAGACTTTTGGTGCTCGTGGTACTCATCCACGATCGCGCAACTGGGCGAGGCACCGTCTCCAGGGTTACCGATGACCGGCTCAAACTTGGAGTTGTTTTCGGCTATCGACAGATTCGATACGTTGGTCGAAATACCATATTTCTGGCACAAGCGCGGCGTGGCCTTGGCCATCAGAAGCGCAGGCCTGAACACCTCCATCGCCTGGTCTTGCGACGTGGCGCCCGAATAAATCTCGGCACCAAACTCTTCGTCGGGCCCAAGCATGTACAGACCGATGACCGCAGCCAGCGTGGACTTTGCGTTTTTGCGCGGCACGATCACATCGGCCACACGAAAACGGCGCTTGCCAGTCTTCGCGTTCACCCAGCCGAAGATGCTGGTGAGAATGAAGATCTGCCACGGCTCCAGGACAATCAGCTGGCCTTTGGCCGCCCAGTCGCCCTTGATGTGCGGCATGAGCTGGGCGAACTTGCATACCCGCTCGGCAGGCCGGAAGTCAATGCCACGAACATTCTGCAGAACCGGATTCCACACATACGGGAATCCATCGGCTCCAATTCGCCCCAAGTCCTTCAGGTGCCGGGCGCAGGCCAGGCGGTGCCACTTGCAGGAAACGATTTTTCCTGAGACGACAGCGTTGGCATAGTCGGTTGCAATGTCTGCGAAGTAGGTCTCAGAGATCACAGTGCGTCCCATGCATCCTGGGGCGCCTCCTGAAAGAGGGTGCCCTGGCGGTTGTCGCTGGTGCTAACACGCGATCGCGCAGACGGTGACAAGCCGAATAAATCTAAACAGCGCTTGACCTCGGCCGCTGCATGCTTGCCAACCACCCAATGGTGCGAATAGGTGAAGTTGCCATTGGCCGTCTTGATCATCAGACCATCGCCGCCGGTGTATTCCTCACCGGCTTGCTCTGCACGATCCCGTGCTTCATCGGCTGCCTTCATGGCGCGGGCCAGCATGCGCTCGGCCCATACCATCTTGGCCCAAGCCTGGCAGTACAGCACCAGGGCAGCGCGGTCCAGCTTTGACACCAGGCCGTAGCGCTCCAGCTCGGCGCTGATCCGCTTCCATTCCTTTTTGGCCTCGGGCCAGATCCAGGAGGGGAAGTCCGGGATCTCTACTTCAGGCCGGAACTCGTCAAGGATGTTGCCGAGTGCTTTTTTGCTTGGGTTTCCACGCAGCTGGTGGACATTCGCAGGCAACGGCTTCGGACCAGGTCGCCCCATAAAACCCCCAATTTGAATTTGTGCAGACGTCTGCACGACATACCAATCCGGCAAGGGGGTACCCCCCCTCCCCTCTAACTCCCGCACGAAAAAATTTAAC
>OFRF01000081.1_pt1 | contig 30662 bp, 49 predicted proteins | sample 1543081 | NCBI WGS metagenome assembly OFRF01 (sample SAMN07774232, study PRJEB24372) | wastewater metagenome
GTGTTCGATCGCGCGTTTCCCAGAGGCTAAGGCCCCCCCTCCCTATGCTGCCGCCTCCGTTTGCGTCGGCCCTTCGCCCCGTGCCTTTTCCATGTTGCACTGTCTGCATAGTAACTGAACGTTGTCGGCCGCGTGCTGACCGCCTCGAGAGATCGCGATCTTATGGTCGAGCTCTGGCGAGTTCGCGAGGTTGGTTCCCATCAAAGCGCGCGGGGTTTCGCATCCGCATCGCTGGCAATGCCAGTTCGCTGCGATGAATACCGCGATCGGATAGACTTCCCCGACCACTTTCGCGCCCCTTCGGATTGCCCCCTTTAACGCCTGTTTGCGCTTAAGCGCGCAAGGGATGCAAGCCCGCATAGGGACGCCGCGACGGGGATATTCGTATGGCGGGAGCGGGACGTCGCATGAAATGCAAACCCGGCCGGCATGGTGGTTCGTATTGTGCCGACTTCTTTGGTCGTTGACGCACTTGCGAGAGCATAGCGTCCGCGTCCCGGTGTGATCTCGAGCGATGAAAGCTTGCCCACATTGCGAACACGGCCGGCTCACGTTCGGGTCTTTGGGTGCGTGATACCCTTTAGGCATGGTTGGCCCTGTGCCTTGGGTCTATAGGCCAGCCCGTCACGTCTAGCTCGAGGGTGTGCCCGTGGATCTCCTCGAGTTGCTTCGCCTTGTCGTGGCAACGCTTGCATAGAGATTGAAGCGGACCATTCCAGAATAGGTCATCGTCGCCCCTATGCGGAGTGACGTGATCGGCGACGGTGGCCGCGCGTGTCAGTTCGCGCGCAAGACAGAACACGCACAAAGGGAACGCGGCAAGCTGGGCGCGCCGCATCCGGCGCCAACGCGTCGTATTATAACGCGGGTCGCTCACTTCGCACGGGTGCGAGGCTGGCGAGGACGGAACGTCTCAACCAAAAACTTAGCCTCGTAATGCGCGTCAGCCTCAAGGACGCCAGTCGCAACGGCCTTTGCCAACGCATCGAGCGTAGGGACCCATGCGCCATGCGGGCGGGTGGCTGCATAGTTCAGGAAGTGCGCAAAGCGTTGCTCGAGCAGCGTAAGGAACGCGTCGAATGTAGGCTCGTCCCTCAAGTTCTCGACGACTTCAAAATGGTGCGATGCTGTTGAGCGATTACGATCGAACTCTTTCGCGACCGCGTCGTGACGCCTGCCGGCGACGATGTGCGCAAGATGGATTGCAACCTGCCTGGCGAAAGCTGCCTCACGTCCGCCCCTGCTTGGGTTCTTGAGCGTTAGCGAGGATATGCCGAACACTTCGGCGACGCATTCGCGGGCGATCTTGCAGACGTAGGACGTCGGCAGATCTGCGCCGGGATATCCCGCCTTGCGCTTATTCATACGCTTACCGAATTGAACGACGACGACGGATCCTTTCTCAATGGACAAGCTTTACGCCTTTCGGGTCTTTGAGGGTGATCGCCTTCTGAAACAGAAAGCCGCTTTGCGGATCTCCGAGCCAGGCAACCAGGATCGCGCGATCCGAATAATCGCACTTGGGCAGGATCGCGCCGGCGTGCGCTTGGGTGTGCGCCTTGATAAGCCGGATCGCCTTCGCGACTGCCTCGTCCTGGGTGGCTGTAGTTCCGTCGATCTCCGCGCAAACCTTCTGACACACGACGTCAAATTCGCGCCTGGTTACGGTGCGCGTCGCGTATTGAAAGGCTTGCATGAAGCGGCCGAGGAACGTCGGCGATCGCGTCGCGACCCTGAGCTCGTCGAGTAGTTTCGACTCCGCCGGCGACAACGCGGCCGACGCATCGGGAACAGCTTTTACGGCTCGCATCGCTAACCCCGCTCGAACAGGCCGCGCTTATGTCGCGGCGGATGATTTAGAGCGGCGTCTATTTCGCCGGCTTCCCAGAAGTCGGACGTAAAGTCGGCCGCAACGGCCTTGCGTGTATGCTCCGTGATCTCGCCCTTGTCCGCGACGATGACCCAGCCCATGCTTGCATCGTATTCGACGGTGGGACCGCCGGCCGCTGTCGGGTAGATCCAGCGATCGCCGGGCGAAGGATCTTTAGGCGGCCGCTTGCCCCGGAACGCATTCCGAGATCGCGCGGCCTCGAGATCATCGGCGACAAGGACGTCCCCAGGCTGAGCGTTCTCGATCTTCTCGACGACCACGGCCTTAACGCCATACGTGAACCCGTCCAAGTGATCCGGATCCTCGAGACGTTTCGGATCGAACGACGCCGGCGCAATCTGGCCGCTTACCGTGAAACCTTTCTGGCCGCCTGGGTCGTCCTGGTCGGCGACCTCGCCCTTGCCCTTGATCTCGTCGAGATCGGCGGCCGTGAGCGGCTTCGCGGCCGGGACGATAGCCTCGCCGGTGTTCTCCCCGACCAGGTAAGCGGATCCGGGCTTTACCTGGCCGCCGGTGAACAGAGCTCCGACCTTTTCGAGATCTTCCAGCGTGAGCGGCCTAACTGGTGCCTTTGCGTGAACCTCGACCTTGGGCGCAAGCCTCTCGCGAATCGCCTTCAGCGCTGCGCCGGGATCGCTGGTAATAGGCGCGGTGAATAACTCGACCATTTCCTCGAGCTCGAGCCGCTTCGCCTCCGCGTTCTTCTGGATCTCGTCCAGGGCGTGCTTGTCGGCCCTTGCCTGGGCGGACGAGAGGATCGCTTTCCCCTGCGCCTTGCCTAGCTTCATCTGAAGCCCGGCGAGCTCGTCGCGAAGGTTGTCGATCGTTGATTGTGACGGGATTTTGTACGTCTGCGCCTCCGCCTTAACAGGCGGATTATTCGGATCTGACATGGATATGCCCCAGGGTTAACGGTTAACGTCGCAAGCTACGCGGCGGCCGAGCCCTCAACCGCCTGGAACCCGTGTTCGTATAGGACGCCGCCGAAAGTCGCCTCGATCCGGTCCCTCTGAAACGTCGTCGGAACCCGGATCAAATCGCCGTCCCAGGTTGCATCCCTAAACCAAGTCGCGACGGCTGTATCCCCATAACGTAACCGGAGCGCTGCAAGGCATTTCGCCGCTTCCTCCGTAGGCGGAGGCGGTAGGTCTGTGGAAAACGTTCTGGCGCCCCCTGCATTCGTCGCCGGCGCCGCATTTGGGAGCCATGCCTCGAATTTCCGCTCCCGTAACCATTTCGAGAGCGAGGGGGTAAAATTGGGATCTGACGACCTGACGAAAGCGGCAACGGCCGCGACGAGGGAGGCGAGGGGGATTCCTTCCCCGTGCTTTTCCAAAGCTGACAAGCATAGCGCCCGGCCGGGTGAGTGTTTGCGGCCCCGTTCGGGCCAAAGCCGCCAGATCTCGTCGAATGCCGTTTCGAGACTTGCAATCTCGTCCCCCCCTTGGGGGTTAGGGGGTCTATTCAGATTGGTCTGTTCATCCTTATTAGATGTGATCGCAGGCGCCATATCGCGATGTGATCTGGCGGCTTCACGATGTGACGAGCCCGTCACATCGTCGGGCGCCGTATCTTGTGGTTCCGCCTCGTCGTCATCCACTAGCCGTTGATCTTCCTCGAGATCCCCCAGCGCGCGGTCGAGCGGAATAACGTAATGATTTTCCCGCTTGCCGCCGGACTTCCGGAATTTCTGGATTGCCTTTAGGTGGCCCCGCGTTCGGAGGGTTTTCACGGCCCGGCTTACCGTTTCCCGTGAAACGCCCAGGAGGTCGGCAACGGTCTGTTGCTTGGGCCATCCGCCACGACCTGCGGCGCAGAAAACCCCTATCCCGCACAGGACGCGCAATTCCATAGGGGAAAGGCCGACGTCGGCGATCGCCGCCTCTGGTATCATGGCGACGCGGCCGTCGGTGGGGCGGATTCTTCGCGTCCCGGCTGTTTCAGGTTGAGCGCCAGACGCGGAATCGCTATGTTTTGGGCTTGTCATTCGGGCGTCCCTCGCCTGGGTGTTGAAGGGCGGCCGCGATCAACGGCCGCCCTTTCCTTTTCGTTAATCCGCCGCGTCGCGGTTCTGGTCAACGGGAACAAACCGGCCCCATACCCCGCGGCGCGCTGCCAGCGCTCGCAACGCCTGGGCGGATCTGTCCCTCTGGACGAGCCCGATTTTGGTCGCCCGTGAAATGCACGCGTTTTCTGTTCGGCCGGGGATATGCTTGCATATCTCGACGTATGTCTCGCCCCGGGCGTGAAGCCGCTTAAGCGTCGCGTCCTCGTCCGCCGTCCAGTATGGCCCGCTAAGCGGCATCGCTCGCCCCTTCTTCCGCAAATTTATGGATCTCGTCCCCCCACGCATCCCAGCCAGGCCGGACCTGGCGCGAGAATAGATCCGCCCGGCGCAGGGCGCGCGGGACCATACGCTCCGCCGCGCGATATGCCTGGTCCGGCTTGCGTGAGTTTTCGCGGACCAAGCCCTCGACGACTGAGCGGACGTTATTCGCAAACTTGGGCGACCCGATCGTCCCGATCAGGAATGGTTCGCCGGCGCATCTGAGAATATACCCCGTCCCGAACGCCTGTTTCCCATGCTTGGTTTTCTTCGACCAATGGCCGGCCGTCGCGAACGTGAAGCCCCAAGCTTTGAGAGTGTCGATCCCCTGATCCAGCATCGGGTTAGTGGCCCATAGCCAGAGGGCGCAATCGCCGCGCGCCAGGTCGCGAACGGGGAACCGCCGGATATCCTCGATCGACTCGCAAGGGTAATGCGACTGCGGCGCCTTCGCCTCGCCTTCCTTGCTGCGTAGCTTGAACAGCCAGGGCGGATCCGCGACGATCATATCGTAGGATAGCGGGCGAAGATCTCCGAACGGCCAATCCATCACTTGCGCGGCGTGACGCTGATACGGCCCAGCGGCCAGAGCCAAGAGCCGAGCGCGATCAGGACGACCATAGAGATCCGCTCGCCGGTGTTCGCCGGATAGAGGCGCGGGTGTTCTGCCAGGACGCCAGGCAAAACCCTGGCGTTGAGCCATAACCCCATGACCCAATAGGCCAGGATCCACGCCTCTAGACTCATATCGTTTTCCCCAACAACGGAATGCCAAGATCCCGGAGCGCGTATTCCGCGTCAGCGATCGAGCGGACCAGATACCAGGGCGCGCCGATCGATATACACCAATCGCGCCAGCCCTTTTGAGACTTGGATAGCCGCCCCTCGCCGCTCTTGACCTCGAACCAGATAAACGACGGGACGCCCGCGCGCATCCAGCCCAGAATGATTATGTCCGCCGCGCCAGGCTTTACGCCCATGGCCTTTAGCCGGCCGGCGTCTCGCTTGCTCCGCTTCTCGCCGTTGGCAAAGTGCAACGCCTTCAGAGGCGCGGGGAGCGTGTAGTCCAGAAATTCGACGATAGAGATATGGATAGGCGTCTCGAGATCCCGCGGCCTGGCGCGCTTGCACTTCGGCGCCGCCGGGCCGTCGTTCGCGGGAACAAGCGACGACGCCTGGCCGGCGCGCTGCGCTGCCGTTTTGGCATTGTACGCGACTAGCCAGGCGTCATCGAAAGACATTAGCGCGAAGCCCGATCGGTGGCGGATCTGCCGAGCGGCGTATCCGCGAACTCGCCGAGCGCTTCGACCATCTGCGCAAATGTTTCCTTTTGATCGTCGTCGAGGGTGGCGTCGATCGTCTCGATCTGATGCTCGAGCTTCGCTTTCTGGCGGATCTTGGCGAGCTCCTTCGACGGATATCCAGAATCGACGAGCTCCTTTGTTGCCTCCTTGATTAGCTTCCGGTCGCCCTGGTTCTTTTTCGATGCGACCTGCATCCGCTCCGCCATGCGCGCGTTTGCGGCCTGGATCGTCTCGAGATACTTCGCGAGGACGTCGCCCTCGAATTTCTTCTCGTTATGATCCTTGCCGATCTTGCGATCGTCGCCGTCGTCGTCGGGCGCCACGCCTCCGCGCTTCTTGGCCGCCGGTTTTCTTGCCATGGTCGTTAGCTCCGCTTGGTGCCCCGTGGGGCGTTGCTCCGTCCGGTCGGACGGATCTCGAGCGACGCGGACTTGCGCCGGCGTCGTTTCATCTTGGGTAGCGTGCGCGCGATCGCCTCGACGTTTTCCACGGCGCGATTGCTCCAGCCCTCCGCAAGCATCGTGCGAAGACTGGTCGCCTCTATGCCTGCCGCTTCCGCAAATTCGGCGGCGGTAAAATCACCGTTGCGGATCCGCGCGACGACGCGAGCAAGCAGACGTTTTGTGTTTGTCATGAGCTCACGCATAAGCCGCGCCGTGGATCCGCGCAACGGGGGTGCGTTGCGGCCCGCAACGTGGCCCCGTTGCCATGTGTATAAAAACTGCTTGCACGCGAAAACGGCTCAACTTACTAACTCGATCTCCGAGGCCCGCCCCCCCAACCCAGGGCCGAGGACCGCGGGCGGGGGTCGAAAGATCTCCGCCCAAAGGGGGGAGGGTTGGTGTCCAGGGAGTTACGACGATGGAATGGGAAGCCGTGAGGCTTGTCGCGGTCTTGTGCGCGATCGGGATCCCATACGGGATTTGCTACGGGGTCGCCGGCGTGATCGTGGGGAGGGCGCGCCATGGGTAAGCGCCAGGTCGAGGACCCTAGCCGCGTCGCGATCGCGCGCAACCGAGCCGAGAAGCTGGAGGACCAGATAAACGAGCTCCAGAACTCCTATGGGCGGGGATCATTTCGCGACGGCCAGGTCCGCGACGCGGTGAACGCCAAGCGCCGCGAGCTCGCCGACGTCCGCCAGCTACTCGCCCGACTGGAGGCTAACGCGAATGGCTAAGGAGCAGCGCGACGACGACCAGATCCAGTTAGATCTACAGTTACCGGAGGGCGTTCACCTGGATATCCCAGACGACGCCTATTTTAACGCCCGCGCGATCGGATCCTCCGACCTTAAGACGCTATACTGGCAACCGGAAAGCTGGTGGTTTGCGTCCTACCTGAATCCCCGCCGGCGTATGCGCATCAAGGCCGCGCGCAAGCAAGCGCTGGACCTTGGCCATGCCATGCACGACCTGGTGCTATTGGGCGACGCCGCATATCGCGCCCGCTTCACCTTCCAGCCGGACGAAGACGATCCGCGCTGGATCATGACGCCGGTCGAGCTCAAGAAAGAGCTTCGCGCCATGGGGAAAAATGTCGACCAGGTATTCGGCCATAAGCTGAACGACCTGGCAAAGCGCGCCGGCATAGCTAACCGCGTGTGGGATATCGCCTGGGCGTCCTATGAGACGGCCAAGAAAGCCGGAAAGCCATACATGACCGAGGACGACGACGTCCGCGTCCGGCATACGGCGCGGCTGATCCTCGAGCATCCCGCCCTAGGCCACGCGCTCCGCGGCCCGGCCGGGCTGTCCGAGGTCGCCGTCTTCTGGCGCCGCGACGATGATCCGGAAACGCTGTTACGCGCCAAGTTCGACCGCATCGCCTTACAGCGCATGTTTGACCTTAAGACCCTGGGTAACTGGCGCGGCCGCGATATCGACGCCGCGATCGCCGACGCGATCGACTCGATGGATTACGGGATCCAGCGGCGTTTTTATCACGAGGCGTTTTTAAAGCTGATCGAGTTCGTAAAGGCCGGCGAGGTCCGCGCATGGTCTGAGGACGGCCGCGACTTTGGCCGGCCGCGCGGCGGCGATCTGGATCTCCTTAAGTCGATCGCCAGCGGCGGACCTGCGGAATGGATCTGGGTTTTCGTCCAGATCCGTAACGATACGGTCGGCCAAGAGCGGGCGCCCATGATCGTTCCCCGCTTCCACAAGCCCGCCGGCCGTATCTGGGACGAAGCCGGCGTAAAGATCGAGACGGCCCTCTCGAGCTACCGCCGCCTCCGCTCCGCCCATGGGCTCAATAGTCCGTGGTCGTTTATCGACGACGCAAAAGAGTTGAAGGACTCCGATATTCGGAGCCGCACCAAAAGGGAATTATCGTAATGGCTAAACCGCCGGCAATTCAGAAGGTCGAGGGCGCGGCGCTTGCCGTGATTACCGCGACCGAGATCGACCGCCAGGTCGCGACCGCCAAGCAATACCCGCGCGACAAAGACGCGGCCCTGACTGAGCTTCGCGAGCTCGTCACGTCCTCGCCCGATATCGCCCTCGCCTGCTTCTACACGCTCGAGCGCGAGAGCAAGGATAAGGACACGGGGAGGAAAACTAAAAGCTTCATCGTTGGCCCGTCCGTCCGGTTCGCCGAGCTCCTGGTCTATTGTTGGACAAACCTCCGCGTTGCCGTGCGGCTGGTCGAGGAAGGCGCGGAGTTTCTGACCGCCCAGGGCATCGCGCACGACCTGGAGCGGAACAACGCGGTTAGCGTCGAGGTCCGCCGACGCATCACGACGAGCACGGGCTTTCGATACGGCGCGGATATGATTGGCGTAACCGGCGCGGCCGCGTCGTCGATCGCCTGGCGTAACGCCGTGTTTGATCTGATCCCGCCGGCGGTCTGGCAAAAGGTCTATGAGGCGGCCAGGGCGGCGGCCGTCGGCGACAAGTCGACGGTTAAGGAGCGGCTGGCAAAGGCTATTGAAACCTTCGTGAAGGCCGGCGCAACCGAGGCGCATATCTATCCCGCCCTTGGGATCGAAACGCGCGACGACCTGGTCGTCGACCATCTGATAATTCTGGCCGGCCTGTGGAAACGCGTCCTCGACAAAGAGATCGACGCGTCGCGGATCTTCCATCCCGACGCCGGCGAGGAACGCGAGCGGATCGGCCTGAGCGCGGCCGCCCCGAATGAGACGCCGGCCCTGGAGGGCGAGAAGGTCGCCGCGGCCCAGGAGGGCGAGAAGGTCGCCGCCGGATCTAGGGCTAAACCCGGCGGCGATAACTCTACGCCGTCGACGACCAAGGCCGCCGACAAGAGCAAGACTAAGACAGATCCGGCGGCGGAGGATTCAGCCAAGGCGGCCGAGAAGAAAGCCGAGGCATTCGACGACGCCGACCGCGAGGCCGTGCGCGTGGATCTCGAGCTCGTCGCCAGCGTCGAGACTGCGGTCGCAGCGATCGACGAATCGACCGGCGGAGATCCTAGCGTCCCCATCGTCGAGGCGATCGGCGCGCTTCGCATGATCGCCGAGCACTCTCCGAGCGTGGACGCCAAAGCCCGCGCTGTCGCCCTCCTGGGCAATCTCCCGAAAGGAAAAAACTAACATGACCGAGCAACACAAAATCCGCGCTGGCGATCACGTCGAGCATAAGCCGAGCGGCGAGATCTGGGTCGTCCTCTGGGCGGACCATGCCAGCGGCTATTTTGCTCCCGCCGGCTGGCCGCCAGGCCAGACCAAAATCGAGACGGTGAACGTTCACAAGGCGCTGTCAGACGAGGAACACAACGCTTACCTCGACAAGATTGAGGCCGTGCTTAATCGCGGCGAGGACTGGCCGGACGGCGCCCGCGCCCTGCGCCTGCATCGCCCCGCGACGATCCCGGCCGGACACGTCGACCAGGAGGATCCGCCGGCGAAAGCCGTCGAGGCGCATCGCTTCCGGACCGGCGACCTGGTTCGCTTCCGCTCCGTCGGCGCGATCGGCAAGGAAGCGCTAGGCGACTGGGTCGAGAGCATGGTCGTTTATGCCGACCATGCCACGGGACTACTAGCGCCGGCGTGCGCCGGCGATGCGTGGGAAATTGGGATTAGCGCCTGCGAGCTCGTCACGCCGGCAACGGACGAGCAACACGCCAGGGTGCTAGACCGTTTCGAAAACCTGATCTCGAAAGGGATCAACCTTGAGGCTGGCCGGCGTGCGCTCGAGATCCATCGCCCCAAGGCTGAGAAAGTAGAGCGGGCCATGTCCGCCGAGACGCGCGTCCTCGCCGACATAGCAAGCCACGCGGCAAGTGAGGGGATGCGGACGGTGATGCGGGTTGCCAGGCTGGCGTCGCCCCAGGATAGCCCCACGATCCTGCACACGGCCGGGTGTCGGATCCTGGTCAGCTGCGCCCAGGCTTACGCCGTCCAGAAAACCCGCGACGTAGGGCTGGCGCTTAACCCGCGGGATCCGCTCGTTATCGAGCATGTCCGCGCGATAGCCGCCGCCCTCGCCCTGTATCCGGATGAAAACGCAATGGACGAATGCCTGGCCGCCGGCCTGGGCGCGGTGCTGTTGTCATGACCCAGCATCCCATTCCGGACGATGCACTCGACGACCGGCTCGCCGGCGTCGGGACTTCAGTGTCGCTAACAGACGATGAGCCACTAAGTGTGTTGCTAGAGCGGGCCAGCCCTCTTCCGTGGAAGGCGTGCGGCAACGGCAACTGCCCGTGTGGGGTCATCTGGTCCGCAACCGCTGACCATCCCGTAGCAACTGCGCAGCGTGGCGAGTGGGGCGATGAGCATATCGCCATGCGCTTTGTAGATAAGAACGGAGAAAAGACGACTGGAGCGTCACTTGGAACAGTTCGCGTCGAAGCCTACATGGACATGCTGGCTTACGGTCGACTTCCCGACGATGCAGAGAAGCACAACTCCGCGCTGATCGCCGCAGCTGTTAATGCCGTGCCGCGAATGCTTGCGATGGAAGCAGCTCTCAAGCGCATCACTGATGAATCGTTCGAAGACGCGGGACAGATGAGTGCGAGCCGCTATCGCGAGATCGCCCGCGCCGCTCTCGGCGGAGAGAAGGCATGAACGATTTCGATGAAGGTCAAGCTGGGCGCGCTCGCAGGCTGGAGGAGGGACTTGGCGCACTCGCGCCAGCGGAATTTATCATGTCAGCGGCGACCGTCCCCATGGGTGGCGGCCAATGAGCCAGGATTATGCCGAACGCCTGGCCGCGATCGCTCGAGACGACGCGGCCGAATGGCGGGGGCTGAAGCTGCCGGCGCGGCTCCGCCTCTCGAAAGCCTGCCAGCATCTGCGCAAAACGGGAGAGCTCAACCGCTCCGACATTTGCCGGATTGGCGAGGTCAGTTCCGCCCAGGCCGCGAAGGATCTCGCCGAGATCCGCGCGCGGGCGCCCTGGGTGATGCAATACGATCCTGTCGGCCGCTGCTACCGCGTCAAGGCGGTCGCATGAGCGCGGGATTTCGTGATAGCGGGCCGGCGCCCTATCTTCATAGGCGGAAAGGATCGCCGGCCCCGTCATGCAAAACCGCAATGCCTGTACTTGCTGCAACGGGACCGGGATCGTCATCGACGCCGTCGGGGATCCGCGGCCTTGTTCCCGTTGCCAGTCCGAACGCTTCGACCGCTGGGCCGACCGTCGTCGCCCATGCGGACCGCTTAACTGGCAACTGAAGGGGACTAGCGACGATGACAAACGAGCTTAAGGATCAGCACGTTCAATGGTCAAAGGTGGCGGCGATCGACGTCGTCGCGATCAAGACGATGGACGCGCTTACGGCCTGGATCATTGCGAACCGATATCGCCTGGCGGATCTCGAGATCCAGGCGCCGACCGCCGCCGCCACGCTGCGGACCGTCCTGCATGAGCACGACCAAACTCTCCGCCTTGAGCAGATCCGCCAGGGGGTCGGCTGATATGGAATGGATGAATTGGGGCGGCTGGCGCTGGATCGGCTTAGCCGGCGCCCTGGCGCAAGGCATCTGGTTCGGGTGGACGATCCGCGCAATCAACGCCCGCGCCGACAAAGCGCAAGCCAGGCGAGCGGTCGAGATCGTCGAGCGCCTGGCAAGGTGCATAGATCCCAGGACCGCGCCGAACATCGACGACGAGCTCGACGCGTTCGCAATCTTCATCCGCGAGGCTAAGGCCGTCGCCGGTGATCTATCGGAGCCGCCGCTATGACCGGACTTTTTCCCGACGCCCCGCAAGTCGTGACGATGGACGACCAAATAAAATGCGCTGAGCGCGAGCTTGGTTTCCGCCAGCGCGTCTATCCTCGCCAGGTCCAGGACAAGAAAATGTCCAAGGGATTCGCGACCCATCAACTGCAATGCCAGGAGGCAATAATCGAGACGCTGAAGCGCTGCAAAGAGCGGGGCGAGATTGCGACCCGCATCGCCAACAGGGGGCGCTAGCCATGAACAACCGGGAAACAGCCACGCGCGGCGATCGGCTTCGCGTCATACTTTCGGCCGTCACGCTTGCGGCGGTCGCCGCCGGCGTCTTCTTTCAGTTCCAGTTTATCCAGACGACGGGCGATATTATTCGATTACAGGACGCCACGATCGCCCAGCTTCGGCTAGAGCTCGACGTCGAGAAAGGCTTCCTCGACGCGACCAGGCGCGCCCTGTCGGATCTCCAGATCGATCTGGACAAGCTGAAAGATGAGGCGAGCGAATGACACTGGAGCAAGCTATCCGCGGCCTGACTGGCGTCGCACTCGAGCGCGCGACCGAGGCGCTTACTCGAGAGCTTATACAGCGGCCGGAGCAACCCGTCGGCGATATCGCCCGCGCCGTTATCAACGCCTACCTTGCGACGTTTACAGAGGCCCTAAGCAAATGATCGGCCTGCATCGCTACCGCGTGCGCGCGACCCAGCACGAATACGATTGCCTGGGGAAGCTGGAGCAGGTCGAGGGGACATTCGTCCTCCGCCTTCGCGTGACGACCGACCAGGCATTCGCTGTCGAGTTCGACATAAAGCAAAACAAGGCCGTCGAGGTTTTCGCGATCGCCGGCGACGACCTGGTCCTCCCCGCGCTTATCCGCCGGGTGAACGCGCGGCCGAACGGATCCGCTGTAGATCTCGCCTGCCTGTTGCGGGAGTGATCCCCTCCCGTTCCTGAGTCGTGCGATGTGCGAAAGCCTGGGGGTAACTGTCCCTAAACCTTTCCCCGCCATGGTCGGCCCATCAGCAAAGGGATCCGACCATGAAAACTGCCGCCGAATATCAAGCCGTTCTGGACGAGGCCGTCGCACGTCACGAGGGGTTCAATTGGGCGCCCATGCGCCCGGCCGACCTTGACGGGATCTCGATCCTAATCCGGAACCTGCAAGCCGAGCTCGCCGCCGCCCATGCCCGCGCCTGCCATTGCGGCGAGGTCGCCGGGTTCTCTCTCGAGGCGCACCTTTCCGCCCCCTCACGTGAACGGCCGGTGATGGCCGCCGCCGGCGTCAATATTCTGAAAGCCGCGCGCAACGCCGCTGCGTCAGTCGCCTAACGGGATATCTTGCGCGCCGCCGCCGGCGGTGTATCAATCAACGGACCGCAGGGGACTTAGCCCCAGCGGAGATCTGGGCAGGAGGCCCGTTCGAACATGGCTATCAAATACATTGCGACATTCGCCGACGGTTCGACGCACAAGCGGACGAGCGCGAGCGGACGGATCTATTCGCATTGCTGGCGCGTCCAGTACGTGACCCAAGGCGGATCCCCCAACACGGCCGCCGGCTTCTCTGGGTCGCGTGACCTGGCCGCCGCGGAGGTCCGCAAGATCGACCGTTGGTCCGTCCCTGGATCCACGCGGAGCGAGATCGTCGAGGCCGTCGTCGTCCAGCCCCGCGCGGTGAAGTCATGAGCCGCGAAGGGTACGTTTCGAACTACAACGCCGGCGAGGAAGTCCATCGCCGGCCGGGCTGCGAGTGCAGCGTCCAGCAACTCGAGCTAGTCGGGTGCGACTGCCTCGATCAATCGCCGTCGGTGTTTGTGATCTATCGCGAGTCGACGAACCAATGGGCGGGTTTCCGCTTCCCGTCGCGCTTCGTTTCGGAGCGGCCGGACGCTCAACAGTTTGCATCGCGCCAGGCCGCTACCGTCGCGCTTCGGACCGCCCGCGATCGCGCCTGGCCGAACGATTGTCTAGTCGGCTTCCAAGTTGTCGAGGAAGGCGCGTGAAGCCTCTCGCCGTGGATCTTTGTTGCGGGCTGGGCGGGTGGACCGAGGGGCTTCTCGCCGCTGGCTATCGCGTTGTTGGTTACGACATAGAGGCGCACGCCTACGGGGACGAGCGATATCCCGGCGAGCTCCGCCTCGCCGATATCCTGACGCTTGACGGATCGCAGTTCGCCGGCGCCGCTCTTATCGTCGCCTCGCCGCCGTGTCAGGACTATTCCTATATGGCTATGCCCTGGGCGAAGGCGAAGGCGAAGGCGAAGGCAATCCGCGCCGACGAGACGGGAGCCGAGCTCGAGAAGTTAAACCGTCTGTTTAACGCTTGCTTCCGGATCCAGCGCGAGGCGTCGGCCGCCGCCGGTCGACATATCCCGTTAGTGGTCGAGAATGTTCGCGGTGCCCAGCCATGGGTCGGCCGCGCCGCGTGGAACTACGGGAGCTTTTATCTATGGGGCGACGTCCCCGCGCTTATGCCTATAACGTTCCGCGCGGAGAGCTCGAAGGCGCCGGGTCGAGTTCACCTTAGCGACGGGGCTCCACACACTGCGCGCCTATCCAATCCAGCGGAAGGGATAAAAAATCCCGGCTTCCGCTTCGAGGGATCCAAGCGGAGCTTTCAAAGCGAAAGCGTCCGGCAACACAACTCCGCAAGTCGTGGGTCGCGCAAGGCCGCCGCCGCGAAGGTCGCAAAGATCCCATTTCCTTTGTCGCATTGGATCGGTCGCGCATACCTGCCGCCGGCGTGCATCTGCCCGACTGAGTGCGACTGTCAGGAGCCAGACGGCAACCCGGCTTTGGTAAGTGAGGAATGCCCCGTCCATAATTACCGGCCGGAATTTACGCCCGACTGTCCCGTCCATGATCCGGAGCCTACGCGATGACCGACCAGACGGACGCCGCGATCGTCTTCCTCCGCCAGATCGAGGCAGGCGTCGGCCGCGCGACCTGGCGCCATGGCGGCCGCGTCCCCCTTCTCGCCAAGCTGAAGGCGGACGGCCTGGTCGTCGACGACGCCGGCGAGATCTCGCTAACCCAAGACGGCAAAATGGTTCTGTGGTCGATCGACAACGCCATGGAAAGAAACAGGAGGTTGCGGAATGCTCGTAAGTGAAACCAAGGCCCGCGCGGAAATGTGGTGTCCGTTCGTGAGGCAACGCAAAAACGGCTCTGGAGAAGCGCCGGCGGCGAACAGGTCCGAGAATGGGCTCCTTATCGGTCTTTGCGTCGGTTCTCAATGCATGGCCTGGCGCTTCGGGATCATGGACGAGAAGCGCGGATATTGCGGACTTGCCGGCAACCCATCCGCGCCGGTCGAATAATGCAACTCGTCGATAGGCTGGTCGCAGCGATAAACGACACGATGGAAAAGGACGGGGTGAAGCGCGACGCCCTCCTGATCGTGGGAAGCCCGGACGCCGTCGAGATCCTGAAGCGAGAGCCGGGCGCCCGGTCGCTTTGGATCGAGCGGATCCAGGAGGCGGATCTCCATCCCTCGATCGCCGGACACTTCGCGCTTGTGCGTTGCGCGGCGGTGGATATGCCGGCGCTGCACAAGCGCGTGTTTATCGTGACGTCAGGGCGCCAGACGTGCGCCGTCATTGCAGGGTGGTGAGCATGTGCGAGGAACGATCAATCATTACCGAGTACGTGTTCCTATGCGGCGACCATGCGCTCGAGTGGGAGGTCGCGAAGTTCCGGACGCCGGCGTTTGAAGCGTTCATGGCCGAGACGATGGAGGGGCCGGTTATGCGGCATGAGCTCCGCCGGATTGCGGAGGTCACGGACGACGCGGCCGGGTGCGCCTACTGCTGGAACGACACTCCGGGGCACAACGTTTACGCGACCTTTGCTGTAGATCTCACAATCGACGGGGACGGCTGAACATGGCTGACGACAAACGCTATTGGGAGTGCATGGCCGAGATTATCGGCGTGTTGAAAAAGTACGACATGGCCGGCGCGGTTTCGGTTATCTCGAAGGAGCGTGCGGCCTTCAAATATCACTTCCCGACCTGGTCCGTCGCCCAGCTTCATGAGGCGACCGGCGGCGGGGTCGGCGTGCGCCTGCGCTCCAAGGCGGCGGACTTCCCGTCGCCCGAGGCGCAACGCAAGGCGAACGAACTAACGGCGCATATCGTTTTTCAAATGCGCGACATTGCGATCAACACGGTCGGCGTTTGCAGCGCCATCGCCGAGAAGATGGATAGGGCGTGGGACGTCAAACATAACCCGCGCACCGACTTTGATCCGGAGCGGTCGCAATGACGCCGACGGTGTTCTATGCCGCCTGCCTCGCCCTGTGGGGATCGTCGTTTCGGGCCGACGGGTGCGCCGCGCTCAAAGTCAGCAACCGATCCATGCGGTCCTGGATCGCCGGCGACGAGCTCGTCCCGCTGGGCGTCCAGGCGGAGATCCGCGATCGCCTGGTCCGCAAGCGCGGGGAACTCTCCGCGATCGTCGCCGCGATCGTCCTGCCGCCGGTGCAGTCATGAGGCGTAAACTTGTGCCGCGTCGACCGCTCGAGACGATCGCCCTCCCCGCCGATCATGCGGCCTTCGTTCGTGGTCGCGTCGCCTGCTTTCTCGCGGAGGGCGCCGGCCGCTATACGCTCGAGCATCTTCTCTGCGAGGCGTATATCCAGGGAACGCAAGACGTCGTTGAGCTCATGAACTCGCGCGGCCTCTATTTCCCAGATCCGGAGATCTCCGTCGATGCCTGACCGGATCCCCTGCGTCGTCCCGTTCTGCGGTCGCACGCGCAAGGGATCGCCGCCGTCGGAATGGATCTGCGCTGATCACTGGCGCGGCGTGCCCTGGAAAAATAAGCTTGTCCTGGCGCGAGCTCGTCGCCGGCGGGACTATCCGGCCTGGTCGCTGGCCTGGGCTTGGTGCAAGCGCTGGGCGATCGAGCGAGCCGCGGGGATATCGCGCTAGGACTGGCGAACCGATAGACCCATGGTCCGGTCGTAGATCCTGCCGCCGGCCGTCGTCATCCTGCAACCGATCGCGTAGCGGGTTCCGTCCTGGCCGCCAGAGATCCAGACAAACGTCGCGCTGCCTTCGATCGACTCGCTTTGCTTTGAGATCCCCGACGGGAACGTCCAGACGACCGACGCGATCGTGTCGCCGTCAGCCTCGAGCACGTCCGACCACTCGATCGAGAAGTCGAGGACGTCGTCGGGATCTTTGGGCGGCCATTGCATAGCGCAAACTACCCCTGATTGAGTTCGGCGCGGATTGAGCGCGCCGCGGCCGGTATCTGGACCTGGCGCGAGACGGCCGCGATCGCGACGGTCCGGTCCGTGCTGGTCCGGAACTCCAAGTCGAGCGCCGGCGTCCCGACTGTCGGCGCGCCGGTGGCGATATTGATTGCCGATAAGTTGGCATTGCCGGCGATCGCCGGGGAGCCGACCGCCGGTGCCAGGGTCGCCAGGGCCGGGGCGGCCAGGGCGTGCGCCTGGCCGATCGCCGGGGAGCCCACGGTCGGGCTTGCCGTGAGCCCCAGGGCGGCCAGGGCGTGAGATCCGGCCGACGCCGGGGATCCAACCGTCGGCGCGCCTGTGGACACTCCAGAGCCGGCCAGGGCGTGCCGCTGCGCCAGGGCGGGAACCTCAATAGCCGGGCTGACCGTGATCCCGGACGCGGCCAGGACATGCGCTTGCCCCAGGCCGGGGGACCCCAGGGACGGGGCGCCCGTCGCGATCGGGAGGGCGGATAGGCTCCCGGCCCCGGAAAGGGTCGGGTTCCCCGCGGACGGGGCTCCCGTGGCGATTGCGGAGGCCGTGAGGCTATGCGCCTGCCCTGGGGCGGGGGATCCGACCGTCGGGGCTCCCGTCGCTATGGCGGAGGCCGCCAGGGCGTGCGCCTGGCTGATAGCCGGGGAACCCACGGTCGGGGCGGTGGTGGCGATCCCTGTCGCCGTCAGGCCGTGAACCTGGACGATGGCCGGGGAGCCGGTCGAGGGCGCTGCGGTGGCGACGCCGGTCGGGGTGAAGGCGTGGCGCTGGGTGACGGCCGGCGACCCTACCGAGGGCGCGGTCGGCGCGATCCCCGTCCCTGTCAGGGCGTGCCGCTGGGTGATTGCTGGCGTCGCCACGACCGGCGAGACGGTGATCCCGGTCGCCGTGAGCGAATGGGAGGATCCCGCCGGCTCGACCGCGACAAGGTAAACGGCCCAAGGGTTCGGAAAGAATGGGTCCGTGGTGTTGTTGTTGGTTATGGACTTGTTGCCGGTCGCGCCGGCCGTCGCGAGGACGCCCTCCGCATAATAGCGGAGCGCCGCGTCGACACGTTCCGTAAAGGTCGGGGTCGTCCCAGAGGGAGGGGAAAGATTGTTGGACGTGTCGCCCCAATCGTGTTCCGCAAAAACGACCAGGCAGTCGTTGACGGTCGTCGTTATGCCGGTTCCCGTGCTTGTGGTGCCGGTCCCGCTATTCGAGGACGACGCGTTGATCGGCGAGCCAGACGACTTGGCTCCGCTGATACAATACAATTGAGCTAGCGTACTCGCGCTCGAATGCGTGACAGTGTAGCTGCCACTTTCGCCGGACGCGCGTTTCCACAAGCAGTAGAAGTTTACAGTGAATCCGCCGCTGGTACTGGCGATCGGGCCGGCGACGGTCGCGAAGCCGGCGGGGAACGTTGGTGTCGGCGGCGAGGCGCCAGCGACCGCGACGAATAAAAGCAGAATGTCGCCGTTTACGATCCCGGTCGGCGCTGTGATCGCCGTATTCGTCCGGCTCCCATACGCGACGCCAGACGTTGAACGAACAGCGACGGCCATAGCCTAAAACCTATTAGGCCGCGTCAGGGATACCGATATCGAAGGCCGCAAGCGAGAAAGTGTTTCCGGCCGTGACCGCTTGCGAGCTCGCCAGGGCGCCGGTCGCCATGAGCGTGGTACCGGACTTGGTGATCGCCCAATGGGTCGCCGTGCCGCTCGAGTCGACGACGCCGTCCGAGAAGGTAGCAACTGAAACCTTGCGGCCCGACGGGGTGCGGTCGGCCGGCGCGCCGATCGATAGGCTAGTCTTGGTCCCGAGCTTGTACGTCGACGACGCGCCCGCGTAGCTCGTCGGTTCCTGACTGCAAATGTAGAGCGTTGCTGTCGCCGTATCGAGTTCGGCGAGCGCCAGGTCGAGAATGTAGTCTGCCAGAAATGCCATTGCGCCGGATCTCCTATCCCTGCCGTGAGACTACTTGACCGGCGGCGGGGGCGGATTGCCGTCAACCTTCAGCTTGCGACGTAGCCAGAGATTGAACGTCTCGAACGCCCCGCCCTTCTGTTGCGCGTCGAGAAACTTCCAGGCGACGCCGGCGACTGCGACGATCACGGCCGCGTCGACTTGTGAGATCCCGAGCGTCGCGACCTTGCTCGCCTCGTCGATCAGCGGGCCGAATCCCTCTGCCCCGCTCATTGCCTTATCGAGCAGGTTGTCGCCGATCGTGGCGCCGCCCTGCTGCCCCATCAGGAAGACTGCGGCCGACCCGCCCATATAAACTCTAAGCATGTGCCGCCCCGTCGTGTTGATCGCCGGGAGGTTTCGCCGGCGGCTTCCGTTTCGGTTCGGATAGCAGCGCAATGAAGCCGCCAACCATCCAGACCAAAAAATATTCGTTCACGCCCAGGTTAGGTACAGGGTCAAAGCTGGGCGTGATGTGGCGGCAGACCGCAAAGAAATAAAACGCGAGGCTTACGACGCCAGGCGCGACGCCGATCGCGACCCAGAGCGGACGACCTGGTCGGAACGCGGCGATGATCCATCCGACCAGGCAAAACAGCGTCAAGATTATTGCAAGCAGGACCATTACGCGACCTTCCCTTTCCGGATCCGAGCCTCGCGCGTGAGGCGCTGGATCTCGCCGAACGCCCAATGACAGGCCCAGCCCGAAAGCAAGAGCAGGAACGACGAGAGGACCCAATAGAACATGGTCAGCGTTTTCTGGCCGCTCTGGTCCTCGATCATTTGCGCCATGGCTTCGGCCGTCTCGTCGCCGGCCTGCACCTTGAACGCTTTTAGCTCGCCCGTAAGCCGCTCGAGATCTTCCTCCTTAACAAGTGCGAGCTTGATCTCCCGTTGCACGTTCTCGAGCTCCGTCCGGATCCCGAGTATCGCCTCGCCCGTCGTTGGGTCGTCGCCGCCATTCATGCGGACGCACATGCGCTGTTGTTGAAAGTTTAGCTTGGGCTGCGCACAAGCGCCGGCCGGATCCAGGTCCGCCAGGCCGACCGCGCTCTTAGCCGTGCGGGTCCGGCTATCGATCGCCCGCTGGATCTGCTTCTCGGAAAGCTTCCAATACTCGGAGTTATAGATCTCGAGATCCGCCTTTAGGGTCGCTACCTCGCCCTTAAGATTTGCGAGCTCGAGCCGGGACGCCTTGGCCGCGTTCTGGGCTTCAACCTGGTTCGTTGCCGACGAGATAAAAACGCCGGCGACGCTGATGCAAAACGCGAACACGGTCGCCGACGCCCATCCGACAATCATAACGATTTTTCGTTCGGCTTCCGGCTTCTCGACCTCGTGAAGCGCCATAGTACCGGCGACATAGAACAGGACGACGACGCCGAACGCGCCGGCCCAGATAACCGGCGGCCAGATCCCACGATACAGATCCTGCCAGCCGTTGCCGCCGTTGATCCACTCGAAAGCTCCCAGCCCCAGGACGCCGGCGACGCAAAATGCCAGGAGCAAATTGCGCATGAAGAAATCCCAAACCGCGACGACCCCGCGACCGAGCCCGCCCCAGAACGCGGACCAGGCCGCTTTTCTGTCGGCCCGCTTGGCGTCCTTGCGTTCAAGCTTCGCGGCTTTGGCGTTCGCCTTCTCCCTGGCTTTGGCGGCCTTGATCGCCGCCGGCGTCCAGCCTGGATCATTCGCGCGGGTGGCGGTCGGGTCGAGTTCGGTCGTCATGTTCCGGGGGCTCCGATTTTTCGCGCGGCCGCTTCCGCGTCACGCCAGGCTGCAAGCTGGGTTAGGCAAGTCTTATTGAGGGCGTCCGCCTCTGCCTGGTCGATCGCGCGGCCTAACCAGGATCCGGCCTTCTTCTTTGCCTCGAGCAATTCGTCGACGCAGTCTGGAAACGGCGCTGCGAAACTACGGTCTAGCTGCACTTGAGGCGGAGGGCATTCCGCCCGCGACCAGACCGGGGCGACCGGGTTCGCTGATGGCGTCGAGCATCCGAACAATATCATCAGGGATAGCAGCCCCAGCGCAACGGTCCGTGACTTGAGTAATGAGATCCCGCGCGGCCGTAGCGCGCTCGCCTGCTGTCCGCGCATTGCGGGCCGCCTCCTTTGCTGCCGCCTCGACACGGGTCGAGGCTTCTTCTCGTTTTATCCGGTCGTCTGCCAGCATCGCCTGGAGCGCGCGAAAGCTGGCGGCCGTCGTCTCGTTCACCTTGTCGACTTCGGCCTTTGCCTGGTCGCGCTCCGCCGTGAGATTTAGATTGATCTGCGAGAGATCGTTTAGCGCCTTGACCGCGCCGGCCCGGACTTCCTGGATCCGCACGTCGCAAGCGTGATTGTCGATCCGCTTCTGGACCTGGGATCCCGCGAACGCAGCGACGCCGGCGATCGCCAGGCCGCCGATCAGTGTCCCGCTAATGTTCATCCGTAATACCTCGCAATCCGAATAAACTCCGCCTCGAAAAGCTTTGAATACTTATCGACCTGCCCCTCGCCATTGTAGATCCGCGCAAGCGTCCGCCAGTTGGGATTCCCGACGGGCTGTTTTGAGGCGTTACGCAGCGCGGACATTCCGCCGTTGGCTTTGAAAAACAGGCGCATGATCTCGAGTTGGTGAAACTCACTCTTGGCGAGTTCGCGGAACAGCGCTTCGGCCGACGAGAAGCGGAGAAGCTTCCAGCCCATCGTCGGCCGCGGAGATCCGACGACTTGCTGGAACCGGCCGAGCGAGACGGATCCGATCGCCGCGTCGCAATCAAGTTCGGCCATCTGCACGAACAGTCCCCAGCGTTCGTCATATGAGAGGCTGTAAGGGTGGCGGCTGAAGCGACCAGGCGGCGGGGTGCCCTTAACGTATTTCGTCCAGGTCGGATAACTGACGTCCGCGCGGACCGTATCCCAAGCGTGAAGCGTGAGCGCCGAAAATAGGTGCGGCTCGACCAGGGGAACGAGCTTGCCGGGATCCTCGATCGGCTCGCCCTCGATCGCCAGGATCCGCGCCGTATAAAACCCCTCGAGTCCGCCTTCGATATTGGCGAGCGCATGGATCACGCCGGGGTGGACGTTGTCCTCCGCGCCGGCCCTTTTGAAATCTGGGATATCCAGCGGCCGAGGATCTTCAGCGCGGAGGCTGACCAGGTCGGCGATCCGCTCGTCGAGATCCGCACGCGCCGCCTTGTATCGAAGCGCCGCGCCCGCGGTGTTGCGGATGACCGCACGCAAGGCAACGTCGCCCGCGCCGACGAGCCCCTTACGCCGTTCCTGATAGACCGCGTCAAATGCCATGGGGTCCCGCTCCAGCCCGGACAATATGCGCCGGCGAGCTCGAGGGCGGATTGAGCGACGTCCAGATCTGACGTAGCAACGTGCCGCGCCGGGGTTCCAGGGTGCAGATCGGATTGAGCGGGTTAGCTGTCAAAGGCCGGCCAGCGTGCCGATCGGCGAGGATCCCGGCGCGCCTCCCTCAACCGAAAGCGGCCGGCCGACTCAAGGCCCCGGCCGGCCGCCTCCGTCGCCCCCTGGGGTGACGAGCTCCAGGGCGACGATCGGGATAACGCAAGATCCGGCCGCCTCAATCCCGATAGATGCAAAACGCTGTGGGTTGTGCTTTAAGCGGCGGGTTCCCGACGAGGGGATCGTCGCGGGTTCAAATCCCGCCTGGACTTAGGTCCGGTAAGCCAAAGAGTGTTGAGCGGCAGAAGGGCCGGCGGTTTGTGGGAGCCGCCGGCCTTTTGCTTTTCCAGACAGCAAAAGGCCGGCTCTGATCAGGAGCCGGCCTTTCTTCCTGGTGAGCGATCCGGCGCCAGGTCGCGCCCGTGTCTCTTAGTCCGCCCTCTGCATCGCCCCCATCCCCAGGGTTATGGCGACATGCTTCCGACTTGTTCGGGACGGTCCGGACCGCCCTAGGCCGCTTGCGCGGCCGTGCTGGGGTGCATCAAGGCGCGTAGAATTACAGACGCGGCGCGGAGGCGTCAACGCTAGGGCTAGCCCCTAGTTTGCGTGAGACGTCTCGATCTCGATCTTGAGGGAGTAGCGCGCCGGCGTCGGGTCTTGCCTATACATAGACCCGCTGGCCTGGACCTTGATCGCTTGGGCCGGCTCCATCGCCTCCGCGACGGTGGCGATAATCTCGAGCGCGTTCTTGCGGATATTTTCCTCCGCGCCGTCGGACATTTTGTAACCGTCCGTGATCTGATGGCGCGCGGCCTTTGCGATCTCGTCGGCGCGCTTGATATGGAAAAATGACCAGGACATGAGGCGAGCTCCGAATATGCCGGGGACCGCCGGCGCGGTGGTTACAACTATCAATCGCCTGGGACATGCGAAACCGGCAAGGCGCTTCACGAAAAACTAACCGCCATTCGCGTAAAAAGACTTGCGGGCGCCGAATCGCCCCCTACCGTCATACGTGCCCGACGCGCAAAGCCGCCGACGGCAATCCCCAAAAACAAATGCGGCCGGCGAGCTCGACACTCAACCGGCCGCGATCGAGAGGACCCTCGACCATGATCGACTATAACACAGAACGCGCCGTGTTCGCCTGCAACGCCCTTGTTTACCTTGCGATTGCATTCGGGGCGCTTTCCTTCTGGAGCGACGCCGTCGCCGGCGGATCTCCGATCGACTATCTGGTCGCCGCACTTCTTACGGTGGCGATCGCTGCGACTTCCTTCCTTCTGTCCGGCGCGGCTATGCGCTTTGCAGAGGCAAAGGTCGCCGGCGAGATCTTCACGACCTGGGCGACCGTCGTCCTGGGCGCCGTGTTGGTTCTCATTGAGGGCGGGATGACCCATCAGGGGCTCGCCTGGTTGGACGCACGTCACGACCTGGCGCCGGAATGGATCCTAGTCGTCGCCAGCTTCGGCCTGTCGGGCTTTAACGTCCTTGGGCTCTACGTGTTCGCCCGTGAGATCCCGAAAGCCAAGCCCGCCGGGAAGTCGGCCGACGTCGTGATCTTCGGAAGTCATCAGGAACGGAAGACCCTGCAAGAGATCGGCGAACGCCTTCGCGCTTCCGGCGCCCTCTAATCGGAACCCGATCGACAAAACAGAAACCCCGGCGGATCGCTCCGCCGGGGTTTCCTTTTGCCTCCGCCGTGGTCCGGCTTCGGCTTGACTGAGGACTTAAGCGGGGCGGGTGTTAGCGGCCCCGCGGCCTCTCTGGAATTGCGTAGGTTGCCCCCGACGCGTTGCCGTTGTCTCGCGAGATCTATCCGGGGTCAATGGGGGCGAGATCGGGTAACTCGACCCGCTGCCCGACAAGGCTATGAGTGCAGTCGGGGAGATACCGGATCCGGCCGTCCTCGACGTAGAAATGACAGATCGTTACCTCGCCCGTCGCCTCGTCGTGCGTAGGCGCCAGGACCGCCGGATAGAAGGTCGGCCGCTCCAGGTCGCCGTTGAACTCCCAAACCGGCGGCCCCTGGTCCTGACACGCCGTTAGGATCGCGTGCGAGATCTTACAGGCGGGGCACTCTAGGCAGTAATAGACGTGCCGCTCGCCGTACCGCGTCATTCGTTCAAGCTTCGCCATGGTCGGCCTTTCTTTCTGTTGGCCTGAAACAATCCGGCCGCGGCGCTTGCATCGCCGCGGCCGGTCGCTGGTTCGATCTGTCCGGAGCTACGTCCAGACCTAAGCCAGCGACTCGAGGCGCGCGATCGCAGCGTCGCGGACGCCCAGAGCCTCTACGTTTTTGTTATGGAAGTTATGCAAGGCGATTAGCTCTGACGCGCCGGCGAGGATCTGGGCGCCCTCGAGATCCAGGTCGGCGACGTGAGCGCGGAGCGTATCGAACGCGCCGACGATCTTATCGACCGGCGAGGACTTCGCGACCGCTGCGGCGAGGCCGGCGGCGACCGCTTCCTGGACTTCCTCGTCGAGCGCTGGCAGGTCCGGCGCATAGGACTGGAGCGCCTGGACAATCGGCATAGGGTCTTTGGGGTAGTCGGCCATTTCGCGGGTTCCTCTGCGGTTCTTGGATCGGACATTATCGCACGCCAGGACGGTGCGCGTTCTGTGGCGTTACCCGACCCGCTCGCCAATAAAAATCCCATCGATCGACGTCAGGTTCTGCGAGCCTTTTTGCATCTGGAACTCATACGTCCGCGGCCCTGCGCCGGCGGCCGTAAAGAGTTGGGAGATCATAGACGTAAGGGACGTGTTGGCCGAGACGACGCCGGCGACGTTGCAAGCAAACGTGCCCGACGCAACCGTCGTGCCGCCGGTGGTGTCCTGGATTCTCCAGCTAACCGTTGTCGTTCCGGACGCCGAGCTCGCTTCCGTGACGCCTGGCGTAAAACGCAGCTTTGCGCCCGACGGCATTTCGGCCGGCATGGTAATGGACGCCATGTTTACATAGGTCGCGCTGGTGAGCGTCGTAGGACCGTAGAGAGCGGATTGCGGCTCGACCGTCAGAACGGCAACCGGATACCAGGTCCCGCCCGTGTAATACTTCAGCTTATTGACTGACGTGTCACTCCACCAAGACCCTTCAGTCGGGGTGCCCGAATAGCTGCTGCCGCGCTGGGCGTTCGCGGTCGCCTGCGAGCCCTGGCCGGCGACGGCCGCCGCCGTGGCGCCGCTGGTGACGTCGGCCCCGAGTTGCGCCTCGATCCCCGGCGCGAACGGGGTTAGCTCCGTCTGCCCGGTCGTCGCGCGGCGGAGGAGCGGACAAGTCGCCTTGTACCAAGGGTTAGCCGTGCCGTTGAAACTGCACGCCAGCCCAAGCCCGACATAGCGCGTCGTCGATCCGACCGTTACGAATCCGCCCGAGCGCGCATAGGTCGAGAGGGAGCCGCCGCCGGACGCCGCGCCCGACGCGGCGAGGTTTGTCGTGGTGATGTAGTCTCCGTTCGCGGCGAACTCTACAATTTGCGTGAACATATCGATCGCGCCGCTGGACGCGAAGTATGCGCTGCCCTCGACGCGATCGCCGCCGTTGACCGGAAGGCAATGGGCGATCGATTGGCTAAAGAGGTTCCCGATCGAATGGGCAACGCCAGCGACCTTGCCCGACGCCGGCGTCCCGGCAATCGATCCGTGCATCCGACGCAAGCCGCCCTCTAGGGCAAAGGCGACCGTAAAAGGGAGCCCCGAGTCGGTAATCCGCAGTAGCCAATACTGGGAGTCAAACCGGAACCCGGTGTCGACGCACGCATTTGCGCCGACGCCGGCCGCAAGCTGCGCCTGGGCGACAAGGTTCAACGTCGCGAGTGCGCCTTGCCCCGTGAAACCCGCGGACGTCCCGGAAATGGTTTTGAAGTTCGCGAGGGTCGCGACCGCGCCGCCGCCGGTTTCGTAAAGCGTGCCGCCGAATACGCCGCCATAGCTGGCGGAGATCTGCCAGGCGCCACTAACGCGCGTCTTTATCAGGTAAGGCGTCGTCGTCGTGTCGACCCAGATATCGCCGTTCGTTGGCGACGACGGCGCGGAGCTCGCAAAAGTTAGGGTGTTCTTTGTCGCCCCGGCCTGGATCGTGGAGTCCGTCGCGGCCGGCGCCTGGCCGACGATGCTATCCGCGATCCCGGCGGAGCCTACCGAGTATGTCGCGCCGGTGGTGACGACGGACGACCAGGCCGACCAGGGGCTTTCACGCACGCCGGCGCGCTTTTTCATCCTGACCTTATACGCAGTCGACGGGAGGATCCCTTTGCGGATCTTCGTAACGATCTGGCCGGCGTGATAGGCGTCGACCATTGTCGGGGTGTCGATCGTCGAGCCGTTCCACTTGCCGACCTCGACGACGATCTCGCGCGCAAGCGCCTCCGAGCTCGTTAGCGTCACTTCGATACACGGCTCGACGACGCCGCCGGCGACGAGCGTCGAGGCTGAAGCCGAGAAGGTCGGCGCGTCCATGAGCAGTTGATAGGGGTCCAGGACCGGCGGGACGCCCAGGTCGGGATCGTCGTCCGTCGAGAAAGCGAGGAAGTTCGGATCGATCGCCCGGCCCGTGAGCGTGACCGTAAAGTCGTCATGCTTCACAATGTCGACGACCTCGAATTTCTGGTTTGAGAATTGCCAGCGATCCGAACTCATATTGAACCAGTCGCCCGGCTCGAGCTTCCACGCCCGCGACCTGGTCGCGAACGTGCCGACCATTCGAGGCTGGAGGCTTTCGCGCGCGATCCACGCGGCCGCGAGACGGATCGCCCGGCGCGAGTTTGTTTCATAAGGGAGGTCAAGTTGGGCGGTGGCGGCTTCGCCTCCGTCCTGAAGGGCGAGATATTCCGTCGCCTGGCGCGTGTAGGGCGTGGGTTGCCACATATTCGCGGGGTCCGGGTAGGATCCCAAGACCGCCCCATAGAGCCCGTCAAAGGTGAGCTTGTCGGCAAAGCGGACGGACTCGTCTGTCGCCCAATCGAGATCCGAGAGGCTGATCGTCGCGGTTTGTTCTTCGGCTCCGATAATCCCGATCCGGCCGCCCAGGTCGACGATCCGCGCGGCCATCTGGTTTTGGAAATTGTTTAGGACACTCTCGAACGCTTCCGCCGTGGAAATGATCGCGTTGCACTCGTAACGCTTCATTACGAACGTATCGCCGCCGGTGCCGGTGGTCACGTCCTCGTCGCAAAGATCCGCCGCCCTGGCGAATGTGGCGTAAGGAACCTCGACCGGGGAAAGGCCGATCCCGAACGCCAGCGGATCGTTTTCGACCTTGTAGCCCAGGAGATAATGGTCGCAGGCAACCGCGTTGTTTGTCGAATATTCCCACGTTGAGGGCGTCGCCAAGCGGTGCGATCCGGACCCGCCGGCCGTGGTGTCCTTGCGCCGGTCGTAGAGCCTGGCGCCTTTAATCAGGAACAGAAATTCAGGGATAGACGTTAGAATGTCGTCGTCGTGGTGAACCTCAACGTGAACATAAGAATTGCCCGCCCCAACGTGCGCGCTTGTCCAAGCGCCATAAGCGCCCGCGACGACGTCCGGATCGGTCGGCGATTTGAGGACGAGTTGCGCGTCGGCTGTCTGCCCTGGGCGGCCGTCATGCCAAGTCATCCAGACGCGCGGCCCGCCGCTGTAGCTGTACGCTGTGATTTCCGTCCGGACGCCATGGGCGAGCGGCGAGCTCTGGACGAGGCGGCCGTCCCCGTAAACCTTCGTGAGCTCTACGCAGGGGTGATCCGCAAGCTGGTAAACAAAACTCGCTTGTGTGACGTCCTTACCGTAGCTGTACCGCGCGACCATCGAGCCGGCGAGCGGCCGGACGCCGATAACCATTTCCCGCGCGACGTCTGACGCGATGCGGAGCGATAGCTCGTGCCCCTGGGGCGCCGCCTTCTCGTTTGAAATATCGTCGACGATATTCTGCAAGCCCGTGTAGAGGGCGATCTCCGCGACCAGGTACGCGGCGTTAGCGGCCGCGACCGCCAGAGGGAGCGCCGTCGTCGCCGCCACGCCGCCAGCCGTGAGAAGGCCGCCGATCGCCGTCCCTACCGCGTTGCCGACCCATACCGCGGCCGCTGCAATTGCCTGTGGCATTATCCGACACTCCAGATTGCGAGCATGGCTTGGGGATCGGCCGGCCAGGCCGTCACGCCTTCAGCGCCCGGCCCATAGACTTGCCCGCTCCAGTAGATCCCCAGGAACGCGCCGTGACGGCCTGCGTAAAGCACGACGTCGCCCCGCGTTGGCCGCCCGGCGCGGCGCTGGAGGTGAGCGTCGGCAAGATCCGAAAGATCGCTCCAGCCGTGCGCACGGAGCATCTTCGTTGATCCCGCCTTGGTCTTGTAGCGGCCGCGAAAGGCGATCGCGAAGTCGCGGCCGGTGATTGTCGCGATCATGTCGGCCGCGAAGATTGCGCAGTCGTTCCGGCCCCAGGCAAAGGGCGTCGATCGACGTTGCTCGAGCGCCAGGGAAAGGCGCTGCGGCCAGTCGGGAAAGCGGACGAGCATTATACGCGGCTCCCGTATTTCCCAACGCCAGCGATGATCCCGGTAGATCCTCCGCTGGATCCGCTCGAGCCGCCGGTCGCGCTCGAGCCAGATCCCGTCGCCTTGCCGGGAATGTTTCCGGGCGCCTTCGACCAGTTGAGCGGCCGGCCGACCATCTTCGCTGTCTCGCTGTAAAAGCGATCTCCCGGCGATCGGCGCTGCTGATCCGCATCGCTTCGCGTCGAGAGCCGGCGGCCGCGCACGCGAAAAAGGCCGCCCTGGCAACTGACGTTCCAGACTCTAGGCTGGTCCGGAGTATCGAGCGGCGGCTCGACCAATTCGCGGTGATCGAGAAGGCCGCGCCATTCCCACATAGGCGCGGACGCGAGCGCTTCCGTCGTCCAGTCAAGCAAGACCTGGCGAACACGGATCCGCGCTTGGTGCCATTTCGCATCAACAAACCGGCCGACGAAGTCCTCGTCGTCGCCAGAGCGGGAGGCGTCGAATTGAATGTCGAGCGGTTCGCTTCCGAGCGATGCGGCTTGCCTGATCGTCTTGGCGATAATCATTCGCCCGAACATGCTTTCGTAAGAGTTGTTCGAGGTCGAGCCGTCGAGGTCGAGCGTCCCAGGGAATGACGCCGTCCCAGGCCAGGACCAGGCGCGGAGGTTGAGCGTCGAGCCGCCGGACGTCTTAAGATACATATCGACCAGGTCGGCGGTCTTGATCTTGCCGGCGTCGATCGCCGCGTCCGTTGCCGCGTCTGTGGGGTACATGCTTGGCCCTCCGCCCTTTGAGGCGGCGGCCGCTTACCGCAAGACCTGAGTCGCCTCGAAACTTAACTGGCGGTTAGTGTAGTCCTCGAACGGCTCTAGGGGTGTTGCGAGCTCGAACTCGCCCAGCGCCTGCACCCGGCGGACCGCCGGCGTCGTCGCGTGTTTCGCCAGGGGGCGCGGAATCATAGGGATATTGCTCGCCGTTCCGCTGATCGCCGCAACGCTCGCCTGCACCATTCCCAGGTAATAACCGTTTGTATCGGTGCGGTATGAGATCATATCGCCGGGCATGGCGACATAAGGCCCGACGCCGCCCAGGCTAACCTGGCTGTTCGCCGCGTCGACCGTCAGGGTAACGGCTCCGTCCGCCGTTCCAAGCGCGCCTTGCGGGTTGAGACGGAACAGTCGCCAGGCGGTGAACGACTCGCCCAGGTGGATCCGGTTGGCGAGCCACGCGTCCCAGATCCGCGCCTCGTCCATGTCGAGGTAATCCGTCACGACCTGGAGCCGCCAGCGGGTCGGGCCGACACGGCCGATAATCGAATTACCGTTTGCCCCCATGCGGCCGGATCCCATTGGGATTAGGGACATATCCATTTTAGCAAGGCCCGCTGTGGGGATGAGCTCGCCGGCTGACATCAATATCTCCGCTTCTGGCGACGGTTCGAGGCAAGGGTCGCGTTCACGGCGCCCGGCATACGGGCCGCAATGGCCCTAGCTTGCGCGTCCAGGGCCGCGCGGACCTGCGGCCATGTCGCCATGTCGACGCCGCCGATCGAGATCCGGCCGTCGATATAGACCCCGCCGCCGGCCGCGCCGCCGGCCGAAAGGCTGTTGACCTGGTTCGCGTTCAAGACCTGGCCGGACTGCCCTGGTCCCATGCGGAGGATTTCCGGCCCCTTCTCCCCGACCAGATAATCGCGGTTAGGGTTCACCCCGCCGCCATTCGCTCGAGCGCCGCCGAAAACAAACTTTGCGGCCGTCGCCAGGAACCCGCCGTCCCCGCCCTGCTTGCCCAGGACGAGATCCGTAAGCACGTCCGCCAGGCGATTGATCGCGTCGTCCATGCCGTTGACGACGCTGTCCGCCAGCATGTTGCGGAGTTGGGTTCCCCAATCGTCTGTTGCGATCCCTTCGCGGATCCCTGACTTGACGCTTTCGCGCATGGCGTCGCG
>OFRF01000082.1_pt1 | contig 30345 bp, 49 predicted proteins | sample 1543081 | NCBI WGS metagenome assembly OFRF01 (sample SAMN07774232, study PRJEB24372) | wastewater metagenome
TTTTGGAGGCTCTGCGACTCAACCTACGCTATCCCGCTTATTGCCTCCGAAGAGGCTTAAATTGCTAATATTGCAAAAATCTATTTTTTCTGTTCCACGTTCTGATTCCGTGGCATGTGCCGCAAACCACTTCACATTTAGATATTTCTTCCCAAAGTTTTTTGTCCTGCCCCATTAGGGTAGCGACGTTGTATTCCTTGTCATTCGAAATGTGATCAAACTCTAGCCCTGCGTGGTGAGTGTTGTACCCACAATCGGTACATCCCTTCGCTACTTTATACTCCTGAACAAGTTTTCTGTTTTTGTCCCTGCGAGCACGGGACCAATCTTTCATGTATTGCTTACGCTGCTCGCTGTCTTTATATCCCATGGTTCTATTGTACCATGAACGTGACCCTACAGGGGATCGAACCCTGTCCCTAGGTGTGAAAAACCTAGATCCTAACCAATAGACGATAGGGCCATGCGTTCCCGATTTCTCGTCGATAGGGTCCTCGGGAAACGTGCCGCACGAGGGATTCGAACCCCCAAAGAGGTGGTTTACAGCCACGCTTGCTCAACCTGCGCTGTACGGCATTTCTACCTGGCCCGGTCCCATCGGATGCGGGCCGGTAGAAGTCTTATGGTAACACACACGCTATGGAGTTGTCAACCGGAACCCTCTCGGGCTTACCGCTTGCCGACGATGACCAGGGTCACCGGAGCGGTCTGGTTGGTGGCACCGACCAGGGTGCCGTCCTCGTTGCGGACAACAGCCTTGACGACCGCGCCCTTGCGGGTGGCCCACGTCTCGGTACGAACGATCATGGTCTGACCTCTTTCTGGTTGGTTGTTACTGGAAGTCTAGCAGGATGAAGCGGGTTGGTCAAGCCTTTTCCTCGACCTTTGCGCGGTTCTTCGACGCGAGGTAGGCGAGGTAGTCCTTGATCGACTGGCCCCGCTTCGCAGCCTTGCGGGCGAGGGTGGCGTCGCTGTAGCCGAACGTGGTCATGATTTCCCTTTCGGTTGTGAACAGAAGATCACGGCAAAGGTGGGCGGGGGAAACCTAGAAAAACGGGGAGTTGTGATCGTCAATCCGTCGTCCACCCTGGGCGTTCTAGGTCTTTCGTGGGGGTGACTAAATCCCTTGTCCGTCGATGCCCACCCTTGCTGTCATCCTCTGTTCTCTTGTGTCTAAAGACTACCATGCAGGTCCGACAGTCGTCAACCGTTTCTGTAGATTCCGGCGAAAATAAATATCTTCGTAAAAGGGTTGACAGAATCCTTTGCGGGATAAAGGATTGCCCCGCAACCATAGCCGAAGCCATGGTTACAGAGAGTTACTTCTTCTTCTTCGGGATGTGTGTGTTCTGACGGACACGGGTGATGTTGACGTGGAATCCACGCTCGCGGGGAGACTTGGATTCGGGAAATGCGTCCATGATGCGCTGACGCACGGTTTCCTCATCTTCCTCCCACACCCAGAGTTCCACGAATGCGGTGAAGCCTTCCATTAGACTTCCTCTCCGTGCAGGCGACGAATCTCCCACACCAATTCGATGATCATGTGACCGTAGACCTCGGTGGACGCCCCGCCAGAGATTACGTCTACTGCAATTTCTTCGTAGTCGGTGAGGGGGATTGACTCGTTGACCATGATCGGGTCAGGCATCACAGCACCTTCATATTTCGAACGAGGGTTGTGGGGGAGAGGAACGACGCCACGATTTGCAGCAATTCCTCGTTATCCTCCCCGAACAGGGAGACTGGCTCCCACTCATCGAGGGAGTGGGATTTGAAATCGAAGATCATGAAAGGCATCAGTCCTCCAAGAGTGCCGGGTCACCGATGTAGAACAGACCCGATCCGTTGTTGTCCAGCCACTCATCGAGGGCCTGGTGGATGAATGCGCGGTACTCGGTGGCCTCCGAGAGTGGCACGTCGATGACGTAGCAGATATCGGAGTGGACCGACTCGCCCTTGTAGTTGGTGTACTCGATTTCCGAGCAGATGTGTTGTCCCATAACCACACTCTATCCGATCTGGGTCTGTCTGTCCATAGATTTCTGGCGAATATTTTTGCTGTCGTAAAAGGTTGACAGGATGCTTTTGGCGGGATAAAAGCATGCCCCGCAGGGCCATGCTTGTCAACCCTCCCAATAGATAAGCATGAGGAATAGAATTGCGATAATGGCGAGGATGCCGAATGTCATTCGCACGACATTATCGCTTTGTGGTGGAGAAAAGCACGGACTTTCGGCCATTCACGCAAAGGCCACACCGAATGCACGCCGAGCCCTTTTCGCTGATAAGGGCAATGGCCTTGTTGTTCTCGGGGCACCGGACGGCGTTAGGGAATTCGACCTTTCCATCGGCAAATGTCGTGTCGACATATGCGACGTTGATCCCGCGCATTTCCGCCACCCGCGCAATTGCGATATTGTCACGGTCACCGGAGAAATACAGACCGAGATTCGCAAAACGCTTTTCTGACAGAATGACGGCAGACGAGAATACGCGCGTGTAAACCCAGAATTGGATATCGGGGTTATAGGCTATAACGTCCGCCCATGCGCGCGTGTAATCGGGAGAGAAAAAGTCCCCATCCCAATGGATGCGGAATGCCTTTACGGCACCACGCTTATCGCATTCCGCCCGAAATTCCTTGATCATGGACGAAAGCATAAGCGCCATTTCGTCGCGGGTAGCGCCATTCAGCGCCTCGAAATTGCGCGTGAGGACATTACGCACGCCCTTGTAGACCTTTTCCAATTTGCCAGCGTAGCAAATGCGCGAGCAGAAATCGGTAGCGCCAGGGCAGGAGAATTCACGCCCGGCAGGCAAACCGAACGAATTGGCAATAACGGGAGTCTTGCCATTGGGGGAGACGGCGTTGGTGACCTTGCGGTCCTTGCTACGGGTCAGGGTTTCCATGTCTAGAACCTATCAGACTAGAGGGCCGGTGTCAAGGGTTTACCATTCCCGATTTCGACCGCCCGCCTTCGGACGCTTGTACGCGCGACCGGACGGAATTGCCGATGCCGCATTGCTGCGACGCAATTCCTGAATCCGCTTGACATCGGCGCGGGGAGTGTAAGGCTTCTGTGTCTGGGTTCGCTTCATGGTGCAAGCGTAGCAGCCTCACGGCTGGCTGTCAAGATTTTCCGGTGAAAAAAAGTATTTTCGTAAACCGCTTGACAAACCCAGATTTGCGGGACAGGTACTTACCCCGCAGGGTCAGAGCGCTACCACCTTTCGCCAGTAGAAAAAATGGAGTCCAGTGGGTGTCTCCACAATTTGACGAAAGACCAATCGGTCCTGATTCGTGAGATCCTGGATTTCATCGAATGTCCATTCTGTGACGATGGGGCCGGATGTGATGAAGTAGCGATCAGACATACTCTACCGCCTCCTCGATTTCGCAAAGCGGGCGGGAGGACTCGTAGAAAGATCCACAGTCAATGATGACCAGGCGACCTTCGAACCAACGCCAATTGGCTTCGAAAAGGTCGCTCCACCGGGCCTTGTAGAACACGTCACGGATGTATCCGTTCAGCATAGGGAAATATCCCTCGTCGCCATAGTAGGCCATGGCCACAACGGTATCGACCGTGCAGTCCGGGCGGGAGAAGCCATAGGCGGTGACCTCGGGAATCTCCACGTCGCAAGGAATGTCGGGGTGCTGGTGAATACCGGCAAGCCTGGTGCATGCGCGGACCTCGGAGTCGTTACCATACTCGTCGGCGTCGCCGTTCCACAGAACGTCGATCTTGTAGACGATCTGGGTCGGAATGTGAAGAATGACCCTGCGACGGCTGCCAATCCCGATAGTCTGGAAGTCATCCCTGCCAGGAAACTCCTTGTTGGTGCGGGTGAAGCGCAGAGCGTTCTCAGCGTCGGTGCGGTTCCCGATGGTCATGCCGTTCTCCCTGTTCGTTGGTAGTCTGAGACTACAGGATGATCCGCCCGACTGTCAACAGATTTCTGGCGAAAAAATAATCTTTCGTAACTGCTTGACACGTTGAAGATGCGGGATAAGAACTTACCCCGCCGAAGCGGGGGCTGTCAATCCTCCTCGTTGTCGGAAGCGATCAGGATGACGAAAAGCGCATACAGCGCCCAGAGTCCGGCGAGGCACACGACCACGCGCGTTCCGATTTCCATTTCAGACCTCCATGGCGAACTTGCGGGGACCGCGCACGATGCGCTCGGCCTCGGTGTAGCCACCGAAAATGCCGTCAGCGGTGACGAGATTTCCGTCAAGGTTGGTGTAGAATCCCTGCGACTCGCAGAAATCGGCCAGACGGTTGGGGCACGCGGAGCAGAACTCCTCGGTGAATCGGTCAATCGTGCCCGCGCTGCGGTTGGTGCGGCGCTTGTCGATCTTGGTCTGGTACTCCTTGCCCTCGGGGCTCTCGGGGTCGAAGCCAGCAGCCTCGGGGGAGCAGGGGGCGATGGTGAGGAACAGGTTGGCCATGATCTTGCCTCTCTTTGTGTGTAGTCACACCGTACCACGGGGGTCCGACACGTCGCAGCATTTCGGTAACATTTCTGGTGTGACGTAAACCACACCGTAAACGCTTGACATCGGCCAAATCGCGGGATAAAGAACTTACCCCGCAGGGCCTAGACGGTCAGGGTCATGCCTTTTCTCCTTCGAAACGGGTGGCGAGGCGAGAGCAATTCATGATTTCCGTTCCCGTCAACGGAAGGCCACGGTAAGACGTGTCCAATTGGACAGTGTGCCATGCATTGCAGTAAGGGCCGCAGCCCTCATCGTCGGCAACCTTGACGATGACGCCACGGTCAAGGTTGTTGGTGAAAACGCGCATTCCCACGGCGGGGATTTCACCAGAAGCGAGGCGGTGCATCATACCCCCCACATTTCGTCCTGGCACTCCTGGCACATTCCGGAGATACCGGCCTCGCGCTGGCTGAGTGCGTCGCGGAACGGACCCCAGGCATTGCCACAGGTGGTGCAGATATGCATATCGACCTGCTCCGAGAATCCGGGGAACAGAATGTCTACGGGGCGGTGCTGAATGCTGTTGGTGTCCATCAGAAGTCAATTCCCTTGTTGTGGAGTGCGAGCACGATTTCGGCCTGGGTGACAGGATCGGCCAGGGTGTCAGGGACCAGCACGTCGAAGCAAGCCTCGGGCGGGTAGTCGGCCCAGACCTCGTTGCCGACCTGAGTCACCTTGTACCACAGACCGTTGAGCATGCTCTCGATCTTGATGGTCATGATCATGCCGCAGGCGCCCACGACCTCGCAGACCTCGGGTGCGTCCGCAATGCTCATCCGGACGATGCGGTCGATGCTCTCGATTGCCATTTCTCTCTCCTTCGTTGCCCTCAGTCTAGCGCACGGGTCCGACAGACGCAACTCGGTATCTATGACAAAACGGACATTTCTGCCTAGTTATTCTGGACTATTTTTTTGATCCTCGTAAGCCATTGACATTTCTCGGATTGCGGGATAAGAACTTTCCCCCGCAATCCGCACGTTCGCGCGGATTTTGGGCTCTGGCGGGCAAATCTAGGGCTTTTTGGCCCAGATCCGCACGTTCGCGCGGATTACCCCCAGTTTCCGTCGCAGTCCCAGGCCACGTCCACGTCCTCGGGCACCCACGAGTCGCCCCAGCCGATGCTGTCCATCTGGCTGTCGAACTCCTGCGCGAACGACATTTCCGGCTCGTCGTCCAGCCACGCCAGGTCGGGGTCGTAGGTGGGGTCCTCGTCGGCCTCCCACTCGTAGGCCTCCTCGGTGTCGAGGGCGGCGGTGTCGAGAAGGCTGTAGTCGGTCATTTCGTGCTCCCTTGTGGTTGGTAGTCACAGACTAGCGGATAGGTCCGACAGATGTCAAGCCGATTTTCAGCAAAATATTTCTTCCCCCGTAACTTGACATGCCGGGCTCGCGGGGGAAAGACTTTATCCCGCCCCGGAGGGCGGTCCTCCCTAGTAGTCCATTTCGTCGTAGTAGGGGTCGTAGTCCTCACGCGCCATGCGCGCGTAGACAGAGGCCTTGATCGACTCGTCGGAGCCGTACTTCTGGCCATTGCAGTCACCGAACTCGTGGCCGCAGCAGGGGTAGTCCTCGCACATGACCTTGCCTTTCGCTGGTTGGTAGTGCCAGCATAGCATGGGGGTACGACGCATGCAACCCTAGATTTCAGCGAATTTTTTGTTCTTCGTAACTTGACATCTATGGTACTGCGGGATAAGTACGTGTCCCGCCGAAAGTGCCTCTGCCACAAGGCTTTTCGAGGGCCGAAAACGCCTGTGCCACAAGGGTTTTCGGGGTTCTACCTGATTTGTTGTTCTGAGCAACAAACTAGGTGCTGTGCCCGAAAGTGCCTGTGCCACAAGGGCTTTCGCTAGTAGGAGATTGCGACTGCGAGGACTAGGGCAAGGATGCCGAGGATGATCACAGTGACGGGCTCCCTGCCGTGAGGGCAGCCACCACGGACGGGGTGAACACTGTGCATGCATCGGGATTGTAGGCCTCGATGGTCAGCACGTCATGCGTTTGGAGCATTTCGAACATGTGATCGAAGGTCACAATGCTCGACCCGAAGCCGGTGCGAGAGCGGCTGTCTGTGTAGGTGATGAGGAACATGGTCCCTTTCCTTTCTCTCTAACTACACTGTAGCGTAGGGGTCCGACACAACAGCGTAGGTGGTGCGCTGCTGCAACGGCATGCCCCCAGGGTGGCGGCTGACGGTAACGGTGGTGCATGCGACACGCTCACCACAGGCACAGTCGAACGTGCGGACGACTGTGTTACCCTCCTCGGTACGGCTGAGGATGGGGGACGATCCGACCATGATGGTCGAGTGGAAGTGCTGCCTGTGGGTAGCGTTGGTGATCATGATTCTCTCTCTTTCTCGTTACCTAGAGTGTAGCATGAGGGTCCGACAGGACCCTAGTGCCACGTCTCCGTGATCTTGTAGGTACGCTGTGCCTCGCAGTCGCGGCACAGGTACATGTGCCAACCGGTGTAGCCCTGACCACAGGCGAGGCACGCGCGCTCGATGCGGCCGGTGACCGGCTTGACGGGGGCGGTGAGAGTGATCATGGCTTCCTCTTTCTCTTGACCTTGTACCCTTAGGGTAGCAGTAGCCTCCGACGTATGTCTCGCCCAAACGGATAATCTAAGGATAAGGTTAGGATAAGTTTGTCTTAGCAATCCCTTAACCTTGTCTTATTTGTTGTATGGGCGCACTAATCGAACGGGTGTTCGATTTTTTGAAGGCTGGATCATACGTCTATCGCTGCCACTATAATTTTGACATTGGTGAAAAATAGGCGAACTACAGTTCACCTTTTAGCAGTCGTTCACCGAATCGTGTATATGCCAGCAGATACCACGCGATTCCAAAGATGGCTCCGATTCCGACAAGAACGGCTAATGTGACGGGGCGTAGATTGCCATGGATACGACAAATGTCAGCAGGACGATGCCGGAAATGACCATGGTGACATTGAATATAGCAGCACCGACTATGTATGTGTCTACTGAATTGCGCTTCATTGAATTTCCGCCCCGCGCTCAATATAGTAGAGCCTTGTGCCTCGCAGCACGCTGTTCCAGTCAATAGTAAAAGTCATTGTTGGAGTTTTCCATCCTGGGCGATGATTCGTCCATACCGCCCCGGCTTCATCGATGACATAATCGACATCGGGCTCGACCGGTTGTCTGCGCTCAATGACCTTGACATCTGTTGCCTGCGACAGATACTTGTTTGCCACACACGGCTTGATACGACTGTACCATACCAGCCCTCGGATGGTGTATTCACCAATCTTTTCTTCATTGAACTTTGCCTCAACAAGATCACCAATCTTGTAGTCTGTCATTCTGCAACCTCATAATCGCTGATACCGAAACGGAGTCCGAAGATCCCGCCCCGGACGATGATATATTCATTTTTATCTATGAGAATATACGATCCGTATTCTTTGTTGTCGAGTTGGAACCGGTCGCTGCTGATCGACAGCCGTGGATTATCGATATCATCACCCTTGAATTCGATTCTGATGTCGGTATATCCGGCCTTAAGAAGTTCACTGAACGTCGCCACCGGATTGGTGTTGTGAAAAATCTCCACAACCTGTCGTGGCTCATAGTATTTTTTCATGAAACAACCTCCACATAAATAGACTCAATGATGTCAATACTGTAAGTAACACTCGTTTTATTAGTCGTATCGATATAGACACAGAATCCATCGTGAACCCTGACATGTTCGTACTCAAAGTTGTCGACCAAAGACGTTCTCTTTCCATCGACGTACTCTGTCTTGACGACTGTTGCACGCTTTCTTGTCATAATTGCATATCCTTATCTGCTACCCATACATTACCTTGTTGGTCTACGATTAAATACACGTTACCGGCCCAATATTGCTCAGTCAGCCAATCCGGGTGGTAGAGCAATATTGAGTTCATCATTCCTCCGGTTGATCTAGTGCTGGCTGAGGTCCGAACATGCGGCCAGCGCGGTGAGCCTCAATAAGTTGGTCTATTCCACCGATATCTTTACACTGGAACAGCAGCACGTCATAGATCCTGCTCATCTGGATATATGTCATGACGAGCATATCGTCTCTTTGGGCTTCTGTCAACAGGCCCGGCCCCTCGTCTGTTACTTCATCCATTGTCATCATCCAAGTCTGGGATCTCATAGTTATTATTGACCAGCATGTCTGCTAGTTCTGATACGAGGTCGATAATATCGCTGAGCAACGTGTTCGCCTCAGCGATAATTCCGGAAACTCGCTCACTTATCTCTGTTTGGGTCATAGTTTTCTCCTTTATACCAGGGACGGTACTTGTCCTCGGCATCTAGTTGGGCCGCAGATTCGCGGTGCTTGTTGAATGCTTCTTGGTTTCCGGCCATCTTTTCAGGATAGGCTAGTTTGTATGCTGCGATCTGCGCTTCTATCTCTGCCTGGTTTTTGGCCTCATACGATGCCCAGGACCCGGCATTTCCAGTTTTTGACGAACCGTTGATGGTAATAACGTCGCCGGTCTTAATCACGCCGCCAGTCGTCCACTGTTGGTAATATGGATAGTAATATGGCCATGGCTTAGACGGCACATTGACGAATCTCACTTCAACGTCTAATTCATCGAATGCGTTGATTACTGTGAGTAACCATGCATTCGTATAGGTTGCTGGTAACACTATTTCTACGGTGTTCATTTTGCTCCAAAGTCCCAGACGTGTGCTTCTACGTCTGTAAATATAGGCTTGATTTCTTTCTTGACATTTGTCCAACTTAGTCTACCATTCCCACAGCCGGGCCGGGGAAAGTCTAGATAGTCTATCTGCCAAAAAAGTCTATTCATACCGACAATACATCCAGCAGATTCTTTGATCAACTCAATATCCGCCTCTTGACGCCAGTGATGCTTGACTGGGAATGTCCATATACGATGTTCTTCGAACCAGAATGGGACATTTCCGTACAGAGTGATACGGTCGCCTAGTTCTCTGGCAAAGCCGGGAATGGCCTTATTGATACTCAATGCAATACCCCGCCCCATCACGCACTCACCGTTATTCTTCACGAACCCATTGGTTGTGATGCCGATGGCATTGCCTCTACGCCAAAACTCGACAAGATCGCCGGTTTCCTCAGTTAGCACGATTCCTCCATGCTGCTATAGTCTTAGGGAAAGATTGTTCAGTTAGTTGGTCTACCGCCCGCGCATATAGTTGAATCTCATGTTGGGCATGTGAGTCCAACCGCTGATCTAGGAAGTGTAGCACAGCCGCCAGGCTGGCTGTCCAGCGCCAGCGGACATACATTCCGTTGGCCGGAAGAAATAGACGAGCCTGCTCAGCAGCAATGCCAGCCTCCAATGCTTTTTCATACATAGATACGGCGGTAAGATTCATATACAGCAATCTTTCTGTCCAGTCCGCACCGTGCTGGGTGTGAAGGTTGTCTCCCGACCCCTGCTTAGAATTCGCAGGGGCCTCTCTCCATTGTTCTGCCGTAGGGACGTAGAATTCCTCCACCTCGGTAATGTACCTTCTGCTGCTTTCCGACCAGGCGTTCTGGTCCTCTAGGTGAGCAGAGGCTACTCCATAGCGCCACCATTGCCTAGCGATCATCAGGGGGGCGTAAACTTCAAATGTCAGAGAACTGTGCCTGAATGGCGACTCATGGCCCTCGCGGATCAAGTAGTTAAGCAGTCGAACGTCTCTGTCGGACAGTTCTCCATTTTCATCAAGGGACGACTCTTTAGCATACGATGCCCTTGCGCTATTTACTACATCAAGGTCGTCACCGGCTACTCTGATAAGTCTGACGTATCCTTTATCAAGGACGCTGATGGTATTCTCTGTAGAACTCATTATACGATTGTCCCCTAGAAATATTGTTAATAACTCTTGTGCTGACCTGATATTTTTCAGCAACTTCTTTTTGGCTCATGCTGGCAAGATCGTCTAAGATGGAAAATATTTGATCTTTAGCAAAGACGCGATTTTTTCTTCCACCTATCTTTCCTCCCACAGATGATCGGCTAGACCTAAGTCCGTCTGGAATGTCTAAAGCATTCTCTGTCGGTGACCCAAGGGCCAGGTTATCAAAAGAGAAGTCTTGTGGGTTTCCGTTAAGATGTCTAACCTCTACACCTGTCTCAAACATAGTGTCACCAAATTTTTGATATGAAGCCAGTCGATGCACGTCTACAGAGGCCGGTCGCCCCTCAAAGTAGATACTAAATCTCGGGTAGGGCCTGCCAGACTTCGGAATATAAACTGACAAAGTTTTTCCTTTAGGAGAAACTACCTTGCCGTTAAAAACTCTATAACCCTTGCTGTAGGCAAGCAGTAGTTTTCTTCTGCTATTACTGATGCTCATGGAACGATTCTAGCAGATATAATTTCAGTTGTCAAGACGTACATAGCCATGATCGAGAACTTCTAGTTTATCGCTCACGGGCACTCCTCGTAAGAGCCTCTATCTGGACAGACTTTAGATAGTCTATCAGCGATCTAAGGGGGATATCGAAATTGTCACCATCACTGATTCCCTCCAGGCCTTCTATAAGGGACGCTGCATCAAGGAACACGTCGCCCTTATCAATGAAGTATTTAGTGTTTACTAAATGGCTTTCTTTCTTAGACACGCCCGGCCACCCTTGCGATAGTCTTGTAGTATTCATGAATTACCTGCTCCGAATCCTTGACTCGCTGCTGTAGGTCACTAATTTCTGCGAGGAGGCGGATTCTCTCATGCTCCTCGTTATCGACCTCTGACCAAAGTTCATTCAAGAGGTTGTCGCTCATGCCAACTCCTTTAAATAGTTTACATCGTGTAAAGCCATAATCTCGATTATGGTCTGATAGTATTTGATTCCGGGCCGGACCTTGAAGTCACAGGCCAAACAGAATAGTTCAATAGTGTCATCGTCAAGGATGCGAACGAAGGGCCTGCCATGCTGCTTGTCGTTACCGCACAATATAGTTGGGACAAGCCCTTCGTCCTGCATCTTGAAATAGTCGTTGAAAACTTGGGCTCTCATGCGACTAGTCTAGCACATCAGTACCAGCGATGATCCTGCCAGTAGCCCCATGCTCCGCATGGCGTCCGATAGACGGACTTGATGTATTTCGCACCCCAACGGATCTGAGTAGCGGTATTGGTTCTCCAATCCGCACCCTCGGACCTCATCTTGGTGCCGGGATTAGCCTGAGGGATTCCCCAGGTTTTTCTAACACCACCGGCCATTGCCGATCCCTGGCCGGGATCGTAGGAATTGTATGTCCAGCCGGACTCCTTCTCCCAAAGTTTGACTAGACACTGATACTGCTGAGACTTCCAGTGGTACTTGTGTCTGATGTAAAACTTGGCATATGCTTTGGACCTTGCTGGTTTTGCCTTATGTAGTTTTGGAAACAATCGCGCATGCAAGGCCCGACTTGCTCGTTGCGCTGCTGTTGCCCTTGGTGTAGGCTTAGGCTTGCTTGACTTCACCAGATGGGCAGCGTCAGACGCGGCCACTTGAATAGCAACCGACTTAGCCTGACTCTGGGTGGCTGTTACAGGGGCGGCAGGGCTAAATGCGACGAGCGCAATTAGCACCAGCATCCCAATGGCAGCCACGAGAATCTTTTTCGTCATGTTTTCTCCTTGTGGCGGAAACGACTAGACAACACTACCATCGATAAGATCCTGTGTCAACCTGTTCCTAGGTTACGGTAGCGTAGGTTGCATCTGAGAAATCCAGGTGGTATCGTCTACTTATACTTGGTTAGAAAATAGAAGTCATGGTAAAAATCAAGGAACCTAGAGAACCTAACCAATCCATAAGAATTTAGTCTATAACAGGAATATAAGTGAAGCGTCTATCATACAACACCGACCTGGCCAACCTGAATCTGAACGTGGGATACGGCGTTGCGGGCTACAACATCATCAAGTCCTTACAGGCATTGGGATATCAGGTTCCTTTTTCTGACGAAACCGCCCCCGTCGAGATGTTTTTCTGCCAGCCCGAGTATTGGGAATTCAGCAGCCCGGATCAGTACAAGATCGGATACTGGCCGTGGGAGTCTACCAAGATGCCCGATTCCTGGTATTGGCACATCGAGCAGGCTGATGAATTATGGACAACCTCGCCTTGGTGCCAGAAAGTGCTGGGAGAAGATTTGGGCCGGGAGTTCAGGCTGTACGAGCATGGTATTGATCACAGTTGGGCTCCACTAGAGCGTAAGATCAAGTCCAAGGTAAGATTCCTGCATGTAGGCGAGCCTGCTCCGAGAAAGGCCGGGCAGATGACGCTGGACGCATTCAGAGAAGCATTCGGTGACAGCGAAGATGTCCATTTGACCATCAAGGCGCACAACTTCTCGACCGTCCGGGTCTATGACAGATATAAGTCTATTGTCTGCAACCCCGAGGATCTGAAAAACGTGAGTGTGATCACAGAAAACGTCGAGGAAGGCGCCATGCAATCGCTGTATTACATGCATGACGTGCTTGTTTACCCGTCATACGGAGAAGGCTTCGGTCTGATACCATTGCAGGCTCTTGCCTCTGGCATGCCGACCATCTGCACCGCCGAGTGGGCTCCCTACAAGCGCTTCCTTGGTGATCTTGGGCTGGGTAGCAGGTATATCGAGTCTCCCTGGCAGGCAGAACATCCAGGCATGGTTCTGGAACCAAGTTTTGATGAGTTGGTTCAAACAATGATCGACACCAAGAACAATATCGATGATTATACGCACATGTTCTACCGCCAGGCCGAGCAGGTACACGAGTATTACGACTGGATCAATTTAACCAAAAAGGCCTTTGCACATCTAGACGAAAAGTTCTAGAAAGTTTCTGCCCTGGGATTCTGGGGTGGTATGCTAGTGGGTACATCAAAAGACTACAGGCCGCAAACACGGCACGAAAGGGATACAATTTTATGACAAGCATCGAGACACCCTATGAGAATTTCATTGCGGTTTCCAGGTACGCACGGTGGCTAGAAAAAGAACAGCGACGCGAAACATGGGGAGAGTCCGTAGACCGCTACGTTGACTTCATGGTTAATCACATCGAAAAGACACACGCAGTAGACCGCTCGCTCGTGGAGGAAATCCGAGCAGCCATATTCAGTAGAAATGTTATGCCTAGCATGCGTGCGCTTATGACAGCAGGCCCCGCCCTCGCGCGTGACCACGTTGCAGCCTACAATTGCAGTTTTATCCCTGTGGACAGCCCACGATCATTCGATGAGGCTATGTATATCCTTATGTGCGGCACGGGCGTCGGCTTCTCTGTCGAATCAGAGTACGTCGATCTGCTGCCTGTCATCAACGAGCATTTCGAACACACCAATACGACAATTGTTGTCGAGGATTCTAAGGGCGGCTGGGCCAGAGCCTTGCGAGAGGTTCTAGCGCTGCTTTGGCAGGGTCAGATCCCGCAATGGGATGTTTCCAAGGTTCGTCCGTCTGGCGCACCACTAAAGACCTTCGGAGGCCGGGCCTCTGGACCAGAGCCGCTAGAGGATCTATTCCGTTTCGCCATCAAGACGTTCCAGAACGCGGCGGGACGCAAGTTAAAGCCAATCGAAGCCCATGACGTGATGTGCAAGATCGGTGAGGTCGTCGTTGTCGGTGGAGTACGCCGTTCTGCCATGATCAGCCTGAGCGACCTTGAAGATTTCGATATGTCACATTCCAAGTCGGGGTCGTGGTGGAATACCCAGCCTCAGCGCAGTCTGGCGAACAATTCAGCCGTTTATACAGAGAAGCCGAGCATCGGCCAGTTTATGCAAGAGTGGAGAAGCCTTTATGAGTCAAAGTCCGGAGAGCGTGGTATCTTCAATAAGCAGATGGCTCAGCGCGGAGCCCCACGACGCGATGGATCGAGAATTGCTGGAACGAACCCTTGTGGCGAGATCAATCTACGATCCTATCAATTCTGTAATCTCACAGAAGTCGTTGTTCGGGACACAGACACAGTAGAAACGCTAAAGCGCAAGGTCGAGTTGGCGACGATCATGGGAACATGGCAGTCAACCTTAACCAACTTCAAGTATATTCGTAAGGTTTGGAGAGACAACACTGAGGAGGAGCGCCTATTGGGCGTTTCTCTTACCGGCCAGTTTGGAAACGAACTTCTGAATGGATCTAGGGGCCTCCCGGCCCTAGAGAATGCTCTGACGAGCCTTCGCTCTACAGCCATTTCCACGAACGAGGAATGGGCGGGACTTCTTGGAATTCAGTCGTCTGTTGCTATCACCACAGTAAAGCCTTCTGGAACAGTCTCACAGTTGACGGGTGTTTCCAGCGGAATGCACCCATGGCACAGCGAGTATTACATTCGTACCGTTCGCGCAGACAATAAGGACCCGCTGACGGTATTTCTAAGGGATGCCGGGATCTACAACGAGCCTGATGTGATGCGTCCGCAGAACACCACGGTATTCTCGTTCCCGAAGGCAGCCCCGAAGAACGCCATTACGCGCGATGATCTGACGGCTATCCAGCATTTAGAGATTTGGCGTGCCTACAAGGTCCATTGGACTGAGCACAACCCATCGATCACCGTCAACGTGCGCGAGCACGAGTGGCTAGAGGTCGCAGCCTGGGTTTATGAGAATTGGGAGGACGTGGGTGGAATCTCGTTCCTTCCTTACGACGACCACACGTACCAGCAGGCACCATATCAGCCAATTTCGGCGGCAGAGTACGAAAAGTGGGTAGCCAAGACTCCAAAGTCTATTGATTGGTCAGCATTGGCATTCTACGAGACTGAGGACACCACGGCAGGCGCTCAGAGTTTGGCCTGTGTCGCGGGGGAGTGCGAGATAGTAGATTTGACAAGTGGAACTTCACAAGATACAATTAACATGTGAAGAACACATGGGAATTGTTTAGTAAAGAGGAAGTAGCCTCCTGGCCAGAAGGACATAAATGTTGTCGATCCTGCCGGGAGGTTCTTCCATTTACAGAGTTTCATAGGCACAAGAACGCAATGTTTGGATATAATACGGTATGTAAAACTTGTCGCGTATCTAGCAGCAAGAGGCAGTATTGGGAGACATCGCAAGAGCAAAGGCTATTCAATGCAGCCAGGTCCAGGGCGACCAGGCTTGGCAGAGAATTCTCTATCACTATTTCTGACATTGTAATACCGACACATTGCCCGGTGCTCGGTGTAGAACTTAAAGAGCGGGATGGCCAGCATTCTCCCAGCCTCGACCGGATTAACAGTGATAAAGGATATATTCCTGGCAACGTTCGCGTCACAAGTTATCGCGCAAACATGCTCAAAAATAACGCAACGGTGGAGGAACTAAGGCTGGTTCTGAAAGACCTTGTAGATTTGGTGCAAGATGAAACCGTGGTACAATGATGTTAACTAATAAGATTGGAGTCCTATGTTTATGAATCTAAAGAATTTCTGGGAGTACGTGAAGGCGTTTGAGCCTGCCCGCCTGCGCGCGGCATGGATCGCCGTCCTTGCCCTGGCTGCCACGCTTGGAGTATCTGTCTCTCAGGAGACGGACGCCAAGGTTACAGCATTTATCGGAGTTCTTGCAGTTGTCCTTCCTCTGCTACAGGGAGAGTGGACAAGAAACAATGTTGTTCCGGTAACACGATACGATACCGATGTTGAGGTTGCTCTTAATACCCCCGTCCCCGAGGGTGCGCTAGAAGATGCCGCAGATGTCGCTGTCGAGGAAAATCCTGATTTCGTACCAGACGAGGTACTATAATGGCAAACCTTAATCCAACCCCAAAGCAGGTTGCTGATGCAATCCGTGACCACGGAGTAGCCCTTAGACTTTATAAGGGTTGGGACACCAAGGGCCGTGAATGGAAGGGTCCTGGTGGTTCTAGAGGCCTTATGGGCGTCGTAAATCATCATACTGCCACAAGTAGTGCAAAAGGTCTAGTCGGAGCCCCTTCTCTAGAATGGTGTGCAACCGCTTTTTCCAAGCCCGCCGCAAATATGCTCGTGGGCAGGGACAAGGGCAACGTTTGGCTTTTGGCCGGTGGATCAGTATTCCACTCAGGCCTAGGAGGTCCATGGCCAGCAATCGGAGTCAACTCTGCTGGTAACGTAGGCCATTATCGTCTTTTTGGAATTGAAATCGACGACCCCGGCGTAAGAGACACCATGACCGATGCCCAGATCGAGTCTGTCGGAAAGATCAATGCAGCCCTGCTCGATCTGTGCGGCTGGGGGCCTGAGCGAATTATTACTCACGGCGACTGGACCGATGCAGGCTCATGGCTAAAGAGCCCGAGCGGCGCACCAAGCCCTTCTGGCCCTTATGTCGGTAGAAAAAATGATACCCTGAGAAAATACTACCCTGCTGATTTTTGGAGAAAGAATGCAGCAGCGTATCGCATCGGAGCCGTTAAGCCTCCGGTCGCGCCGAAGCCTCCAACAAAGCCTACGCTTCCAACAGTTTCGTTGAAGGCAGTTCAGCCAGGAAAGAAGAACACCCACGTTCTCATCGTTCAGAAGGCCCTAAAGAGTCAGGTCGGACTTAACTTCTCTGACGCGCCGGGGACCTTTGGACCAAAGACACGGGCTGCTTATGTGCTATGGCAAAAGAGCCTCGGATATCGAGGTAATGATGCTAATGGTAGCCCAGGAGTGATATCTCTTACGACTCTAGGAAAGAAGTACGGATTCCGAGTCGTCCCCTAACCAAGTTGGGCAAGCACCCACCTTGTTGAAAAAAAGAATAGAGATCGACGCCAACGCAGGTGCCTCGCCCTTCGGGCGGGGCATTCTGCTTTTACATAATGGCGTGGTATCATGAAGTATCATTCTTTTGGAGGACATTATGGCAGTAGCGCGTAGAAACTTTGAGGTTGTTCCCGGTCAGGCACTCAACTTCACTATAATTTATTCTGGGCCTACCGGGGCTGGCGCTACCGGCCCTATCGATCTTTCTGGGTATACCGCCACAGCCACATTTATAAGTCCGGACGGCGCGAGCCTGCTGTCTCTTGCAGAAGTTGGTGCGACCGGGGCCGGGATTTATAAAGTCGCCCCAGCCGGATATCTTCGTATTGGTATCACACCCACTGACCTTGCGAAACTAAGTCCAAAGGCCAACTATAGGGTATTTGTTCAGAATAATTCTGATCCGACAGATAAGCCATGCCTATCTCGTGGAGCGGTGATCTTTACTGATGGATGACGAAACCCCAATCGTCGTAGTTCAAGAAACAAATGTCAGCCTAGTAACAGATCAGTCAGAGGCCCATGTCATTTTTGACCAATCTGGTCTAAATATGGTAGAGATTTCGTCGCCTGGACCGCAGGGTCCTGCTGGTGTGGGAGTGGAGGAAGATATGTACGATATGGAAATTGATAGTTCAAATCCAGCCGCCGTTTACATCGGATATGCTCAGCCAGGGACGGCCAAGTCGGATGCGTCATGGAGAATAAAAAAGGTTTCAGACACAGGCACCACTGTCAGCATCGAGTGGGCCGGTGGCACAGCAGGCTTCAACAATGTCTGGAATGATAGAGCCTCATACACATATGGCCCATGAGAAAGACTAGTGCTATAATCTAAGTAATAACATTTTAGGGAGTGAACTCGATTGGCTTTGATTACCGACCCGGACCTTCTCAGCGATGGGGCCACCGATAACGGGTCTACAGAAGTATTCATCAATACAACTGCCAAGACCGTCAAACTGAATACTACTGGAAATCTATCAACCGATGGGGTCACCCTAAAGGCTCTTTATTCATTCCTTAAAGAAGAATGGAAGAACGACCCGAACACCAAGAACCTGCCAGCGTTTGAGTTCCCAATGGTCCCAATTACCGACGAGTCCTTCGAATTCGCTGGTGGATGGGACTTCGCTAATGACACAGCCCGCTACCTGATCAGAACAGGTGGATGGACGGTCAGGAACACGTCTGGTGCCGTTACCCAGAAGTGGGCCGGTGTTATGGGACTTGGTAGCATCGAGTCAAACGACCAAATTTACTACAACCAGGGTCAGGGTCCTGTCAACTTCCAACTTACCGGCCAGGTGAACCAGGCTGTCAAGATTCTTGATGATCCTAACGGTGATGGATCATATTCTGACGGATTCGACCGTCGCACGGCCCTAACCCTGTATGTCCGAGAGCAGGGGCAGGCGTTCGGCCAGGCTTCCCTGACAGATATCGGTGTATCGGCCATGGACTCCATCGCCTACCGATTCCCTATTTCTACATCTTCTGATCTTAAGATCATCACCGCAGACACAGGCATTAAGGCTTCTGGAACGGGATATCCAGCAGATGTGTCTCCATATGACGGAATGACAATTACTTACTATGCGTCCCCACAGTCTAGGGCTCTACAGGGCGGCTCGTACAACTTCGGCGTAGTCGTTGATGGTAATGGCCAGAGCCTACAGGAAGTATACGAGTTTGTTCAGTATGCCCTAAGGCAGAATGCTGACATCGACGCTGATGCAGGAACGGTCACTGGAAAGACAGCCGCTCCGCTGCTGAGGTATGTCGGTGACACCCTTTACACGCTCGCGGGAGACAACAGCCAGGGCGGCGGAACCGGAGTATTTATTGACAACTTCGCCTCTGCCGACACCAACGGAGTGTTCTTTGTTGACAATACTGGCGCGCAAAGGCAGTACGCATATACCGCCTCTCTAACCATCACCTTTAACGACAACCTTGTCAGCGACCCCGACAGCAAGTATTGGGTGTACTTCACCACGCTTCCTGGCGCGACTAATGACTTTGGTGAGTCTGGGGCGGTTATCGTTGACGATGCTTCTGCCGCAGATATGTCTGGTACAATAGGTGGAGCGTCGATCACAAAGACGTTTGACTATGATGGTAACGTGCAGGGTGGAAGAACTGCTGGAACTGACGCAGCCATCACTGTAGTTGCTATCGGTCTGACAACCGGCCAGTATGTGAAGGCGACAGGAACAATTCAGAGAAGCAAGACGAACTCTGTGGCTCTCGTTGCTCCGCTGGAAAGAAACTACGCGAACGCCTAATAGGAGGTAACGAATGGCTACATTCACCATTACCGCCGACCAGAATTGGGACACACTTTCCGGAAAGGCCGGTGGTGATACCTATAACATCAACGGCGGCATTCTTCGTATAGACACTGACACCCGCTGGGGTGCCAATTCGTCAACCACTACCGGAACGCTTGGACCATGCACAATTTCTTCCAGCCTTGGTGGAACAATCCTTATGGATGGAACAAAGGTGCGCCTGATTCCATTCGATACCGGGTCAGGCGTCGTGCCAGCAGCGGGAACTACAATTTCTCAGGGTGGCGTAAGCGCCTCTCTTATTTCTGTCATGAGCGCGGTCAACGTGGTCCCGACCGCCTATGCTGCGGCCATGCCAGCATCAGGATTCATCAAGGTCAAGAACGTCACCGGCGGCAATTTTGCTTCCGGGGCTCTAACTGGAATCACCGCAAACTCAACGGGCGCTGATGTTGTCGGATGGATCGAAGTAGCAGCCGACGAAACCTCCACGAATGCTCTGACAATCCCGCGACTTGGAAAATGGCAGGTAACCGGCGAATGGTACGAGGCCGGAACGACTAATGGTTCTCGCGGTCAGACTATTCAGTTGCCAAATGGGACTGCCGGGGCCGGTCTAAGAACACCAGGCGTTTGGATAGAAACTGCTTCTGGGTCAGACACTTACGAGTTTTGGCCAGCCCTATCAACAGCCAATGGGTTTGTCACAACTGCCCACGGCACAGATGATCGATCAAAGATTGTTCAGGATGCTACGGGCGGTCTCATCAGGATAGGTTCTGATGGAACAAACAATATTGGACACCTACCTCCGACCGGATGCAAGGTTAGAATCCCCAATGTCATGCTTACAGGAAATACGGCGGCAGCGAGGGCAACCTCAGTCATTCCTAGTTCCACGATTGGTAACAGATATGAGACTGTGACAACCTCGGCTGGCGTTATCGACATAGACAGGGCGGCGATTCATTGGTACCTCAACATCAGCCAGGCGTATTCTGTCAAACTGAACTATGTTGGCATCTTCGACGGAACTCATGGTATTTCAGAGGTTGCCGCCCCACTGGACTTCGTAGACTTTCACGTCATTCCAGCCAACGCCCTTGACGTGCCAGCCCTAGCACTTACCTCCTGCTTCGCTGGTGGAAGTATCACGGACTGCAAGTGGGGACGCGCGGGAACCATTTCTTCATCTGACCACATCGCCACAATCTCTTATTGCATCGGTCAAACGTGGACAAGATACCACGCCATTGCTTTTACCACAAGAACGAACAACACCTACCCTCGCATGATCTGGACCTGGAATGACGATATTGTATTGAGCGATTGCCGGGCTATCGGCTTGGCCTTCAGCCTGGTGACCTGTTCAAATGTTACTGTCACAGATATGAAATACTGCGACAGGCAGATTGCCCAGGCGACCACATATCCAACATACGCACTTCTAGTCGAAACAAGGTCTAATAATGTGACGATCAGTGGATTCGGGTACTACGGCTCAACGGCGAACATGCACCCATACTCGGGGCTGTTCAGCATCGCTGCCAGTAAGAATATCAAGATCAGAAATATTGGAAGTCCGACATCGAGGCTTCAAATGGGTACTGCTAATGCATCGGGAGTGGTGATTAACCACGGTGGAAACAATGATGGAATTGAAGTCAAGAGGGTGTACGTCCAGAACACAAGAACTGGTATTTACGCAACACTTAACTCCGACACCAACGTTCTGTATGAGAATGTCTGGGGTGACGCTGGCGACGTTCCCAATGCCCAATGCCTCAACATGATCCAGCGCGGTATGTATGCCGGTGGAGCACCAACAACATCGTTCACATCAGTATATGGCTCTATGTTCTGGGATGCATTTATTTCTGCCACTCAGGGCCGGGTGGGGCTGTTTATGAACGAGCCGACATTAGCACAGTCATCATACGTTTATGACAAGACGTTTACCGGATCATCAGGGTACAGGTCAACAGGAATCCTCGCCATGACTTCTCTTAATGACACTGTTACCTACGAGTGGCCATACTTTATCCGGGGATACACTTCTGGGGCAAACGCCGCCACAGTTGTCAGCGGAACAAATGTCACCCTATCTGGAAACAACCATGGAAATCACACCATTGTTTACCAAATCGACAAGGGGGCCGGGTGGAACGGTACATGGATTCCATTCATCCAGGCCAACATTGCCGCAGAAACAGGAATCAACGCTACGACTGGATTCAAGTTGAAGATCCGTGTGACGTGCCGGGCAGCCGCAACAACGAATGCCGTTACCGGAATATATTGCACGTTTACCACTGATTCTACGTCGCAGCAGATCCAGTACCCGCTTGACCTTAACACCCTGACTCTGACAGGACTTAAGAATCCGACAGAGGTTCGTGTATTCAATGCTGGAACAACCACGGAAATCACCGGCCAGGAGACAATTACGTCGGGAACGTTCTCGGCGGATATCGATGCCGGGGCATACCCATCAGTAGATATTTCAATCCTGTCTCTGGGATATCAGAACATTAGGCTTCTAGGCATAAGCATGGCGTCTGGTGATATTTCAATCCCTGTGCAGCAGCAGATAGACAGGCAGTACCAGAATGCCTAGTATAACTTTCAACGGCCCGGCCAAGATCATCACGGTTGGATATGATGGCGTTCAGACCACAGTCACAGCGGCAGAACTTTATTCTCGCTGGAAGGATTGGGTCGCTGACGGAAACGCGCAGTACGACCAGGCATTCGCTGAATCTGTGGGCGGTAACGATCTTGGTGACGGTGTTAGTCTCGCTGGATACTACTTCATCCGTAACGATCTTGGGTGGAGAATCAAGCCATCCGAATACGACTATCAGATCAGTATTTCTGGTGACCTCTACCCCGCTGACGGGGCCACTCCATACATTATTACCACCACGGGTGATTTTACTGTGATGTTCTCATTCCAACGATCAGCCGCGTCATATGTGACAGCGAGCGGCGGATCTGGTAGTATTGACTACAACCAAGTGGCCCAGGCCGTCTGGAACAGAGATATGACATCTCACACCGCCCCGAACACGTTTGGAAAGCGTCTACGAGACATTCTTCCGTCAGCGTGGGGCATCAAGTAGAAATTGGATAAATGACAAAGTTGTACCTATCGGCTATCGTCAAGAACGAGGCCCACATCATTCGACGTATGCTAGAGTCTGCTAAGCCATATATCTCTGGCTATCTTATTTGTGATACCGGCTCGACCGATGGAACCCAGGACATAATTCGTGAGGTTTTATCTGGGCTCCCGGGCGAGGTCATAGACAGGCCATGGGTTTCATTTGGCCACAACAAATCTGAGGCCCTGGAATACGGTCGCCAGAAGTTCTCTAGCGAGTGGTACGCTCTAATCTTCGATGCTGACGAAGAATTGGTCGTGCCAAAGGGATTCAAGTTTCCGCAGTTAGAACTTCCACTCTACAATCTGAATTTCAAGATGGGGGAGTTTGTCTGGGGTCGTTCAGCACTATTCTCTAACGCCCATGACTGGCGGTACGACGGCGTTCTGCATGAGGCCCCGGTTTGCTCTGATCTGATAAATCCTCCGCAGCAAATTATATCCGGGCCGGTAGTCAATAGTTATTCTGACGGAAATAGGTCCCAGCAAGATATCAAAGTTAAATACACCAAGGATGCCGAAGTTCTAGAAGCGGCGATGGCCACCGATCCTGACAACGCCAGAAATCAATTCTATCTTGCACAGTCATATAGAGACTCTGATCAATTCGATAAGGCGATTGATGCCTACGAGAAGCGCGCCGCCATGGGCGGCTGGCCAGAAGAAGTCTATTGGAGTCTGCTAGAGAAGGCAAGGGCCATGCTCCGTTCCGAAAAAGATATGGAGTCTATTAAGAAGGCATATCTCCGCGCCTGGCGATATCGCAAAGAGCGCATCGAGGCGGCAGTAGAACTAGCCAGCCTGCATAGAATGACAGGAAGATCAGACCTTGCAGTTGTTATAGGTAAGCAGGTTCTCGACTCATCTCTGCCAGAAGATATTCTATTTGTCACCGCCTCATGGTGGACGTGGAGGCGGTACGATGAGTATGCCGTGAATTGCTGGATTCAGGGGGATATCCATGAGGCGATCAAGTATACAAGCATAGCGTTAGAGGCCCCGGACCTGAATGAATCCGATAGCGAAAGAATGCTCAACAACCTTGCCTTCTGGAATCAGGAGTTGTATAATACAGTTACGGCTTAGGTCTACGGTTGAGTAGCCGGTCGTTCGGCCATAATGCAGAGAGTTTCGCTCTCCCGCCTTAGGTTGGTGTAGTTACCGGCAGCGCCCCCGCGAGGGGGCGTTTGTCGTTGTGTCAGGATTTTGTTATACTGAGTTTATGAGTTATAAGAATGCCGTGCTGAATTCTCGCCCATCCCAATACTACACACTTTCAGGTGCCTCTGGCGCTTCCGATATATCTGGCATGGGGGCATCTGCTATTTCTGGATATACGTCTAAGACTGCCCCAGGAATCGTCCCTGGCTATACTGTGGCGGGTACATCTGGTGCGACAGGGCCAAACACATACAACATTCTTTCTGCTGGTGCTACCGGAGTATTTGGAGTCTCGTCTAATAAGTATGACGCATTCACTCTAGAATTCTGGTGCAACCCAGGATCAAATGCCCCACTAGACGATGGATCGCCACTAATCGTTCCATTGGTCACTGTCCCCGGCTCTGGGTCAGGGATTTACTACTATAAAGATAGATATAGATTCTGGCTGATCAATGGATCAACACAATACTACTCTGACTATTTCTCTCCAGAATCAGACATAAGAGCCCACGTTTCGGCGGTCTTTCTGGGAACAGCATTCTATATCGTTGTCAACGGGGCCGCAAGCGACCCCGTTCTGCTAGACGCACCGTTTACTTTCGGGTATAACGAAACGACATTCAAGATCGGCCCGGCCAATATACAGCATCTAGCCATTTTTAATGATGCACAGCCACTCGATAGAATTCGGGCAAGGGTTAATGCCGGGCTGTATTCTCACAATTTACAAGAGGTCATGGTAAGAGATAAGGCTCAGATCAACGGTCTTGATATGACAGATATGCTTCTGGGGGTTAACGACGATCTTAACTCCCAGGACTTTGCTTATGCAGATGCAAAAAACATCTCCATAAATCAGAGTGGAAACTTTTCTATACCAGCAGGAACAGAGATTCAGTCACAGACGGCCAGTGGAGCCACGGGATCAGCCTTTGTTTCATCAGGATATCAGTTTATTGGATCTACTGGCTCAGGAACAAATAACTTCCTTTACAGCGATACACTTTCACGATCATGTTCATCAACAAGTGGAATCATCGCGGCACGAGTTTCCAGCCCGGCCACAGCCCATACGATCTGGACAATTTCTACTCCCAGCCGTGGCAAGGATTGGGTGTTCGGGGTCGGTGCCACAGGACTACCTCAAATAGTAGAGAATAAGACAGATGAAGATGGTACTGTGACGGCTACCACATACAAGTGGGATTCAGTGATCAACAGCGCCAAACTTAATAATGTCAGTATGTTGATGAGTCAGTCCGGTGTATTGCTGCACTTTGATACCACCAACGCCAACTCGTCGGTAAGGCTATATGGTGGGGCAAAGTACGTCCCAATAAATATTGTCATTGATAGTACAAGCGTGTTCTATGGTGGGCAGGACATAACAACAACCGCTACGCCACCGACCGCGATGTCTGGGTTGGCATTTTATGACAATATTCCAACAAACTATGATACCTTCTTCGACTCCCTGGCTACCTATGCACCAGACATTATCTACCCATTAACGTCTGACGTTAAGGGCTCTCAGTATGGGGAAATGACCCTCACATCCAGCCTCCCGTACCTTGGAGCCTATGCGAATAGTCAGGTTGAGTATTCGATGATGAACGGCCTGATGGATATTGTAGGAATGACTGGATTGGTGGCCTACTATGACGCAAGATACGTCAATGGACTAACCGGCGCTGCCCCAGCCACGGGGGCGGCGATCAGTCAATGGAACGACCTTTCCCCAAACAGCCGTCACGTAACAGGAGCCACTACATTCAGACCGACCTATTCTCCAACAGGAATGAATGGAATTCCAACAGTTACGTTTGCCTCGGCCAGTTCACAGCAATTATCGTATACATCTAATAACTTCATGACTGCACAAACGGGTTTCACCGTCTACTCGGTGGCATCACCAATTGGAGTAACGGCTGCGGATAATGGAAAGGCCCTGGGTCCATATATGTCTACAACCAGCGATGCCAGATTGCTGTTCTCGCTATCGACGCTTGGAACAACGGGACAGATGTGGTTGCGATCTAATACGACAACAACATCCGATCTGACTCCAAGGGGCCTCGTTCCGGACAGCACTCCGTCCGTGTATAGCGCTACCATAAACTATGCATCTCCTGAAATTACAATGTCTTGCAATGGGGTAGAATATACGGCAACGCCATCGTGGGCGGCGGGGGTATCAGATAGCGCATCCAATATTGCTGTTGGCGGCACGTTTGGAAGGTACTTGAATGGCAATCTCAGCGCCGTAGCAATATTTACCGGAGTCCACTCACCAGAAGTCAGGGCGGCAGTAGAGGGATATCTAGCACTTTCCTGGGGCCTTCCCGCACCAAAGGGCAATGGCGTTGCCATGAAGTACAACTCTCTGTTTTACAACTCTGTAAAAAAGCGTGGACCGATACCTAACTTTGGGCCGACAGGAACAATCGGGTCGGACACGAGCGCGGGGCCATTGGCAACAAAAATTGTGATGTCTACGACCGATGCCGCCACATGGACGCCACAGTTCTCATCGGTTAACATCAAGATTCCGACTAGCGACAATATTAAAGGAACAAATTATTCTGATAATGCTCAGATTCTTTCTTATGGACTGAGCCTGGCTGACAGATACCGCGAGCCGCAGGCCGCTACCCACCTCGGCGGTGCCTATTTCCAGACGGGCGGGCAGATCAGAGTTCCAGCAGATACTATTAACACCTATGAAATGCTGGTCGTTCCTGGCACGAATTGTGGAACCGGAGAAATTCTGTGCGTTAACCCAGGAACACATTATGCCCTGACCCTGACAGGCTTAGTTTTGACATCTACTGGATTCACCAGCGTCTATGTGAATGGAGTTCTGCTGTCAGGAAGCGCCACTCTGGTTCCCAACGTGGCCAATCATATTGTCGCCATTACAACGACACAATTGGCGAGCCCGGCCTACTTGAATGGGCACTCTGATGGAACACTGAAGAACTCCAAGTATTCCACACAACTCTATGCACAGTACAACTATCAACTTTCTGCCACACAGATTGCAGATCACTACAATGCTGCCGATGGTCTGATGGAGGGGGCGGTAGTGGACACAGATACCTACTCTACTGTAGAAAACATAGCCCCAAACACCTATTCTTACACCTGGGATGCCTCAAACGTGTCACAAGTCTGACATAATTGGCCTTTAGAACACGAAAATGGTACATAATTGGCCTTTAGAACACGAAAATGGTACTATACTGATATGGAACAGGACAAGAAAAAGGGCAAGGTCAGCATTGTTGACCACTTAGCATACGGCGTTTATATCTGGCAGTTGCCGAGCGGCAACTATCTGGGTAACGAGAACGGCGACTATCTCAGCATTTCCAGCCAAAAAGGCGACCTTGTGAGGATGGCGAAACTACGCGCCGCCGCCGCCCAATGCGGGTTCCCAGAGGGAGCCCCAGTATTTATGTCTGGAAGCCGGAAGATCAGCGACACAGAGTACGAAATTCAGATGGAACGAATGAAGGATGGACTTCTGCCCGACGAATACGACGTTGGAGCACTAAAGGACGAGGCCGTGAGGAGACACAAATATGGCAGTTGAACATGTAGATGACGACGAGGGCGTAGAGTTCTCCTTTGGACCAAATACGTCCACGGCGGGCCAGACCTATGCTGACCCATTTCTGATCAAGGGCGAGGAACTGCGCTCTATCGAAAAGATGTCTGCCACCTTTAAGCGCGGTCTTACCAGAAAGATGCAGAAAGGCATTACGCCTGAGGAAGTCCGGCACCCAGAGGGTCGCCAGGGCACCCGTTCACAGGCCTATGATATTGACTACTTCACCGCATATGACGCTTTCCAGGTCGTCCAGCCCAAGTTCAACCTTGACTATTTCGCTAAGGCATACGAGTTAAACTCTGCCCATTATGCGGCTGTCTGGGCCAAGACTAGCAACATCGTCGGTCTGGGATACACATTCAAGGAAACCCCTGCGACAGTAGAAAAACTTGCTAATGCATCTAGCGACGCCAAGCGTATCTCGATGACCAAAAAATTGGCGGCTGCCAGGCTTGGCCTAGAGCAGATGCTCGACAGCATGAATAATGATTATACGTTTATCGAGACTCTGGAAAGAGTGTGGATCGACTATGAAACCACAGGAAATGGATATATCGAGATCGGGCGGACGAGTTCGGGCCAGATCGGATATATTGGACATGTGCCTTCAACGACGATGCGGGTACGACGTGCTCACGACGGCTATGTCCAGTTGGTCGGAAACATCGTCACCTATTTCCGAAACTTCCAAGACCTAAAGACAAAGGACCCGATCAACGGGGTCGAGCAGCCGAACGAGATTATTCATATCAAGAAGTACACGCCGACGAGCACGTACTATGGTCTTTCTGATCTTGTGCCCGCGCTAGGCGCGCTCGCGGGAGACGAATTCGCCCAGAGGTTCAACCTTGACTACTTTGAGAACAAAGCCGTTCCTCGCTATATCATCGTATCGAAGGGTCTTAATGTTGGCGTCGCCCAGCAGAAGGCTATGCACGAATTCTTCCTGACGAACCTAAAGGGAAAGAATCACCGTACCCTTTATGTTCCGCTGCCAGCCGATAGCCCAGATCAGAAGGTCGACTTCGAAATCAAGCCAATCGAGGCCGGAAAGCAGGAGTCGTCCTTCGCGGATTACCGTAAGTACAACCGCGATGAGATTCTGATGGCCCACCGCGTACCTCTGAGCAAGGTTTCTCTTTCTGAGGATACCCAGCAGGCTGCTGCCCTGGCGGCAGATCATGGATTCAAGTCCCAGGTTTGCGCCCCCGAGCAGGACAAGTTGGAAAAGCGCCTGAACAGGATCATTAAGGAACTGACAGACATCTTTGAGATTTCTCTGAACGAGTTGACGCTGACCGACGAGCAGGCTCAGTCTCAGATCGCAGAGCGTCGTATCCGCAACCAGATCACCGTGCCTAACGAGGAGCGCAAGCACTTCGGACTTCCTCCAATCGAGGGCGGGGACAAGATTGTCGAACTAAAGCCTCAGCAGGCAGCAGACCAGACCGCTAATGCCGGAAAGACAAAGGCGCGGGATGCTGAAAGAAGTGCCGGAAGTAGCGATTCTTCGGGTGGCACCCAGGGCAGAAATGCACAGGGACAGGGCCGCAAAGCACCGTAATTTTGCTTTGTGGAAACAATTAGCATAATATAAGATCACTATGAAGATTACAAAGGCAAATTGGTCCGCTGACGGCAGTCGTTTGACAATGACCGTCCCCTTTGCAAAGGTAGATCAGGAGACGAGAACCGTCTCCGGATTCGCCACACTGGACAATATCGACCGCCAGGGAGATATTGTGGACACGGTTGCCAGCGTAGAGGCTTTCAAGGCTTTCAGAGGAAACATTCGTGAGATGCACCAGCCAATTGCGGCAGGTCGTCTCGTTTCTTTCTCTCAGGAGGATTTTTATGACAAGGCAACAAACAAGAATTACAGCGGAGTGTTCGTCACAGCATATGTTTCCAAGGGAGCACAAGACACCTGGGAGAAGGTGCTTGACGGGACTCTTAGCGGATTCAGCATCGGCGGCGAGATTACAGAATCAGAGCCGGTCTTTGACAAGGCACATGACCGCACCGTCCGAGTAATCAAATCCTATAACCTAGTTGAACTGAGCCTGGTAGACAGCCCGGCCAATCAACTAGCCAATATTTTCTCCGTGGTCAAGGCTGATAGCGGAGACTTGGTATTCAAGGGAATTGCCGTTGATACCAAGACAGAAACAGTTTTCTGGTGTGCTACAGATCAAATCGCCGTCGCCTCTGGTGATGAATCTCGGGCGTGCGATATTTGTGGTAAGTCTATGCAGAACATCGGCTGGATCGAATCTGGCGATGTCGGCAAGGCAGATGTAGTGAAGCAGGTTGTGGATAACTTCCTGCAAACCCTAGATGTGCCTGAGGTTGCAAAGCAGGCAGATATTGATATCAGCGAAGGAGGTATCGAAGTGGCAAACGAAGAAATTGCTAACGAGGTTGTCGAGGTTGAGAAGTCGGCAGCAGTCGAGGCGGAAGCAGTAGAGGAAACTGTTGAGGCTGAGGCGGTAGCAGAAGAAGTGGTAGAAAAGGCCGCAGAGGTTTCCGAAGTTGAGGGCACAGTAGAGCCTGACTTTGCGAAAGCGCTAGACGACCTAAAGACATTCCTTGCAGATAGCCTAGAGAAGAACGCAACAGCGTCGGCGGAACAGATTGAATCTGTCCGTAATTCTGTAGAGGCAGTCAGCAAGGGCGTAGACGAGAAGTTGTCGGAACTAGAAACCCGATATGACTCGATGAGCAAGGCTGTAGATACTCTTAAGAACAACCTGGGAAACGTGGAAAAGGCCCTGACCGAACTTGACAAGAGTTTCGCAGTTAAGAAGTCCGAAGAACTTGGCGGTTCGACGGATAAGTCACTCACCAAGAGTGACGGAATTTGGCAAGGTCGCTTCCTCGGCGTCTCTGATCTCTAAAAAATAAAAAA
>OFRF01000087.1_pt1 | contig 28712 bp, 32 predicted proteins | sample 1543081 | NCBI WGS metagenome assembly OFRF01 (sample SAMN07774232, study PRJEB24372) | wastewater metagenome
AAAATGAACAACTCCTTACGCCGCTGCCTAGAATTGAGATAGAACATCTACAGTATACAATTCTTCCTGTATCAGTTTATCAACATAGAATATCATTTCCGCCACCGCTTACCCTTAATTGTGATGTTGTGCCAAATAACTCTTGTCCAGTAGGTACTATACCCCTTTCTACTATTACGTTTGATTCTCCGGTGTTGGATCCCCTCTATGCTGGTATAAACGCTGCCAGGTTTAATCCATCTGTGGGTATTTTTAAGATTGGAGATCGTGTGTTATATGAAGGCCGACCGGGCACAGTAATAGGGGGTTATTCTTTTGATGCTTTTCCTGTACGCTTGGATGATGGCATGTCGGTGATGGCATATGATTCACAGGTTATTAGAAAATCTAAAGTTGTTCATAAGAGCACTTGGCCATCTTATCTATAAGGAGTTAAAATGAATAATTTATTCTCAGCCTCTGAGGGATTTGTTAAAGAATACATGGATGTAGCTCCAATACAAGACGTGGTTTACGTTCAATATGAGACTATGGTAATGTCTACAATGTGCCCTCTAGGAAAAATATACCCAACAAAACAGGCAGTTAGTAAATTTGCTTTGGAGGGGGAAGACACTTATAATTTTAAGGACACTCTTCCTGTTCTAGCTATGTGCAGTTTGCTAAAAAATAAAGATATACCTAACATGGTTTTAGAGTTTTTAGCTTCTTTAGAAAAAGAGAAGAAGAAGAAAATGGTATTTACTAAAGATTCCTTCTTTGTTTACATTGCTTTGCGTTATGTAGCTAGAGTTAATGGAAAATTTACTAACCTGCTGAGCGCCGTCTTGATGCGCCTTTACGCGCTGGCAAAAAAAGAGCAGGCTTATCTTTTTAAAGCCGTACTAAAAAACAAGTATTAATAGGGTCTCTTGTTTTCTGCTTTTACTCATGGTATAATATATGATACACAATCTAAAGTCCTTCAAACTAGCTAAGCAATACGAAGCCGATTTGCTCGTGGTAGTAGAACAATTAGAGAAAGATATACTTAAGTATAATAAGCACAAGAAGTATAAACCTGTACTCAGGGTGTTAAGCGCCATGACAGAAGAGCTGGCAGCCTGTAAAAAACATCTTATTAACTGCGCTGTTATTAAGAAAAGCAAAGGACAAATAAATGAAACCTAAAATCTTAGTGCTGGATATCGAGACAAGTCCAATGGAGGCTTATGTTTGGGGTGTCTTTGACCAGAATATCGGCATAAACCAGATTAAAGAAGATTCTTATATTATTGCTTGGGCTGCTAAGTGGCTTGATAGCAAAGAGATGATCTACGCTGACTCAAGAAGCTCTAAAGACTTGAGTAAGAACAAAGCAATGATCAAGCAAATCTGGAAACTTATGGACGAAGCTCATATTGTAGTGGGACAAAATTCAAAACGCTTCGACGTGAAACGGTTGAACGCAGAATTCTTGCGTCATGATTTAGATCCTCCAAGTAGCTATCGTCAAATGGACACGCTTACGATGTCTAAAAAGAACTTTGCTTTCCCAAGCTTCAAGCTTGAATATATGACCAGCCGTTTCTGCGCTAAACATAAGAAATCTAGCCATAAAGAATTCTCCGGCTTTGAGCTATGGAGAGAGTGTCTTGCCGGTAATAAAAAAGCCTGGCAGCAAATGGAAGATTATAATAAGAAAGATGTTCTCTCCACTGAAGAATACTTCAATAAGATTAAGAAGTGGGATAATAGCATTAACTTTTCTGTTTATTCTGATTCAGAAGATAATATTTGCAAGTGCGGTAGTAAAGAGTTTAAGAAGAACGGCTTTAAGTTTTCTAACTCCGGTAAGTACCAACGTCTTAAGTGTATTAAATGTTCTTCTGAACTAAGAGATAAAAAGAACCTGTTATCTAAAGAAAAAATTAAGCTTCTAAAGGCTGTTTGAGGTAATATATGGTTGAAATAAAAGTCATGGACAAAAAGTGGATGCTGTTTGTCTTTGAAGACGACCACTATGTCAACAAGTTTGGTTCTGATAGTCAAGCCTTTGTGGTGCCTGCTGATAGGCGTGGATACTTCAACGCAGATGATCTATCCTTGAGTACTGTCAAACACGAGCTTTGGCATATTTACATAGCAGAACTTCCTATTGGGTCCGCTAGATTATCCAAAAGTCAGTTTGAGGAGTTGACTGCGGATCTATTCGCTGATCAAGGGGATAATATCGTGAGACAGGCGCGCAAGTTATTTAAATCTTTAAAAAAGGAATTAGAGTAATCTTCAAAATGATCTCACTTTAACAGAATTTAAAGAGCATATAAAAACTATTTTTATTAATATGGAGAAGAGTAATGGAACTAGCTAAAAGATTTAATAAGGGAAAGCTTAGGTGGAGAAATTTTCCTATGTTTCTTTTTAAGCCTGTGATAGAAGTAGCTCAATTTGGGGAAGAGAAGTATGACACTTTTAATTTTTTGAAAGGTGCTCCTACTTTAGATTCACTAGATTCTCTTAAGAGACACTTAGAAAAGTTTGAAAATCCATTTGAATCTGACTTAGACGAAGAATCTCTTAAGAATCATATGGCTCATGTAGCCTGGAACGCCCTATTTATTTTGTATACGCTTGAAAATCATCCTGAGCTTGACGATAGGTATAAACCATGTCCCCAAAAAACAGAGACAGAAGTGAACTTGAACATCTTAGAGGAGAAGTCAAACAACTCGAAAAGCTTGTCAAGCAGCTCAGACGAGATCTTAGCAGAGCCGAAAAAGAATTGGATAAACGATATGACACCGGAACAAATGAGGACACTCCAATTAATACTGGAGGGGGGGAAGCTGTTAATGCCGAATCCGACAACTGCCCTATCGACTCCACTCCTCTCGTTTTAGTAAAAACTCCTCTTCGTAATACCCTTGTTTGTAATAGTTGTAGTTATAGGAAACGTGTAAATGGATAACCGTAAAAAAGCTTTTGCCATCAGAATGCTACGTCGTAATTCTCTACGCTGGCCTCCACGCTCGGAAGCTAAGAATGAAGGTCGAGAAAAGCGTGTAGTTATTAAGCAAACTAAAATGGGAGAGAAAAAGGTTGAGTTATGGCATTACATGTGCGCAAAGTGCTCTCAGTGGTTTAGAGACAAAGAGATCCATCTAGATCATATAAAACCTGTAGTTGATCCCATCGCAGGCTTTACCACTTTTGATGACTTTATAGACCGCCTACTCGTTTCTAAACAGGAATTCCAAAGGCTCTGTCTTCCTTGTCATGCTGAAAAGAGCATTGCTGAAAATAGCACCAGACATGAAACAAAGGCAGAAGTTGTAGTTGAAACTAAGCCAAAAAAAACTCGCTCCAAGATTGAAAAAAAAATCTAAATATAGTATACTATAGGTAAGGGGAAAACACTTATCTATGACTATTGATCTCAATCGCTATCGTCGAAATATCAAACCTATAATAGAAGCTTTCGTAACTAGAGAGCCCACAGCAGATAAGAACGAACTAATTGGTCGTATAGCTTTGGCTACTACGTGTCCAATTATTGCTGTTTGTTATTATATGAGCGAATTGTATGGCATGAGCCCAGAACTCAAAGCTTTCATTGGACGCTTGGTTGACTTTTATAAAGTAGACACTATTCTAGGAGAGGAGATACAGGCATGAAGGATGTAATGATTGATTTTGAAGCTCTCGGCACAGGTCCTAATAAGTGTGTTTGTCAAGTTGGTGCTGTTTACTTTGACCGACATACGGGAGAGCTAGGAGAATCTTTTAAAGCAAACATTGATGCTGATAGTCATATAAAACTTGGAGGTGTTGTGGATGGGCGTACTGTCTACTGGTGGCTTTCTCAGTCGCTGCAAGCAAGAACCTCTATTCTTGGAAATCAACAGCCTGTAACTGAGGTTATGACAAACCTGAACGAATTTCTTAAAAATTCTAGTCGTATTTGGAGCCACGCTACGTTTGATTTCGTGACTCTAACAGACACCCTTTCTCATTGTGGAATCACCCCCTCTTTTTCTTATAGGTCTGGTATGGATATTAGAACACTACTTTATCTATCTGGAACAACGACCTCAAGCTTTGCCAGAGAAGGCACTCACCACGATGCTCTAGATGACGCTAAACACCAAGTCAAGTATTGTGTGGCAGCTTTAGGAGCAGTTAAAGGCAACAAACAATTTGTGTCCTTGGCCTCCAAATTCCTAGATTAATTTCGCCCTATCTCAAACTAAGCCTAGACAAAGAAGAATATGAATCAAAGCAATCAACTATTATCAGATATTGTTTCTTATCGCAGCTACGCAAAGTATATTGCTCATTTAGCTAGACGTGAAAGCTTAGAAGAAACTATAGGTCGCACCGAAAGTATGCATTTGGATAAATTTCCTAGTTTATCTCAAGAAATTTCTCAAGTCTTTAATAGTGTTCGTGAGTTAAAGATTATGCCTTCTATGCGCTCTCTACAGTTTGCTGGTGAGGCCATCCTAAAAAATAACATCCGATCTTACAATTGTAGCTTTGCTGCTATTGATGATGTTGCTGTATTCGGAGAAATATTATTTATCTTATTATCTGGAACCGGAGTAGGCTTTTCTGTTCAGAAAGATAACATTAACAGGCTCCCAAAGATAAAACTACCTAGACAAGAAGGAAGTTTTATAGTTCAAGATAGTATTGCTGGGTGGGCTCAAGCTCTAGATATCCTCATGCGAGCTTATTTCTATAATCAAGTTAGGCCTAACTTTGATTATAGCGCTATCAGCGTCAAGGGCACTTACTTAGTTACTACGGGAGCCAAGGCTCCTGGACCTGAAGCATTGAAGATCATGCTGGCTGAGGTAGAGCTACGTCTTAAAGCAGGAGTAGGGCGTAAGCTTAGTTCTTTAGAGATCCATGATATTATCTGCGTCATTTCTGATTGTGTGCTTAGTGGTGGAATTAGACGCTCTGCTTTGATTTCTCTCTTCGACAAAGATGACAATGACATGCTTACCAGCAAGAGTGGAGATTGGTGGGTTAAACATCCATATAGAGCTAGGGCTAATAACAGCGCTCTCCTCCTAAGAGAAACAACTACAAAGGAAGAGTTTGATAATATCTTTGACGCTTGTAGAAAAAGTAACGCTGGAGAACCTGGCATTAGTTTAACTAATTCTCTTAAATTAGGTACAAATCCTTGTGTAACAGGTGATACTGAGATACTAACTCGAAAAGGTAATCTTAGGATTGATTTATTGGTGGGTAGCGAAGTTGAGATTTGGAATGGATTTGAATGGAGTACGGTTACTCCTAAAGTCACAGGCAAAAATCAGCCTTTGATTGAGGTCAAAACTCTTTACGGTAAAACATTGGTCTGCACCACTGCGCATAAGTTCTATCTTGAGGGTCCATATAAAGGAGAGTTGATTCAGGTTACAGCAGAAAATCTAAAAATAGGAGATCATCTCATGAGTTGGAAATCTCCGGATGGAGCTGATGTTTTTGACAGTGTAGTCGGTCTCTCTCCTGCCGGGGTAGCTGAAACTGTCTATTGCTTTAATGAACCCAAAAGACATCTGGGCGTATTTAACGGTATTCTTACCGGACAGTGTCATGAAATCAGCCTCAATTCAAATCAATTCTGCAATCTAACTACTGTAAATCAAACGGGAATTACTAACAAAAAGGATTTCTTAGCTCGTATTAAAGCAGCTACCTTACTTGGAACATTGCAGGCAGCTTACACTGACTTCCCTTATTTGCGTTCTAGCTGGACTAGTATAACAGAGCAAGAAGCTCTCCTGGGTGTCAGCTTTACCGGCATTGCTGATGCTCACGGGGTTGTCAGCAAAGAGTGGCTTGAAGAGGGCGCTAAGTATGCTCTAGCTATCAATGAGAAGTACGCTAAAAAAATAGGCATTAATCCTGCTGCTCGTATTGGAGCTGTTAAACCTGAAGGAACATGCAGTACTGTTGTTGGCAGCAGCAGCGGCATTCATGAAAGACACTCAAATGGATATTATCTACGCCGAATCCGCATCAACAAGCAGGAAGCTCTTGCTGGTTACTTGTCAGCGGTCATTCCAGACCTTGTGGAGCAAGATGTTACCTCAGCTGATACCATCGTAGTCACCATTCCCCAAGAGTCTCCTAAAGGCTCTATTGGTCGAGAAGACAGCAGTGCTTTGAAACTGTTTAATAATGCTATTATGTATAATCAGCACTGGATTCAGCCTTCTCATCAGTCTGGGGAGAACACGCACAATGTTAGCGTAACACTCTCTGTTCGTGAGGAGGAATGGGAACCTTTAAAGAAGGCTATGTGGAAGTATAGGGATAAGTATTCTGGTATTTCCTTGCTCCCGTTTGATGGCGGCAGCTATAGGCAGATGCCTTTTGAAACCTGCGACGAAGAAACATTTAACAAATATGATAAAATGGTGAAATCTATCGACTTAAAACAAATCAGAGAAGAACAAGACAATACAAATCGAATGGAAATTCTTGCCTGTGTGGGCGGAATGTGTGAAATCAAATGAAAGTGTTTAAATTAAATCCAGATGCCATCCTACCTACTCGTAATTATCCTACTGATGCTGGCGTTGACCTTTATGCGCTAGAAGATGTTTATATCTCTAGAGGCTATTCTAATGTTATTAAAACGGGCATCGCCGCTTATGTGCCAGATGGCTATTTTGGCCTTCTTAAAGAAAGAAGTAGTATTGGAAAGCTGGGACTTAAGGTAGCCGGTGGAGTTATTGATGCTGGATATCTTGGAGATATTAGCATTATCTTAATAAACTTAGCCGGACCGCCCGAGTATAAGGTTTCAAAAGGAGATAGAGTTGCTCAACTTATTGTTCTTCCTATTGAAGTGTCTATGGTAGAAGAAGTATCTGAGCTTTGGTCTAGCCAACGAGGAAATAAATCTTTCGGTAGTAGCGGTAAATAGAAGCCTCTTGTAAACTAAACTTAGATGTAGTATAATATATAAATGCCAAAGTCTTTTATAAACATACTATCCTTTTAATGAGGTAACATATGACATACAGAGAATTAGTACAACGTCAGATAAATAAAAAACTTTCTTCTTCTGAAGCTATGAGTAATTGCGCTATGGGGATTGCTGGAGAAAGTGGAGAGGTTTGTGATCTTATTAAAAAAGTCCAATTTCACGGTAGACCTTTTGATAAAGAAAAACTATTGAACGAATTAGGAGATGTGCGTTTCTACATGGAATGGCTTCTTTTACTTATAGGCAGTAGCTTAGAAGAAGTTGAAACTAGTAATACAAACAAACTTTTAAAACGTTACCCAGATGGTTTTAGCGCTAAGGATTCTTCTGCTAGGGTGGATGTGACTGAATGAACTTTAAGGTAAACAACACAGCATAACTCGAAAATATATCAAGGCTATGATTTTAGTCAAACATCCTCTTGTAAACTAAACTTAGATGTAGTATAATATATAAATGCCAAAGTCTTTTATAAACACACTATCCTTTTTTCGTATTTGTGATAAGCATGATAGAAACATCTCGCTTACAAATCTAGCTGTTATTATAGTTTTATATAAACTTGCTAGAACTCCTATAACATCTTTAGTAGATACAGTTCCTTTGGTAATCTCGATGCTTAGCTACTCAGCTAAGAAATATTTTGCCCCCACTCCCACGTCAGAACAGGAAAATTCATGAATAAATATGCTTTAGTTTTTCAGCCACCCTTGCTTTGTTTGACAGCACTTATTATTGCTACTAGCAACGTAAAGCCTCATGTAAGCCCTTTGGTTGTTACTGAAGAGGTTGCAGACGCTGCTCCAGCAGTAACAAATAAGCTTACTGCTAAAGATAAGAAACCTACCCCTCTAAAGTTAAACAAAGAAAAAGTTATGTTCTTGACAAGCGAGGTCACGCCTCTCTCAGTAGATCTTATTATAAATGATCTCATTAAGTTTAACGAAGCAAATGCAAAAGAAGTATACCTTATCCTAGATACTCCTGGGGGTAGTGTGATAGCTGGTGCTCGCTTGATTACTGCTATCGAAGGTAGTAAGGCTAAGGTTAATTGTGTTGTCACTGGCATGGCAGCTAGTATGGGATTTCAAATTCTACAACATTGTAACCAACGCATGGGAACCCCTGATAGCTTTATTATGTCGCATCCGGCTAGCGTTAGTATTATGTACCAAGGAGAACTTGATAAACTCGTGTCTCATTTTTCTTTTATGCAGCTTTATGTGGAAAAGTTAGACAGGTATGCGGCTAACCGAGCAAAGATGGATTATAATGAATACAAGCTTCGCGCTAGTCGAGAAATGTGGATTGATACGCAAGACGCAATTAGAGAAGGCTTCATGGACAAGGCTGTTTATGTAAATCTACCAGCTATATCAGAACTTAATACTGGAACTAATAAAAATACTACGGGAGTTTTAACCTTCGAATGAGTGCCTCAGTAATTTTAGCAATCCTAGGTGCCCTTGGTATATTTTTTCTCAACAATAAGAACAAAGATCTAAAAGCAAAGCTGCAATCTGCAGATGCGAGTAAGGATGATGCAGTACTCTCTACTCAACAAAATCAAGTACAAGAAGAAATTGCTACTCAAGTAGCTGCTTTGGCAGCTAAAAAGAATAAGCAACTTTCAGATGAAGAACTCGCAAAGGAACTAAAGTAATGTTTAATAAGGTAGTAGCTTCTCTTCTTCTTTTTTTCACAATCTCTTCCTTTGCTTTTGCTGAGGATACGGTTGTACTTAAGAAGGGAGAAGCTGCTCCTTACGATGGATTTTTAATTGACCGAGCAAAGGCTGATAAATATTATCTACTTTCAGAAACTCTTGAAAGCTGCACTAAAATATCTGATTTGCGTATCAAAGAGTCCGATATCCAAGAAAAGCGCATCACCAACCTAAACACAGAACTTAATAACATGTCAGAGCGACTAGTGAGTCAGCAGGAAAGTAGCTTCTGGGGCAAAGTGGGCTTCTTCTTCGTAGGGGCTGCTGCAGCAAGTTTAGTGGCTTATGGAGCTGCTAAGAGCGTAAGATGACTATCACACCTGAAGAGCTAGAAAAACTGCTACAGGAAGCCTCTAAACCTCTTAAAAAGGGTGAAAAAGCTACTCCTCTATCTGAGATGCAAAGTTTTCTTGCTGCCACTAATATCCTCCCTGGAAACGTTAAAGTAAGTGCCACGAAGTTGTGGCTTCAATATACAAAATGGTCTCCTAAACCAATGAAGCGCATTGAGTTTTATATGAGGCTTAAAGAAGAACTAGGGCATTGCCGTAAAGAAACTAATGGCGGTGTTCATTATTATATCAATAACGCTAAAATTGATATTACAGATAAAGAGTACAATCTTGAACTTCGTAATACGTACAAAGAAAGAAACTATGCGGGAAAGAAGTAAGGGCGGTGCTCTAAGAAGGGCAACTAAGAACCCAGGACTAGTAAATTCAATGCATCCCCGCTCTCGTCGTGAATACTTGGATGGAGATTATTACGATAAGCTCAACGATGAACAAAAAGCCATGTTGAGTAAGTTTTTAGATGAGTATTATGGAGGAGCTTTGGCTAAGGCAGATGAGCCTGAGTCTTGGGAAAATGATCTACACAGTACGGAAGCAGAACGTAAGTCTTGCTGGGATAGGACAAATGCTAGAAATAGGGATTTATTTTCTCTACTACTTCAAGGAAAGGCTCTTGAAGAAATAACAGAAAGAACCTCTGAGGACAGTAGCTTCTACGTACAAGGCAATATGCAAGAAGATAATTTGATTGCTATATTAGATGCCAAGGATGCGTCTTACGACATCCGAACTAAGAAGCGCGGACGCCCCGCTAAGAACAAGGCCAATACAGAAGATTAAGAATTTAGACCTATCCACGAATGTTTCGAGAGGTTTCATTCGTTTTTCAACAGTAGTACGCCCTGCGATAAGTTCCTGTTTTAAAGCCTCTACACTTTCCTTAAGTAGAACATTCTGTTCTTCTAGTAACTCAGTCCTATGAATATGCACCACAAGTTGTTTTGTATTGATTTCTAATACTTTAACTTGCTCTTTCAGCTGTTCATTATTCTCTTTAGACAAATAACTCAACTCTGCTTGTGAAACCAAAGCTTCACTTTGCTTGCTGATTACCTCATCTAGCTTGTCTTCAATGCGCTGAACTCGTGCTTCCATAAATCACTCAGGTTTTTGACTACCCGCTCCTGCTTCTTCTAGTATTTTTCTGTAGGCTGGATTTTGTTGTAAGGTGAACAACAAGGCTTTTCTTCCAAATTGATCTTTGTTTGCAGCTTCTTGTAGGACAGAGGCTACTTTATTAGCTGCCGGAGAACCCAAAGCGCTGATTTTCTTACCAATAGAGGCTAGGAAAAGGGGATCGGCCTCATAGAAAGACTTAGACACTAAGCCTACTAAGTTAGCTCCACCGTAGCCAGCTCCTGATGGACTTACGCCAAGCATGTTCTTCACCAAACTCGGAGCAGAGATTTTATCAGATACTTTTTTAGCTATAGATAAATCTTGAAACTGAGCTTTGAGTGGTGCGGCTGTTTCTTTTGGAAGTAAATCTAAGAAATTCTCAACCTTTTGTCCTGCAGAAGCTCCTGACAAGCTAGATTTTTCCAGTTTAGCAATATCATACATATCAGGTACGAGTTCTTTTGCTTTCAGCAGACGGTGCATGTTTTGGTTAATGTCATCTAATCCAGGTCTAGAAGCATTTACAAGCTCTGTGAGTGACTGATAACCTTTTGGTATTTGCATAGACACGTCCGCCAGATTGGCGTTTCTTTTGAGCGGGGATACGAGCCTGTTGATAAGCTCAGAGCCTTCTCTTGTCTTGAGGAGACTTGCATCGCTGCCGTAGGTCCCTCTACTGCCAAGCAAAGATCTCAGTTTTTCTGCTGCTTCAGCTGCTTGTTCAATACCTTTGCCAGCTAATTTGCTAGCTTTATCTCCGTTAATGCTTCTTTCGATGATGTCTGAGATTTTAGAGATGTCATCTACAACTCTACTATCCTGTCCGTAATCTTTTTTAAGATTTCCAGCCATCGTTTTAAAATCATCTTGCCACTTGGATAAGCTAACGTTAGGTCCTGGAGAGAGCAGTTTTTCCATCTTAGCTGCGCTTTCTTTGTCTAAAGCTTGGCTAACGACGTCTCCTACCTTGCTTTGCATTCCTAATAGCTCTTGCCCTAAACTTTTTTCTGCGCTCTCGCCGACTAGTCGTCTGCCTGCTTTTCCTTGCGCGTAGGCTTGTTTAGCGGTTACGTAGCTAGGAATATCATCCAATATGGAAGCTCCCTGCTTTAAAGAAGCTCCAAACTTCTGAAGTCCTGGCTTTATTGCGTTAGTAAGCATCTCGCCGCTGGCTCCAAGGCCTGTCCCAACAAGCCCTCCGACAAGAGCATCTTTTATGGCTTCTGAGCCAGAGTCTTTACTATCAAAATACCCTTGCGCTGCTCCAGTTATGCCTCCAGTTAAGGCCATCTCAGCGACAGAAGGAAGGGCTGTGCCTCCTCCAGTAAAGACCGCAGGAGCAATGCCGCCTGCGAATTGACCTGCTCCGTAGAGGATAGGGGATCTTTCTTGCGCTTTATCATAAGCAGCTCTGGATTCATCTGTATGCTGTTTTCTTAGATCGTTAAAAGAAGTGCCTGCGTTTTTACCTAATAAGGTATCCAAAGCAGCTTCGCTGAGGCCAGTTAGCTCATCTGCTGAACCAAAAGAAATTCCCTGAGCAAACCCACGAGCGGTATCAGTGATAGAAGGCATTTCTGGTAGCAGTGATTCATCCTGAATAGAATGTCTCCAGTCAGCGGTCGCTGCTGGTTGTGTTGCCATAGTAGCAGCAGAAGGAGCGGCTTCATCTTGAATAGTATTTCTCCAGTCAGACATTATTGCCAGCCTTCCGATTGAGCTTCCTTAAGTTGAGCGTCATTATTTATAGTCGCTACTTTGCCGTCTTTTCTAACTTGTCTAGGAAAGGTCTGGTTTTGCTTTTGTTTGTCGATATAATCTTGAGCGCTGTTGAATTGCTTACCTTGTCTAGCCTGCTCAGTTAAATCGGAAAGGCCTTTAGCATCAAGAGCGGCTTTAAATTCTGGGAGATCTTTTGCTTTACGTACCATTGCGGCTCTTCTAGCCTGCCAGTCTTGTATCTGCTTTAAACCGATTGTTTTCTCGCGGTCTGCCGCCTTAAGCATTATGTCAATAAATTCTTTTTGTTTTGTACCTTGAGGTTCGTTAGTGATCCACTCTAGAGTTTTAGCTGCAGAAGATCTAGCGGTCTTATTAACTAACTTTTCGATAGTACCTTTGGACGTATTGCCACCTCGAATTATACTATCAAGGGAAGACGCAAGTTCTTGCATTTGTGCGCCTGTAAGTTTATTTGTGTCCGGTACTGCAGCGAAGGCTTGTAGAGCCTCTGCTCTGCGTATAGAATTAGCTGCTTGTCCTAATGCGGTGCCTGAACGTGCTGTGTAAGGCATGTCAATATCTTTAGTAAATTGAGCAAACTCTTTATCAGCAGCAGCAGAACTCTTATCAGAAGCTTCTCTACTTTTCTGCTCTTTAAGCATGTCCATCTTCATTTTAAGATCAATACCCGGAAGAATGTCTTTAACACCCTCGGCAGATAGATTTAAAAAGTCTGGTTGAGCAGCTAACTGCGGAGCAGCTGTCTTTACAAACTCTCTATAAGCTTTTGAAACTTCTGAGTTTGGATCTCTACGTTTTACTTCATTAAGAAGATCAGAAGCTTTAAGTTTATTCTCTGTCTTTAGTAAATCTAAGCTTTGCTTATCGGACAAGTCTTTAGGAAGCTGGTTAGCTTGAGTAAGAATATCATTACCGATAGTGTAGTCTGCCTTTGAAGCTCCTTTAGAGAACCCTTGAGCAGCCAAAGCTCCAGCTTTATTCAAGCCCCCGAGCAGTTGTAAGTAATTTCTATTGTGAATTGCTTGATCAAAGTCACCAGAAGAATTATCCTTAGCTTCGTTTGCTTTTTCCTCTAAGGGAGCAGCAGCTACCTGCTTAGATGGTGGAGCTACTATCTTACTTTTAGGTGCTTCTTCTTCCTCATCGTCGTCAGACTCAGCCGCAATCTCTTTTTGTTCCGCAGGTGGAGCTAGCACTAAAGGGATAGTTGGAGCTACTGCTTGAGGCTCCTCTTCTGGAATGGCGCCTTTGGCAAGACCGAATATACTTTGGTAGTTAGGGGGAAGTGCTGGACCGACAGGAGCAGGAGGAGCGATAATTCCAGCCGAGGCCTTTGGATCTAAGATTTGATCTTCATCAGAAGAAGACGTAAGAGCTGGATTAGACAATAGAGCATCTTCGTCTTGCTGGGAGGAACTATTTTTTATTAAATCTAATATGTTGTTCATTTTCCTACCCTATCAGTATGGATTAGCTGCCATAGTTTTATCGTCTTTTGGTTTGGTTGGGTCTTTAGCTGCATAGGCAGCAAGATTCCCAGCAATACCACCGACAGCTTGTCCAACATCTCCGTACATACCGCGTGTTTGCGCGGCCTGAGCAGCAGATTGACCTGCTGATGTATTCTCAGCGTTAGCTACTGTGGTACCTTGCCTCATCTGATTATCGAAATTTTGTTGTATCAGAGCTTTATTTCCAATTTGCTCTTTATTTGCAATGTCCGTATTTGCGTTCATTACAGATTGCTTTGCATTCAAGTTTGCTGCTTGGGCTGCATTACGTGTACCTACATTGCCAGTAGTAACCGCTTGTCTGTTTGCTGCGTTGAATCTATTAATGGCGTCTTGAGCATCTGCTTTTGCTGATTGTTCACTGAAATCTTGAGAGCGAATACTGGTTCCAAGAGTTCCAGCGGCTGCTATAGCATCTAAAGCTCGTTTCTGTGCTTGCGCTGCTACAGACATACCGTCATTGGCCCCACGATTTGCACTTTGCTGTCCAGCTATTAGGCGTGCAGCTAGTTCTTGGCCTCCTCCAGACTGTCCACGAGAAGCCATATTTTGCATAATGCTGGCTTGGTTTGCTTGCGCGTCACCTTCGTTTTGATTTCTAATCTGCATCAAAGCTTCACGGTCAGCCGAGGAAAGTCCAGTTCCGCCCAAAGACTCAAGAGTAGCCAAACTCTTCATTTGGGAGCCCGCTAATCTAGGGTCGGTAGTAATGTTTTGTTTAAGGCTATCTGCCGCGTTGATTGCCTCAACACTCTCTGGATCTAGTTGACCAGCTAGCTGTTGACGCTGAAGGGCTACTTCTTGATCTGCTACAGAAGGTACTTTTATATTCAAAATGGCATCTAAAGCTTTTTGTCTAGCTTGCTTTGCTCGATCGTCGTCGCTAGAACCCCCTAAAAGGCCTAGGAGACCGCCAGCAATACCACCCACAGCAGTACCTATCCCCGGAAGAATAGATGTTCCTAAAGCTGCCCCTGAAGCTCCTGCGCCAAGCGCTTTACCTACATCTGCCATTTTATCTACCACCTGAAGTTTGAGTTGGTGCAATTCCTGCCGTTGTTGGCAAGGCTATTCTTGGTCCCATCATTGCTCTAAGTTGAGCTAAGCTTTGTTGATTTTCAGCTAATTTTTGCTTTTCCATTGCAGCTTGAGCAACTAACTCAGCTCTTGTTCTTGAGGCGCCAGTAGCATCAGTATAAGATTCCCCTCTTGGCATCTGCATTCCAAGTTGAGATAGGGCCAAAGAACTAGCGTCTAAGCTCTTCAATGCATTCTCTATACCGCCTCCGATATATTGATCTCCCGTGAGGAAACTATTAGCTTGGTTTACTCCAAGTTGTGCTAAATCTGTCTTCTCTTTGTTAGCCTTAGCTGCGTTAGCTACAGCAGTAGCAAAGTCACCACTAAACCCAAATTGATCCTGAGAAGCTTTACCGGCTTGCGTAGGATCTGAAAAAGTATTCAGAATGCTTTGGGCAGCTCCATTTGCGGTAGCTCCTATAGCATTCCCTTGTCCACCCATTAAGGTATTAAGAGCTTGTAACTTAGCGTATTGTTCAGGGGTAGCAGCTTCAGAAGCCGTTATTTCGCGCTTATTTATGTAATTTCTTGGGGTTAGGCCGTATAAATATTCTTGGCCGCCTAGAACACTGCCCAAACGGCTTATGTCGTCTGGATTTACTTGTCCTCGTTCCACTCGACTTGCGAAGTCATCGGCAGCTCTATTTTGAGCCTCTTTAGCTTTTTGTAATTGTTCTGTTACTGCAGAACCTACTCCACCAACAGAAGTATTTAGTCTATTAGCTACATCTGTTTTCACTGAGGCCGCCTGATTTGCTAAATCAGCAGCTGTTTTCTGTGCTGCTTGCTCTGTTTGATCAATATTTTTATTAGTTTGGGCAGCAATTTGTCCTGCGCCTTGTAGTTTTTTTAGCTGGTTTGGATCTTGTTGCAGTAGGACGTTATCTAAAGTTTGCTGTCCTTTAGTGTATCCAGTAGTTCCAAACATCTGTTTTAATAAGTTAAAACGACCATTTTCAGTTTGTCCTGAGTTAGCTTTGTCTTGAACATCTTTAGCTTGTACTTGTAGATTAGCTAAAGATTGAGAGCCGCTTAAGTCCTGAAGACTCTTAGGACCTGCGTAAGAAGCATCTCTAGCCTTAGCAAAAGCGTCTAGGTTATCTTTATTGGCCGCAAATTTAGAAGGATCTTCTAAAGCTTGGTTAATAAGATCAGTATTCTTAAACCCAGCGGAGGCAGTATCTGCCTGTTGCTGAAAAGCATTTTTAGCTCCAGCTGTATTTTGTTGCACTTGGTTTGCTTGGTTAGTGACGCCTTTAACGATGCCGCCCGCAAGGCCACCCTGGTCTTTATTGAAATCTTTGTTTGCGCTGATGTATCCGCGTAAGTTGGTGAAACTGCCGGAACTTGAGGGTTTTTGAGCTTGTTGTGGAGCTTGAGTTTTGGTTGTAGCAGCTGAAACGCTAGGAGCAGAAGAAATAGACGTACCAACGCTAGTAGCTCCAGCTCCACCAGTGGAACCTAAGCCATTTTCGTCTTCATTGTTAGCGCCAAAGGCATTTAATACTGTCGCCATTATATCCTCATAATATACTTGTTATTTAAGCTACTACTAAAGTTAATAACCACTTAGTGTTTGCTGGAAGTCCCAATACTTGTGTAATAGTTAATAAGCCATTATTCTCATCAAAGCTTACGAAAGGGGCTGAAATAAGACCTGCGTTGCTACTGGTGTTTTGTGCTCGTCCTACAACAATAGAATTTGCCCTAGTGCTCAAAGTACTTCTAAAAGAGGCTTCGTTGATTGGATAGCCTCCAGCATCGACCTGAACAGTCAATTGTTTTGTCTGTACGTTTAGATCATCCAAGCTCATGCCACGGTTTAAAGCGGCTGTAATGGCCTCTAAAGCGGGGTTTAATATACCGCCTATCTTAGATACCAGCTGCTGATCTTGTCTACTAAAATCTTCTGCGACCAAACGTTTAAGGAAGTTAAGATTGATAGCCATTATCTATAACCTCTATTACTTATGCTAGTATAAGTATAAGAAATACCATAAATGGAATAGGCTTCAAAAGCTCCAGAGTGCTTAAATCTACCGTTTACAAAACGACAACGTTGTTTATTTCTAGGTACAAAAGTTCTATAAGGACGACTACTGCCACTACCGCCCCAGGTAGCCATACCCCAAGCAAAACCTCCCCAAATGCCAGTACCTTCTCCAGTAATAGGTACGGTATCAAAGCCAGGGGATAAGTCGCTAGAATAAGCAGCTTCAGCCTTGGTAAAGTTCATAGTTTTAAACAGTAAGGTAGACTCACTAACCTGCTTTAACATGGAAGGATCGCCCATTGAATGCGGATTCCAAACCACAGAAGAAATAAATCTCTTGTATTGTATTATTGCTCCGGCAATAAGAGGCACTGGATAAGCTAAGATGATATTAATCCCGCTAACAGAGGAGACAGGAACTTCATATTCAGTACTACCCGTGCTATAAGGATAAGTTTTAATGCGTGTGTTCGCATCTGCTATAAGCATGCCAACTACGACATTAAAAGCCTGCTGGGTTTCTAAGAAAGAAGAGCCATAGCCTACAATAGCAGCCGCGTAGCCGTGCGTATTGAGTCCGATGTCGGTGTCTAGTTTATTAGCTAAAGCTGTAACAGCGGAACGTAGGTTAGCTCCAGCTGCAGTGGTTAGCGTATTGTAGTCTTTTTGGTTTAATCCCAAATCTTGGTCTAATCTATAGATAAGCCGATTGTACTGAGCTACGGTTAGTCTTTGGGTTTGTACAAATACATCCCCAGGTACAGTTCCTAATAAAGAGCCAAGAGAAAGCGTTGTTCCATCAACTCCCCCAGCAAGTACCGTTCTTTCAAACTCTCGGTCTGCATGGTCTAGTCTAGTGAAAGTCTTTCTCTCTACTTCTATGCTGTTTGCGTCACCGGGTCCATAATAAAGCTTATCTTGCTTGGCATTTATAACCCCACAAGACTTGGAGATGTCCCAAGATACCCATGAATTAGTAAAAGTATTATATCTGTAGCATACGGTAGCGCTAGTATCAGTAGTTTTTGTTACCGTATGAAGAAGATAAGACCGATCAGACTCATAAGCCACAGCAAAAGTTGCGGTATCAAACAGGGGGTATAGGCTTGTAGTAAGCGGTAATAAACTATTTTCGATAAAACGAGAGATAATACTAACGCCTGTATCAGTCAAAGTACTAACGCCTTGAGTAGTGAAAGAATAAATCTGGTTATTCAATACCACTGCAGAATCTGGAGCCCGTATAGTTGCGCTACTGTCAGCTAGTATGACAGAAAAGTTAGAAGGTGAGTCTCCAGAGAGACGATAAATACCGCTCTCAGATAAGATAAACAAACCGTCGCGTAAAGGAAGAATACGCAAGATAGCTTTATTCTTTGGGCCTACGTCTAAATAATTAACAATAGGAACCGCTTCAGGCTGTTGTATTTTTGAGAAGTATACTCTATTGGGAGCTACTTCGTTATCAGAGGCCTTTGCCGCACTTAGTGTGATAAATCCAGCAGTAGTGCCTACAATTGTAACTGCTACAGGAATAGTAAAGGTGTTGGCATCTACAACAGTAATTGTTTGTAGTCCATCTATGCTAGGAGTACTATCACTACCAGAAATCAGAATTTGTGTTCCTGTAGTCAGCCCGTGCGCCGTAGCTGTAATGCTAGTCGGGTTAGCTACAGAAATGCTTGTGATTGCTGAGACAGTACCAAAATCAGGATTAAACTTTTGACTTACGCTAGTGTTATTTGCAGAAATATAAAATTTAGAGTTACTAAAACTCTTGCTAGTCAAACTCATCTTACCAGGTAAATCACTTACACCAGAAGTATACTGAGCATAGACAGTTTCTACTAGGTTCTTATTAATAACCCGAACAAAACTTCTTGCTGTTCCATCCACCTGCTGAGCGGGAGTTGGAGATTGTGGTATGCCTACAATAAGATTTGCAGCATCTTCCCCTGCTCCAGCTGTATTTGTAGTAACAGCAAATGAGATGTCTGATACGCTCTCACTAATAGCATTAGCATATCCTGGTTGTTCGTTGACGACAATAACATCTACACTAGAAGCTTGAGCAATAAACTCATCCAGCGGATTTAGTAGATTTGTAATCTTAGTACACATATCAGATACAGTTTCTGTACCTACAACTAAACATTCTATGTTAGTTTGTCCGCCGGTCGTAGTAGGAGCAGTTACAGATCCAGTATTGAACCAGACTTGAGCAACTAAGGAGTTGTTAGTAGAAGAAATAGTAAAGTAATCAGCAGCGCCAACGGTAGCGTAATTAGCCCCTGACACAGGCTCTATCGTAGTTTCTTGTGCTATTTCATCAATAAACGTATAGGTGGAGGATGAAGTTTCATTGCTTATGGTTACTTTTCCACCAGAGAGATCTACACCAGACAAAAGATTAATAACCAAAGAGTAAGGCGTGCTGGTATTTGCAAAAAAGGCGCATTGTCTAAAAGAGGCAATGTCAAGTGCTTTTGGTGGGGCGTAGTTAGCTTGACTGATGCCTTCTCCTGAGTTTTGGTTAGTGTAAAGATTTGCACCTGCGTCTCTAAAGGTCTCTGGGATGTCATCAAAAAAGTTTACCGTTTGATCTATTAGTTCTTGTGCTGTTGGGTTTGCTTCAAAAACCAAACGAAGTTCGTCATCTGGCTCTAAGTCAGATAGCAAACTTGCTCCTTCGCTAATAAACAAAGCACTGCGATATACTTGATAGAAATCATTTTGTGTGATTGCATCTGGGATAGTAAAAGTAACATTAGTCGTTACGCTTGCGGTAGATGCGTTTGAAGCAAAAGCTCCGCTAATTGCTGTGTCTTTTGCGTATTGACTAATGCCTTCAGCTAAATTCAAAGCGCTTATGATTGCGTCCAGATAAGTTTGTAAGTCTAGCAGTTCGCCCGTTGGGGTCGGCTCATTTGGCTCTGTTGCAGGAGTGACAGGAATTAACCCAAAGGTTGTGCTTGGGTGCCCTGGATAGCTTAGGTCTGTGTCTAGTGGGTTAGTTAAACCATTTGCTAATCCTTTTAAAGCCGTATATAATACAGCAGAAGAAGAATTAACAGATATGATGCGACTAATGTAATCTGTATTAGATAAAACTTGACCAAAAGAAAGATTATCGGTTGCTGAATCTAGAGCTGCGTTATCAATGGTGATTGAGGTGCTGTCATCAATGGAAACAATGGCGGTATCCGCTGGAATGCCAGTTCCAGAAACAAGCATACCAACGCTAAGCTGCGAAGTAGAGGGTAGATTTGTAATAGAAGTGTTTGAGTTCTTCTTTCCTGACAAAACAAGAGCTGGCACTGAAGCTACAGCATCTAAATCTAACATCAGCTGGTTAAAACTTTTTACAAGTTGTACTTGAAAACTATTTGCTATTATGATGCGCTCTGAAGGAACACCAAGAACGACATTATTATTCTGATCTTTATATCCCCAAACGGCCCGATAAGCTACGACGCTATCTGGAACAAACCAACCAGAAGTAGCATTAAGAGCAGCTTGTCCATCTAAAGCTACGGCTCCTCCAGCAGGTCTTATTGGAGTAGTGCTAATATCTGATATTGTTAGGGTTGACAGTTTGCGTATGCCTAAGCTACTGGTGAAGTATAAATTACCGTTGGCTTCTATATATTTTATTCTAGTTCCAGTGTTTACTTCATTGACGACAGCTTGACCGCCTCCAATATCAGACAAAGGACTAAAACTTCCAAGGCCGTTGCTATCAGCATCAAGCTCATTACTCCAATGACGGAGAAGTCTATCTTTGTACACCATGAGCTGCTTAGCTCTAGCACTGGAGGTTCCGAAGGAATCCCCATAGAACTTAAAACCACGTCGAGGGTTTACTATGCTGTCTTGGTCAATGACAACGTTAGTAGCCTCAGACATGGTGCCTTCTGGGGCAACTCCACCGTCTAAAGCATTAGGTGCTGTACACAAACCACGAGCTTTGAGAGTTAGATTTTGATAGCTCACTCAAACTCCTTAGTAAGTATAGCTGCGGCGTTTATTGTATTTTGAAGATCTGAGTAGTCCGCGTAAGTTATTAACCTTAGTAGGCTGTCCTTCGCTACGATTGTCGATAAGAATGCCAATATTTTCTTCCATTTCTTTAAGCTTTGCGTAAGCATTCTTCAAGCCTTCAGTATCTTTTTGGGCTTCTAAACAACGACAAGCAGCTCGTTGTGCCAATACCGCGTGGAACTCATCTGGCATTTGTGGAATATTTGTCTGCCCTGCAAGAGCGATAATATCCCCTACGACAAGGCTAGTGGGAATTGAAGCAGGGTCAAAGGTGATAGTTTTAAGAACGGCATTTACGTTGGTAGAAGACAAGTCAATTGCTTTGCATCTATGTCCTCTTTTGCGCTCCACAATATCAAACTGCTCATTTGCATTGAACGTAGAAGGTATATTATCAACAGTAATAATTCCAGTAGTAGAATCAATCTGCTGTACTGTAGAGACTTGATTATCTGGTACTAAGGTATTTGGTCTAAGAAAAATCTTAAATACCAATTTTCCTTGTGGGTTTGGAATGGAGCCTGGAACGAGCACTACATCATCATTTTCAAAATAGAAAACTCGTGGTATTGTACCACTACTTCTGTTTTGATAAAAAGGGACGTCTTCTGGATTAATCTTAGCCATGTCTTTTAAGTTTTGGCTAATGTCCTGATAGAATAAATTACGCAATTTTACTCCCATAGCACGATTGGGAATAGAATATCTATCTACATTTGATTCAAGAGGAACGTTAACACTAAAGACATAAAACTCTTCGTGTAGCTTCATCATGGACGGTATTACGCCCATGGTGGTTTCTTCATCACAAAACGCAAGCAAGTCCTCATTTGTAAAGGTATTTTGTTCGAGAGGTATAGCCGCCCGTCTACAAATCGACTGGATTAAAGTTGTGGATGTAAGATAGCTTGACACGAATTACCTCATGGAACGTTTAGCTTTTTCTGCCTTCAGTTTTGCCATTTGAGCATCAAGCTCTTCATCACTCATTTCTTCATTTTCTGCATCTTCGTCGTCTTCGTCTTTGATTGAAGGAAGCTTGCCATGTTCGCTGTATCTTGGTCTCTCAGCTGGAGCTTCTTGTTCTTCTTCATGCTCATCTCCATCCATTGACTCTTCTTCGTCTGCGTGGTCTTCACCATGAGAATCAACGATTTCTTTAGCCTTCTTAAGACCTTCTTCAAGACCTTTGTCATCTGGAGCTAACACAGATACCTTTTTCATGCTCTTAATGTCATCGCCCATAGCTTCGCCAGCCATGTCGCTGATTTGTTTGAGGACGTGCATTTTAGCTTTCTTCTCGCCGTCGCTCATGTCGAGGCCTTTTTTCTTCTTCTTTAGCAGTTCGCTTAACATAATATCTCCAAATAAGTGATTAGCACTTAGTTAATAAAAGAAAACAGAGAAGTGCCGTCTCTGCCACAAAAATATAATAAAAGCTTTTAGGAATGTGTCGTATAGGTACAATACGGTCTACAAAAATAGGAACCGTAACTTCTTTAATCTTTTCTACGATTACTTCTTTTTCTACAACTACTTCTTTTTCTACAACTACTTCAACTGGAACTAAAACTTCCCTAATAGTTTCTACAGGAATCTGAACTTCTTTAATAACTTCAATGTGCTTAAGAACTTCTACTTCTTTAATAACTTCTCGCTCGACAATTACTTCTTTAATAATAGTTTCCACTTCTTTCGTGGTCGAGCTGGGGGCTAAAGCTTCTGCGGCTTCTTGAGGCATTACAGGGCTTGTGGCAGGGCCGAGGTAAAAGCGTCCCATTAGGCCTGACCTACTAGGTAAACCATCGCAGAGCCTACCGTAATAGCTCCAGTAGCCTTAATACGAAGTCGTCTAGTAATGACAGAGATAGGAGAACCTGAGATTATAGCATTAGAGCTAGAAGAAGGGGTGATGCTAGATGAAGAAATCCAGATATCATCACTATCATGAGGGCTTAGTTCGATGGTTAGGGTAGCAGACCCAGTAAGGGCAGATAAAGTTTTTGAATGAAGAACTATAGACTTAATGCTTCTAATATCCATCTCAGCTAGAACAATGCCGCTTGATTGATCATTTACTAAGATAGAGCGAGAAAGGCTTGCAGAATGGGTAGTTACCTCATCTGAGCTATCTAAGGAGATGGCAACATCGGTCCCAGTAGCCATAATGACACGAACGCTATCGTGTTCACTATCTAAAGTGAGCTGCGCTATTTGTTGAGATGACAGCTGACTTGGATTTGGATTGCAGGGCATATGTTCCTCTAATATACTTGTTAAATAACTGATTAAACTGCGAGAGTTGTAGCTCTAAACTTAACCACGCCAGAGACAAAGCCTGCATGTGTAGTGTTTGTATATTGTATTTGGCCTCCGAGGGTAATAGTGAGAGTTACTCCACTTTCGTCCCCAGCTCCAACTTGGGACATTTCCCAAACCCCTCCACGATTAATTCCATAAATCTTTATAATTTCATAGACATCTGAAGTTGCGTCTATTGAAATAGAAACAATAGCTTCAAATCCTCTAATACTGGCTGTGGGGAACAATAAACTTGTGACGTCTGCAGCTACTGCCACATTGTCCGAAAGAGCGAATGAGGTTTCAGAGATATCCCCAGGGGAAGCATCAGACTTATTATCTAATTGAGTTTGTATGCTACTGGTAACTCCAGAAACATAGGAAAGCTCGGTATTTGTGACAGACGAAGCCACAGGAATACCGCTAGCGTCAGATAACAAGGCTTTGTTGGCGGATATTGCTGCTGCTTCTACTAAAGCCCCGGAGTTGCTTATGATTACTCTGTTATTGTTTAAAGCGGCTACGGAGTTTGTGCCGCCATTAGCGATTGGAAGTGTTCCTGTAATGTCGCTAGCAGAGGAGATATCAATTAAACCTGAAATAACAATACCAGACCCATCTACTTTGAGGGGTCTTGATACGGTAAGTTGATTTAACGCAAGAGAACTCGCTGCGTCTACTGCAATAGCTCCCGAGAGTGCGATGGGAAGGGAAGTTTTTCCAATATTTAAGGAGCTAGCTGTTATTGTAGCTAGATTTAAGGCTCCGGCAGGAAATACATCTATCTTTTTGCCTGGAGCTATTGAAAGATTATCAGAGAATAGCTTGTCGCCTGAGAAAGTTTGAGCTGCCGTACTAACAATCCCAGGATTTAAAGCATTTGCTGGTTGGAGTGTGAGATTTTGCTGCGCGTCTATGGATGCTCCAGCTGAATTTGGTGATCCTCCAACAGCTGTTACAACCACTTCAGATATAGTATCGAAGTTAGAAGTGAAAGGATTGAATACTATTTTTTTAGACATAACTATTCCTTCCTTTTATTATGATTTTTCAACAGAGGCTAAACGATCTTGTGCATCGTAAACAAGAGTCAGAGTGGCAATAAGAGTTCCTGCAATACCTCCAGTTTTATATTCCACTGTTCCAACTTGTCCAATGCCATTCCCTACTGTTATGTAGGTTTGAACAATGGAATCGAAAGCATTTGGAACTAGTCCTGCGGCTGACTTGCTACTGAAAGCTGCTAGAGAGGCTTCTGTAGCTGCTCCAGTTGGGAGAGGTAGAGAAGAAACAGATACGCCAACAGTTTGATCTGAGGCTATAACTACAGGAACAGAAGCAGCAGAGAGAGCTTGTCCCAGTGCTGGAGTTTTACCGTCAATGCTTTGTGTAGTGGTGTCAATCGTGGAGAGCGTGACTTCTGTTGCGGCTCCTGCTGGGAGAGGGAGGGCTTGATCAGAAGCTAAGATGACAGGAACGCTGGCGGCAGCAACTGCTTGACCTAACGCTGGAGTTTTCCCATCTATGGAGGTAACGGCGGTTTCTGCGTTTTGTAGTGTTGTTTCTGTTGCTGGGTCGATAATGCTGCCGCTTGCCTGCACAAGGGACACAGGCATCGGAGTGCTGTTACTAGGGGAAACAGTATCAAGAGATACGCTAGTTTTTACTCCATTTAAAGAGAAAGAAGCTTCTGGCGTAACAACTACGGTTACTGTGTCGGTGTCTGCTTTTACTACATTGCCGTCGATGCTAGCTAAGGTAGCTTCTGTTGCTGCTCCGGAGGGCAGGGCAGAAGAGAGGACATCAATCTGTAGCTCTCCGTTAGTGTCTGTGCGTAGTACAGTTACGTTATCGCTACCGTCAACACCACCAGCAACTTTTAAGAGAGCGGGGGTTGCATCTCCTGGAGCTGCTACGGCTTCTTCTGTTAAGGAGATGGTCCCTGCTACAAGGGAAACGCGTCTAGCATCGTTGTCTTTATCGTGTTCGCGCTGGTCAATCTGCGTACTATCTAAAAGAGTTACGTCGGGATTTAAAGCCATATTCACCTTTCAAGTTCTTGTAAACTTATTAATCTTTCTTAAGTAACTTCTTTAGTTTGGAGAACTTTGGAAGTTTAGATGGTTTTACTCCGGTTGTATATTCTCGTGCCTTCTCTTTAGATAAGCCTTTGGGTTGGATATACCCTTCTTCTACAGCCTTCATAAACTTATACTGCTGTTGACTTTTAGCTGGAATAGAAATATCCTACCTTTTACTTAAACTTAACCTACCAATTTTACAAGCAAGCTAAGAGCAAGAGAAATAACCGATCTTCCTAGATATCCAACCAACACTCCTAGGAGGAAGGGGGATACTTGCTTAGCTAAAGCTACAACTTTGGACAATGCTTCTGTGATTTTTTCTTTCATATTAATTTCCTACTCTTACGATGCAGATATTAGTTTCCGCTACCTGAGAAGTATTTTGGTAAGTAATTTTATGCGAATAAGTAATATCAGCATTATAAAACAATACCTTAATAGAATCTCCGGCCAATAATTTAAGTGTCTGACTTCCATTCATTGATTTAGACCGTTGTGTATAAGCTCCGGTATATATGCGCTCAGCAGACATAAGCCCGACGCCCGTACCATTCTTAGTCACGTATAATTGTCTGTCTGTGTCACTTGTCCAGGATTCATTGGCGTATAAGGAGATTGTCGCATCGATGCGATACAGACCTGACACAGGGGCCTTAAATTCCCAAGATGCTCCTGTGGTTACGGCATTGTGCGTGTCGTAGTCTTTCGAATTGAACTGTACAGTTGCTGCCGTAGCCGCTCCAATAGTCTGATCTGCATTAGAAATATACCTCGCCGCCACCGTCTCGGTAGCTGATATCGTGGCGGGTCCCGAGAGGCGGTTAATACAGAGTCTAGTATAGCCAGCAGCAGCAGAGTAGTTGAGATTTCCGCCTGAGTTCTGGAAGGTTTGTATGGAGATGACATCTCCGGCTTTACAAGTAACATTACCAGATACCTTGGTTGTATTCTCAATTGCGGTGCTTCCTACGATAGGAATACCGATGGATTGGTATATTCCGTTTATATATATGTAGCCTACTCGGAATCCTACCGCAGAGGACCCAGAGAAACTAACAGTACAATCAACTTCATAAACACCCGAGACTGGAGCGGTGTAATAACCCGTGGTTGGATTGAAGGCCCCATGAGTGTCTGTAGAAGGAGCGTCCCAACCGCTAATATCTTGATTCCCTCCGGAAGCTGTGTTTGTTCCCGAGGACTTGTTTACAATCAGAGCAACAACCCGCGTGTCGGTGTCGTTGGACATGACAGTGTTGGAAGACCAACCTACGATGGGGACAGAGAAAGTTGATAAGATTATTGAATTTGTAGCTCCCCAAGTAACTGGATTTGTTGCATTCCAGTAAGAAGCGGCGGCGCTAGAAATAATCGCCCAAGTAGTGGAGCTTTGCATGATGATAGCGCCAGTAGAATTCCCTAAAGCCCCAAGTGCTCCCGCTGTCGCAATACCTGCGTAATCTCCAACGGAAATATCCGCTACAATTCCCGAAGGAATGCTTACTACGATAGTCGTGTTGGGAAGGTTTGTTCCCATGAGAATATGACCTTGAAGCTCTAGATTTCCTCCAACTCGTCTATACTGCATATTGGTTGAACCATTGAACCCTCCAGAAAATCCAGTAACCGTAGGGGTAAAACTCTTCCAATCACTAATCGCAGCTCCAGCAGCTGTAATCTGAGGACCTACAAAGAAATCATCCAGATACATCGTAATAGCGCCAGCAGAAGCATTGGCGTTATAAACCACTAGACGATACTGAGTGCCATTGGCTGAGGTCTGGAAGGTGCCAGAGGCTAGTCCTACGCCACTAGATTGAACGAGGTTAAATACGCCAGCGGGTTGAATCCACGCACTATTGGTCACGTCATAGAGAGCAACACCAAAGCTATTGGAGCTAGTGCCTGAGAAGTTACCATTGGCAGGATTAACTGCGGCTTGATAAGAAATTTTATACTGTAGAGGCTTAGCTTGATCTTCAAGATCGATATAGAAGGCGTCTGTGGCTACAAAGTTGCCAGCGGTAGTCGCGGCAGAAGAAGCCATACCCAAAGAGTATCGTCCTGCAAGCTGACTAGAAGATATTGCAGAAAGAGATAGGTTGCCAGAAGCTCCACTTCCAAAAGTTGGGGAGCCAGAAGGAAAGTTTGAGGTTAAAGATACGTTGCCTAATGAGAACCCAGTAGTGCTACCAAGCTCTAAATCTCCATTACCAGTATTCGCAGCACCGCTTCCAGTGCTTGCAATGTAAGCTGTGAGATAGTTTTTAGTTCCGCCAGCTCCACCGCCAACTTTACTTTCAACACCTTGGTCGTTAAGTTGATAGAGTGAGTTATCAGATTTGAAATAAACCTTACCATTTCCAGAAGCAGGAGTTGCTGGAGTAGAAATTTCAGGAAGCGTAAGAGCCGTTCCAACAACAGCTACTTGACCAGTACCATTTGGATCAAGATTAATATCTCCATTTGTATCTGTAGAAGAGATCGTGTTACCATTCAAATTCAGATTATCAACGTCTAAATCACCTACGATATTCATAGAGCCAGCGGCGTCTACGTTCACGTTAGTACTGCCAACGTTTATAACACCAGTGCCAGCTGCAGTGAGATTAATATTCCCATTGCCATTTGGATCTATAACAACATTCCCGTTGGTATCTGTAGAAGAAATCGTATTCCCATCAAGAAGAAGATTATCTACGCCAATAGAAGTTTTATTAGTAATATCTTGTGCAACATCAGTGCCAACCATCGTAGTTGTGGCATCAGGAAGAGTAATGGTTCTATTTGCAGTTTGTGAAGAAGTGAGAGTAGTGGTGGTAGCAGTAGTACCAGCAGCATCAAACTTAATCTTAATAGTTGGGTCAGAGCTGTCCACAATTGCTGTGCTGGCGTCTACTAAATTCTTATTCTCTAGCGTCTCACTAGACGTTGGTGTAGAGAGAGTAAAGCTCTCATCTGGAATAGTAATGGTTCTTGTGGTGCTAGGAGAAATGCTAGCTGCCTCAAACTTAAACTTTTTAGTGCCGTCTGTATTATCTTCAATAGTTAAACTATTGTCTTTAGCAGAAATAGAATTGCTGTTGTCTAACGACTTATTTGATAAAGTAGTTGCAACGCTATCGGTGGTGATGACTTCTGCGGTAGACCCATTATGAGTTTCAACACGACTAGTGCTATCGTTGTAAGCAAGATCTCCCTTTTCATTGACGGTGGTGCCCGTCACAGGTTGAAGATTTTGTCCACGCTTAATTTTGAAAAAGTTTGTAGCCATTACTATTTCCTTTCATTTCCAGGATTATACTACTACTGGAAGGCTAGTAGCTTTAAAAACAATCGTTCCATTATAATTATCGCCAGCTTGAAGATCGCTGGTATACTGAATCTGACCTAGGCTAGTCATAGAGAAGTCAACGCCACTACTTCCACCTCCGGCTACTGCCACACGCCAAGCGGTAGCGCTAGCAATATAGGAGCAATATAAGTATCCAACTTCAGCTCGCTCTTCTCCGCCTACGCCATCTGTAAATCTGTTTACAGAATAAGTAACAATGGCTCCTCGGGCTTGAGTAGGATCGAAATTTAAACCTGCGATATTTTGAGGTGTATTTTGATTATTAGCTAAAAGAGCAGTGGTGATTACAATATCATCAGCTCCTTGAACAGTCTCAAGAACATCTGTCACAGCCTGTGCCCATCCAGTAGCCTCTTCCGCCCAATTTGGAGAAGTGCCAGAACTGGGATAATTATAAAGATTACCGTTGACG